>Ga0137418_10006086_pt1 | contig 11092 bp, 8 predicted proteins | sample CZODoug3_1_2_16f_FD_122242 | JGI IMG/M metagenome (GOLD analysis project Ga0137418, IMG submission 122242) | Vadose zone soil fungal communities from Angelo Coast Range Reserve, California, USA - CZODoug3_1_2_16fungal (Hybrid Assembly) | ecosystem: Environmental > Terrestrial > Soil > Vadose... | reverse complement strand
AGATCTGCATAGAGGTTCTGGATGAGCCCGTCGGCAAGACCGATCTTGGGGACATAGATCTCGGGTGAATTGGCCCAGCGCATGACATTGATATAGATCAGCAGGGCGGGGACGATCACGTCGGCGCGGTCTTCCCGGATCTTATAGACCCGCATGCGTTCCTGGAGGGAGAAGCTGGAAAATTCCCGGTGGTAGTCCTTGAGCATATCGAGGGTAAGGGGCTTGCCTTCCTTGCGCTTGGAAAGTGAGAAGATCTTATTGATATTGCCGCCGGAACCAATGGCAACCAGGTCCTGATCCGGTATCAAACCGGTAATGGCGCGCTATGGACCAACTCCAGCGCACGCATCACAGAGGTTGAGGACGTGCGGGCAGTGTACAGCAGCTCCACCGGCACGTATCGGACATGGTCATTCGCCTATAACACGGATGCGACTCCGCATCTGACGGGAATCACCAACTACATTGGCACCGCTGAGACCTACACGTTCACGTACCTATCCAATCAAAGCCTGGCGTCGCCTTTTTCGCCGCCGGTCTCTTACCCCGCCACGACTTTGCTCCAGACCGTCAGCAACGCGGCACAGCTGAGCCACACGTTCGAGTTTGCGGGTGGCTCGGGAGAAATGAGCAAGGTCACGTTTCCGTCCGGCGGCAACATGCGATGGGCGTATCGCTCGTTCACCTATAGCGGTAAGACGGTACGGGAAATACAGTATCGCTACCTCACGAAAGCGAGCGGCGCCACTGAGACGACATACCCGCTGACTCGAGATGACGTACATAACCCGAACAATCCGGTGAACGCCTACACTTGTGTGGCCGATCCCAGCGGCATCGGGCAAAAGTGCTGGTTTTTCAATACCACAGCGACCTCGTGGATGATGGGATTGAACACCAGTATCGAGCAGCGCCCGGCGGCTGGGCAGTCCCGTGAGCTCGTCGCCGTAGGCGATGGCGTGCGAGGTCTCGACGAGCGAGACGAGCAGCACGAGTCCCGCGCCGGCGAGCGCGATCGAGGCCGAGGCCGGCGCGTCGGCGCCGAAGGCGAGCAGCGCAGCGAGCAGCGCCCAGAACATCCCGCACTCGAGCGCCTGCGGACGCAGCGTCAGCCGCAGCGCGGCCAGGGCGAGCGCGGTCGAGAACGCGAGGAGGCCAATGGCCGGCAGCCGGTCACCCGCGAACGGGTGCACGAGCAGCCCGGCGATCGGTGCGGCTTCGGGCTGCGCGAGCAGCCCCGCGGCGAGCGCCTCGACGGCGACGAGGCCCACGCTCCAGCCGACGACCGGGCGCCCGCGCTCGGGCAGCCACGCAAGCGCGGTGAGGTTGAGCGGCAGCGCCGCGGCGGCGGTCGCCGTCATGATGGGCGCGGCCGGCGTGGCCGACGCCAGCGTGACCGCGAGCGCCCGCTCGGCCGCCGCCAGCGAGAGCGTCGCGACGAGCATGCGCCAGCGCCGGAAGCGCCACGCGAGGAGCGCGCCGGCGAGGAACACGAGCAGGGGATACGCGGGCAGGAGCCACATCGCGAGCGGAGCCAGTGCAGGCACGGTCAGGAGGGCGACGGTCGCGGCGATGAGGACCGCGCCGGGCAGCAGACGGAGACCGAGCGTGTTCAGTGAGCTCGGCCCGGGCGCACGTGCAGGTGACAGCAGCCGTCGCGGCCCGGCTGCCAGGTGTCGGCGGAGAACTCGAAGCCGGCGGCCTCGAAGGTGCCGTTGTCCACGCGGCCGGCGATGCGACAGAGGGTGGCGATGTCGGCGTCGGCCACGCCCGCCTCCTGCCATGCCTCCTTCAGCGGGCAGCGCTGCAGGGTGATGTCGAGCGCCGTCGCATCGCAGCGGTCGACGCGGGGCGTAAACATCCGTCCGTCGTCGGGGACGCCGCCGACGAATGCGTCACGCAGCCCGGCGAGATCCGCCGGGCCATAGCGCGAGAACTGACGGCCGATCTCACGGCCGCGCGCCTCGATGGCGCGGGCCATGAGTGCGGTCGTCTGGGGCTCACCGAGCGCCTTCCTGAGTTCGTCGAACACGTGCCAGTACATCAGCGCGCGGTTCTTGAACGCCGCGTACAGGTCGCGGCGAAGGCGCTCGGTGTCGGCCATCTCAGGCCCGTTCCACCATGTAGACGTGGGGCAGCATGTCGAAGTAGATATTGCCCTCGACGACGGTCTCGCCCAGCTTGTTCTTCTCGAGGCCGCGCACCTGCGGCTTGGCCGCGGCCCACCGCGCGACCCACGCCACGGGGATGTAGCCGACGTCGGTCTGCATGATCTCCTCGGCCTTCGCGTAGTGAGCGAGCCGCTTCTTGAGATCGCGCGTGTCCCGCCCTGCCTCGAGCTCCTTGTCGAACGCGTCGTTGACCCAGGCCTGGCGCTTGCCCTCGGTCTTCTTGCCGTAGAACGTATCGAAGTACTCGTTGTGCGGATCCGGGTAGTCCATGAACCAGCGGATCCAGACGAGCTGGTAGTCGTTCTTCCAGAGGCCGGCGCGGAAGACGCGCTGCTCCAGCACTTCCAGCTCCGTCCTCATGTTGAGGTGCTCGAGCAGGACGGACTGCACCGCCTCCGCGAGCGGCTTGCTGCCGTAGCCTTCCTCGCGCATCGTCAGCGTGATCTTGGGCCAGTTGCGGCCGCCCTCGAACGGCGTGCCCTTGAGCTGGGCCATGGCCGCCTTGGGATCGAAGCGCTGGATGTCCCGGATCTTCTTGTCGTCGACGGCCCCGGGAAAGCCCGGCGGGATCATGGAGTGGGCGGCCACGGCGAAGCCGTCGGCCACTCTCACCACGTTGTCCCGGTCGATCGCGTGCGCCACGGCCCGTCGCACCTTGAGATTGTCGAACGGCGGCTTGGTGACCTGCGGTGTGAGGTACCACGTGCCCGGGAACGGATAGCGAAACACCTGCTTTGCGGTCCGGGGGTCGTCGCGCAGCCGCTTGAGGTCACCCGTCTGCAACGAGGTCATGTCGAGCTCGTTCCCCTCGTACGGCAGGGCACCCGACTGCACCGAGATGATCGGGATGGTCGCCTTGTCGAGCGTCACGTCCTTGGCGCCGAAGAAGTGCTTGTTCTTCCGGAGCACCATGACCTTGTTGTGCTCCCACGCCTCGAGGGTGAACGGCCCGTTGCAGACGAGATTGGCCGCCTCGGTCCACTTGTCGCCGTGCTTTTCGACCGACGGCCGGTGGGCGGGCAGCGCGGCCAGATACGCCGAGAGTACCGGGAAGTAGCCGCGCGGCCCCTCCAGCGTCACCTCGAGCGTCCAGTCGCCCTTGGCCTGCACGCCGACCTGGGAGGCGTCCGGCACCTTGCCCTTGTTGAACGGCTCGGCGCCCTTGATGTCGTAGAAGTAGCTCGAGTACGGGTTTTTGCTCGCCGGATCCATCTGGCGCTTCCACGACCACTCGAAGTCCTTCGCCGTGCACGGAGAGCCGTCCGACCACCTGGAGTCCTTTCGGATGGTGAAGGTCCACACGGACCCCTCCGCGTTGGAGGAGATCTTCTCCGCCACGTAGGGGACGGGCTGGAAGTTGGCGTCGAACTTCATGAGTCCGGCCCAGAGGGCAGGCACTCCGCTGCAGTACAGGTCTTTATTGTAGTCGTGGCTGGAGGGATCGTTCTGGAACCAGCCGCCGCCGCCATATCGAAAATGCTGATCCCGAGCGAGTTTCTCACCGGCGGCCAGCTTGGGTGCCGCCGCCGCCGGACGGGCGTCGAAACCGGCCGCGCCGAGCGCGGCGAGGCCGGCCGCGACGCGGAGGAAATCACGCCGGCCGACGCCGCCCGCCGCCAGCCGCGCGGCCAGCAGGTCCATCTGCGCATCGGAGATCCGGGGACGCTTCATGGAGTCCTCCTGTTGAGGTCGCTACTTCATTTTGGGATCGAGCGCGTCGCGGACGCCGTCGCCGAAGAACGTGAACGCCAGCATGGTGACGGCGATGGCGATCGACGGGAACACGCACAGATGCCAGTAGGAGCGGATGTACTGCTGGCCCTCGCCGACCATCTGGCCCCACGAGGGCGTGGGCGGATTGATCCCGACGCCGATGAACGACAGCGCCGCCTCGGTGAAGATCGCCTCGGGGATGCCGAAGGTCACGGCCACCACGATCGGCGTGAGGGCGTTGGGCAGCACGTGGCGGAAGAGCAGGCGGCCGGCGCGCGAGCCGAGCGCGCGCGCGCCCTCGACGTACTCCTTCTGCTTGATCGACAGCACCTGCGCGCGCGTCTGCCGCGCGATGCCGACCCAGCCGGTGAGGCCGATCGCGATGAAGATGTTGGTGAGCCCGGCCCCGAGCATCGACATGACGAGGATCACGAACAGCAGGCGCGGGAAGGCGTACATGACGTCGATGAAACGCGTCAGGGCCAGATCGGTCCGTCCGCCGACGAAGCCCGAGAGCGCGCCGATGGGGACGCCGATGGCAACGATGATCAGCTGCGCGCCGAGACCGACCAGCATCGACACGCGCGCGCCGTAGATCATGCGCGACAACAGATCCCGGCCGAGCTGATCGGTGCCGAGCGGATAAGCGCGCGACGGCGCCTCGTTGAGGCGGCCGAAGTTCGTCTTGGTGTAGGGCAGCGGCGCCAGCACGTCGGCGAAGATCGCGATCAGGCAGAGGAGCACGATCACCACGCCGCCGGCCATGGCCAGCCGGTTGCGCCGCAGCCGCCGCACGCCGTCGCGCCAGAGGCTGGACCCGCGCGCGGGGACGTCGGCGGCGAGCGGGCTCGGCGCGCGGATGGCGTCCGGATCGGCGAGCGGCCGCGGCCCCGCGGTGACGTTAATATCGGATCCGGGGGTCCAGCGCGCCATAGGCGAGGTCGACGACGAGGTTCATGACCGCCAGGAAGACGCCGTAGGTCAGCACCACCGCCATGATCATCGGATAATCCCGGCCGGTCATCGAGAGCACGAAGAAGCGGCCCATGCCGGGCACGCGGAAGATCGACTCGACGAAGAACGAGCCGGTACCTACCGCCGCGAACAGCGGGCCCAGCAGCGTGACGATGGGGATCAGCGCGTTCTTGAGCGCGTGCTTGAAGATGACCGGGCCCTCGGCGAGGCCCTTGGCGCGCGCGGTCAGCGTGAAATCCGCACGGATGACCTCCAGCATGCTCGCCCGGGTGAAGCGCGCGATGATGCCCATCGGCGCCAGCGCCAGGGTCACCGTGGGCAGCACCCAGTCGCGCGGCGAGTCCCAGCCGCCGGTGGGAAAGAGCGGCAGGAGGAACGAGAAGATGATGATGAGAAAGACGGCGAGGACGAAGTTGGGGACGGCGACGCCGACGGTGGCGAGCGAGACCGACACGTAATCCCACCCCCGGTTCTGATGGATCGCGGCCAGGACGCCGAGCGTGAGGCCACCGACCACCGCGAGCACGAGCGCCATGCTGCCCAGGAAGAGCGAGACGGGGAACGTCTCGCGCAGGATCTCCGCCACCGTCCGCGTCTTGTAGACGAACGAGAAGCCGAAGTCGCCGCGCACGGCCTTGCCCACGAAGATCGCGAACTGCTCCCACAGCGGCTTGTCGAGCCCGTAGTACGCCGCGAGGGCCTTCTGCCCCTCCGGCGACAACGGGTTTGCGCCCTCCGCCACCGGATCGAGCGGGCTCCCCGGCGTGGCGTGCATGACGAGGAACGTCACCAGCGCCATCGCGAGCAGGGTCGGCACGAGCCAGAGCAGCCGGGAGATCGCGTAGTGGAGCACCTGAATCCTCCGGAGTTCCGCTACTATACCCGAAGCGGGGATGACGGAGGAGCACCGGCGACTCGAGGAAGCGACGCGACGGTCCGCGCACTGGCGGCGCTGGGGCCCCTATCTGTCGGAGCGGCAGTGGGGCACCGTGCGCGAGGACTACAGTCCCGGGGGCACGGCGTGGGAATACTTCCCCCACGACCACGCCCGGTCGCGCGCCTACCGCTGGGGCGAGGACGGTCTCGCCGGCATCTCGGACAACCACCAGCGCCTCTGCTTCGCGCCGGCGCTGTGGAATGGCCGGGACCCCATCCTCAAGGAGCGCCTGTTCGGGCTCACGGGCAGTCAGGGCAACCACGGCGAGGACGTCAAGGAATACTACTTCTACCTCGACAGCACGCCGACGCACTCGTACATGAGGTACCTCTACAAGTATCCGCAGCGCGCGTACCCGTACACGGAGCTGCTCGAGGAAAACGCGCGGCGCGACCGCCGGCGGCCGGAGTACGAGTTGCTCGACACGGGCGTGTTCGCCGACGACCGCTACTTCGACGTCGTCGTGGAGTACGCCAAGGCCGGCGTCGACGACCTCCTGGTCCGCATCGCCGTCACCAACCGCGGGCCGGAGGCGGCCGAGCTGCACGTGCTGCCGACGCTCTGGTTCCGCAACACGTGGACGTGGGAGCCCGGCACGGCACGGCCGCGACTGCGCGCGGCGCCCTCGCGCGTGGGCGTCTGCGTCGTCGAGGCCGAGCACGAGACACTCGGCCGGCGCTGGCTCGTGTGCGACGGCGCCGCCGATCTGCTCTTCACCGAAAACGAGACCAACGCGCGCCGGCTCTGGGGCGTGGCCGGCCCCACGGCGTACGCGAAGGACGCGTTCCATGACTACGTCGTGCACGGCCGCGCGGAGGCGGTGAATCCCGCGGGCGTGGGAACGAAGGCGGCCGCGCACTACCGGCTGGCGCTGGCCCCCGGCCAGACGCGCGCCGTCCGCCTGCGGCTCAGCGATGGCGCTCCGGCCGCGGCGCCGTTCGGCGACGCCTTCGACACGCTGATCGAGCAACGGCGGCGCGAGGCCGACGAGTTCTACGCCACCGTGGTGGACGCCGCGTGCTCGGACGACGCGCGTGCGGTGGCGCGGCAGGCCTTCGCGGGGATGCTGTGGGGCAAGCAGTTCTACCACCTCGACGTGAAGCGCTGGCTCGCGGGCGATCCGGGGCAGCCGCCGCCGCCGCCGGCCCGGCGGCACGGCCGCAACGCCCAGTGGACTCACCTCTACAACGCCGATGTCATCTCGATGCCGGACAAGTGGGAGTACCCGTGGTACGCGGCGTGGGACCTCGCCTTCCACACCGTCGGGCTGGCGCCCGTCGATCCGGACTTTGCGAAGTCGCAGCTCATCCTCTTCCTGCGTGAGTGGTACCTGCATCCCAACGGTCAGATCCCCGCCTACGAGTGGTCGTTCGCCGACGTCAACCCGCCGGTGCACGCGTGGGCCGCCTGGCGCGTGTACAAGATCGACCGGCGTGTGACGGGCGTGGCCGACCGCGATTTCCTCGAGAAGGCGTTCCAGAAGCTGCTGCTCAATTTCACGTGGTGGGTCAACCGCAAGGACACCGAGGGCATGAACGTCTTCGAGGGCGGCTTCCTCGGCCTCGACAACATCGGCGTCTTCGACCGCTCGTCGCCGCTGCCGACGGGCGGCCACATCGAGCAGTCCGACGGCACCTCGTGGATGGGCATGTACTGCCTCAACATGCTCGCCATCGCGCTCGAGCTGTCGCAGGCGAACCCGGCGTACGAGGACATCGCCTCGAAGTTCTTCGAGCACTTCGTCTACATCGCCAAGGCGATGAACGACCTCGGCGGCGACGGCATCACGCTCTGGGACGAGCAGGACGGCTTCTACTACGACGTCCTGCACACCGACCGCGAGGCGCGTCAGCTCAAGGTGCGCTCGATGGTCGGGCTGATCCCGCTCTTCGCGGTGGAGACGCTGGAGCCGGACGTGATCGACCGGCTGCCGGGCTTCACGCGCCGCATGCAGTGGTTCATCGACAACCGGCCGGAGTTCCGCGCGAACCTCGACACCGTCAGCGCGTCGGGCGGCGGCGTGCGCCGGCTCCTGTCCATCGTCAACCGCACGCAGCTCACCCGTGTGCTGCGCTACATGCTCGACCGTGACGAGTTCCTGTCACCCCACGGGATCCGCGCGCTCTCGCGCTATCATCGCGAGCATCCGTACGTGCTGACGGTGGACGGCGTGGAGCATCGCGTGGACTACGAGCCCGCGGAATCCCGCACGGCGCTCTTCGGGGGCAACTCGAACTGGCGCGGCCCCGTGTGGTTCCCGCTGAACTACCTGCTGATCGAGTCGCTGCAGAAGTTCCACCACTTCTACGGCGACGACCTCAAGGTCGAGTGCCCGTCCGGCTCGCACCGCCTGCTCAACCTCTGGGACGTCGCGGGCGAGCTGTCGCGCGGGCTCATCCGCCTGTTCCTGCGCGGCCGCGACGGCCGGCGCCCCGTGCACGGCGCCGCCCGGACGTTCCAGATCGATCCGAACTGGCGCGACCTTCTCCTCTTCTACGAGTATTTTCACGGCGATGAGGGCGCCGGCATCGGCGCCAGCCACCAGACGGGCTGGACGGGACTCGTCGCCAAGCTCATCCAGCAGAGCGGCGAGTGACGTGGCGACCGGCCGGCCCAGCACGCCGCGGTATGCTGGATCCCTGGTGACCGACGTCCACGCGCAGCGCGATTAGGAGGGCACACCTCATGAGCGATCGAGTGAGAGAGATCCTGTCCTGGTACGGCAGCGACAATCCCGGCACGCTGACGAACCTCGCGCGCCTGTTGAACGCGGGCACGCTCGCCGGCACCGGCCGGTTCGTGATCCTGCCGGTGGACCAGGGCGTCGAGCACGGCCCGGCGCGCAGCTTCGCCGTGAACCCGGACGCGTACGATCCGCGTTACCACTTCGAGCTGGCCATCGCGGCGGGCTGCAACGCCTACGCGGCGCCGCTCGGCTTCATCGAGGCCGGCGCGCGGGAGTTCGCGGGGCGGGTGCCGCTCATTCTCAAGACCAACAACCACGACGTGCTGCTCGAGGAGAAGGACCCGAATCAGGCGATCACGGGCTCGGTCAAGGACGCGCTGCGCCTGGGCTGCGTGGCCATCGGCTTCACGATCTATCCCGGCTCGGAGCACCGGCTGGAGATGTACGAGGAGATCCGCGACATGGCGATCGAGGCGAAGGCCAACGGGCTCGCCGTCGTCATCTGGTCGTACCCGCGCGGCTCCGGGCTCAGCAAGGACGGCGAGACGGCGCTCGACGTCACCGCGTACGCCGCGCACATCGCCGCGCAGCTCGGCGCCCACGTCATCAAGGTGAAGCTGCCCTCGGCGCACCTGGAGCAGGCGGCGGCCAAGAAGGTCTACGAGTCGACGCAGGTGCCGATCGGCACGCTGGCCGAGCGCGTGCGCCACGTAGTCCAGGCCGCCTTCAACGGCCGGCGCATCGTGATCTTCTCGGGCGGCGCCGCCAACAAGGACGAGGCGGTCTTCGACGAGGTGCGCGCCATCCGCGACGGCGGCGGCTTCGGCTCGATCATCGGGCGCAACTCGTTCCAGCGGAAGAAGCCCGAGGCGCTCAAGTTCCTGTCGACGGTCATGGGCATCTACGCGGGGACACAGAAGTAGCGTGATCCTCGCCGGCGACGCCGGTGGCACCAAGACGATGCTCGCGCTGTTCGAGCCGGGCGGCCGCGCGCCCGTGCTCGTGCGCGAGGCCACCGTGCCGAGCCGCGAGTTCGACTCGCTCGAGGCCATCGTCGAGCGCTTTCTCGCCGCCGGCCCGCGCGCAGACATCACGGCGGCGTGTGTGGGCATCGCGGGCCCGGTGGTGGACGGCCGGGCCGTGACCCCCAACCTGCCCTGGGTCGTCGACGAGCGGCGGCTTTCCGCCGCGATCCCCGCCCCGCGCGTGCGGCTGCTGAACGACCTGGAGGCCACGGCGCATGGCATCTGGGCGCTCGGCGAGGACGAACTGGTGTCGCTCCAGTCGGGAACGCTCCGGCGCGGCAACCTCGCCGTCATCGCCGCCGGCACCGGGCTCGGCGAGGCCATCGTCGTCATCGACGGCGGCCGGCGCACGGTCTTCGCCACCGAGGGCGGCCACGCCGATTTTGGCCCGCGCGGCGAGCTGGAGGAGGACCTGCTGCGTTACCTCCGCAAGGAGTTCGGCCGCGTGTCCTACGAGCGCGTGCTCTCGGGCCCGGGCCTCGTGAACGTCTATCGCTTCCTGCGCGACACCGGCGTCGCCGGGGAGTCGTCGCCAACGGCCGAGCGGATGGCCGCGGGCGATCCCGCCGCCGTCATCACCGAGCTCGGCCTGGACGGCGCCGACCGCCTGTGCGCGCTGGCGCTGGCGCTCTTCGTCTCCGTCTACGGCGCCGAGGCGGGCAACCTCGCCCTCAAGGCCCTCGCCGTGGGCGGCGTGATCGTGGCGGGCGGGATCGCGCCGCGGATCCTGCCGGCGCTCAGGGCGGGGTCGTTCGTCGCCGCCTTCCGCGACAAGGGCCGGCTCTCCTCGCTGATGGAGACCATCCCCGTCTTCGTCGCGCTGAATCCGAAGACCGCGCTCCTCGGCGCCGCCCGCGTGGCGGCCTCGCTCTAGAGCCTCCTACCCGCCGCGCTCCGCCGACTCGTCCTCGAGTCGCAGCGGCAGGGCGACGGTGAACGTCGTGCCGCGCCCCACTTCGGTCTCGACCTCGATGGTGCCGCCGTGACTCTGCACGATGCCGAGGCTCACCGACAGCCCGAGCCCGGTGCCGCTGACCTCCGGCTTCGTCGTGAAGAACGGATCGAAGATCCGGTCACGGTGCTCGGGGGCGATGCCGGGGCCGGTGTCCATGAAGGCGATCCGGACCCCGCCGTTCGCCGTCTGGGTGCGCACGGTCAGCGAGCCCCCGCTCGGCATGACGTAGACGGCGTTGTTGATGATGTTGAGGAACACCTGCTTGATCCGCGACACGTCCAGCTCGACGGCGGGCAGGTCCCGCTCGTAGCGTTCCTCGACGGTGATGACGTTGAGGGCGCCCTGGCGGCGCACCATCGCGATGACCTGCTCGAGGACCGTGTTGACGTCGGCGCTCTCGGGCGAGAAGTCGCGCTGCCGGCTGAACTGGAGCAGGTCGCGCACGATGTCGCGCGCCCGCGACGCCTCCTCCTGGATGAGCCCGAGCTCCTCGCGCATCGGATCCGTGGGCGGGATCCGCTCGGCGAGGAACGAGGCAAAGCCCAGCACGGTGGTGAGCGGGTTGTTGATCTCGTGCGCGATGTTGGCGGCCAGCTCGCCGATGGCGGCCAGCTTCGTGGACTGCACGAG
>Ga0137418_10006085_pt1 | contig 11094 bp, 15 predicted proteins | sample CZODoug3_1_2_16f_FD_122242 | JGI IMG/M metagenome (GOLD analysis project Ga0137418, IMG submission 122242) | Vadose zone soil fungal communities from Angelo Coast Range Reserve, California, USA - CZODoug3_1_2_16fungal (Hybrid Assembly) | ecosystem: Environmental > Terrestrial > Soil > Vadose... | reverse complement strand
TTCCGCATACCCAGCAATGAGGTTGTGAATGTTATTGCTCAGCTGGTCGTATTCCGAGAAAGGATATGGACTGTTGACGATGTAGGAAGGTACATCGGAGTATTTTTCTGGAAACTGTGCAATCCAAAGTGCCCGGAACGCAAGTCCGACGGCCAGGATGACGAGTTCGACTTGCTTATATGAAGCCAGCGCGTTATCATCGGCTGTGATAGGATCATTGGAAATCCATTGAGTTAAGGCCGATAGGGAGGAAGAGGATTTTGTCTTGTAAAAGGTGTCGGGGAGATAGGGCGCGTCGGATGTCCAAGAGGCCCATGAAGGTGAATTGCCCTCCAAAAGGTCGCCATCCTAGGTTTGCGTCAGGTTGTGTAATTTATGACTTGCTGGCATGTTACCTACCTTGGCAGCACGAAGGAGCAGTAGCAACTTCTGGTAATTCCGATCATCGGATAGCGTGGCAAGGAATTCACGACGACCCATCCGCTTTCCCGATGCACTGAGAGGTGTTGACGGTAGCATGGTGGCGGTGTCATTCCTGGCGTCATCAGTGTCAGACTTATCATTATTATTGTCTTCAATGTCCTCGTCGTCGGAGTCGTCGTTATTGGTCAACTGAGCCTTCGATGCCTTGGCTTTTTGCTTGGACGACGCAGTTGGATTCGGGTGGATCTTATCAGAACCGTCCTTTAATACAAGGGGACACTTGTTCCGCTTCTGCAATTTAAGCCAGTGCTGCAGCCAAGCGTCAACGCCATCGGACTTCATGTGAGATGGTTCCTGAAGTTGGTGGTCGGAATCAGGGCGTGACTTCTTTGCGACATATTTTGCTGGGTGCTCTGCAATTCCGTTCCATGGGATACGTCCGGTAAGTTTGTAGAAGTCTACATTTGGATGATTGAGCAGCGTAATTGACAGTAACATGGACATAATACTAACGCCTCGCTGATGCCATAAACCGTCTCAATACCGCTTTCCGACGATTGAGGTGGAGTTCCAGCACTCTCCGGAAGCAGGGGATAACCATCCTCGTCAGAATCAAGTGTTTCCTCACTGTCCGCCTCTTCGGTGTGCTCTGAAAAAAATGCTAATTTCAGTGGATATCACAATGAATTCATCATATCATACCGATATTAAACTCCTTCCAAATGTCTAGAATATTGTTCGGTCCTTTCCGATGCTCTGGTTTGGAGGCAAAAAACTGTATTCCGTCGGTCTCGTATCTGTTCCTTGGTCAGTGGTATACTACCCATACCAGTAGACATATTATTACCGTCCATATGTCTGCTGGCCATTCTCATCGGTAAAGGCGGCAAATGCAATAAAAACCGCTCCAGTCCGATGGTTCATGAACTTCAGGAAATCGGTAACCTCCGTCGGTATTGTTTTTGAGAGTCTGACCATCCGTCAGTATAATGATAGATAACAGGTTAAATATTCCTTACTTGCGTTGCATCTCGTCTGGCAATGGCTGAGTATTCCACGCTACTGCAGTCTCTTCACATTGCTTCAACTCCTCCGCATTGAGCTCTTCAAATACATTTGACAAGGCGGCACGGTATTTTCCGATCTCCTTCTCTCCCTCGGACAGTCGGTTCTGCTCGTCGGAAATGCGCTTGGTAAATAAATGGGCACACACTGACTTAGCCGTCCACGTTTTCGACGATGTCGGATGACCGCGGGTATCAGACTTGGATTTCGATGGCTTTGCGTCTTTCGCATGTCCGGTCGCGTAGTTTCCGAACCAATTACGCACACACTAGAGACATTGAAGATGTGAGTCGGTATGTATAATGTATACCATGGCTGCGCATTACCTTCTCCAATTCGTCGGGGACTCGCTCATTTTTGTCGGTCGTGATGGCGGCTATCTCCTTGGATACTCGAGTGATGAGTTTGGATCGTGTTTTCTCACCACCACGATCGTTTGTGTCAAGGTATTCGTCACAAGCATCAATCAACGTCTGTTTAAATGACTCGTTGACCCAACGAGCATAAGGAGCCATGTTGATGGGGATGAAGATGGTCGGAAAATCAACGAGTTCTTGACATACATTATTTACCCACGGTTCGTTTTATCTATCCCGCCACCTACAGTACGATCCTTCGCATTTTAAAATACATTACCATTGTCAGTCAATGGTCATTATAACCCGATAAACATATTCAACATTTGCCTGCCTGTCTGTATATCATCAGACCATAGGTTCGGATCAGTACTGATCTTGTTGTTCAAAGCTGGACATGGGATTGCATTGGTACATTGACATCTGCACACATTGACGATATATCTCTACCATATGGATGCGGATTCATGATGCTTTCATTTTTGTTTGCTATGGCATTAATGTTAAATATGTCGGCATCGGTCAGTCCGATTGGAATGACCAATTCTGAACCTTACCGATATGAGACACTGAATCATCGGACATAGTGAGACATGCTTCCAACAGTCATATAGGAGCCTTAGTCCGCAATGCTACACAACATTGCGAGTTGATTCCAAGTGTGCAAGGTATAAAGTGTTTCCCAACCCGCTGAGAACAGGTATCAGTATCGGATTCTGGAGTGGGTACCACTGAATTGTGGCGGGGCCATTCCTGAATCGTTGGATAGCACATTGCACGCATCACAGCATGAATCCATTTCAACAGAAATCCTATCCGACACATCCACATGTGTAAGATGTGCGGTGTTGATCATCCTTCTGAGATGAACCGTCAATGTAGAATTCCGACTTATTTATTACTGATCTGTTGCGGAAGAATGCTTGCATCCTTTCTTGATGAATTCTATGTATCCGGATATCAGGTCAGGCCAACATTAATGCAATACAACACATTCGCATTGCAGAATGAACTGTTCAACCATGTATATGTTTGCATGACTGATGTGCCCCAGGTCAACAGTATGTCAGGGACCCACATATCTTCAGCCACCTTCGCGCATCACTTGGATAGTACAAGTACATTATATTAGTCATTGTAGAACATACATTGCACCATTAATGTGGACGATTATTGTATTCTGAGGCACCTTCTACCATACATTTAAATGATCTGCTGATTGCCCGACGCATGTCATGGATTCAACGGTCCTTCTGCCACATTAGTGCAACAACTCATCTGTTACGAGCATCTTAGGTTGATTCACTTGAAACTCACTAATATCTATCATTCTTTCGCATTTCCTCTATCCAGTATATACAGGTCTGAGAGGCCGATGGCTGGCTCGTCATGGATATGTTTGGGATGCATGTTATGCCTCGTGTCCGACACACGCTGTTACTTTACGCATCATTCCGCACACGATTGCAACACATGGACTTCCATACTATATAAATGTGCTGACTGACCTCAAGTTTTGACCCGCCACAAAATATGCCGAAGATCAGAGACTCAGGATCCAAGCCCGACGTATGTGAGGTCGCTACCACACAAACCCGACGAGGGAAAAAAATCACACATGTTCCGGTCAAGGATTCGCAACCGTCTCCAGCACCATCACGCAATGCATCCCCTTCCAAAAAACGGGCTTTGTCTCCTGAAGGACTGGAGTTTAACGATGATTATGATGATGTCCCCACAAATCAAGTACCCAAACGCTCCAGAACATCGGGAAAGGTGCGTATATATGTTCTTGGAGGCTCAAACTAACTGTCCGGGTCTCGTCAGACGCAAAATGAATTTCTCCAGGAGTATCTGGATCGAAGGCACAGTATTCTCATTGAAATTCTCCGACATGAGGCTGTTCCCCCAACCTCCTCGTGCTCAGATTGCCATCGATCGTCTGCCACACATCGATGTCGGGATTGCTTTGGTCCTAACTTCTGGTGTGGTCCGTGTTGCATTTCAGCTCACAAATCACTGCCATTCCATCGTGTGCAGATGTGGAATGGACGTTGCTTCGAGCAGTCCGACCTTCTGACCCATGGGCTGACCTTAGATCTGTGTCATTATCCAGATGATTGTCCATCTATTCAGCATAACACAGGGACCAATCCATCCGCACTAGATCTTTCTGACGAGTCCGACGAATTCACAGTTGGACATCAACCTTCAGCCGACTCAGAATCCGCAACTAATGTCGGATCCCGATCGAACCTCGTCATCATATCATCGACTGGCATTTTCACGCGGTCTATCCGGTGGTGCCATTGCGCTAAATCTCCACGGCAATATGCTCAACTTCTCCTTCGGGCCAAACTCTTCCCGGCAAGCTTTAAAAATCCACAAACCGCATTTACATTCGAGGTTCTGGATCACTTTCGAATGGATTCTCTAGAATGTAAAACGGCAGCAATGAGCTTCATGAGTAAAATAAGGCGGATAACAAATGAAGCATTTCCATCCAAAGTTCCGGTAGGCTTTCCGATCAATCGGAACATATTCCGACATTGACAGTCTAGTCTAGGATCGCTATCGGGAACTTTTAAGGGTCTCGAGAGAATGGCGTGATCTCCACAATCGGATAAGGGCGGGCGTAGTCCACGATCGGTCGGACGGACCACTAGATGGTAGCTTAGCGCTGTTTTGCCCTGCCTGTCCACAGATGGATATTAATATTCCCCCTGAGTCCGATTGGAAAGTACAAGACAAGTAAGTAAATCACAAAGTCTTACATAATTCTATCGCCCTAATTTATAACAGGTTACTTTATCGGCCACAACTTGCAGTAGATGGGAATATGAAGTTAGTCCATCTGAAGATGAGATGTCCGGAGGATGACGTTTCATTGTCGGATGGTGACCTCTTTGTGGTTACACGTGCACCTTATGCGGAACATTTAGCGACCGCACCAGAACGACAGCCAGTAGGTTGTCACTGGGTTATTATTAACTCGAGAACTGACGGATGACTAGAAATCGAGATGCAATAATCACAGGGCCCAGAATCAGGGTAATCTTCGTCGGAATCATTTGGACGAAACAGGCAAAGGGGCATGTGCCTGTGCAAGGCATGGCGCTTTTGTCCCACACTCTGTGGTTGGTTTTCAAAAGGGGGAACGGTGGGTTAATTCCATTTCATGATATTAATGGCTATATTTATGACTGGATAGGCAAATCAACATGGATTACTCGATTTGCCAGGCACTGAAACGATTTCCGGGGCATCAACGAGCACTTATCATTTACGACATATGCTGCCAGTGGATAATTCATTTCCTAGAGCGCGTATCCGAGTCGGAATATTTGGAAGTGTCAGATTCCATGGAAATTACCGGCGCGGTCGGAAAGTGGCACCTTGCGGCACATATTGCCGAATGCTTTCCGAAGTTTACGTTAAATTTCGTCGAAGGCGCCGGTGAAGTTGAGGGGGAAATTCTGGAGACCTTGTGGTCGAAGATGGATGAAATGGCAGGGATGGCCCAAGCAATGTCGGCTGCTCATCACCAGGAGGTTGTTGATGATCATATGAACGATAGCAATTGGTGCAAAATGATTCGGACTGGTAGGTTATCTGTATTATCTGTCCCATGCTATTGTAACCGTGATCCATAGCCGACTCATTATGCGGAAAATGGAAGAAGGCACAGGAGGGCGTTTCCACGACTAAATTAGCATATGAACAGCTAACCGATAGCCTAGAACCTGCGTTGATTGACGAATGGACAAACCAGGAACGAGTTGCCATGGAAAAGCGTGGGGACCATCTGACCATTTTTACTGTTTCGTCGGATAAACGTAGGAATATCCCGCCATTCCGCTATGAGTTTACTGACGCATCCCAGTACCCACAATGGCGGAAATACGGTTGAAGCTGTCGGAAACCGAGGTTCAGCAGAGTAACCTGTCTGGTTCAGTTTCTGCCATCACAGAAGCTCTAGCGATTGAAAGATCACAGTAGGTCCAGATATATTTCTCCCAGCCGGCTGATTCCGTTACTATAATACACTGTAGAATCTTACTTCAACGTCATGTGGCATCACTTAGCACAGGGTGCTTGGTAGCCCAGAAGAATGATCTTCTTGATCAAAGACAGAAGTTAGAAGCAAGGATTTCTGCTTACAAAGACCAAATATCAGTCATTATGAAACTCGATGACAACACACTGTGGTCAACCGAAATCGGAAAGTGTCGGGCGATGGAGAAGATGCGTTGGACGATGTTCTAGCATGCTCGCCCGATGGCTGGTTTACACCGGAAAAAGAGAGTATTACATTGCCTTCTGCATTGGCGCCTGGGGAAATCCATCGCCAATCCCTAGAATCAATCGCCATGATCGAAGCTGAGTTGCGGAAGGGCCAAGTGACAGATGCATTGGAAGGCCTACGTTTGGCTCTCGGGGAGAAGTCCCTGTGCTTCCGAGCGGAGGTGCGTAATGCAAATAGCCAGCGAACAACACACCGCGCATGGGATAGAGTACATAAATTCGATGCCGACGCTCGACAATGCCGGTCCACATATAGATATGCACGTAGTGCTTTGCAACGTCTACAAGTAAAACCGGAATATTTGGCCACGCTCCATGACATTACTGAAGATGATATGAAAGTCGCTGGAGATCTTACTGATGAGGGACGATTTAACCAACGTTCAGATACTCTGCCTTGGTTTTGGCGGATCGGACATGCGAATGATTCCGATGGTCCACGGATGCAAGAATGTATGTCGGATGGTTTCAACTCCTTTTCTATTTTCTAACTAATTCTTGCTTAGTCTATCGTGTGAGCTGGTTGAGAGCAAAGGCACGGTTTTCTCGATGGTCAGAGGAGTTACGCATTGTCAGATACGAAATGCAATGGTCCGTTAATTGGTTTCGATGGAAGGAAGAGCAATGGCGGCTGAGATTGAATAACATGGAAGATGAGGAGAGACCTCCTGGATTAGATTGCTACTGCTACAAGCAGATGGCGCTGTGGAATTCACTTGCAGATCAGGCAGAAACTCAGTTCACTAATATATTGGGTTGTCCTTTGTATTGGTAACCTTTTATAATGCACAAAATCTTTTATACCTTTGCTTTACCAATTGATGCAGTTTAGTTCTGAAACAAACCGCCCTACTCTCAAGCAGACCACTGGACATAAAACCTAAACGACATTTTTTAATCCGCTCTGTGTCGGGTCAACCCGAAATGTTGCCAAGCCATGACCCCTGCATACACCAGATGAATATCCGGCCGGTAATCCGCCTGACCCTGTCATGCAGACACTGAATATTCTGTCGGTAATCTGCCCGATCCGCCCACACACCGAATCAACATCTGGTTGGTAATCCGCCTGATCCCTCCATACAGTCACTGAATATCCGATAGGTAATCCGCCTGACCCTGTCATACAGTCACTGAATATTTGGTCGGTAATCCGCCTGACCCATTCATACAGTCACTGAATATCCAATAGGTAATCCGCCTGACCCATTCATACGCCAAATGAATATTTAGTCGGTAATCCGCCTGACCCCTGCATACAGTCACTGAATATTTGGTTGGTAATCCACCTGACCCCTGCATACAGTCACTGAATATTCGGCGGGTAATCTGCCTGACCCGCTCATACACCGAATGAATATCTGGTCGGTCATCCACCTGACCCCTGCATACAGTCACTGAATATTTGGTTGGTAATCCGCCTGACCCATTCATACACCAGATGAATATCTGGTCGGTAATCCGCCTGACCCGTTCATACACCGAATGAATATCTAGTCGGTAATCCACCTGACCCGTTCATACACCGAATGAATATCTAGTCAGTAATCCACCTGACCCCTCCATCCAGTCACTGAATATTCGGTTGGTAATCCGCCTGACCCATTCATACACCGAATGAATATCTAGTCGGTAATCCACCTGACCCCTCCATCCAGTCACTGAATAGTCGGTTGGTAATCCGCCTGACCCCTCCATACACCGGATGAATATTCAGTCAGTAAGCCACCTAACCCTTGCATACCATGAATGACTATCAGATCAGTAATCCGCCTGAACCATTCATACACCGAATGAATATTTGATCGGTAATCCGCCTGACCCCTCCATACACCCAATGAATATCTGGCCTGTAATTTACCCCTTATACATACATTGATCATCGGTTATATTAGATATCCGCCGAAGACGTTTGTGATGTTAATTGAATATCTGGTGGGTAAGAATCGAGTGATATGGAGCTTGTGCAATGCAATCCGCCTATTGGATTCAATCGGATATCCAATATCCGACATCGGAAAGTCATACAATGGTTCATTACTCGTCGGACACATCATATACGCGCATTGAATATCCTTCCGCCGACCCGTATAGTACATATACTATGTATAATCCGGCGGATGTCCGCTGGGACGTCTTAAACGATATAATGTCATTGTATAATCTACATAACTATCAGATATTAGGACTGAATGGTGTGTACTAGAAATTCTGAAAGGCGGATGACTCCATTTGACAGCTGGCTTCCGTAAATATTGGCAGTGTCCACCACAACCCCTGATGTTCCTACCCAACTAACTCACACCACACTACATAAACTTGGTCTTGCTGATAGCCTGCAAAAAGTTGCTTTTCAAATGCTGCAACCATTTCCCAATTGCCTTTTCTTTGCCTTGCTTGGGATTTGGAGCATAGTGATATCTCTTGCTGTTGGAGTCAGGCAAGTGACCAATTTAACCCATAGACACATTGTGCTTCACTCACATAGTATCTCCAGCATGCTAAGCAACTCCACTAAAAATAGCTTGTCACTATCCATGTCCATCCAGCATATTCCTATATTCCAGTGTCCGACTCAACCCTCTTCGTATGTAGAGTTTTTTTCTTCTTCGCAACTGCAGTGTGGACAAGTTGTGCCATGGTATTCTCTTGCATTCTTGAGCTTACTGGAAGAACAGTGGCTGTGCAAGAGCCATTACCACTAGCATATGGCTGGTCATCACCATCATCCTCTGGGTAACATCCTCATCTCCCGGCTACCAATAGCAAATACTTAGGCACGCTATTGCATGCAGTTGCACAGGCCTCCTGATCAGAGAATGTCCCGATAACCTGAGTCTGTTCAGCAACTGTTCTAATATTGGTGTGCTTCCTGTCGCTCACATACTTGGCTGGATGGTTCTGGCCTTCAGCATTATCATACTAGGTGTGGTGGTGTCAGGGCACATGAGTACCTCATCTATGTTTGTTTTCAAAGTGTTGGCGTTTTGACAATGATCCTCCACCTCAGATCGCATTTGATCTCAGAAATGCGAACTTATATAACGCCTGTAGAGGCCAGCATATCTACAACCATTGCCCATATATTTCTGAAGATAATGGTTGGCATCAAATGCCACCTCAACAACCTGCCTGGACCCCGCGACATGATGGTCAGTCAGAACAGCCACTACCATCCACTCAGAACATCAAAGATTGATTAGTACAGATGAAATTCTCACAATGCATAAGGTCATTATGCATAAAACATCATAATGCATGGCCACAGGTGGGAACCAACCTTGTTTCCTAGTGTTTTATGCACAAAATCTTGTATCACATAATGCATAAGGGTTTGGGCACTTATGCAATATTATATTTGCCTTTTAAAGTAATATTTGTACCTATACAGGCTGGAAATTGACACTAAATCAATAATAGTTTGGCAATCCAAACAGTAAATAAAAATATTGGCAATATATGAGATCCTGACATTAAAAATTTACTAAAAATTTCACTGTTGCAGTCAGCTATGCCCCCTCAACCCACTGATGATTGAAGCAGATTACAAAGCTGAGCAAGGTTTTGGATCTCTGTGCTCACATGGAGCAGCTGTGTCTCAAGTATTCTGCACCTGATATCCCTGTCCTTGGCCTTCAAACTCAGCTGCACAAACTTCAAGGGCATTTCCATTAACTTGACAACCAGTCCCAAGTCCAAGTTCCCCTGGACCACTTCTGGACTGTTACCCCAGATGTTTTGACATGGGTTAGTATTCTTTTCTTGATCATATAACATTCTTTATTGTATCTAGCCTATTCACCACAACAACATAGCTATTTTGACATGGATAATACAACAGTAAGGTTTTAAATGTGGGAAAATGCTTCCTTTTACATCACAATATGGTCATACATAAGATCCCATACTATCCTGAAACAGGTGTTGCAAAATCCACAAAGACTTTTTTGCACAACAACAACAACTCAACAATATCTTGATGGCTTTTGCAGATGGTATTTCTATGGTCTTGGAATGCTAACTCTGTTTTTTCAGTGAGACAAGATGGGCAGACAATGTGACAATGTCAGTGGATGGATGCTGAAAAGACATGTCAAAAAATTGCAGTGTTGCAAAATGTGTCACAGTATGTCACACCACTTTAGCGGGGACAGACATACTCGGGATCTATGCACTCGGGATCTATGTGCTTGATCACACTTTTGTAACACCTTGCAAAATTATGTCTCCCTCATAACTATATGGTAATTTTCCGCTCTAAAATAACATTGGATATTATTGCATGCATAATTTGTACACCATAGAAAAGTCTCAATTTTTTTGGAGCACTGTAAGTGTCCAGACACACCATTTGGACCGCTATTTGTCATTTTGCACCTCTCATTGATTTTCTGCACATTGCTACAACTCATTTTCCTTGGAGAAAAAAATAGGATAATCATTCAAGAGTACCATTGAGCTGAAATGCAACAGCCAGAAGTAAGACAATTGCTTGTGTAATAGTGAAAAAAGCATTTTGCAACACTAGTGGACTTTGCATTACCCATTTTGTGATAGTACTATCATTGGACCATCTTTTCACTTTTCAATTTTTGAGCTCAATTCTGCTCTGATTTGCTTAATTCTTTGTTCCTAAATTACCAATCGAACTTTCTGAATATGAATATGAGCATAGATCATTTTATTTTGCAAGTCCACTATCGTCGAGTGCGAAATACATGTTTTTGGGGCCAAAAGTTGCCATCACACCTTCTGGGTAAGAACACAAGGTCTTTCTTTGCTGAGAAAGAATTACAAGTGCCATTCCTATGCACATAAAGAGTTGTTTTTAAATTTCCAAAGGAGTCTGTGCAGTGGATGGGTTAAGAGAAATGAAATAGTGTTGAAGTGTTACATTATGTGACAATTTTGGCAGGCAGTGTCATTGATCACACCCACCAAATCA
>Ga0137418_10006084_pt1 | contig 11094 bp, 16 predicted proteins | sample CZODoug3_1_2_16f_FD_122242 | JGI IMG/M metagenome (GOLD analysis project Ga0137418, IMG submission 122242) | Vadose zone soil fungal communities from Angelo Coast Range Reserve, California, USA - CZODoug3_1_2_16fungal (Hybrid Assembly) | ecosystem: Environmental > Terrestrial > Soil > Vadose... | reverse complement strand
AAGGCATTATTCGAGCGCATCCTTGGGAAGGAGGATTGGACTGACAAGCTCGCCTCTCATCTTGGAAGGATCAAAGGGCTCCTTCACCGACCGCAGAAAGAAACCGAACTCCCGGACGACCTCAAACAACTAATTCCTGACATGAGGGATGTGGAGCGTGCATACGTAGACATAACAAGCGGATACAAGGATTTCATCAAAGCGGTCTGGGTCGCGCAGCACGAGCGGCAGTGGCGCGAATGAGAAACGTGGCCCTAATACATTGGCGATTGTAGTCGAGCTATCTGGGAGGATACCTTGTCGATGTACTCCTTCAATCTTGACAGCATTGTTTTCGCGGTTATTACTCCGAGAACTTTGTGATCTGAGATAACGAGGACTCGTCGTATTCCTTTCTGAGTCATTATCTGCGCCACCTGGTCTATTCCCTCATTCCCTTCGACCGAAACTAGGTTGCTGGTCATTATGTCGCCCAGCTTTACTCCGGCGGGATCCTTCCCTTCAGCCATAATCTTCGCGAGAAAGTCCCATTCTGTCACAATGCCCTCAGGGCTGCCACCTGACGCAATTATTACGAAACCGTTGCCCTTCGCTTTCATCTGACGAGCGGCTTCAAGAGCACTAGTATTTCTCGACAGAGAGAGAAAATCTTTCTCTACAATGTCCTTGGCGACTAGGACCATGAATGAAGATCACCAAGTCGGATAGTTAATGGTTAAGATTAGAGGGGCTGAAACTTGTCTGGGTCCCGTTATCACTATCAGGCTACTGGTTCCTTGATCTCAAGTTTCTGGCCGACAACTACTCCTACTCCTTGACCTCTGAGAGCAGAGGGAACGATACCCACGAGACTCATCAAAGCCATGATCCAGAAGATCGTGTGCATAGGCCCAATGAAGAGGTCCACACTGGGCGCTCCTCCCGGGAGAGGCAACCCAGCGAAGACCGCCTGCAAGACGTTGATGGGGATACTGGTAGCCAGGACAGCGAATGAGATTGACAGGCTGAGAAGAGCTCCCGTTGTCACAAGAGTAGCAGACATTCCAGAAGCAACACCCCTCCTAGTCACAGGGGCAGAGCTCATGATAGAACTGATGTTGGGCGCTACGAACATTCCCCCTCCAGCGCCTACGAGGATCATGAGCACCGCTAGAACCCAGTAGGAGACGTTTGCCGGAATGAGCGCGAGACCTACCAGGCCAGCGGTCGAGATTGAAAGGCCGACAGTTGTGAACCATCGGGGCCCGTATTTGTCTGAGAGGTAGCCGCTCAAGGGTCCTAGGCTGACAAACGCCACCGCGAACGGTATCAGGGCGAGCCCCGCCTTGAAAGCGTCATAGATCAATACTCCTTGGAAGTAGATGGTGAGGACTAGAGATACGGCGCTCCGGGCTATTGACGCTAGGAAGTTGCTGAGTATGCCTGCGGTGAAGGCTCGGATCTTGAAAAGTGTGAAATCCATCAGTGGAGTACGAGAGTGCAATTCCACGTAAACGAAGCCTCCAACCATTAACAAACCCGCGACCATCGAGACCACATCAACCAGCGTGTATCCTGACAAGGCACCAAGAGTTAGGCCGACCAGGAACGCGGTTAAGCCGCCAGCAAACAGGATATTGCCAGGCAGATCGATTCTTTCATGATGGACCGTGCCTAGTTCTCGCAGCTTCTTGTAAGCCCAGTAAGTTGCGAAGGCTCCTATTGGAAGGTTGATCCAGAAGATAGACTGCCAACCTAGAGCGACTGTTAGAATTCCTCCGAGTATGAGGCCGATGACGGATCCGCTGATACCTGCGACAAGGTTGACGCCGATAGCTCGTCCGCGTTCATTGGGAGGAAACGCGTCCGTTAGAATCGCGGCGTTGTTGGCCCAGATGAGGGCTGCTCCTACTCCCTGAACGAGACGGAAGAAGACCAGCATTCCTCCATTGAGCGATAGGCTGCATAGCCCTGATCCTACTGTGAAGATGGCGAACCCGAGGTTGTAAAGGCGAACCTTGCCGTACATGTCGGCCAACCGGCCGAAGGCCAAGAGCAAGACTGCGGTCATGAGAATGTAGCCCATCAAGACCCAGAGGGCTTCGAAGGCCGAAGCGTTGAGACTCCGAGTAATCGTCGGGAGAGCGATGAGGACGATGTTGCCGTCCAGCTGAGACATGAAAGCCCCGATCGTCGTGTTGGTCAGAACAGTGTACTTGTACTGCAAACCGGACGCCTCGAACGACCTAAGCTAGTTCTGACGCTATAGTTTGTAGACTTTCACTTCTCTGAAGAAATCGCATGAAGCGAACTAGGATGCCCTCTTGGCTCCAATGTAGTAATGTTCCTTGGCGACTTCCTGGAAGACAACGATCGTCTGATCTCTTGGCGCCTTGGCGATGCTCTCGACTGCGTCAGTAATCGCACGCGCTAGATCATCCTTCTGCTGCTGAGTCCGACCAGCATACATCAAGACTTTGACTATTGGCATAGTTTGACATCAAACCGGGTCCGAAAATGTGGTTGAAGAAAGTTACCTTCACAACAGAGCGACCGGAGCAGTTGATGGTCGCATTGAACGACTGGATGTGTGAATGAGTGCGCCGATGAGAACCGGTTCTAGTTTAGCTTCTGGACGAGCCGGGACGTTGCGGCGACAGCAACAATCGCGCCAATTGCGACGCCGTTGAGATCGTTTAGGAATAGTGCCAGAATGGTTGTCACCCCTCCCGCAACCAAATCCCGAAAGAGTCCTCTATTTCGCCGAGACTTGTCGATGACGTCAGAGGCAAGAACGAGGAGCAGAGCAAGGAAGTATGCTGGTTGCTGGGAGATTGCTGAGGTCAGAAGGAAGAATATCGGCCAGGCCGCGAACTGGCTGACTGGGAGCAAGAACGATCGGATTTCCGTCAGCCGTAACGACAGGCCGCTCATACACTATCGTGGAGGCTTGGGATAGAAAAAGCGACCCTACTATTTCTACTACTTTTCGGTTTAATTTTTCTTACTGCGTCTCAGTCGAGACACAGGCTTGTCAAACTGTTCAAGATCATTTCTCCAAGTTCCACGTAGACTTGCTGTACTTTGTGTCATACAGATCCTTCGCAGTCGACAACTCACTCTTTGTCAACGTTCCCTCCTCCAATTTTACTTTGTAGGCGTTTTCTATTCCGCGAACTATCTCGTCCCTTACATCTCTCGTCGTCACATTCTTTCCCAGCTCGTCGCGAACCGTCGTTACTCTCTTCTGAACGCTCACTACATGCCTGTCAGCTAGCTTGACTTGGGGCACGTTCAGGACCCGTCCGAGGATCGCCAAGTCGGAAGCCACCAGTATGCAGCCATGATGGAAGACGGTTCCCCACCTGATGCTTCCTGCGGCACCAGAGACTTTCTTCCCCGCGACCTGAATATCGTTGATCGGTTGAAACTCGGCCTTCACCCCGAGACCTCGCAATCCCTCAACGGCACCCTCTGAGAGCTTTTTGAACACCAATTGAAGATCTGCATCGGGGACCAAGGGATGACCCTTCTTCAATGAGATTGCATAGTTCAGGTTGCCAGCATCATGATAGACGGCGCCGCCTCCAGTAAAGCGCCTAACGACCGTAGTTCCGGTCTCCTTGCACGCGTCAAAATTGACTTCAAGAGTTGCCGACTGGAAGCATCCAAGAACTATCGTGTTCGAGTTATGCCAGAAACGAACGGTGTTTGGAGCCTTACCTTCACCCACCGCGCGTGGAATGGCCTCCTCCACGCTCATGTTCATGAACGGATCGTCCCGGTACTCCATATCGACTAGTCGCCACGTCTCCATCATGACCCTGTCTCCCCCGGCTTTGCGGCTAGTATCGCTTTCACAAAATCATCCGGTGCTACGCCTAAGCCCTGTGCGCTTGTTCCACGGAAGAAACGATCCACCAGAAGCTTCAGTTCCTGCTCCCTCAACGGAACATCCTCCAACATCATCTCAAGCTTCGGCAGACTTTCCTCAGGAATCAGAAAGAAGTCTCCAGAGATCTTCGCAGACTCGATCCGTCCGTCTGCCTCTCTCAATCGAACTCTCAGCAGTTTTCCTCCCGGAGCTTTGTAATCCGCTGAAAGCAGAGTCGTCCCCCCCATGGTCATTGCGTATGTCCTGCACTGATGATTCTGAGCTTTAAACCCGAAACTACCTTTTCGTGAATCGTCGCATCTGACCCTTCACAATTCTCACACCTGTCAGAAGATTTTCATTACCGAATAGACCAGCGAGGACCCGGTTTCCGTTTCCCGGAGCTCTTGGAAGACAGTCGATAATGCCCTTCATCTGCGCGAAAAGCGTACCGTAAAGCTGCAGCTTGTGTTTTTTCCTGTCCGACAGTTGCCAATAGAATCGAGTACAGACGGTCTCCCTATCTCCTCCATCTCCGTCATCGATAACCGCCTGCGCTTCAACCGTGAAGTCTCTATTCTTCTTTCGAAGACCGAGATAGAGCGAGAAAGCCACATTGGAGGGGGGAGAGAATGCTAGGTATCCACTCTCATGACGATTTACTTTCCAGCGAGGATTCGTTGGATGGCCCCCGCTACATGACGAAAAGGTCAGGTATCCCTTCTTGTTCAGCAGTGAGACGATCTCTCTGATGGCCGGGTCTATGCGATCAAAGTTCCGTCCATCCCGGAGGCTCTTCCAGTTTGAACGTTCAAGCTCCCCCAGCCTCTTAGAGTGGGCGCGAGGAAGAAACTCGTCACTCATTTCTCTCTACTTTATGACCGTACCCATCGGAAGCTCGATTCGTCAAAAACATAACTCTCGTTCCGATCACTTGAGGCGAACCCTTTGAACTTGTGCCATCTATCAGAGCTCTTGTCATACTCTGTCTCAACAAGTACCAGCGGCTTCTCCATCGTCTCGGGACGTAGCATCTGAGCAAGAATCCCTGTAAGGTGCCCGATCTGATCCAGGGCAGAACTCAACTCTTTCTCCTCAAGAACTCCAGACTTGAAGACCAGCCTACGATTGTCGCGGATGAAAGTGAACGTAACTGCTGCACCTGCCTTTCCTCTCCGATACCTGACCTGCTTGAGAAGCTCCTTGAGGTCACGCCAGTTTTCTTGGAGAACATCTGTAAAAATCGTTGTGACATAGGGATAATGGAAGGTCACGTTGATTCGAGTGACCAAATCTTCGTCGGTCAGTTCTGTGTAGGATGGGTGTTCAAGCTGGAATCCCTTCCGCAGGATCCTATAGAGAGCCTCGTGTTCAAAGGGTGACAGTTCGCCCTCGACCAAGACCTCGGCAAGAGGCTTCTCTGGGACGGTAACAGCCTCGCGAGCAGTCAAGCTAGGCATTAAGTGGTTAGAGTCTGAGATAAGCGCATGGCTCTGCCACTCACAGGTCTACGAGTCATCGACCTGACCAAGGATTTCGCGGGACCCTTCTGCACCATGATACTCTCAGATCTCGGCGCGGAGGTAATCAAGGTCGAGAGGCCCGGGTCCGGCGACGAGACGCGCGCTTGGGGACCGCCTTTTGTCAAGGGTCTCAGCTACTATTTTCTCAGCCTCAACCGCGGAAAAAGGAGCATCACACTCGACCTCAAGACTCCTGAGGCGCAGAAAATAATCCGGGAGCTAGTACGGGACTCGGACATCCTGGTAGAGAGCTTCCGTCCCGGCACACTAGCTCAGTACAACCTCGACTATCCAAGACTTCGGCGAGTAAACAAGGCCCTCGTATACTGTTCTATCTCAGGGTTCGGACAGACGGGTCCCTACCGCGATCGCCCCGGATATGACCTCGTGGCATTCGCTATGAGTGGGATCATGAGCACCACCGGCGAAGAGGGGCGTCCATCAGTCAGAGTCAGCATTCCTGTCGCTGATATCGCAGCAGGACACCATGCATCAACAGCAATCCTCGCCTGTCTCTCCCGCCGGCTGGTGACGGGAAGAGGAGAGTACATTGACGTCTCGCTCTACGACTCGATCGTTTCCTGGCTCAGTTATCTTGCAACCTACTATTTCGCGACCGGAAAAGAACCCAAGAGAATGGGTTCAGCACACCCCAGCATCGTTCCCTACCAAGCCTTCAACTGCAAAGACAGGGAGCTGATCATAGCCGTCGGTAATGACTCGCAATGGAAAGCGCTCTGTCGTACACTTGGATTAGATAGATTGTTAGAGGAAAAACGATTCGGCACCAACCCCGATCGAGTTCGAAATAGGACCAAGCTGATCCCGATACTATCAAAACGTCTACGAAACAGAACTGCCTCCTACTGGAGTAGAGCGTTGAACCAACATGCAGTTCCATCAGCGCCTGTCTACAAGATCGTAGACATGGTCAGAGACCCACAGATCAAGCATCGCGGTCTCTTCAGATCCGTGAGGTCTGAAATTCCACAGCTAATTTCCCCGATACGATTCACTAATGATGATAAGGGTCCCTCAAATCCAGCCCCAAAACTGGGTCAGGATACGCACAGAGTGCTTCAAGAACTAGGATATTCGAAGGGATCGATACGGAGACTGGTAGAAGAGGGGGCTATCTAGAGGGTCGTCGCGTCCAAGGCGAGAAGTCTTTTCGCTGGACTTCTAAACGCGGTCAACCCAACTCCTCTGAGCCGATTTCCGACCTTTGCAATGACTCCTGGAGCGTCCGTGTCAAGCTTGCAGACCAAGCACTGCACCAAGAGCGATAATGTCTCGATTTTGATCACGTCCAGTCCAAGATTTGCAAACTGCAGGATTTTCTCCGCATAGTCTCTGTCGATGCCGGCAGCGATTACCCTGTCGAAGAGCAGTTTATTCCACCAGAGAAGTAGGTCCCGAGTCCTATCAGCTAGTTCGACTGTGATATTCTCTCCTTGAAGCTCTGTAACGATCACGTCGACTGGGAAATAATCTGCGAGGCCTTGCTCTTGTAGAATCTCTCGGGAAGATTTCGAAGCTCCATCCGATAATTGAGCTCTCATTCTGTGGAGAGGGTAGAGTGCGTCTTTCCGCGTGGGCTCAAGGATTCCGATGTCGATGTAGACTCCAAAGCCTACTTTTCCGGACCCGGTGATGAATCCCTTGCGAATGTCCCACCGTTCCACCTTGGACCGAAGTACTGGTGCTTCTCCGAACTTTTCCCTTAGGAGATTGAGAAATGTCTCAGCATCCTCACCCCTAGCCCGGACCTGCAGCCATTGATTTGGCGCGGCGATCTCCCAGTCGACCTTTAGACCGTTAGCCTCTTTCGAAAGAACATTCCATACTGGGTTGGGTCCTCGGCTCAGGACTGGTTCGGGAATCTTTTCAGCAAGGGTGGTTGTCTGCCAACCCTCGGCCAAGACCACTCTTCTCTATGAATCAGACTTTTTCGGTGACGAAGGCCGCGGGGCGGTCGGAGAGCTCAGACTCTAGCTTACGCGAAAGATCCTCTATCAACTGTATCGTCTTGCGGTTATCATCACTTACCATCTGCCCGTTACAACCGCTACATCGGAAGGCGGACTCCATCGCGTCCTCAAACGTGACACGCACGTTCAAGCATTCTTTACACATGAAGAAGCTGTGACCCTTCTCAAACTCTAGACGGGTCCGAAGTGTCTCTAGTGCTTTCTTCTTCCTGCTTCGGACGAAGGCGTCTAGCTGGTCTGGCTGGAGCTTCCAGTGATAGATGAACCATCCAGTCTTCTCATCCCTCGAGCGCTGGCATGTTACCAGGGCATGGTCGTAGAGCTTGTAGAGAACCTTCCGAGCTGTGTTGAGCCGGACGTTAGCTTGGGTGGCGATAACATCATCGGTGGTGGTCCCAGCCTGGGCCAGCGCTTTGACCACGTTGATGGCTTCCTCTCCACCAAAGAAGCTGGCCAAACGAGCAAGATCATCGTGATGATTCCCCATAATCTCTGATAACCCTCGATACACCCTATAATGGGCATTTCACCAATTTAAACTATCGAGTTTATTCTCTGTCTAGCGAGGGAATCCCCAGTAATCACTTTTTATTTGCCAAACCACCCGGGATAGATTTCTCTCCCTGTTGCATACCAGAAGAAACGAGGGGTTTTACCTTCTGTGTAAGCGGCGCGAACCGCCGGAATGTTCGTTCTCACCGATTCCGCTTCAACAAAGGGGTCCTTTGGAACTGGCTCTAAGCTTCTTGACTTACTCCTGGAAGACTTAACATCAATCAGCAATACCCTGTTACCTTTTGCTGCAAATACATCTACCCCTCTAGAACCGAAGGACCTTTTAGCAAACCAGTTCCGGCTCTGAAGCCAAGAAACAACAAGATATTCACCCCTCCGACCCAGATGCCTGGCTTGTAGCCTTCGAGCTTCCCAATAGGGAAAGTCGGAAAATTTTCCCGATTCACCGTAATCTGGAGGAGCTACGGACTCGTACTTCCTTAGACGATTTGGAGTCGGGCGCGGACCTTTAACATAGCAGTCTTTCATCTTTGTGCTTGTTGCATGGTTCGCCGCCGTATAAGGGTCCAAGCCGTTTAATCGGGCAAGACGGTACTTTCGTTTGTCATAGTTACTAGATACTCTATGCCTTACGAGGAGGTATGGCCCTCTAAGCGATGTGTGACTCCTTTTGTATCTCTCGTACAGATACCCTCGCTTGCCACATTTCGGGCAGATACAGGGATACTTGTAAAGGAACCTATCGAGGGTCAGGACCTTATCATCTCGCAACTCCTTGTCGATTGTTGCACTAAGATGAATCGAAGCTCAGAAATTTTACTCTCCGTAATGAACGTGTGGGGACACTTTTCTCGTGAATGTCTGTCGACGACTTCATTTTTGTCGTCTCTGATGACCTAATCTACACGTATTCTGTAAAACGCTTTCTTGAGGACAGGATGCCGAAAGTAGTAATTCTCCGGATAGGCCATCGGGTCTTCAGAGACTCACGAGTGACCACCCACGTCTGTCTCACCGCCCGAGCTCTAGGTGCAGACGGAGTAATCATAGCGGACCAAGAGGACAAGGTTGTGGAATCCACAATCCGGGACGTGACAGACCGGTTCGGAGGACCCTTCGAAGTCCAGAGCGGAAAACCCTGGAAACAGGCTATCCGGGACTGGAGAGCTCTAGGAGGACGAATAGTCCACCTGACAGCCTACGGACTACCAATCCCGAAAATGCTTCCAGAAATACAGGACACCGACAAAGATCTTCTTGTAATCGTGGGGTCTGAAAAAGTGCCGGGAGAGATCTTCAAACTCGCTGACTGGAACATCTCAATTACAAACCAGCCTATGAGTGAAGTAGCTGCACTCGCGATTTTCCTAGATCGGTTCGGACAGCATCAAGCCCTTGATCACGAGTTCTTGAACGCCCAAGTCAGGATCGTACCGTCAAAGGACAGAAAAGAGATCCAACAGCTCTCCCATTGAGAGCGAAAAGATTCTAGCTAGCGCCATGCTTCCTTAGTATTTCGACAACTTCATCCTGAGCTTTCTCAAGGGCGATCTTGAGTGGAGTCTTGCCGTCACCACCCACCGTATTGACGTCGGCACCATGGGTAAGAAGAAGTTTGACGATTTCCACATCCCCATTCATCGTCGCCGTAAGTATAGGTGCGGCGGAGCCCGATTCGTATCGGTAGTTTACATTCGCCCCGTGCTGGAGAAGCTGCCCAATGACCTTCTTGTGACCTTCGTTTACGGCACCAGTGAGTGCGTTGAACCCTAACTTGTGCCCGGTAAGATTCACGTCAGCACCCTGGTGAAGAAGGAACTCCACGACCTCTTCGTGCCCAAGAAACGCTGCTAGTGCTAGAGGTGTGAGCCCGTCCGGTGTTAACGAATCGACCGGAGAGCGGTTGCGCGTTATGAGACTCTTGACCTGGTCTAGGTGACCAAGGGACGCTGCCTCGAATACGTCTAGTTCCGGCTTCTTTGCAGCTATTAGATCTGCAGCCTCTTTGTTTCCGTAGTAGATTGCCACGAGTATTGCTGATATGCCATTCTTATCCTTAGCAGTTGCTAACGACGGCTCCCTTTCGAGGAAACGTTTGAGCCCTGCAACATCTCGCTTCTTTATCGTGTCAAGAAATTCCTCTCGCTCAATGCTTAGCATAGCTAAGTGTTAGCAATGCTAATATATATAGGTTTAGGAAACTAGAGACAATGAGCAGGATGCAAGACAGGGACGAAATAGCTAGGAAACTTCACAGCGCCGCACTCCACTTGATGCGTTACGTGCGAACTCAAGACGCGGCTCTCGGGGTGCCTCCAGCTCAACTCTCAGCCCTCTCCGTCGTAGTCTTCGCTGGAAAAACGTCACTGTCGGGCCTCGCCAAAGTGGAACAAGTCCGTCCACCAACCATGAGTCGCATCATAGACGCTCTCGTTCGAGAAGGTCTCGTAAGGAGAGAAGTCGACAAGACAGACAGACGCTCCGTCATCATCACAGCAACAGACAAGGGCACGCGAATCATGCATGAAGGGAGAAGTCGCCGAGAGAAACGATTGCTCGAGCTACTTCGACCACTTCGCAGAGAAGAGGTAGACCTGTTGGACAGAGCATCAGAGATCCTAGCTAAGGAGCTAGGGGCCGCGACCCATTAGAAGCGTCTATCTTCATTATTCGTCGACGTCCTCTTTGCGTTTCACCAGGGCCACATCTCCCAAAGTGGCAACAGGAGACGGCGCACCTCTTCGAGGTGGAGAGGGAAGAACAAGCTCTTCTCGAGGAACAAGCAATCTTACTCGGAGGATGTGTTCCAACTCCTTCGAGAGTCTCATCGTCGGCGACATCTTGCCAATCTCAATTTTCTGAATGAGCGTTAGCTTCTCCTTGGCCTTGAATGCTAGATCTTGTTGAGAGATGCCGAGTTTCTCTCGACCCTCTTTGATGACGCGAGAATATTCCTCGATTAGGTCTGACTCTTCAACAACTTTGGGCAGCCTCTCTATCGGGGCATGTGTATGCGACGGTGCTATCATCGGGCGTCGGGGTCTATCCGAGAAGCTTGGCAGTCGAGTGCCGATACTCGAACATTGCTGGCATACGATAAGAGTGGCTCCTTCGACCCGCGACCTTCCGGGTTTGCCGACGATCTCGTGTCCACAAATCTCACAGAACAAGGTTCAGGATACCTCTGGGCGAGAACGTTAGAAATAGGCTC
>Ga0137418_10006083_pt1 | contig 11094 bp, 10 predicted proteins | sample CZODoug3_1_2_16f_FD_122242 | JGI IMG/M metagenome (GOLD analysis project Ga0137418, IMG submission 122242) | Vadose zone soil fungal communities from Angelo Coast Range Reserve, California, USA - CZODoug3_1_2_16fungal (Hybrid Assembly) | ecosystem: Environmental > Terrestrial > Soil > Vadose... | reverse complement strand
CCTTCCGCGTTTGTCGCGAGGGAAAACCGGTTTCCACGTTTCCGGATCATGCTCTAGCTAGAGGCTTCGCTGCGCGAAGGGAGCTGCACGGAGTCGGAAAACGCATTCGATGCCGGGCATCCGCTCGCGAAGGGCTGTGTCCTCGTTGAAAATGGATCAACTCTGAGTTTTGAGGTCGTGATGCAAGCTGGTCCACCTGCCGCCGCCGCCATCGGTCCGGAGTCTGCATATTTGCAGATTCAGTCGCTCAGCAAGGTCTATCCGACTGATGATGGCCCGGTGCGGGCACTCGACAGGGTTTCGATCGAGCAGCGCAAGGGCGAATTCGTATCGCTCGTCGGCCCGAGTGGATGCGGCAAGAGCACATTGATGATGATCGCGGCGGGCCTGACCTCGGCGTCGGACGGCCAAATTCTGGTCGATAACCAGCGCGTAACAAAGGCCCGCACCGATATCGGAATCGTGTTTCAAAATCACGTGCTGCTCGACTGGAGGACAACGCTCGAAAACGTCCTGCTGCAGGCGGAAGCCCGCGGGATGGATATGGCGGCGGCCGAAATTCGCGCGCGTGAGCTGCTGGCTGCGGTCGGCCTCGGTGGCTTCGAGAACAAGTATCCCAAGTCGCTGTCCGGCGGCATGCGCCAGCGCGTGTCGATCTGCCGCGCGCTGCTTCACGATCCACTGCATCTGCTGATGGACGAGCCGTTCGGTGCACTCGACGCCTTGACCCGCGATCAGCTGGTGCTCGATCTGCAGGATATCTGCAGCCGGCGCAGCGTCTCGATCCTGTTCGTGACGCACAGTATCGCCGAAGCCGTGTTTCTGTCCGACCGGGTCATCGTCATGACCCCGCGCCCTGGCAAGATCGACAGGATCATCGATATCGATCTACCGCGCCCGCGGACCCTCGCGATGCGCCAATCGCCCGAATTTGCTGCCTACAGCCGCGAAATTCTTGATATTTTTCTCGCTCGCGGCGTTCTGCGGGAGCATTGATGCAGGAGCCTGTCATGCCAGCTGCCGCGGCACTCGAACAAACATCGGCGCTCTCCATAGAGCAGGTGGAGCGGCGTGTTCAAAGCGAGAGCAGAAGCAAGCGGTCCCGCGACAGGCGCACGGAGATCATCTCCCCCATCCTGGTGACGGGGCTGCTGCTGGTGGCGTGGGAGGTCGCGGCGGACTTCTTCCAGGTCCCGACCTATCTGTTTCCGGCGCCCAGCAAGATCGTTGCGGCCTGCATCGACAACGCCTCGCTATTGCTGCGCGAATCCTGGGTGACCGCTGTTGAGATAGTGCTCGGCTACATGCTCAGCATTGTGATCGGGATTCCGTTGGCGTTGGGAATCTTTCATTGGCCCGTATTCGCGAAGTCGGTTTATCCGCTGCTGGTGTCCACTCAGGCGATGCCGAAAGTCGCCATCGCGCCGCTGTTTGTGGTCTGGTTCGGCTTCGGCCTGTTGCCCAAAATATTGATCGCATTCCTGATCGCGTTTTTCCCGATCGTGATCAACACGGTGATGGGTCTTAGTGCGATCGAGCACGAGAAGATATTTTTGGCCCGTTCGATGGGCCTCTCGAGTTTCGCCACGTTCCGGCTGATCCGCTTTCCCAATGCGCTGCCGTCGATCTTCGCGGGTCTCAAGATTTCCATCACGCTTGCCGTGGTCGGGGCTGTCGTCGGAGAGTTCGTCGGCGGCGACTCCGGTCTGGGCTACCAGCTGATGGTGGCCAATGGGAACATGAATACGCCTCTGCTGTTCGCAGGTGTGTTGTCGCTCACGGTGCTTGGCCTCATCCTGTTCGGTCTGATCGAAATGCTGGAGCATTTCGCGATGCCGTATCGGGAGCGTGCGAACGGCGCTACTGGAGCCGGAACGATGTGAGCAGTAATGGGGCCAAGCAATCTCGAGCAGCCCACGTCTCGCCGCGGCGCTATCTGGTTTTGAAGCCATTGCCGGCTGACCAGAAAATCAAACCTCTTGGTGGGGTTACTCCCGCCGTCCTGATCCTCTCTTTCGAAATGAACGGATGTTTACCGCCTCAAGCTTCATACCCGGCGTAGCTGTTGCCGCCACGTCCCATACCGAATTCAAGCGTCCGCAAGACGGAACTGTCATTGGTCGCATCGGCGAGGCCGGCAAGGCCGGCGTCGATGCCGCGGTTGTCTCGGCCAGGCAAGCGTTCCGCCAACACCGAAGAAGTCCGCTCGCCACCCGCGTCGAATGGCTGAAAGCGGCAGCGAGAACGGTGCGGGCGTCCGCCGCGGAGCTTGCCGATCTCATCTCGGAGGACGTCGGAAAGCTGATCCGGATGGCGCGGTTCGAAGCCAACCGAGGCGCGGAACTCCTAGAGGCCTGCGCGGCGGCTGCACCGCAGCTGAAGGGCGAGGTGCTGTCGCTCGATGCGGCCGCAGCCGGTGCCGGCTTGATCGGAATGACCAGACGGGTGCCGTTTGGAGTCGTTGCTGGAATTACGCCTTTCAATGCGCCGGTTAACCTCCTGCTGCAGAAGGTGGCTCCCGCTGTTGCGGTCGGCAATGCCATGGTGGTGAAGCCGGCTTTTGCTGGTACACGGGTTGCGCTGCGGCTCGCCGAGCTGTTCCTGGCTGCGGGGTGGCCGGAAGGCTTGTTCACTGTCGTGACGGGAGACAAGGACACCGCGATCGCTCTGGCGTCTCATCCCGACATTGCCGCGATCTCATTCACAGGCGGCACGGCGGCTGGCAACGATCTGGTGCGCGCCGCCGGCGCTCGCAAGTTTCTCGCAGAGCTTGGTTCCAATGCCGCCAATATTGTTCTCGCCGACGCCGACCTTGCCTTTGCGGCATCTCGCATCGCTTCGGCGGGTTTCGAAGCGAGCGGCCAGCAATGCATTTCCGCGCAGCGCGTTCTGGTGGATCGTTCTGTTCTCGGCGACTTCTTGCCATTGTTTGTAAAGGCAGCCCGTTCCTTGAAGGTCGGTCCCGCATCGGACGCCGCAACCGATGTCGGGCCGATGGTGCATGCGGCTGCGGCAGAACGCGTGATGGCCATGGTCGCCGATGCAGTCGAGCGTGGCGCGAAGCTTGCGCTCGCGCCCGAACAAAACGGGGCAACCATATCGCCCGGCATTTTGACGGGCGTGACGCGCGGTTCGCGGTTGTGGAATGAAGAGGTCTTCGGCCCGATCGTCGTGGTGACGGCGTTCGACGGCGCCGACCAGGCCATCGAACTCGCCAATGATTCCGATTTTGGGCTTCAGGGCGCGGTATTTACCAGGAGCCTCGCGCACGCCATGCGTTTTGCCGATGACATGGACGTTGGTTCGCTGTGGATCAACGAGGCTAGCCGCTTTCGTCTTGACATGTATCCCTTCGGGGGCGTCAAGCAGAGTGGCGTCGGGCGCGAAGGTGTTGAATACGCCATGGCAGAACTTTCGCAGATCAAGTTCATCGGCATCCGGCCCGGCGGCTAATTTAATGGCGTGCAATGTAGCGCGTTGATGTACCGGCTGAACTCATAAAGCGGTAGGTTGTGGAGGAACGTCCTTTCAGGCATTGGATCGGTTGCGGCACGCAACGTAGGGTAGCCACGCCCACTTTATTGAAAGCCAAGATCATGCGTAATGGACAGCCGGTCCGCGAAAAGTCGACAAAGAAGAAAGCCGCGCCGGTCAAGGGCGGAAAGGCTGCGCCCGCCAAGCCGCGCACCGCCGCCTCGCCGCGGAGCAATGCGCCGACCACTGCCAACGGCGTGGCGACGAACGCCAACAAAACGCGGCAGCGAATTCTCGACGTTGCAACCCAGGAATTTTCCGCCAAGGGATACGACGGGGCGCGTATCGATGACATCATGCGACTGAGCAAGGTCAGCAAGAATCTGATCTATCATTACTTTGGCAGCAAGGAGAAGCTGTTCATCGCCGTTCTGGAGCAGGCCTATCAAGGCATGCACAAGCACCAGATGACGTGGCCGCTGGACGTCTCATCGCCGGTGGACGGGATCCGCAAGCTGGTTCGGTCCACGTTCAAATATTGGCGGGATTCTCCCGAGTTCATTGGACTTCTCAATTCGGAGAATTTTCATAAAGGCAAACATCTACGCAAGTCGAAACTGACGAAAGCCGGCTATGGTGGCCTGCTTGGCAACATCGCAAATCTGCTGAAAGAGGGCGAAAAATCCGGCGATTTTCGCTCTGGCGTGGATCCGGTCGAGCTCTACATCTCGATCTCGGCGCTCGCCTATCACTATTTGTCGAACCGCTACACGCTGTCCTATCTTCTGGATCGGAAGCTTTCCACCGAAGACGAGATGAAGGCGCGGATCGTGCATATTGAGGATCTTACGCTCGGCTATCTTCAATATGGTGCGGCCGGCCGCAAAGGTCGCTCGCGGAAGGCCAGCTAAAATGCCGGTATCGTATCATGTCTCGATTGCGATGCCGGCGCGAGCCGAATGCCCGCGCGCAAACGAAACAGGTCATGCCTTAAGGTGATCGCCCCGGCGCTTGAACAACTCCTCGTCGGCATATCCCATGGTTTCGGGCTTGCCGCGTCCGATCATGACCTGGAAATAGACCGGCTCCAGACTGTCGTTCTGATAGCCATGGATGACCCCCGCCGGGCAGGAGATGCATTCCCAGGGGCCGAGCCGGCGCGTGATCTTGCGGCCGTCTTCATCCTGGACAAAGACGTCGAGATGGCCCTGCAGGACAAAGAAGACTTCTTCGACTTCATGGGTGTGCGCGGCATTGCCCTGGCCGGGCGGCACGAACATGATGGACAGCGTGAAATTGCCGGCCGGGATCGACGACGTATCGCCGTGTTTTCCCGAGCCCCCGGCGCCGATGAAACGGTGTTGCGCGCGCTTGAAGCCCTCGATCTTCGCATCTTCGAACGCAGCCCAATCCGCCTTGCGGTCTGCAAAACGCGCGACATAGCGCTCCATGATCGTATCGATCGATACGCCCTCGAGTTCCTTCGGGCGCGCGTGTCTCGCCGTAGCCATGTCAATCTCCTTCGAAAATCAAAGACGTACCGGTGCTGTCCAACGACCAAAAATCTATTTCGTGTTGACCGTATAGTCAACTGAAATACAAGCGTCGGTTTCGGGTGGAGCGGAGGCGGGCCGCATGGATCGAGATTTGCTTTAAGCATCGAAGACGCCATCGATACCTAAAAGGAATCCTGCGCAAGCTCTGCAATAATGTCACCTCCGAAGCATCAGTTGACTATATGGTCAACTTGAGACATGTTCTAAACAGGCTTCGAGCTGTAGTAGGGTGTTCACTCTGTTTTTGGGGGCTATATGAAGCCGTCCGCTTTCGAATACAGGTCTCCCACGACATTAGCTGAGGCCGTAAGCCTGCTACAGTCGGGCAACGGCAATGCGAAGGTGATTTCAGGTGGCCAGAGTCTGATGCCGATGTTGGCATTCAGGCTCGCCGTTCCCGAATTGCTGGTCGATCTGAAGCATATCCCGGATCTCGATGTTATCCGGATCGGTGACGATGGCGTGCATCTGGGTGCGAAAGTCCGGTGGTGCGACATCGCAAGCGATCGGCGACTGGTAAGAGCGCACCCGCTGCTTGCCGAAGCGATCACGCATGTGGCGCACTATCAGATTCGAAACCGGGGTACCGTCGGCGGTTCGCTCGCGCATGCCGACCCGTCAGCAGAGATGCCGGGAATCGCGCTGGCCTGCGACGCGCAGATGATGATCATGGGCAGCACCGGGACCCGGATCGAGAAGGCGTCAGCATTTTTTACCGGGCCGCTGCAGACGACCCTGGAGCCCGATGAGATTCTCACCGAGGTCCATCTTCCGGCGTGGCCCGCTGCGCGACGTTGGGCATTTGAGGAATTTGCGCGCCGAAAAGGCGATTTTGCCATGGCGGGTGTCGCTCTGTTCTACGATCTGGACAGCGATGGTCGCGCCGTCGATGCGCATATCGGCGCGATCGGTGTTTCCGACTGCCCGATCAGGCTGGGTGCCGCCGAAGCAGCGCTTAACGGAAGCGCGATCGACGAGAAGACGATCGCGGCTGTCGCTGCGACTGCACGATCGGAGATCAGTCCGCCGTCGGATATTCACGCGCCCGCTGCCTATCGTCGTGCCCTCGTCGGAACGCTTCTGGCCCGAGGGCTGAAGCGGTCGGTCCGGTAGAACGTCAAGGAACGCAGATGCAGATCGAATTTGAGCTCAATGGCGCGGATGTCGGCGCCAATGTCGAAGCGCGGACCAGCCTGGCAGATTGCCTTCGTGACAATTTAGGCAAGACCGGCACGCACTTAGGCTGCGAACATGGCGTTTGCGGCGCCTGTACTGTGCTCGTGAATGGCGAGGCGGTTCGCGCTTGCCTGATGCTCGCGGTTCAGGCCAATGGTGAGAAGGTGGTGACCATCGAGGGTTTGTCGGGCGACGACCTGTCGCCATTGCAGGCGTCGTTTCGCAAACATCACGCGCTTCAATGCGGCTTCTGTACGCCCGGATTCATCACGACGGCGCATGCTTTGCTCACCAGCGAGCCCGATGCGAACGAAGAACGCATCCGCGATGTTCTGTCGGGAAATCTCTGCAGGTGCACCGGTTACGTTCCGATCGTTGAGGCGGTTCTTGACGCCCGCAAATTCTATGCGGGTCAAAAGGAAAAAGCATGAGAGTTCGCAATTCCTACATCGGCCAGCCGATGGAGCGCACCGAGGACATGCGTCTCCTGCGCGGCAGGGGGACCTATGTCGCCGACGTGAACCGGCCGGACCAGCTCTATGCCGTGATTCTGCGCAGCTCCGTCGCCCATGGCAAGATCAACACGATCGACACCTCCCGCGCGACGCAGTTGCCCGGAGTCCGCCACATCCTGATCAGTGCCGATCTTGGCGTTGTCGTTCCCAAGATCCCGCTTCGGCTGCAGCCGCTTCCGCAACTCGAACCGTTTCACCAGCCGATGCTTGCCGACGGCAAGGTGCGCTATGTCGGCGAGCCCATTGCGGTGGTGTTGGCGGATACACCGAGCATTGCAGAGGACGCGCTTGATCATATCGATCTCGATATCGAGACGCTCCCCGCCATCACAAGCCGCGAGCAGGCAGAGGCCATGCCGGCTGTGCTGTTTGAGGACCACGGATCGAATTCCGCCATCACCTGGAAGGCATTCAAGGGCGATGCGAACGCGGCTTTCGCCTCCGCCGATTATACGCGACGCGAAACCTTCAGGGTTCAGCGGCACGCCGCGATGTTCATGGAGCCGCGCGGCTTTGTCGCCGAATGGAACAGCGATGCGGGCAAGCTCACGGTGTGGGGCGCGGCCAAGACGGCATGGTATAATCGCAGAGTGCTTGCTGCCGCGCTCGACCTGGAAGTGGATGCCATCGAACTGATCGAGGTCGATGTCGGCGGCGGATTCGGGTCGCGCGGCGAATTCTATCCCGAGGATTACCTGATTCCAGCCGCGGCGAAACTCGTCGGACGCCCGGTGAAGTGGACCGAGGATCGCCGCGAACACATGATGACCGCCAATCATGCGCGGGATATCGAATGCGATGTCGAGATTGCTGTCAGCCGCGACGGTCGCTTTCTCGGCCTTCGAGGCCTGGCCTGGGCGGACATCGGCGCCTACATCCGAACCAACGGCTCGGTAGGTCCGCGAAACGTCGCGCAATACATGTCAGGACCATATACTTTCGAGAATATCGACCTCAAGACCACGATGCTGACGACCAACAAGACACCGAGCGGGACCTATCGCGGACCAGGACGGTTCGAGACCGATTTCATTCGCGAGCGGCTGATCGACCTGGTTGCCAAGGATTTGAAGATCGACCGTGTCGAACTGCGCCGACGCAATCTCGTCGCGGACAGCCAGATGCCCTATCCGCTCGCCAGCATAACACCCTACGATAGCTCGACGGAACTCGACAGCGGCGATTATCACGCGGTGTTCGATCTCTGCATGAAGGAATTCGGCTGGGCCGAAAAGAGCAAGCTTAGCGGCAAGCTGATCGACGGCTACTATCACGGTCTTGCCGTCGGCAGCTTCATCGAAGGCGGCGCGGCGGGGCCGAGCGAGGACGCGCGGTTGGTGCTCGAGACCGACGGCTCGCTGTCGGTCTATCTGGGATCGTCCTCAGTGGGGCAGGGCCTGGAAACGATCATGGCCCAGATCGCTGCCGACGCGACCGAGCTTCCTTATGAGAAAATCACGGTCAATCATGGTTCGACAAGCCATGTGAAAAACGGCCATGGCGCCTATCACTCGCGCTCAACTGTCATGGGCGGCTCGGCGATCCTTCTTGCAGCCGAGAAGCTGAAGGACAGCATTCGCGAGGCCGCAGCAGCGCGTTTCGGCTGTGCAGCCGGCGACGTTACGATCGACGGAGAGCAAGTCGCCTGCGCCGGCAAGACGCTGTTATTGGCGGGATTGTCCGACGTTCCGCTCGAAGTGGAAGCGTCGTTCTTCAACAAGAAGTATACCTGGGCCTACGGCACCCAGGCGGCGCATATTGCGGTGGATCCGGGAACCGGCCACGTCAAGGTGATCGATTATCTGTCGGTCGAGGATGTCGGGAGGATCATCAATCCATTGACGTTGCATGGTCAGGCCATCGGCTCGATCGTCCAGGGTCTGGGCGGTGCTTTCCTGGAGCACCTCGTCTATGACGAGAATGGGCAGTTGCTGACGGGCTCGTTCGCAGACTATTTGATGCCGACCGCGTCGGATTTCCCCAACATCCGGTCGATTACGCTGGAGCTCAAGCCCTGCCCGAATAATCCCTTGGGCACAAAGGGAGCGGGTGAGGGCGGCCTGATCCCGGTTGGCGGCATCATGGCCAATGCGATCGCGGACGCGCTGTCGCACCTGAACGTTCAGCCGATGGAGCTGCCATTGTCGCCAGCGCGGATTTGGCAACTGGTTGAAGACGCCGAAGCGATCCGGGCGGTCGCGTAGCGGGTTCCGGACGGTGCGGACGCTAAGTTCTGAAGCGGCTCGTAAAGCCTAGGCTCGTATGGGATTGCGGCGGGCGCCGAGCCGTGTTGTGAGTTGACTGGTCGACCTCGGACGGTCGGCATTGCGAATCACGTGTACACAACTCCATCGTTGCACGTCGGCATGGGGAATCAGGGTGGCACCTCGTAGTAGCGATCCAGCGCGGGTCCGGGACAAGATACTGAAGCAGGCAACCGAGGAGTTTGCCCGGATCGGCTTTGAAGGGGCGCGTGTGGATCGCATTGCCGAGCGCTGTCGCTTGAGCAAGAACATGCTGTATTACTATTTCAAGTCCAAAGAAGGTTTGTTCGTAGCCGTTCTCGAGCGGATGTACCAGAGCTTGCGCGATCAGCAGAAGGATCTTTCCGTGCGCGCGAGCGATCCCGTCGCTGCCATGGAGCAACTTGTTCACCACACTTTTTTCGCGTTCAAGGTCAATCCGAGCGCGATCCGGCTGATGAACGAGGAAAACAAGCATCGCGGCAAATATATCCGCAAGTCCGGACGTATGAGGGACCTTTACAATCCGCTGGTGGAGACGATCCGGTTCATTCTCGAACGCGGAGTGAAGGATGGGATTTTCAGGCCTCACCTCGATCCGACGATCGTTTACCTGACGCTTTCGTCTCTTTGCTACCATTACCTGTCGAACCAATACACGCTGGAAATCGCGCTCGATCGCGACCTTGGATCCGACGACGCACAGAAACTATGGCTCGACCACGTCAGCAGTCTGGTCCTGCTGTATTGCCTGTCCGATCCCCGGGTCGCGGATCATAAAAAGCTTCAGCGCGAGATGATCAACAGCTGACGAAGCCGTCGGCCGTCCGGGAACGTTGCATCAAAAGTCAGCAGGCCTGGATCTGACCCGCATTTCCAGGACGACGCTGGAATCCCGGTCATATCGAACGTCGCCGGCGTTTCCAAAGGCACCCGCGCTCATTTTCGCGGCAAACCGAGCGCTTGCATACGTAAAAAGTGATGCGCAATCGCCGTACTAGCGCAGCCGGTTGCAAGCCAGAACATTCAGTTGACTGGACGGTCAACTGTGAAATACTTGATCCAGATCAAAATACTTCACCACGTTGATGAAGATCGGGATCATGACGAAGCTGGCAGTTTGGTCAAAAGGAAGCGGCGACGGTGTGCATCTTCCCGAGCCGGATCGATCGTCTCCGGCGCTGATCCGAATTGCCGGGCTCGGAAAGCGGTTTTCGTCGCGCTCCGGTGAAATCGTCACGGCTCTGTCGGACGTCGATCTGAACATCCGGGACAACGAATTCATCTCCGTCGTTGGTCCGAGCGGTTGCGGCAAGACGACACTGCTACGAATTCTCGCCGGTCTTGAAACTGCTTCTTTGGGTACGGTTCGTTCTGGAGGAGAGCTTATTACCGAGCCTCGACCGGATACAGGCGTCGTATTCCAGCAGGCGGTGCTGCTGCCGTGGGATACTGTGCTCGCCAATGTCCTGCTTCCGTCTCAGTTGAAGGGCGATGCTTCGGCGGCAACAGTCGCACGCGCCGAACGTCTGCTGGACTTTATGGGCCTGAAGGACTTTGCACGGAAATATCCGTTTGAACTGTCGGGCGGCATGCAGCAGCGCGTTTCGATTTGCCGTGCCCTGATCCGGGATCCGAAAGTCCTGCTGATGGACGAGCCGTTCGGTGCGCTCGATGCGATGACTCGGGAGTCCATGAATATGGAGCTGATGCGCGTCTGGTCGGAAGAGCGCAAGACGGTGGTCTTCATCACGCACAGCATTCCGGAAGCCGTGTTGCTCGGTGACCGCGTGGTCGTGATGTCGCCGCGACCCGGTCGAATTTCGGAAGTTGTGGATGTCGATATCGATCGTCCCCGCGACCTTAAAACGATGGGTACGCCCCGCTTCGGCGAATTATGTGACCGCATCCGCACGATTTTTGGCGCGCAAGCTCCGATGGTGTCGTCGTTATGAGCAAGATGACGAATGTAATCGGGGTACATCGGCTGCAATCGGCGCTGCTGGCGATCGTCATCGTGGCGGCCTGGGAAGCCGCTTGCAAGCTCTTCGACATATCGCCGCTGATCTTGCCGCCGCCCTTCGCCATCGCGTCCAGGTTTTATCTGCTTGTCGCGTCCGGAGACATCTG
>Ga0137418_10006081_pt1 | contig 11094 bp, 9 predicted proteins | sample CZODoug3_1_2_16f_FD_122242 | JGI IMG/M metagenome (GOLD analysis project Ga0137418, IMG submission 122242) | Vadose zone soil fungal communities from Angelo Coast Range Reserve, California, USA - CZODoug3_1_2_16fungal (Hybrid Assembly) | ecosystem: Environmental > Terrestrial > Soil > Vadose... | reverse complement strand
TCGAAGCAGAGCATGAGGAACGCGTCCTCGGGCGAAACGCCGGCGCAGCGCGCGACGAACGTGGGATAGCCGTCGAACTCGATTCCGGCAAGCTTGATCGAGCTTTCCGTATGGGGCGCGGCCACCACCGCGTCCACCTCGCCGGCGAGTGCCGCGTCGATCGCGGTCTTCGCGGAATCGAGCGCGGCTTCGCCGTGCGGCGCCGCGATCGCGCCGATGTGCAGCTCGCCGGGTTTGAACTGCTTGCGCTCGACCAGAGTCAGCGCTCCGCCGCCCCAATTCGCGTCGGCGGCGCGCGTCACGCAGCGGAGATCCGGTTCGAGTCCACAGGCCTCGGCATGCGCCTCGAGCGCGCCGCGATCGCCGACGAGCAGCGGCCGGCAGATTCTTCTTACTTGCGGAGCTAGTGCCGCCTTGAGGGCGACTTCGGGGCCGATCCCCGCGGGATCGCCGGTGGCGATGGCGATTCGCGGCAGCGCCATCAATCGGCTTTCACGCCGGCAGAGCGGATCACCGCGCGCCAGCGCTCGGCGTCTTTCTTCATGAATGCCGCCATCTGCGCCGGCGTGCTGCCGATCGCTTCGGCGGAGAGATCGGCAAGGCGCCTCTGCACGTCGGGAAGCTTCAGCGCTTCGGCGACGGCGGCGGAGATCTTCTCGGCGATCGGGATCGGCGTCTTCGGCGGCGCGACGATGCCGAACCAGGCGACCGCCTCGAATCCCGGGAGAATCTCCGCTAGCGCCGGGACGTCGGGAAGCGAAGCGACGCGCATCTCGCTGCACACCGCGAGCAGCTTCAGCTTGCCGCTTACGACGTGCTGTCGCGACACGCCGAGATTGTCGAACATCATCTCCACCTGCCCGGCGAGCAGGTCGGTGAGCGCGGGCGCGCTGCCCTTGTAGGGGATGTGCGTGAGGCGCACGCCCGCCATCGATTTGAACATTTCGCCGGTGAGATGCGAGGTCGTGCCGCTGCCCTGCGAGGCGTAGTTGAGCTTGTCCGGGTTGTCCTTGGCGTAGGCGATCAGCTCACGGATGCTGTTCACCGGAACCTTGGGATTCACGAGGACCACGTTGGGGATCGCGACCATGATGCCTACCGGCACGAACTGCGTCGGGTCGAAGGGAAGATTCCGGTACAGGTTCGGATTGATGATGAGAGGAGGCGGCGGCGAGGACAGCAGCGTGTAGCCGTCGGGCTCGGCCTTGAAGACGTACTCCGCGCCGATGTTGCCTGCGGCGCCTGCGCGGTTCTCCACGATCACGGGCTGGCCCCACTTGAGGGACAGCTTCTCGCCGATGATGCGCGGAATGACGTCGGCGCTGCCGCCGGCGGGGAAGGGGACGACGATCTTGACCGCCTTGTTGGGGTACGCCTGCGCGTGCAGAGCAGGCGCAAATCCGCACAGCGCGGCGGCGAGCAGCCGGGCGATCAGGGGTCTCATCGACGTTCTCCTTGGTCTCGCGCCATTTTACCGGTGCTAGAATCGTCCTGAACGAATTTCCCGATAAGGATATTCCCTTGTCCGCAGGTCCCGCAGCACGCGCGTGGCCGGCCGAAGGACTGGCCCGCGTTCCCTATTGGATATACCAGGACGAGGACGTCTATCGCCGCGAGCAGGAGCGCATCTACCGCGGCGACACCTGGAATTTCCTCGGGCTCGAGGCCGAGCTGCCGGAGAAGGGCGATTTCAAGACCACTTTCGTCGGTGAGATGCCGGTGGTGGTGACCCGCGACGAGAAGGGCGCGCTCAACTGCTTCGAGAACCGCTGCGCGCACCGCGGCGCGCTCCTGTGCCTTGCGGACCGCGGCAACGTAAGGGAGATCGCCTGCGTCTATCACAACTGGACCTACGACCTGCGCGGCGACCTCACCGCAGTGGCGTTTCGCCGCGGCGTGCAGGGCAAGGGCGGCATGCCGCTTGATGCCGAGCCCGAAAGCCAGGCGCCGCGGAAATTTCGCGTCGAGATTTTCTGCGGACTGATGTTCGCGACGCTCTCCGGCAAGACGCCGGCGATCGAGCGCTACATCGGTCCCGAGGTCGCGGCGAGGATCCGCCGCGTGATGAAGGAACCGGTAAAGATCCTCGGCGGCTACACTCAGGTGTTGCAGAGCAATTGGAAGCTCTACTTCGAGAACGTGAAGGACACCTACCACGCGAGCCTGCTGCATCTCTTTTTCTCGACCTTCCGCCTGAACCGCCTCGAGCAGAAGGGTGGGGTCGTCGTCGGCGGCGAGGGCGGCAGCCACGCCAGCTTCACCATGATGAAGTCGGAGCTGTCCGGCGACGAGTACGAGCGGGCCGGCATGCGCTCGGCGAGCGGCGGCTACGCGCTGCAGGCGCCGCAGATGCTCGAGTCCGTGGACGAGATCGGCGACGGCGTCACGCTGCAGATCCTCACCGTTTTCCCGGGTTTCGTGCTGCAGCAGATCATGAACAACCTCGCCGTGCGCCAGGTGCTGCCGAAGGGCGTGGGCCGCACCGAGCTCGTGTGGACCTGCTTCGGCTATGCGTCGGACGACGCGAAGATGACCGAGCTGCGCATGAAGCAGGCCAATCTCGTCGGCCCGGCGGGCTACATCTCTCTCGAGGACGGTGCCGCGACCGGGTTCGTGCAGCGCGGCGCGGCAGGGGCGTCGGAACGTTCGTCGTTCGTCGAAATGGGTGGACGCACGGTCGAATCGAATGAATCGCGCGTCACCGAGACCTCCGTGCGCGGGCTGTGGCAGCAGTACCGCAGGCACATGGGTCTTTGATCCTCATTCCCTCCTGCCAAGGAGGGGCGGCCCGAAGGACCCGGGTGGTTTGACCAGTGAAAGAACAGCGATGGATGTCGAGCTCCAACTGAACATCGAAAACCTGCTCTCCCGCTATGTGCACGCCATCGACGACGATCGCCTGGAAGACTGGCCGGGCTTTTTCGTGGAGAAGGGCCGCTACCGCATCACCACCGCGGAGAACTTCGAGCGCGGCCTGCCTCTGTCCATCATCTACGCCGACTCGCGCGCCATGCTTCTTGATCGTGTCTCGGCGCTGCGGCATGCCAATATCTATGAGGCGCAGCGCTACCGGCATATCGTGTCTTCAACGCTCGTCGAGAGGATGGATGCGAACACAGTGCACGCCGCTTCGAACTTCCAGGTCGTGCGCATCATGCACACGGGGGAGTCGATGCTGTTTGCGAGCGGGCGATATCTGGACCGCGTTCGATTGGGGAGCGAAAGCGGTCAGGCGATGTTCGAAGAGAGGATCGTTGTGCTCGACAGCCGGGCGATCGAGACACTGCTTGCGATTCCGCTCTAGCTTTTGTAGCCCCTCTTCGAACCTCGCCGAGCGGATCGGCGGCGCCACGGCCTTGTTCTTCCCAGGTGAGCCCCCATTTGGTCGAGGTCAAGCTGCGGGGAATGGCTCCGGCTAGCTTGCGTCCAAGAGACTTGAATGACATATCGGGATCCACGGTCATGGGTGTGGGCCGAAGCGCTGGAGCTTCTCCGAAACACGGAGAGGCTGCAGCGCCGGTTCTTCCAGGTCGGCGCGGCTGAAGCGCCGGGCTGGGAGCCGCCCGTCGACCTCTACGAGACGGTCGACGGGCTCACGCTCAGCGTCGCGCTCCCCGGCGTCGCGGCGAGTGAACTCGAGGTCTCTCTCGAATCCGGGGGCGTCGTCGTTCGCGGCGAACGTGCTTTTCCCGTGGAATATCAGCGCGCCATCATTTACCGGCTGGAAATTCCCTATGGCCGCTTCGAGCGCCGCATTGCGCTGCCTGCCGGCCAGTTCCAGCTCGTCGATCGACGCCTTGCGAACGGCTGCTTAACGCTCGATTTGCGAAGGATGGGGTGACGATATGAACCTGGATCTCGACAGCAGGGACCGGAATCCACCGGGCGAAAAGGCGAGCGCCGCTGCGTCCCGGTCGGCGCCCAACGGGGCGGTCGCGCTCCCGGAGGACGCGCTCATCATTCTACCCGTGCGCAAGATGGTGCTCTTCCCCGGCATGATCCTGCCTATCGCGCTCGGCCGCGAAGCCTCGATCGCCGCCGCTCAAGCAGCGGCGAAGGCGAAGCGCCCGGTCGGCGTCCTCTTGCAGCGGAACCCGGAAACCGAGAAGCCCGAGCCGGACGAGCTTTCCCTCGTCGGCACGGTCGCCAACATCGTGCGCTACGTTACTACGCCCGATGGCACGCATCACGTCATTTGCCAGGGGCAGCAGCGCTTCCGCGTGGTCGAGTATCTCGAGGGCTACCCGTTCATGGTGGCGCGCATCGGGCGCATCGAAGAACTCGAGGCCGCCGGCAACGAGATCGAAGCGCGATTCGTGCAGTTGAAGGAGCGCGCGCTCCAGGTCTTGGAGCTCCTCCCGCAGACTCCGCAGGAGCTGGTCGCAGCCATCCAGGGCATGTCCTCGCCCGGGGCCCTCGCCGACCTCGTCGCCGGCGTCATGGACATCGAGGTCGCGGAGAAGCAGGCGCTGCTCGAGACAGTGGACCTGCAAAAGCGCTTGGACGGCGTGCTCGAGCACCTCGCGCACCGGCTGCAGGTGCTCAAGCTCTCTCGCGAGATCGACGAGCGCACCAAAACGAGCCTCGACGAGACCCAGCGCAAGTACCTGCTGCGCGAGCAGATGAAATCGATCCAGAAGGAGTTGGGCGAAGGCGCCGAGGGTCAAGCCGCGGAGCTCGAGGAGCTCAGGAAGGCGATCGCAGAAGCCGGCATGCCCGAGGAAGTCGAGAAGCAGGCGATGAAGGAACTGAAGCGCCTGGAGCGCATGTCGGACGCCTCGGGCGAGTACTCGATGGTGCGCACCTATCTCGACTGGCTGATCGAGCTGCCGTGGAAGAGCCCCGAGCCCGACGCGATCGACATGGCGGAAGCGCGGCGCATTCTGGACGCGGATCATTTCGGCCTCGAGCAGGTGAAGAAGCGCATCGTGGAGTTTCTCGCGGTGCGCAAGCTGAATCCCGAAGGCCACGGGCCGATCCTGTGCTTCGTCGGCCCGCCCGGAGTCGGCAAGACCTCGCTCGGCCAGAGCGTCGCCAAGGCGCTGGGGCGCAAATTCGTGCGCGTGTCGCTCGGCGGCGTGCACGACGAGGCCGAGATACGCGGGCACCGACGCACCTACATCGGCGCGCTGCCCGGCAACATCATCCAGGCGCTGAAGAAGGCCGGGACGCGCGGCTGCGTGATGATGCTCGACGAGATCGACAAGCTCGGCGCGGGCTTCCACGGAGACCCGTCCTCGGCGCTCCTCGAAGTTCTCGATCCGGCGCAGAACAACACCTTCCGCGACAACTACCTCGCGGTGCCCTACGACCTTTCGAGCGTGCTCTTCATTACCACGGCGAACGTGCTCGACACGATTCCAGGGCCCCTGCGCGATCGCATGGAGATCATCCAGCTGCCAGGCTACACGCAGGAGGAAAAGCGCGAGATCGCGCGCCGCTATCTCTTGGCGCGCCAGCTGAGGGAAAACGGCCTCAAGCCCGAACAGGTCGAGATCACCGACGCGGCGCTCACCGCCATCATCCGCGATTACACGCGCGAGGCGGGCGTACGGTCGCTCGAGCGCCAGATCGGCGCGGTATGCCGGCGCGCCGCGGTGCGGATCGCCGAGGGCGCGGTCCAGACCGTGAAGGTCGACGAGAAGGACCTCGCGGAGGTCCTCGGACCGACGAAGTTCGAGAACGAAGTGGCGCTGCGCACGGCCATGCCGGGCGTCGCCACGGGACTCGCGTGGACGCCTGTAGGCGGCGACATCCTCTTCGTCGAGGCGAGCCGCACGCCGGGAAGCGGAAAGCTGATCCTCACCGGGCAGCTCGGCGACGTGATGAAGGAGTCCGCGCAGGCCGCGCTGACGCTCGTGAAATCGCGTGCGGCTTCGTTCGGCATCGATGTGGCGGCGTTCGAGAAAACCGACGTGCACATCCACGTGCCGGCGGGCGCGATCCCGAAGGACGGCCCGAGCGCGGGCGTTGCGATGTTCATCGCGCTCGCGTCGCTCTTCACCGAGCGCGCCGCGCGCGCCGACACGGCGATGACCGGCGAGATCAGCCTGCGCGGCCTCGTGCTTCCCGTGGGCGGTATCAAGGAAAAGGTGCTTGCCGCCATGCGCGCCGGAATCCGCCGCGTGCTGCTGCCCGCGCGCAACCGCAAGGACCTCGAGGAAGTGCCGGCGGAAGCCAAGGAGAAAATCGAATTCGTGTTCCTGCAGGACGTCGACGAGGCGGTGCGCGCCGTGCTCGAGCCGCGCCCGGAATCTTGATTCAGAACCTGGAGCCGATCGTCGAGAGGCCCGGCGTCCTTTCCATCCAGCGCCGGCTCGCGAGATCGATGACCTTACCGTCGCCTGACGGCGCTGACTCCCGTTGTCTGCCCACCCAGTCGACGATGGGCATGAATTCAGCGCACTCGGCAGCGGCCGCGGAGAGGGCCATTTCGAAAATCCCGATTCCCGCCTCTGCGGCTTTGACGTACACGTCCGAATCGCTGATCCGGGTCAGGAACGGGAAACCAAGCGAATTGAGAAACCGCTCGAGCGGCTGATATACCGGCATCGAGCTGCGGACCCGGTTCGCCACCACGGCAAGCTGGATGTTGCGCGTGCGGATCCTGCCCACGAGGAGGAGATCCCTGACGAAATTTGCCGTTGCGTGGATGTCGATCGCCGAGGGCGCCACCGGAATGAGGATGCCATCGGCCCTGCCGAGCATTTCCTGCAGGAGCAGACCCGAGGTGCCGGCCGGCGCATCGATCACGAGCTGCTGCGTGTCCGCAGGCACGTGCATCTCGACGCTGCGTATGCGGCCGCCCTTCTGAGGCGCAGCGTTGGCTCCGTAGATTCTCGCCGCGGGCCCGGGGCGGGCCCGCAGCCAATGCAGGCTCGACCCCTGCGGGTCGTAGTCCATGATGGTGGTCGGGATGTTCTGGGCCGCGAAGTAGCTGGCGAGATTGGCCGCGATGGTGGTCTTTCCGGATCCGCCCTTGGAATTGATTACGAGCGTGGTGTTCATTCTCATGACCTTTCCCCTTCGCACCTCTACCGCTCGGCAAGCCTATGCCAAAGCCATGCTTTCGCTTATTAACTAATTCACGAGAGACAAGAGAAAGAGACGCGAAGTCGCTCGGCTGTCAGCCTCGCGGGCTTGCGACCTTGACAAGGGCGTGCACCCTGACGACCATTCGCCCGTTAACCAGGTGAGGGGCGACCTTTCCGAGGTGACCCTGCCCCCTGGGCGGACCGACGATATGTTCTCGAGACTTTTTTACGCCGATATTCCCTCCCGCCTCGGCTGGGCGGTATCGCGCAGGTGGTACCAGCTGCGTGCGTACTGGCACGCCTGGGACAAGGAGCCCTGGGTATTTGCCCTGGTTCTCGGTCTGATCGCAACGGCCTTCTTTTTTGGGCTCCGGGCCGCCTACGAGCATCAAGACCACCGGCGGAGCCTCGCCTGCCTTGCACGGAACGTGTATTTCGAAGCTCGGGGTGAGCCCGTGGCCGGTCAATACGCAGTGGCCGAGGTGACGATGAATCGCAGGGCCTCGGGCCGCTACTCGAATACGGTCTGCGGCGTGGTCTACCAGAAAAACTGGGATCCGATCCGAAAGCGCTATGTGGGCGCCTTTTCATGGACGGAGTTCGATACACTGCCGACCCCGGCGGGCGAAGACTGGCTGCGCGCCTGGGACGTGGCTGAAGCGGTCTATTACGAGCGGGAGGAGCCGGTGCTGGAGGGCGCGATGTTCTTCCACGCGACTTACATCAAACCCGACTGGGCGAAGGACAAGCGGCCGCTTGCCAGGATCGGCGGGCACGTCTTTTACAAGTAGAAACTCATTCGGGTTTCACGCCAGCGGCGCGGATCACGGCGCGCCAGCGCTCGGTATCTTCCTTCATGAGCGCCGCCATCGCGGCGGGAGTGCTGCCGATCGGCTCGGCCGACAGCGCTTCAAGGCGCTTGGCGACGTCCGGCTGCCGCAGTATTTCCGCAATCGCGGCGGAAAGCTTCTCGGCGATCGCGGCCGGCGTCTTCGGCGGGGCCGAAACGCTGAACCACGCGATCGATACGAATCCCGGATAGAACTCCGCCATCGCCGGCACCTCGGGAAGCGAAGGCGCACGCCGGCCGCTGCCGACGGCGAGCGCCTTCAGCTTGCCCGCGCGGACGTGCTGCACGGTTACCCCGAGGTTGTCGAACATCATTTCCACTTCGCCGGCGAGCAGCGCGGCGAGCCCCGGCGCCGTCCCTTTGTAGGGTACATGCGTGATTCTCAGGCTCCCCGCCGCGGTCTTGAACATCTCTGTCGTCAGGAACGAAACCGTGGTCGTGCCTTGGGAAGCATAGTTGAGCTTGTCCGGATTGGCGCGCACGAACGCGATGAACTCCTGGAGCGTGTTCGCCGGGACCTTTGCCGCGTTGACGAGCAGCACGCTCGGGATTGCCGCCATGACCGTCACGGGCACGAACTGCGTCGGGTCGTAGGGGAGCTTCAGGTACAGGCTGGGATTGATCACCAGCGGGGCGGGGGGCGTCGCGAGCAGCGTGTAGCCGTCCGGCTCGGCACGCGCCACGGCCTCCGCGCCGATGGTTCCGGAGGCGCCGGCTCGATTCTCCACGACAACGGGCTGCCCCCAGCGCGCCGCGAGCTTTTCACCGACGATGCGCGGCAGCGCGTCGGCCGCCCCGCCCGCGGGGAATGGAACGATGACCCGGATCGGGCGGCCCGGGTATCCGGGCGCCGGATCCTGCGCCCATGCGGAAGCGGCAAGGAGCAAACCTGCGAGCCACGCGTATTGCAACGAATTCATCGCGTCCCTCCGCCGCCAAATCGCCCCGATTGCCATGATAGGATACTTTTCGCGAAGGTCTCACAGGAGGAAGTCTACGATGTCCACTTCTAAAAACGCTCCAGGCGGCCGTCCGGGCCTGTCCTGCGCCTGCTGCCCGCCGCGGCGCGATTTCCTCGGCAAGCTCGCCGCGCTCGGCGCCTCCGCGATGCTCCCGGGCGAGCTGATGGCGCAGGCGGGCGCGAAGGCGCACCGTATCGACGTTCACCATCACCTCATGTACCCCGGGTATCTCGAGGAAGTCGGCGGGCGGCGAGCAGGCTCTACCTTTAAGTGGTCGCCCGCCATGTCGATCGAAGACATGGACAAGAGCGGCATCGCCGTGTCGGTGCTCTCGCTCATCCAGCCGGGCGCCGTGACCAACGAGGTCGAGAAAGGCCGCAAGATCGCGCGCCTCTCGAACGAATACGGCGCACAGCTCGCGCGCGACCACAAGGGCCGCTTCGCGAGTTTCGCGACCCTGCCACTTCTCGACACCGAAGGAGCGCTCAAGGAAATCAGCTACGCCCTGGATACGCTCAAGGCGGAGGGCATCGGCCTGATGACGAGCTACCAGGACAAATACCTGGGGGATGCATCCTTCGCGCCGATCTGGGAGGAGCTCAACCGGAGGAAGGCGGTGATCTACACGCATCCGCTTTCGCCAGACTGCTGCCGCAACGTCAAAACCGAGGTGCCGCCAGCGGTCGTCGAATACGCGACGGACACGACGCGCACCATCGCGAGCCTCGTTTTCAGCGGCACGGCGGCGCGCTACCCCGACATGCGCTGGATCTTCTCGCACAGCGGCGGCACGATGCCCTTCCTCCTCAGCCGCTTCACGCGCCACGAGTTAGACATGAAGGAAAAAGCAAAGGAGCGCGTGCCAAAGGGCGTGATGTACGAGCTGAAGAAGTTCCACTACGACACGGCTCAAGGGAACCACGCGGGCGCGCTCGCGGCGCTGATGAAGATCGTGACGCCGTCGCAGGTGCTTTACGGCACCGACTTTCCGTTCCGCGACGGAGCCGAGGAAATCGAAGGGCTCGCAGCGTTCCGCTTCAATCCCAGGGACTTGCGGGCGATCGAGCGAGAAAATGCGTTGAAGCTCCTGCCGACGCTGAAGGGCTAGAGCAAACTATTCTCCGTAGCCCGAGTTCTTGAGAAACTCGTTGCGCTCGTCCGGGTCGGCGAGGTTCTCGGCGAGCCGTTGATAGAAGGCTTCCAGGTCACGTGCCTGCGCGGCGGCCTTCTTCGCCATCACCTTGGCGATCGGGCCCACATAAGGTGCAAGCCGTCCGGCCGCCTTGTCGATATCCACGGCCTCGATCGGCCTGTTCGAGAGATCGGGAGAGGACCGCTCCGGCGCCGCTTCGGGTTGCGCGATCGCGAAAACCTTCTCGAGCGCCGCCGCGGCGAACGCCTTTCCGTCCCGCTCCGACAAAACGCTCGCGGCGAGTAGGCGCACGAGGGTGGGGCCATCGGTGGTGGTCTTCGCCGATCTCTTGACGAGCACTCTCGCCACCGGGCCGACATGGGGCGCGAGCAGCTCCTCGAGCGCGCGTAACTGCCCCGGCTCCCATCCCGGGGGCGGGGAGGTCGTGTCCCGCTGGCCTTGGTGCATGATCGTGGGGAGGATCGTTGCCTCGGTCGGAACCGCTGCACCGCCGCGGCTCTCGAAGGCTTTGGCGAGTGCCGCTGCGAATTCGCGGGCGGTGGCGTAGCGGTCCTCCGGCTTCTTCGCGAGCGCCTTGCCGAGGATTGCATCGAAAACTTCGGGAACGCCCTGGGGATTGATCTCCGAAGGATTGCGGTGGGGTTCGTGGCATATCTTGTACCCGACAGTCTCGGTCGGGCCTTCGAACGGCTTCACGCCCGTGAGCAGCTCGTAGAGGACGACGCCGCAGGAAAAGATGTCGCTGCGCCGGTCAACCTGCTGCCCTGCATACTGCTCCGGTGACATGTACGCAGGCGTGCCCATGATGGACCCGACCTGGGTGAGGCTGGAACGGTCGATCCGGGCAATCCCGAAGTCCGCAAGCTTGAGACGGCCGTCCGGCGTCATGATGATGTTCTGGGGTTTGATATCGCGGTGGACTACGCCGTGTTCGTGGGCGTATTCGAGGGCGTCCAGCAACCGGCTCATGATGCTCATCACGTCCTGCAGGCCAAAGCGCTCCTGCCGCGCGAGAAAGTCCCGCAGCCCGCGGCCCTGAACATACTCCATCGCGATATAGGCGAGCTGCTTGTTCTCGCCGTATTCGTAGATGCC
>Ga0137418_10006080_pt1 | contig 11095 bp, 7 predicted proteins | sample CZODoug3_1_2_16f_FD_122242 | JGI IMG/M metagenome (GOLD analysis project Ga0137418, IMG submission 122242) | Vadose zone soil fungal communities from Angelo Coast Range Reserve, California, USA - CZODoug3_1_2_16fungal (Hybrid Assembly) | ecosystem: Environmental > Terrestrial > Soil > Vadose... | reverse complement strand
TATTCAAGATCTATAACGGCTACTGGTTTTTTGGCCGGCCGACCATCGAAGAGCTTCGGCAAGACTTGCGTGCTGTGTTAAGGAAATGCCGTCCGGACTGGGACATCACCAGGCCCGAACTGAAGTCCGCTTGGGAACAGGGTGAACATGACGGCTTTTATCCCTATGACAAGACCGTCGCGCAGGTGTTTCGAAACGGTAGAGGGTTTTGACGATGTCTTTGCGACAAACGTCCGAAGCCCGTTCTTCTATGGCAAGACTTACGGCAGGTGTTTCGGGAGGAAAGGTAGCACGGGCATGGGGAGCACGACGGGCACGGCCAGAGCTCGGACGGGCGTGAGAAAACTCATGCAACGGCGGGAGATAAGAATGGTTCAACACGACAGAACTGCATTGGTGACGGGGGCTTCCCGTGGAATTGGACGAGCCACTGCGTTGGCGCTTGCTGAGACGGGTGCACATGTGTTGGTTCACTACGGCCGCTCTGCGCAGGAAGCGGAATCTCTCGTCTCCGAGATCCAAACGAAAGGCGGAAGCGCAAATGCAATCTCGGCGGATCTAGGAACTCCGAACGGCGCTGCGCTGCTAGCCAAACAAGCGCTCTCAATCGTCGGCGATCGATTGGATGTGCTTGTGCTCAACGCTGGGATCAGCAAGGGGGCACGCATCGCGGATTACACGATAGAGGATTTTGACAACCTCTTTGCGACAAACGTCCGAAGTCCGTTCTTCCTGGTGCAACAACTCCTGCCAGTTCTTGGTGAGGGCTCAAACATCGTTGTTATCTCTTCCGCTGCAGCCCGTACGGTGGCGGGCAAGCCCGCTTTGGAAAACCCTTCACTTCTTGCTTACGCCTCTACCAAAGGAGCAATTGAGACTCTGGTTAAACACTGGGCCGCCATTCTCGGGCCGCGCGGCATACGCGTAAATGCTGTCGCACCAGGAGTCATCGACACGGATATGTCGAATTTTACGAAGACAGAAGCGGGTCGCGAGGTCACGCTGGGAATGCAGGCATTGAAGCGAATAGGCAAGCCGGAAGACATCGCCGACGTAGTCGCTTTTGTAGCGTCCGATGGTGCGCGCTGGATCACTGGTGCCAGTATCCCCGTCGATGGTGGTTCGAAGCTTTAACTGACAACGTGAGGATCGCAATGCAGACTGAGCCGAGCATCGGCTGGGAGACCAGAAATCCTAGGCCTGCAGGAGCGCGTTAGGCCGAGTGACAGAAAGGAATCAAAATGCCGAAGACTACACCGGAACAAAACAAGGCCCTCGTCTTGGAAGCGTTCGATACGTTGTTCAACAAGCGTGATTACGCGGCTGCCGAGAAGTTTTGGTCACCTCACTACATCCAACATAGCGCCCACATTCCTCCCGGTCGTGAGGGCGTGTTCGGTCTCATTAAGAGCCTTCCGCCGACCCTCAAATATGAGCACGGAACGATTGTGGCTGAAGGGAATTTCGTCATGGTGCACGGACGATTTTCGAACTTCGGCCTCCCTGCGAACTGGATTGCCGCAGATATTGTGCGCATTGAAAACGGAATGCTTGCCGAGCACTGGGATGTGATCGAGGACGAAGTTAGCAAGCAAGAGTCAAAGAGTGGACTGCCAATGTTTGGCGATGAGTTTACTAAATGACCCGACCGTGCGACGTCACGAGTTGGTCCAAAGGTTGTCATGCTCGAGAAGCTGAAAATTTCAAGGGATGCGGAAACGGACCGTTGCATTCAACTCGCTAACGGTTTTCTCGTCCTGGCTGAGAAAGAGCTCTCGGCCTTCGTCGGCGCGGTAGACAAGTTGTTCGGCGCTGAGCAGGCGCGACAATCGGCGCTGGACTGGATCGAGGAACTGGAACTTATGGATTGGCCGTCTGGAGAGTCGGTTCCAGATTGGCGCCGGGCTACGGTGAGCGCAAGTGCTCGGCTTGGCACTTTGGTGTCCGGCAGTGGCGAGCTACAACTTGGCACCCGAGGAAGGAGATTCTTGTGAGCGCAGATAGATTCTGGCCATAGCCTGTAACGTAAAAACGATTCCAAAGATTTCATCGCGGGCCTACGAGAATAAACGAAATCTCTCTGCGCGGCTGCAATTCTCCTGCGTCCTGCCGCCGAAATGGTTCTCTCTCTCCGAGCAGATTTCCCCGCGCGCAGGTACACTTTCCCGAATGCTGTGAGGGCAGCGGTTCAATCAGGGTAGCGCCGAGCAAGCTTTCGGCCCCTTTCTGTGAACCAATTACCCGGGAACAGTTGTACAATCCCCGCGTTCACCGAAACGCTAAGACTTCAAGGAGATAAGCAAGAGAGCCGCCATGACCCTGACGCACAAGTATTTCCGCGTAAAGATTCTGATGTCCTCGTTGGCACTTTTACTGGGAATCGGCATGGCAGTGAGCCTTCTGTTTGCCGACGGTGAGGCTGCTCCAAGCGTGGATCAAGTGCACCCGGAGATGTGGCCGATGGCGAAATCTCCGGTGGGGCTTGATGCCACGATAGAAAAACGGATCACCGAGATGCTCAGCCAGATGAGCATCGAAGAAAAAATCGGCCAGGTGATTCAACCAGAATGGAAAACCATCAAACCCGAGGAGGTAACCCAGTATCACATCGGCTCCATCGAAAACGGCGGAGGCGCCGTGCCCGGTGGAAACAAGCACGCGACCGTCAAGGACTGGGTCGACCTTATCGAGCCCTATTATCAGGCCTCGGTGGTGCCCGGCGAAAAGGTGACCATACCTCTTATCTGGGCTTCGGATGCTGTGCACGGTCATAACAATGTTTATGGCGCGACGCTTTTTCCGCACAATATCGGCTTAGGCGCTGCCAATGACCCCGAGCTACTCCACCGCATCGGCGAGGTGACCGCCGCCGAAGTGCGTTCGACCGGGATCGACTGGACGTTCGCCCCCACCATCGCCGTAGCGCGTGACGACCGCTGGGGACGCACTTATGAGAGTTATTCTGAAGACCCGCGGATCGTTTCGCAATATGCAGCCGCCATGGTGTCAGGGCTTCAGGGGTCAGGCAAGACCTTCCTCGACCGTGATCATGTCATTTCGACCGCCAAGCATTTCCTCGGCGACGGCTCTACCGACGGCGGGCGCGATCAGGGCGATTCCACTGTTTCCGAGACAGATCTTGCTCGACTACATGGTGCGGCTTACATTGCCGCTATCAACGCCGGCACGCAATCAGTAATGGCCTCTTACAACTCCTGGCACGGCGTCAAGATGCACGCCAATAAAGGACTGTTGACCGATGTGCTCAAGGGCCGCATGGGTTTCGACGGCTTCATCATGGGTGACTGGCTCGCACACGGCCAGATCCCAGGCTGCACCAATTCCGATTGTTCGATAGCTTTCAACGCGGGCTTGGATATCTTCAATGAGCCTCAGGACTGGAAGCTTTTGCACGCCAATCTCGTCCGCGATGTGAAGTCGGGAGTTATCTCACAAGCCCGTCTCGACGATGCCGTTCGCCGGATCTTGCGCGTGAAGCTCCGCATGGGCGTGTTCGACGAGCCCTCGCCCGCCCACCGGACCGGAACGTTTAAGCCCATTGGCACGCTGCAGCATCGCGCCGTCGCCCGCGAGGCAGTGCGCAAATCGCTGGTCCTGCTGAAAAACAACAGCGTACTCCCGATCAAACCGAATGCCACCGTGCTGGTGGCGGGCGAGGGCGCCAACAATATCGCCATGCAGTCGGGCGGCTGGACGCTCAGCTGGCAGGGCGCGGACAACGGCCCGAATGACTTCCCCGGCGCGACTTCGATCTATGAAGGACTGAAAGCGCAGATCGACGCAGCCGGCGGACGGGCCATCCTCAGCCCCGACGGCACCTCGGCGCAGAAACCCGATTTCGCCATCGTGGTTTTCGGTGAAAAGCCCTATGCCGAATTCATGGGAGACCAGCCAGACGTCGCGTTGCATTACGACAATGCCGAAAGCCTCGATCTGATCAGGAAGCTCAAGAGCCAAGGCATTCCGGTCGTAGCAGTGATGATGTCCGGCCGGCCGCTCTACGTGAACCCGCAGATCAATGCCTCTGACGCCTTCGTCGCCGCATGGCTGCCCGGTTCCGAGGGTCAGGGCGTGGCCGATGTCCTGCTTGCTAAGGCCGACGGCTCACCGCAATACGATTTTCAGGGTCGTCTGAGCTTCTCGTGGCCGAAGCGTCCCGACCAGACGCCGCTCAATATTGGCGATGCGAATTACGACCCGCAGTTCCCGTACGGTTTCGGCCTGACCTATGCCAAGCCGGCACAAACAGCGCAACTTGCCGAAGCCGCCGGCAATGTCAAATACGGCGAGAAGAATGTCTATTACGCGAAAGGCGATGTATGGAACGGCTATAAGCTGTTCATCGGCGACGACAATGTTGCCCGCATGGCATATGTCGGCAGCAAGACGACCTTGTACGGTTCGGCGGCGATTATGCTGCAGCCGACCGACAACGGGGTCAATGTGGTGTGGACCGGCCGCGAGAACGCTTGGTTTGAGGTTGCCGCCGACAGGACCACCGACATTGCTCGCGAAGCGAATGGCGCCATGATGCTCTCTGTGAAACTCAAGGTCAATGCCGCCCCAACCGGAGATGTCGCCATGGGCGTCGGCGTTTCTACCGTACCTGTCACCAAGCTGCTCAAGGCAGGAGATGTGACGCTCACGGTTCCGTTATCGTGCTTCGCCAACTCCCAGGACTTGGCCAAGACGCCCAGCGTCCTGCACCTGGCAACATCCGGGACATTGGACATTTCGGTTTATGACGTTCGCCTGATCGAAACCAAAACCGGCGCCGCCTGTCCAATAGACTGATGGATTTCACAAGCAGGAAGCGGGCGTACCTACGATGGTCTTCCCTGCCCTGATGCCTGCGACGTGTTCGATTCGGGCAGTGGCACCACACCTACCAGACGGTAGCCGGTGTGCGCACACGCTAACTCCTCTAGCTGCGTGCGAAAAGTCTTTGGAGAAGATTACCTAGTGATCCAAGCGCGTTGAGGCAGCCCTGTGGTGTGACGATGCTGACTTGTACCGGGTCGGAAGCAATGCCGTTGGCAACCACAAGGAGCTGGCCATCCCCGTCGGGAATCGTTGTGGGAAGAGTAAACCATGTCGCTACAACTTTCGTTCCAGTGGCAACGGCCATGGTCCAATGGTCAAAGGTTCGGCAGTAGTAGACGTTGCCATCGCAAACGCCGGGCCCTCGAGGCCTCGGGTGTTTGCAGCTCAAGATAGAGTCCCACTCACTTAGGTTAGGAGGGTAATTCCGTGCCACCTCGAACTATGAATGCCCTAGAAGCCTCGGGTCTTTGATCGCCGGGTCATTGAGTACAGCTTTTCTGCTGCTTGCATTGCCGGACCGCGTTTCACCTCGGCGCAGGACTCAAAGCAAGTACACCAGGTCATCAAACAAGCGGCAATGCGCGACTCGTTGCGCGCGGCAAGTACATTGCGGAAGGGGTGGCGGGTTGCAGATATTGCCACACGCCTCGCGATAAGAACGGTGACCCTGGCCGCACAAAGTGGCTTGCGGGCGCACTAAGGCGTTGGTTGTTGCGATGCGTCGAACACCAGTTGATCGTGCCACCAGAGGCGTTCAAAGAAAGTGCGGGCCGTATCTAGGTTCGTCTTTCGGTGTGAGGGTGACAGCGTTTTTTCCACGATATCGCCAATACTTCGTACCCCGTCGATAGCTTCGAACAACCACTTGTCCGTTGACCCGATTGGCAAGAACAGATCTTTGTAGGTGTGAGTCTGGTTGATCAGAACGGCCGTCGCTCCAGGAGGCAACCGATCTTGAACACAGATCGTGTCTGACATCCGAATGGGTACATAGTCAAGCCAGGCGTCACCGGTAAAATTGACCTGTTGCGGGCTGCTGGCTCCATCGTTGCGGTACGCAACCACGCTGTGGCGAACCATCGTGCCCCGAAACAGTTCGATTGCGGCATACTGCTCCGTCAGGGGAAGCCGTGTTAGTTGGGTAGCCTGCGGGATCGTTGCGATGACACCGCAGTGAAGGGAATAAGGCGCTTGTCTTACCCAACGGCCGAACGTCAGTCCTGCCTCCTCAATAAAGTCGAACAATTGCGGGACGGAATAGGCTCGGTCTTGCGGGTGTAGTAAAGCATCGGCAAGCGCCGCCTCATTTCGAAAGTCAGGCGCCTGATTCAACAGACTTTGCAAGGGATGTCCGGAAGGCAACGCGCTGAGCGCGCCGATAAGATCCCGAATTTCCACATCGGTGGCATGGATACCGACCCGTCTGCAGAACTCTTGCAGCATATAAATACCGGTCCGTCCGTAGGGCGCGTACACCATGAGATGCATCGCTCCGTCCGGTTTGAGCACGCTGCGCAGAGCGCTGAGTCCCGCATCAGGGTCGGCGAGATGATGCAGAACCCCAGTGCACACGATCTGATCGAAGCTCATCCCCAAGTCGTTTACCCGCTCGATGGCAAGCGCATGGACATGAAGATTGTTCAAGTTGTATTTTTCCTTGAGTTCCTGTGTATGGCGCACACTCGTTGCACTACAGTCGATGCCGGTAACCTGAGCCGCCGGCCAGCGCAGCGCATGTTTGGCCGCCTGAGACGTCCCGCAGCCGGCGATGAGGATGGATTGGTCTTCTTTATAGGGTCTTGCGGGCCAAAATAGATGGTAATCCGCGCGGCGTCTTTGCTGGTCCTGCCAGAGCCGTCGATATTTCTCCAGCGTATCGATCGGCCGAGGGTAAGGATAATGATCGTAGAAGTCCCGGACTTCCTGTGCGACACCAAGTAATGCCGAATGGTGTTCTGTTTGCTGACGCATTGAAAATCAAACCACGCGAAGGATATCTGTCCGGTTGTCTAACTTTCCAACCTCGAAGAAGTTCGTTTCTCCCATGACACTTCACGACCGCGTTCCGTCTCTGTCTGTCACCGCGTGGCGTGCAATGCAGCGGAACCCGATGTGGTTCATACTGGTGTCAACCATCTGCGGCTGCCGTGCCGCTGGACGATAACGCAAGCAGTAGTTGGGCGCGCACAGGTGCGAGCCGCCTTTGACAACCTTGCGCGGGATTCGGAATTGCGCCTGCGCGGCGTCGTAACTCTTTTCGGGCGATACAATGCGCGGATTGACTGCCGGGCCGCAGCAGGCCTTGACCACTTCGTCGGCGTGACGCGGAACAAACCAATCACAAGTCCATTCCCAGACGTTACCTGCCATGTCGTACAAACCGTACCCGTTCGGTGGGAAGGATCCGATCGGGGAAGTTCCCTCGTAGCCGTCGTGGAGCAGGTTTTGCCAGGGAAACTCTCCCTGCCAAGTGTTGGCCATCACCTTGCCGCCGGGAGAATGCTCGTCGCCCCAGGTAAACTTCTTTCCGTCCAGCCCACCGCGGGCGGCAAACTCCCACTCCGCTTCGGTCGGCAGTTCTTTCCCTGCCCAGTGTGCGTACGCTTCCGCGTCTACATAGGCAACGTGAACCACGGGGTGTTGTGCGAGACTTTCGAGCGAGGATCCCGGTCCCAGCGGATGGTGCCAACTCGTTCCCGGCACCCAGGCCCACCAGTTGACGTAATTGCGTAAATCGACCGGGCCGGCGGTTTTGTGAAAGAGCATGGAGCCGGGCACGACATTCTCGGGAGGGGCGCCAGGAAAGTCCGCAGGATTGAGCGGGCGCTCGGCGAGCGTGATATAGCCAGTCGCCTCCACGAACCGCGCGAACTGTTCGTTCGTGACCTCGGAGCAATCCATCCAGAAGCCATCCACACTAACGTCGTGAACTGGCCGCTCCTCGGGATAGAAGTCTTCGGAACCCATGCGGAACGTCCCGCCGGGTATCCAAGCCATATCGGGATGCCGTGGACTGCCCCGTCTACCGGTTCTTTGGCCAAGCTCATCTGCGATTTGCGGTTTCATCGTATGGGTCTTCCTGGCCCTTGATCATCTCTCCGCTTTCATCATCGCCCTGCTTGGTCGCTTCCGGGCTCGCACACCGCCGGGCGCCACCATTGTTAGAGAACTTTGTTCAGATTAGCCCGTACATCGTCTTGAGGTTTTGATCCTCCAATCGCTTCGCGGGTGATCATTCCCTTCAGTGTTCACCCATCAAGGTCTTCAGCCTGGCGAGGGATTGACGGTACTCGAGATCGGCTTGAAACATCTCCGCCTCTACTTTGGCTTTCTTTGCCGCAATGATCTCGGCGCTGTTTTCTTGGTAACTCGCTCTCTGTACCTGAATCGCTGAATTCAGACGGCGGGTGAGTTCGCTGAGCTGTTGCGAGCGCTCCAGTTCGAAGTGGCTGCTCTTGACAGATGCCACGACTTTGGCCTTCGTCAATTGCAGGGCAATCTCTGCCATTTCGGCTTGGGTGTTCGCCCCTTTGATCGTGTGTTCCCGCTTGCCGAAGTCGAACAAGTTATAGGTCGCCATCACTCCAACAAAGGAGAAGTCGCGCGGAAGCAGAGGAACTGCGTTGCTCTGGTAAGCGTATCCACCGACCACGGCGACGACGGGAACATAAGACAATTTCTGCAATGTCGAAGCGGACCGCGCCTTTACCACGTTTTGCTCTGCCTCAACCACCTCAGGATTCGCCGCCAATGCTTTCACGGTGGCTTCCTTCAGTGAAATGTCTTCAAAACGCGGGTCCGGAGGCACCAACTGCAGCTCTGTGTCACTCGGCCAGCCAAGCATGTCGTCGAGTGCGGCCGTCAGTTCTTTCACCCTGCTGGTTGCGATGGCCAGCGCGTTGCTGATCTCAATCAGCTCTTCGTCGTGGCTGGTCGATGTCACGGGTATTGCCGAACTGCTAGCCACCAACCACTTGTTCTCGCCCTCCGTGGCTTTCACCTTGGCGAAGGTCAGTTGTCGTTGGGCAACCAACAGCCCGTAATAGGCCTTCTCGACCTTGCTGGCCGTCTCGGAGACGGGCATCCCCGCTTTGGCCCTCGCAATGCGCTCGTCAGCAACGTTAATCTTATAGAGCTCGCGAAGCTGGAACAGCGGCGTGATCGGTTGCGTCGCGGTAACCGCAACAAGGGTTAGATTCTCCCCGATTAGTGGTAGCCCAAAACTTCTCGGGTTCCCAAGTGGGCCGGTAACCTGGAGCTTTTGGCCCATGAACTTGTTAAAGTGAAAGTTTGAGAACGTGGAACCTATCTGAGGGAAGAAAGTGGATTCCGTGCCCAGCCGAGTTTGCCTGGCCACTTCCACTTGGAGTTGGCCGAGGCGCACCATCGGGTTGTTCTCCGCAGCCGCGACTTTCATTTGCGCCTCTTCCAGCGTGATGAGCCGGGCCCCGCCCGAAGCAATAAAGGGCTCCGAATCCACCGCACGAAGGACGACGGCACGACTTCCACTCGCCTGTTGTGGATTGCCGATCTTGCCTTCGTAAGCCGGCATCAACTGTGCCTTCAGCAGCGCGCTGGGAGCGGCCGGCAGTTGCGGCTCCGGGGTCGAAACGCTGGTCGGGAGATCTTGGCCCGCTACGACTCCCCTGAGTACAAGACAGCCAAGTAAGGTAATGGTGCCGTACCAACAACTACTGGGGGCCATCGTCATCCGTATGTTTATCATCACCCTTCTCCTTGCCCGTGGATGGAAGACCGGTTGTGCGCCAGAGAGATCTGCTTATCCACCCGCACGCACGGTTTGCTTCTTTTTCGAAAGGGAGGCCTTTCGACCTCCCTCTTAATAGGTCCCTAACTCACTTGCCGACTAAAACGCCATGCTCCACTTCTGCTTGCTGCTTGGCTTTCGCAGCTTGGGCCGCTGCTGCCTTGGCTGCCGCCGCGTGATCCAGTTGCGCCATCACGGAGTCGAGGTTGAATGAGGCTGCCTTTTGGCGGGGCGGGTAGTTGATGAAGTTCTGGATCTGGCCCGCCACCAGCGCCTGTGCTCCGTAGAGCAGGAAGATGTGATCGACCATCCAATCCCAGTACACGTTGGAGTTGAAACTGGCCCGCTCAAACGGATCGCGACGCAGGTTAAACATATGCGGGATCCGTAATTTCACTGAGGGCTCTGCCCAAACGTTCGTTGACTCTGCACGCTGCTCTTCAAAGACCAACTTATAGTCACCATGCCGAAGGGCCATGACGCCACCGTCATCGCTGACGTAGAAGAAGGATTGTCTGGGACTCTCCTTCACCTGGCCTGTCAGATAGGGCAACACGTTGATCCCGTCGATATGCACCTTGAAGGTCTTATCCCCGATTTTGTAGCCCTTCAAGAGCTTCTGGCTTACGTCCGGGTCGCCCGCCGCTGCCAGAAAGGTCGGCAGCATGTCCTGGTGAGAAACGATGCCGTTCAACACCGTGCCAGCCTTGATCTTAGCGGGCCAGCGGATGAACGCCGGAACGCGCCAGGCGCCTTCCCAATTGGTGTCTTTGCAGCTCCGAAACGGGGTATTGCCGCCATCGGGCCAAGTGTCGTTCTGGGGGCCGTTGTCGGTGGAATACATGACGATGGTGTTATCAGCAACGCCCAGCTGATCGAGCTTGTCGAGGATTTGACCAATTTGCTCGTCGTGCGTGACCATCCGGTCACTGTAGTCGTCCTGTCCACTCTTGCCACGGTTCTTGTCGGCAAGGTGTGTTCTGAAGTGCATGGCAGTCGAGTTGTACCAGAGGAAGAAGGGCTTGTTCGCTTGGACCTGTTTCTCCATCCAACCGATAGCGGCCGAAGTGATTTCCTCATCGACGGTTTCCATGCGTTTCTTGGTCAAAGGACCGGTGTCCTTAATCGTCTGCTTGCCTACTCGGCCCCAGCGGAGATCGTTCGTTGGGTCATCCTTGTCAGTCGCCAAGCAGTGCATCACGCCTCTCGGTCCAAAGGCTGCCAAGAACTTGGGATCCTTGGGATAGTCGGGCAGTTCCGGTTCTTCCTCCGCGTTCAAGTGATAGAGATTGCCGAAGAACTCGTCAAATCCATGCACGGTCGGCAAGAACTCATTCCGATCACCAAGATGGTTTTTGCCAAACTGACCGGTGGCGTAGCCCAGCGGCTTTAGCAGTTCGGCGATGGTCGGATCTTCCGCTTGAAGTCCAAGAGTCGCGCCGGGCATTCCGACCTTGGTCAGTCCGGTGCGGAGGGGGTTCT
>Ga0137418_10006079_pt1 | contig 11095 bp, 10 predicted proteins | sample CZODoug3_1_2_16f_FD_122242 | JGI IMG/M metagenome (GOLD analysis project Ga0137418, IMG submission 122242) | Vadose zone soil fungal communities from Angelo Coast Range Reserve, California, USA - CZODoug3_1_2_16fungal (Hybrid Assembly) | ecosystem: Environmental > Terrestrial > Soil > Vadose... | reverse complement strand
CGGCATCCTCATCGGGCGCGGGCGGCCCGGAGGTGCACGCGCACACGAGCGCGGCAACGAGCAGGGCAATGTGGAGTGTAGGGCGGGTCTTTTTAGACCCGCCAGATTGTCCAGATTTCACTAACTAACAATATAACTGCCGCGTGCCACCGTGGCATCGGCCAGCGTCCGGCGGAGGGCGACCGTGTTGACGGGCATCGCCTTCAGCACGCGGCGCAGCGCGGCGAGGAGCGTCCGGAGCGTGTCGCCCTCGGCCATCGCGGCAAGCGCGTTGGTCGCGGCGGCCTGGACCCGCTGCGTGGCATCGTTGACGAACGTCCGCGCCGCCGCCTCGTGCAGCGCCGCGTCAGCCCGGCCGCCGGCCACCGCTTCGCGCGCGCGCAGCACGGCGCTCTCCGCGGCGTAGATGTCGATCAGGATGTCCGCCGCCGCGCTCAGGATCTCCTGCTCGTCCGTCAGCTTCTGACCGTAGGTCTGCATCGCGGTGCCGAGCACCATCAGCGCCACCTTCTTGAGCGCCGCCACGGTCTTCAGGTCCGCGTCGAGCCCCTCGTCGGCCGACAGCGACGCCCCCGACGGCGAGAGCAGCTCGTCCTGCAGCCGCCTGGCCGCCGGGATGAGGCCGATCTCTCCCTTTGCCGCGCGCCGAAGCAGCATGCCGGGAATCAGCAGCCGGTTGATCTCGTTGGTCCCCTCGAAGATGCGGTTGACGCGCGCGTCGCGATAGAACCGCTCGGCGGGATAGTCCTTCACGAAGCCGTTGCCGCCGTGAATCTGGACGTTCTCGTCGAGCACGTACTCGAGGACCTCGCTGCCCATCACCTTCGCGATCGACGCTTCGACCGCCAACTCCTCGAGCGCGGCGGCAATCGCCGGACCGCCATGGCCGCCGCTGTCCGCAACCGCGGCGTCAATCAGGCCGGCGGTTCGATACATGAGGCTCTCGAGCGCATACGTCCGCGCCGTCATCTCACCGAGCTTGTACTTGATGGCGCCGAAGTCCGAGATGGGATGGCCGAACTGCTTGCGCTGCTTCGCGTACCTGGCTGCCTCGGCGATCGCCGCGCGACACCCGCCGCTGCACATCGCGCCCAGCTTGAAGCGCCCGAAGTTCAGCGTGTTCAGCGCGACCTTGTGCCCCTTGCCGATCTCGCCGAGCACGTTGTCGGCGGGCACCTTGACGTCCTGCAGCAGGACGGGCGTCGTCGACGAGCCGTGCAGCCCCATCTTGTGCTCTTCGTTGCCCGACTTCACGCCGTACGCGCGCTCGACGATGAAGGCGGTGAACTGGTCGCCGTCCGCCTGCGCAAAGACGAGGAAGACGTCGGCAAAGCCGCCGTTGGTGATCCACATCTTCTCGCCGTTGAGGACCCAGCTGCCGTCGGCCTGCTTTGTCGCGCGCGTGCGCGCCGCCAGCGCGTCGGAGCCCGAGCCGGACTCGCTCAGGCAGTACGCGCCGACGGTCTCGCCCGCGACGAGGCCAGGCAGGTACTTCGCCTTCTGCGCGTGGGTGCCGAAGAGCACCAGCGGAAAGATCGTGAGGTTGGCCTGCGCGCCGTAGGCGGCGCCGAGCGAGGCGGAGCGCGCCATGCGCTCGGACACGACGAGCGCCGACGCCTTGTCCAGGTCGAGGCCGCCGTACTGTTCGGGAACGCTGATGCCGAGCAGGCCGAGCTCGCCGGCGCGGCGGATCAGCGTGCGCGCGAGCTTCCAGTCCTTCGTCTCGAGCTGGTCGATGTTCGGCATCACCTCGTTGTCGACGAACTCTTCGACCGTCTGCGCCATGAGCCGATGTTCTTCCGACTGCTTCTCCGGCGTGAAGATCGAGGACGCCTCGGTCTCCTCGAGAAGCCACGACGCGCCCTTCCGCGCAGCAGTGTTCGTTGCGACAGCCATAGTTGCTCCCTACAGTCGTTCGAAAATTCCGGCGGCGCCCATGCCGCCGCCGACGCACATCGTCACCATTCCGTATCGAGACTGGCGCCTGTGCATCTCGTGCAGCAGGCTCGTCGTCAGCTTGGCGCCGGTGCAGCCGAGCGGATGCCCCAGCGCGATCGCGCCGCCGTTGACGTTGAGACGCTCGGGATCGATCGGCAGCTCGCGCAGGCACGCGAGCACCTGCGCCGCGAAGGCTTCGTTCAGCTCGACGAGGTCGACCTGCTCGAGCGACAGACCCGCGATCTTCAGCGCCTTGCGAATGGCGGGCACGGGTCCGATGCCGAAGCGCTCGGGCTCCACGCCGGCCGTCGCAAAGGCGACGAACCGCGCGAGCGGCTTCAGGCCACGCTCCTTCGCGAACGCTGCCGACGTGACGAGCACCGCGGAAGCGCCGTCGCTCGTCTGGGACGAGTTGCCAGCCGTCACCGTGCCAGACGCGTGGAACGCGGGCCGCAGCGACGCGAGCGCCTGCGCCGAGGTATCGCGCCGCGGCCCTTCGTCGACGTTGAAGGTCAGCTCGCGCACCTGAGGCTTGCCGTTGCCATTGGCCGGCGTGGCGACCTTGTACTTCAGCGGCGTAATCTCCCCGGCGAACCGTCCGCTGTCGATGGCCGCGACCGCGCGCTGATGGCTGCGCAGCGCGAACGCATCCTGCTCGTCGCGCGAGATGTGGTTGTCGCGCGCGTGATTCTCGGCCACCAGTCCCGTACTCAGGTACACGTCGGGGTAGCTGTCAACGAGCGCCGGGTTCGGCGAGACCTTGTTGCCGCCCATCGGCACCATGCTCATCGACTCGGTGCCGCCGGCCAGCACGGCGTTCGCGAAGCCGCACATGATGCGTTCGCCGGCGTAGGCGATCGCCTGGAGCCCGGACGAGCAGAACCGGTTGATCGTGACGGCCGAGGCGCTCACCGGTACGCCGGCTCGAAGGCTCGCGATGCGCGCGACGTTGAGGCCCTGCTCGGCCTCGGGCATCGCGCAGCCGAGGATGACGTCCTCGACGTCCGACGCCTCGACCCCCGGCGCGCGGCGAAGCGCTTCGGCGATGACGGCCGCTGCCATCTCGTCGGGCCTGACGGTCCTGAGCGCGCCGTTCGGGGCGCGGCCGACCGCGGTGCGTGTCGCTGAAACGATTACTGCGTCCTGCATGTGAAATCCGCCAGCAGATCCTCGAGCGCGTCCGCCACTTCGCCGACCTGGCCGACGAACAGGTGGTTGGCGCGATCGATCTCGACCAGCTCCTTCGGGTCCGCAAGCTGCGCGTAGAACTCGCGCACCTGCTTCAGTGGAATCAACTCGTCGGCCTCGCCGTGGATGATGAACTTCGGCTTGGCCGACGTCTTCACCACCGCGAAGTCATACCGGTTGACCGGCGGCGCGATGCCGATCAACGTGCAGATCCGATCGTCGCGCGCGCCGGCCGTCAGCGCAACGTACGCGCCGAACGAAAAACCCGCGGCCCACAGCTCCTTCCCCGGATACTGCGCAGCCATGAAATCGACAGCAGCCGTGAAATCCTCACATTCGCCCGGCCCTTCGTCCCATGTGCCGGCACTGCGGCCGACGCCGCGGAAATTGAACCGCAGCACCGCGCAGCCGATTCGCGCGAGCGCCTTGGCGCCCTGGTAGACGGCCTTCGTGTGCATCGTGCCGCCGTGCGTCGGCAGCGGATGCGCGAAGACGACGGCCGAGCGCGCGTCGCCGGCCGGCTGCTCGAGCAGCACCTCCAGTGGTCCTGCCGGACCGGCGATCTCCCGAAGAGGGTCAGGCAATCTTCTTTTCGGACTCAGCGAGGAATCGCGTCACGAGCGATGCAAATTCGTGCGGCCGCGTGATCATCCCGAGATGTCCCGTGCGCCCCAGCGTCTCGATCCGCGCATGCGGCCAGATCGCGGCGTATTCCCGCGACAGGCGCGGCGGCACGACACGCTCGAGCGACTCCTCGCCCGTGACCACCAGCGTAGGTACTTTGACGCGCGACAGCCCGGTGTCGATCCCCGCCGCCGTGAAGAGATGCACACGTCGGGCCATACGGCCGGGGTGAAACATGTGGCCGAGAACGGTGATTCCGGCGCCGCACGCTGCGGCAATTCCGCTCCACCAACTGTCACTCGCAGCCGCAATTTCGCCGTAGAAGCCGACGGACGCGACGCAGAAGAGCGGCGACAGGACCCACGGGTGGCGGAGGTAGACCGAGACGCGCGCATCCGGCCGCCACGACGGCGGCAGCGCCGACACGAGGAGCAGCGACGACACGCGAGCGGGATACCGCGCGGCGAATGCCGACGCAATCAGCCCGCCGAACGACACGCCGCAAATCGCCGCGCGGTCGAGGCCGCGCGCGTCGAGCGCGTCGCGCACCTGATCGACGTAGTTCCAGAAGCCGAGCGCCTCGTCGAATCGCGCCCCGGAGGAGGGCTCGTCGGCAAGCGAGAACGTGATGACGCGGCTTCGCTGCGCCAGCGCGTCGATACCCGGCGTCATCCACTCCCAGCGCCCCTGCACACCCGGAATCACGACGACAGGAACACCGGAGCCGCGATCAACGATCCTCATTGAACCTTCTGCCCACTGCCCACTGCCCACTGCCCGCTGCCCGCTGCCGGCTAGTTCCGCAACGGCTTCCCCGTCTTCAGCGTGGCCTGAATCCGCTCCTGCGTCTTGCGCTCGGCGACCAGGCTCAGAAACGCCTCGCGCTCCAGATCGAGCAGCTGCTGCTCGCTGACCGTGGACGGATGCGGCAGCGATCCGCCCGCCATGATCGTCGCCAGCTTGCGCCCGATGAGCGCGTCGTGATCGCTGATGCGTCCCGCGCGCCACGCGAGATGGATGCCGAGCTTCAGCGGCGCGAGCACCGCGTCGCCGCCGACGGCAATCGCGGTGCGCGGCGCCGGCGGCTGGTAGCCTTCCGCGACACGCTGAAGGGCCTTCGCTTTCGCGTCCGTAATCAGCCGCTCGCGATTCATCGTCACCGCGTCGACCGGCCGCAGATAGCCGAGGCGCTGGGCGTCGGGCGCGCTCGCGGACACCTTCGCGAAGCCGATGGCCTCGAACGCGCGCTGAATCGGCGGCAGAAAATCCGTCGAGCCGGCCGGCATCTGCTCGGCGGCGCGCGCGACCATCTCCTTCGTTCCGCCACCCGCCGGGATGAGCCCCACACCCGCCTCGACGAGCCCGATGTAGCTTTCGGCCGCCGCCTGTACGCGATCCGCATGCAGCACGATCTCGCAGCCGCCGCCGAGCGCGAGACCAGCCGGCGCGACGATGACCGGCACGTCCGCGTAGCGCAACGCCATCGTCGCGTTCTGAAACGCGCGCACCATCAGGTCCACTTCGTCCCAGTTCTCCTCCTGCGCTTCGAGGAGGAGCAGCATGATGTTCGCGCCGGCGGAGAAGTGCTCGCCTTCGTTGCCGACGACCAGCGCGGCGAAGTTCGCCGACGCTTCCTTCAGGCCCGCGTGCAGCATCTGGATGGTGTCGCCGCCGATGGCGTTCATCTTCGAGTGGAACTCGACGCAGAGGACGCCGTCGCCGAGATCGACGAGGCTCGCGCCGGCATTTCTTTTGACGACGCGATTCCGCTCCTTCGCCGACTTGAGAAGGTGAAGGTTCGGAGCGGCCGGCGGCACCTCGCGAACCTGACCGCCGAGTGCCTCCTTCACCTCGAACGGCCCAAGCTCCCAGCCAAAGCCCCATCGCATGACTCGATCGACGTCGTCGGGCGAGTAGGCGATCTGCGGCGTGACCTTCCCGGTGTACTCGAGCGTTGGAGCCAGCGTCTGGCGCAGGAACTCGCCGACCTTGTCCTTGCCGTTGTAGAGGGTGCGGATACGCTCGCGAAGGTCGGTCGTCGCCGCGGCCGCTTCGAGCGAGCCGAGGCGCGGCGGCGTGCGCGGACGGTACTCGAGCGTCGCGGGGTCGAGCGTCAGGATTTCCGATTCGCCGCCGGTGCCCTTGACGCGCTTGTAAAACCCCTGGCCGGTCTTTTCGCCGACCATCTTCCGTTCGACCATCTTCTCGACAAACGCCGGCAGCACGAACTCGCGGCGCGCCGCTTCATCGGGAAGCCGCTCGTACAGGTTGTGGACGACATGCGCCAGGATGTCGATGCCCGCGAGGTCGAGCGTCCTGAACGTGGCGCTCTTCGGCCGTCCGAGTGGGGGCCCCGTGATCGCGTCCACTTCCTCGATCGTGTACGCGCCCGATTCGACCTGCTTGAGGATCTGAATCACACCGTAGAGCGCGATGTGGTTGCCGATGAAGTTCGGCGAGTCCTTCGCGAGAACCACACCCTTGCCGAGATGATGGTCGGCAAACGAGGTGACCGCATCGACGACGTCCTTCGAGGTGTCGGCGGTGGGAATCAGCTCGAGCAGGTGCAGGTAGCGCGGCGGGTTGAAGAAGTGCGTCCCGAGCCAGTGGCGGCGGAAGTCGGCGCTCCGGCCTTCGGCGAGCGCGGCAATCGGGATGCCCGACGTGTTCGAGCTGACGATCGATCTCGCGCGGCGCGCCGCGTCGACCTTCTCGAGCAGCGAGCGCTTGACGTCGAGCTGCTCGACGACCGCTTCGAGGATCCAGTCGCTCTCGCCGATGCGCGCGAGGCTGTCGAAGCCGCCGGTCGAAATCAGCTTCCACGTGTCGGGCGTGAAGAACGGATCAGGCTTCAGCGCGCGCGCGCGCTTGAGCCCGTCGCGCGCCGCGTCGGCGGTCACGTCGAGCAGGAGCGCCGGGACACCGGCGTTGGCGAAGTGCGCCGCAATCTGAGCGCCCATGGTGCCCGCGCCCAGGACGGCTACCGATCGAATGACCATCTCGCGATTCTACCGGTTCGTCGTTGGCGAGTCGTTGGTCGTCGGTCGTAGTTTGATATCGTAAGAATCCAACCTCGTGGACACCGCGTTCGAAATCCTGGCGACGCTCAGCTTCTGCCATCTGCTCAACGACATGATGCAGTCGCTGATCCCGTCCATCTATCCAATCCTCAAGCAGAACTTCCAGCTCGATTTCACGCAGGTCGGCCTCATCACCTTCGTCCTGCAGCTGACCGGCGCGCTGCTCCAGCCGGTCGTCGGCCACTACTCGGATCGGCATCCCAAGCCGTACGCGCTCGCGGCGGGCATGGGCTTCACGCTGCTCGGCATGCTCCTGCTCTCGAAGGCCGGCAGCTTCACGATGGTGCTCGCGGCCACGTCGCTCGTCGGTCTCGGCTCGTCGATCTTCCACCCGGAGTCGTCACGGATGGCGCGTGCGGCGTCGGGTGGCCGCCACGGCTTCGCGCAGTCCTTCTTCCAGGTCGGCGGCAACTTCGGCTCGGCGCTCGGTCCGCTCCTCGCGGCGTTCATCGTGCTGCGGAACGGGCAGTCGAGCATCGCCTGGTTCTCGATCGCCGCGCTGGTGGCCATGATGTTTCTCGTGCGCGTCGGCAGCTGGTACAAGGGAAGCGGGGCGATGCATGCCGCGCGGCGCGCGGCGTCGGCCCGCCACGACGCGGTGTCGTCGCGCCAGGTCGTGACGGCGGTCCTGATCCTGCTGGCGCTGCTCTTCTCGAAATTCGTGTACCTGGCGAGCCTCGGGAGCTACTACACCTTCTACCTGATCAGCCGCTTCGGTCTCACGGTGCAAAGCGCGCAGATTCACCTGTTCGTGTTCCTCGGCGCGGTCGCGGCCGGCACGATCGTCGGCGGACCCGTCGGCGATCGCATCGGCCGTCGCCAGGTGATCCTCGCGTCGATCCTCGGCGTGCTGCCGTTCACGCTGGCGCTCCCGTACGCGAACCTGTTCTGGACGCGCATCCTCACCGTGATCATCGGGCTGGTGCTCGCCTCCGCGTTCTCGGTGATCGTCGTCTACGCGCAGGAGCTGATGCCGGGGCGCGTCGGCATGATCGCGGGGCTGTTTTTCGGCGTGGCGTTCGGCATCAGCGGCATCGGGGCAGCGGCGCTTGGGGCGCTCGCGGACCGCACCGACATCTATTACGTCTATCGCCTCTGTTCGTACCTGCCCGCCATCGGGGTGCTCGCGTTCTGGCTGCCACGCGTGGAGCCTGCGGCAGCGCATCACGACCAGGTCAGTCCCGTCGTGCCGGAGCTCGAGCCAGCGGCCGAGTGAGGCACGTCGGCCCGCCGGCGCCCTTGACGCTGATCTCGTCGCCGGCGTACTCGGTCACGCGGGCGCCCGCGCGCTCGAGCGCGCCGCGCGTCCGCGGATTCCCGGCGAGCATGACGCACTCGCGCGGGCCGAGCGCGAGCACGTTGGTCCCCATCGTGTCGAACTCCCCGGCGGGCACTTCGACCAGCGCATAGCCGCGCTCGAGCAGTTCCTGGCGGAACGGGACCGGAAGCAGCGGTGAATACACGACGGCGAGGTCGCTGTCGACAGGGCTGATCAGCGACATCAGGTGAAGGACGTCGCCGGGGCCGCGCCAATGCGGCAGCGGCACGACGATGATGTCGTCGATCGAGTCGGCGAGGATCAATCGAAGCTGGAGAATGCCGTCCTCGTTGGTGCGATAGCCGTGGCCGACCGCGATCGTGCGGTCGTCCAGCCAGACGACGTCGCCCCCCTCGAGGCAGCCCGGCTCGGTGATTTCGCCGGCGATTGGCACGCCGAGCCTGCGGAACGCCGCCTTCTGCGCCGCCGGCTCGCCCGCGCGAAGGCGCTTGCCCATCCTGCCGAGGATGATGCCCCGCGCGCAGACGATGGACGCATCGCGCGCGTAGATCGAATCCAGGTTGGTGCGCTCGTCGGCCGGGAGGAAATCGACCTGCGCGCCCGCGCCCTGGAGGATCCGGAGAAACGCCTCGTATTCCTCGGCGGCGCGCGCGAGCACGGGGGCGGCGCTGAAGTCGAGCGACTTCCACTGCGCGGCGCACGCCTCGTCGCTCACGAATGCCTCGCGCGGATGCTTGACCACCACGCGTTCGAGGCGGCCCGCCTCGGCGAGCGTGCTAGTGGCCACGCCGCTTCAACAGGTTCATGGCCTTCACCGACATGACCACCTCTCCACGTTGATTCAACACCTCGAACAGCGTCCGCACGAGGCCGCGGTCGGGCCTCGATGCCGACGGCCGTGCCTCGACGATGGTCGCGCGCACGGACAATGTATCGCCCGGCCGCACCGGTCGCGTCCACCTCAACTCGTCGACGCCCGGCGATGCGAGGCTCGCCACGTGGGACAGGAAGTGCTCGACGACGAGCCGCATCATCCAGCCGGCCGTCTGCCATCCGCTCGCGATCAGCCCGCCGAACTGCGTGTGCCGCGCCGCGTCGCGATCTTTGTGAAACGGCTGCGGGTCGTACCGCGTGGCGAACTCGACGATCTCGTCGCCGGTGACGGCGATCGACCCGAATTCGTGAACGTCTCCGGCAACGTAGTCCTCGAAGAACCGATCGTCGACGGGCGTGGCAAACGGCATCGGACGATCCTATTTCCAGCGCGTCAGAATCGATTCGCGGTCGAACAGCCGGATGCCGACGGCCATGAGCCCGACGTTGAGCGCCGCGAGGACCGACGAGATCAGCAGGACGAGACGGCTGGTGAGCTGCAGGTTGTTCGTGAACTCGGCCACGAGCAGCACGCTGATCGGCAGGATGATCAGCGCGCCGATCTGCTGGGCGCTGCGCGCGTCGTTCACCCGCGACGACACGCAGACGGCCATCTGCAGCGCCGCCAGCGACGCGAGCGGGCCGAGCAGGAAGATCGTCAGCAGCGCGCGTGGAAAGAACAGCGTGCGATAGACCCCGGGACGGGCGAGCAGCGCGACGCCTCCGACGTAGAGCGCAAAGCACGCGGTGGCGAGGACGAGGCCGGGAAGGAGCGCCCCCAGCACCTTGCCGGCGAGCAGCTCGAAGGTCGTGATGGGCGTGGCGAGCAGCGGCTCGAGCGTCCGTGCCTGCTTTTCGCCGACGACGGCGTAGGCGGCCACCGACATGGCGCCTGCAACCGGGGTGAGGACGAGCAGGATCAGGAACTGCTGGAAGATCAGCGCCTGGATGGCGCCCTCGGGATCGAGGCTGTGCGTGGCCGGCTGATCGCGGTAGATCTCGAGCGCGATCCTGAAGTCGCTCGAGTCCGCGAGCCGCTCGCCGGAAAAGTACGGCACCGCGATCGCGATGAGAAACGGCATGACGATCGAGATCGCGCCGGTGATGATCGCCGGGAGGAACACCGCCGGGTTGTTTCGCAGGTCGGCGAGCTCCTTGCCGAGCAGCGCGGCCATCCGGCTCATGGCGTCCCCTTCTGGAGCAGCCGCAGGTACACCTCCTCGAGCGGCGCCTCGTCCGCGACGACCGACACGACGTCCGCACCTGACTGGACCAGCGCGCGCACGATGCCGGGCGTGGCGCGTTCGACGTCGCTCACGGCAATCGACAGCGTCCGGTCTTCGGTCCGCACGTCGGCAAAGGCGGGCTTCAGGACGTCGGCGAACGGAGCGGCGGGCCCGGCGAGCCTGACCAGCACGCGCGAACCGAAGAGCCGCGCGCGCAGCGCCGCCGGCGTGTCGAGCGCGATGAGCCTGGCGCGCAGCACCGCGACGCGATCGGCGACGCGCTCGACTTCGTCCAGGTTGTGCGTCGAGATGAGGACGGCGCGCCGTTCCCCGCGCAGCCGCAGGATCAGCTCGCGCACGTCGCGCGCGCTCTCCGGGTCGAGGCCAGACGTCGGCTCGTCGAGCAGCACGATGTCCGGCCGGTGCAGGAGCGTCCGCGCCAGCGCGACGCGCTGCTTCAGCCCCTTGGACAGCTGCGCCGCGCGGTCCTGCTTGCGGCCGCCGATGTCGAACAGATCGAGCGCTTCGTCGACGGCCCGCGCGGGATCCTCGAGGCCGTGCAGCCGCGCGTAGACCATCAGGTTTCGTTCGACCGTCAGGCGATCCCAGAGGCCCGGCGCCTCCGTGAGAAAGCCGATGCGGCCACGGACGTCGACGGTGCCGGACGAGGGCTTGATCAGCCCGGCGAGCATCCGGAGCGTCGTCGTCTTGCCCGCGCCGTTCGGGCCGAGGAGCGCGAAGATTTCACCCGGCGCCAGCTCCAGCGAGACATCGTCCACGGCGACGCGCGCGTCGAAGCGGCGCGTCAAGTGCGATGCGACTAGCGCCGGCATCGAGATCGTCTTTGTGTCCTTGTCCTAGCGTCGGTTGGGATCGAATTCGAAGCA
>Ga0137418_10006076_pt1 | contig 11097 bp, 7 predicted proteins | sample CZODoug3_1_2_16f_FD_122242 | JGI IMG/M metagenome (GOLD analysis project Ga0137418, IMG submission 122242) | Vadose zone soil fungal communities from Angelo Coast Range Reserve, California, USA - CZODoug3_1_2_16fungal (Hybrid Assembly) | ecosystem: Environmental > Terrestrial > Soil > Vadose... | reverse complement strand
TGATGCGCGATCTGGGCGTGAATGTCAGCGGCGCGGCGCTGGCGCTGGAGCTGCTCGAAGCCCAGCGCGAGCTCGAGGGGCGTATCCGCACTCTCGAGCGCCTGGCGAGCGATCACTGAGGGAAGCTTGCCCCTGCCTTGCGCAGCCACTCTTCCTCCGCGGGCGTGCTCTCGCGGCCGAGCACTTTGTTGCGATGAGGAAAGCGGCCGAAACGCTCGATGATCGCGCGGTGATTGTTGGCCGAGCGCGCCGCCCCGGCGAAGGGGCCGAACAGCTGCTGGGGCGCCTCGACGCGCAGTCGCCGGTAGGCGGCGACCGATTCATCCTGTACCTCGCGGCTCTCGGCGTGCTGCAACGGCATGTAGAAGAACATCCGCTCGACCGGATCGAGCGCGGCTTCAGCGCCTGACTGCATGCCCGAGAGCGTGAGGGCGAGCGCCTTGCCGTCGTAGGCGAAGGCGCGCGCGCTGCCGCGGAACATGTTGCGCGGGAATTGATCGAGCAGCAGGATGAGGCTCAGGCGCCGACGCGGACCGTCCGCCCAGCTCGCCAGAGCCCCGCCCGCGGCCTGCTCGAGCAGCTCACCGAAGCGCTCGCGGATGTGCTGATCGCGCAGTCGACCGAGCTCGGACGGTGGGCCTGCGAACCAGAAGGGCATGCGGCGATTCAGGGCGTCCGCGGACAGCGGCAGCCTGCCGAACCAGAACTCGCGCACGCTGCGCGCCTCGTCCATGGGCTACCCGGAGTCGGTGCGGTCGGCCTCGAACAGCTTCTCCAGCTGCTTCGCGGCCTCGCGCGTGGTGGCGAGGAACTTGGCCTCATCCTCCCTGACCTGATATTGGGCGGCGAGGGTCGCCTCATCGTGCGCTCGGAAGCGGCGCACCGCTTCGCGCGCCGCCGCCGGGGTCTCCCCGAGCGCCTCCAGGACCGAGGCCGCCATCTCCAGGCTCGAGGCGTAGGTGTCGCGGATCACCGCGGTGACGCCCGCGTCCATGAGCGCGAAGGCGTGCTGACGGTTACGCGCGCGGGCGTAGATCTTCAGACCCGGGAACTGCTCGCGCACCAGCACGGCGGTGCGGGTCGAGGCGTCGACGTCGTCGATCGCCAGCACCAGGATGCGCGCGCTCTCGGCGCCCGCGGCGCGCAGCAGATCCAGCCTCGAGGCATCGCCGTAGTAGACCTTGTTACCGAAGCGCCGCACGAAATCCACGTGCGTCTGGCTGCTGTCGAGCGCGGTGAACGGCAGGCCCTTCACGCGCAGCACGCGCGCCACGATCTGCCCGAAGCGCCCGAAGCCGGCGATGATCACCGGAACCTCGTGGTCCTCGATGGCGTCGTAGGGTTGCTGCGGCGGAGCGAGCCAGCGTCTGGTGAGGGACTCGTGCGCGATCAGCAGCAGGGGACCCAACATCATCGACAGCGTCACGGCCAGAACGAGCAGATCCGCGGTCGCGGCGTCCAGGATGCGCTGGCGCGCCGCGAGCGTGAACAGCACAAAGGCAAACTCGCCCCCCGCCGGCAGCGCGAACCCCAGCCGCCGGGCCGAGTCGCCGCGCTGGCGGGCGAGCCGACCTAAGCCGGTCACTGCGACGATCTTGACGAACAGGAATGCCGCGGTCAGCTCCAGCACCGTCAGCGGCTCGGACTTGAGCAGTCCCAGATTCGCCGACATGCCGACGGCGACGAAGAACAGCCCGAGCAGCAGCCCCTTGAACGGCTCGAGGTCGGCCTCGAGCTCGTGCCGGAACTCGCTGTCGGCGAGCAGCACGCCGGCGAGAAACGCGCCCAGCGCCATCGACAGGCCCACGAGGTTGGCGAGCAGCGCGGTGGCGATGACGGTGAGGAGCGCCGCGGCGGTGAACACCTCACCCACCTGCACGCGCGCCACGACGCGCAGCGCCGGCCGCAACAACAACCGCCCGCCGCCGATGACCACCGCGATCACCGCCAGGAGCTTGACCAGTCCCGTCCACCACGGGCCGCCGGTCTGGTGAGTCCCCGGGAGCGGCGCGAGCAGCGGCAGCAGCGCGAGCGCCGGCAGCACGGCGAGATCCTGGAACAGCAGAATCCCGAACGCCGCGCGCCCGTACTGCGTCTTGAGCTGGCCGCGCTCGGCGAGCACCTGCAGAACCAGCGGCGTGGAGGACAGCGACAGGCCGAAGCCGATGACGGCCGCAGCGAGCGGGGGCTCACCGAGCGCCCAGGCCCCCGCGCCGAGCAGCACGGCGCACAGCGCCACCTGCGCGGCGCCGAGGCCGAAAACCACGCGCCGCATGACCCACAGCCGCGTCGGCTGCAGCTCGAGTCCGATGATGAAGAGCAGCAGCACGATGCCGAACTCCGACACCTGCATGATGCGGTCGATGTCACCGATGAGGTTCAGGCCCCAGGGTCCGATCACGAGCCCGGCGGCGAGGTAGCCGAGGATCGAGCTGAGTCTCGCGAAGCGAAACAGCGACACCGCGACGACGGCCGCGGCCAGCAGGATGGCGGTTTGGGCGAGCGAGATCATGGCCAGGTTAGGATTCTCGCAGGAATCGGCAGCGCCGGCTCAGGGCGCGGTTCGCTCTGCCGCAGCCAGCCCTTGTTTTTGTCCGTCCGGTCCCAATGCCTGCGCAATGCTCGATACCGTGCCGCCGGAGCCCTCATCCACGCCCGAGCCCCTGGACGCCTATTCGGCCGCTGTCGTGGGCGCGGTCGATGAGGTGGGTCCGGCGGTGGTCAGCGTGTACGTGGGAGGCGCTGCGGAAGCCGAGCAGGCGCGCGGTGGCGCGGGCTCGGGGGTGGTCGTGACGCCCGACGGCTATCTGCTCACCAACGAGCACGTGGTGCAGCGCGTGGCGCAGGCGCGCGTCACGTTCATCGACGGTCGCAGCGTACCGGCCGTCGTCACCGGCCGCGATCCGGCCACCGACCTGGCGGTGCTGCGTGCGCAGGCCGGGGCGCTGCCCTACGCGCAGCTCGCCAGCAGCCAGCGGCTGCGTGCCGGGCAGCTCGTGGTGGCGGTCGGCAATCCATTCGGGTTCGAGTCGACTGTGTCCGCCGGCGTCGTGAGCGCGCTCGGTCGCTCGCTCCGCAGCCGCCACGGACGCCTGATCGAAGGCGTCGTGCAGCACAGCGCGGCGCTCAATCCCGGAAACTCCGGCGGGCCGCTCGTGGACGCGCGCGGCCGCGTGGTGGGCATCAACACCGCGATCATCGCCATTGCGCAGGGCATCGGCTTCGCGATCCCCGCCTCGACCGCGCAATGGGTGCTGACGGAGATCCTCACCCAGGGACGCGTGCGCCGCGCCTGGCTCGGCGTGGGGGCGCGTGACCGGCCGCTCGATCTGCGGCTGGTGCGGGCGCTGGGGCTCACCGCGGCGCGCGCGGTCGAGGTGCTGTCGCGCGAGAGCCAGGGACCGGCGGCGGAGTCGGACCTGCAGCCCGGGGACCTGATCGTGGCCGTGGACGATCAGCCGGTCGACGGCGTCGATGCGCTGCATCGGCGCTTGAGCCGCGTGGCGCCCGGAAGCACGCTCAATCTGCAGGTCGTGCGCCGCACGCAGCGGGTGAACATCGCGCTCACGGTGCGCGAGCCGCCCTGAGGCGTGCACCGCCCCGCACCCGCGGCGCGCTCACTCAATCCCTGGCCCTGACCTCGACTCGATCCGGCTCGCTCCAGGCGTTACCCGTTCGCTCGTCGGCATCAAAACGCACCATGATGCCGGTGAGCCGATCGCGCTTCAGGGTGAAGCGCAGGTAGTGGAAGTTGACCGCGGTGCTCAGCCGGGAGAGCTCGCCAAACATCCGGGGCGCCGGAACGGGCGTTGCGCCGCCGCCGCCGCTGACGAGGTAAGTGACGCCGTCCTTGCTGTAGCGCTCGTAGTTGTGCACGTGGCTGCCGACCACCACCAGCCGCGCGTGCAGGCTTTTGGCCTTCGCGGAGAAGTAGCGGGCCACCTCCCGCTCATCCGCCATGCGCGGGTAGAGCGGGTCCCGGACCGGCGGGTAGTGCAGCACGACCAGGATGAAGCGGATGCCCGGCTCTGCACCGGTAATTTGCCGGTCGAACCAGGCGAGCTGCTCGCTCCCGGGCTTCAGCGGGGCATCGGTGTCCAGAATCAATGCCAGCAGCGTCGGTCCCAGGGTCAAGGAGTACCAGCGGTAGGGACTCAGGGGCAGCGGGCTGAAGGCGAGCCACCAGTTCTCGAGGCAGACGCGGAGGTTGTCCGGCGGGCATCCCTTGAACTCGTGATTGCCGAGCGCCGGAAACACCGGGATCGTCAGCTGCGACCACGCCGCCGTCTCCCGCCTGTAGGTCGCATAGTCGTCCGGATCGCTGCCCTGGTAGACGAGATCCCCGCCGATGAGGATCGCCGCCGGGCTTTCACCCGCGATGCGCTCGACGATCGAGCGCCGCGCGAACGAGTTCGCGATGTCCTCGCGCCGGCTGAAGCGCGGGTCGCCGTACACCACGAACGTGAGCGGCTTCCCCGCCGCGGGCGCCGCTACGGCGAACCGCGGGGGTCCCTCGGCGCCTGCGGCCCAGACGGCCGGGCACAGTAACAGGGCGAGCAGCGCGGAAAGGAACTGCGACGCTTTTCCGTACATTCACCAAGTCTCCGGGCCGCCGCGGCCCCGGGATCAGCCTACGGCGCGTCGATGACAACTACTCGCACAGGCTCTCGAGATAACCCTGCGCCGTGGCGCACAGGCGCTTGCGCGCCAGGGCCCGTGCCCGCGGCGCATCGAGGATGTACTCGAGGGGTCCCGAGACCAGCATCTGCCGGATGCGGGGGTTGCGCCTTGAGGCGCGCGCCATGCGGTTCAGCACCGCAAAGCCGCGGCTGATGAGCCGTCCCGAGGCGCGGTTCTGCTCGATGCTGCGCGCGAGGTACTGCCCGAAGCGGGCGTACAGAAAGTAATCATCGTCCCCGACCTGGAAGCGCGCCTCGGCGAAGAAATCGGGGAAATTTCTCTCCAGGTACTCGTTCAGACGTTGAAGGCGGGGCCCAGGGTCGCTGTCAGTCGACACTTTGCGCTGCTTCATTTCGGTGCCAGCACCTCGATCGCCGCTGAAGATACGGCGGCGCGGATCTTGGAGCAGCCGGCGCCCCCGTGCAAGAGGCGTTTCACACAACGCGCTAAGATCAACGCCGATAAGTTCCACGCTCGCATGACGCCGAAATTCTTTCGCACAGCCGCCGAGTTCCGCCAATGGCTGCAGCGCCATCACGGCACCGCTGGGGAGCTCGTGGTGGGTTTCTACAAGCGCGCCGCCGGCAAGCCGGGCATCACCTGGCCCGAGTCGGTAGCGACGGCATCCGCAAACGCGTGGACGAGGAGCGCTACACCATCCGCTACAGCCCGCGCCGGGCGGCGACCTGGTGGGTGCTCAGCGCCCGCCTGGAGGCGACGCGCCTCAAGCGTGCGCATACGCTGGTACAGCTGTCGGCCAAGGCACGGCTGATTCCCGCTTTCATCCGCCGGCGTCCCTAGCAGAACGCTCTTGCAAGCCCCTCGCGGGCCGGTATTATCGAAAGCATAGTGATGGTGTAAGACAGTCGATCGACGGGAGGGCCTGGGTCTCACCCCGTCGGGCCTCGACTGACATTCGCGGACCCAAGGGTCCTGCGGACCTCCTGAGCGCATGAATTGCCGGATCGTTTCGCCCAGCGGCCGCTTGTCCGCAGGGCAGACGTACCTGCAGCTGCACCAAGACGAGGCCGCCTCATGCACGCTCCGCCCGCAGGACTCCATCAAGACGCGTACGAGCGCGACAGCTGCGGATTTGGCCTGATTGCGAGCCTCGACGATGCGCCGAGCCACTGGCTGGTGCGCACCGCCATGACCTCCCTCAATCGCCTCACGCATCGCGGCGCGATCGCCGCCGACGGCAAGACCGGCGACGGTTGCGGCCTGCTGCTGAAGAGACCGGAAGCCTTCCTGCGCGCGGTGGCCGCGGAGGCCGGCATCGAGCTCGGTCCGCGCTTCGCCTCGGGGCTGGTGTTTCTGTCGCACGACGCGCAGCGCGCCGGGGAGGCCCGCGCGGCGCTCGCCGCGGAGCTCGCGCGGCAGGGGCTGGAGGCCGCCGGCTGGCGAGTGGTGCCGGTAGACCCGGGCGCCTGTGGCGAGCAAGCGCTGAGGACGCTGCCGCTCATCGAGCAGCTGTTCGTGAAAGCCGGGGCCGAGGATATCGACGAGGCGGCGTTCAACCGGCGCTTATTCATGGCGCGCCGCCTCACCGAGAAAGCCTTGGCCGGGGATCCGGTGTTCTACGTGCCGAGTCTCTCGGCCAGCACCATCGTCTTCAAGGGCATGGTGATGCCGCAGTACCTGGCGCAGTTCTATCCGGATCTGGCCGATCCGCGCCTCGAGAGCTCGGTGGCCGTGTTCCATCAGCGCTTCTCCACCAACACCCTGCCGCAGTGGCGCCTCGCACACCCGTATCGCTACCTCGCCCACAACGGCGAGATCAACACCGTCCAGGGCAACCGCAACTGGGCCACGGCGCGCGGACCGCTGCTGCGCTCCGCGCTCCTGCCCGACCTGCAGGAGGTGCTGCCGCTGGTATCGATGAGCGGCTCGGACTCCCAGAGCCTCGACAACATGCTCGAGGTGCTGCTGATGGGCGGGCTCGATCCGTTGCACGCCATGCGGTTTCTCATGCCGCCGGCCTGGCACGGGCTGGATTCGCTCGACCCGGATCTGCGCGCCTTCTACGAGTACTACTCGGTGCACATGGAGCCGTGGGACGGCCCGGCCGGGGTGGTGCTGACCGACGGCCGCTATGCGCTGTGCACGCTGGATCGCAACGGCCTGCGCCCGGCGCGCTTCTGCATCACGAGCAACCGTGTGCTCACCATCGCCTCCGAGACCGGGGTGTGGGACTACCAGCCCGAGGACGTGGTGAAGAAGGGCAAGCTCGGACCCGGGGACATGATCGCGCTCGACCTGCACAGCGGCACGCTGCTCGCCTCCCAGGACATCGATGAGATCCTCAAGAAGCGCCACCCCTACAAGAGCTGGCTGCGCCAGGGCGTGCGTTATCTGGAGAGCGATCTGGTGGACGCGCGCCTCGCGGCCGAGCCCATGGATCGCGACACATTGTCGCTGTATCAGAAGATGTTCAACGTCACGCAGGAAGAGCGCGACGACATCATCCGCGTGCTGGCGCAGGACGAGAACGAAGCGGTGGGCTCGATGGGCGACGATACGCCCATGCCGGTGCTGTCGCACACGGTGCGCTCGCTGTACGACTACTTCCGCCAGCAGTTCGCCCAGGTCACCAATCCGCCCATCGACAGCTTGCGCGAATCGATCGTGATGTCGCTGCAGACGCAGATCGGACCGGAATGCAACATTTTCGAGCCCGCGCCCGGGCACGCGCGCCAGATCGTGCTCGGCTCCCCGATCCTCTCACAAAGAAAGCTCCGTCAGATCCTGGCGATCGAGGAGGTGACGCACGAGTTCATCGACCTGCAGTACGAGCCCGCGGAAGGGCTGCGCCGGGCGATCCTGCGCCTGTGCGCGCAGGCGGAGAGCGCGGTGCGCGAGGGGAAGCTGGTGCTGTTGCTGTCGGATCGTTACCTGGTCAGGGGCCGCATTCCCGCCCACGCGCTGCTGGTGACCGGAGCGGTGCATCAGCATCTGCTGAAGACCGGCCTGCGCTGCAAGTGCAACCTGCTCATCGAGACCGGCACGGCGCGCGAGCCGCATCACTTCGCCTGCCTGATCGGCTATGGGGCGACCGCGGTGTATCCGTACATGGCGTACCAGGTGCTGTTCGAGATGATGCGCCGCGGCCGCGTGAAGCTCGACTTCGCGGCGCGCCTCGAGCTCGGGCGCAGCTACCGTGCCGGACTCAGAAAAGGCCTGTTCAAGATCATGTCGAAGATGGGCATCTCCACCATCGCCAGTTACCGCAGCTCGCAGCTGTTCGAGATCGTGGGACTGGCGGAGGACGTGGTGCAGCTGTGCTTCACGGGCACCGCGAGCCGCGTGGCCGGCGCGGACTTCGAGGATCTCGAGGCCGACCTGAAAGAGCTCGCCGCGCGGGCGTGGAATCCGCGCGAGGCGATCGCGCAGGGGGGGCTGCTCAAGTACATGCACGGCGGCGAGTACCACATGTACAACCCGGACGTGATCGCAGCGCTTCAGGCCGCGGTGATCTCCGGGGACTACGAGCACTACAAGCTGTTCGCACGCCTGGTGAACGAGCGCCCCGCCTCCACGTTCCGCGACCTGCTCGCGCTCAAGAGCGCCGCGCGGCCGATCCCGCTCGCGGAAGTGGAGCCCTCGGAAGCGATTCTCGCGCGCTTCGACAGCGCCGGCATGTCCCTCGGCGCGCTCTCGCCCGAGGCGCACGAGGCGCTGGCGATTGCCATGAACCGACTGGGCGCGCGCTCCAACTCCGGCGAGGGGGGCGAGGATCCGGCGCGTTATCGCACCGAGCGCAACTCCAAGATCAAGCAGGTGGCTTCCGGGCGCTTCGGCGTGACCCCCGAGTACCTGATCAACGCCGAAGTGCTGCAGATCAAGATCGCCCAGGGGGCCAAGCCCGGGGAGGGCGGGCAGCTCCCCGGTCACAAGGTCAACGACATGATCGCGACCTTGCGCTTTGCGCGCCCGGGGGTCGGGCTGATCTCCCCGCCCCCGCATCACGACATCTATTCCATCGAGGATCTGGCGCAGCTGATCTTCGATCTGAAGCAGGTCAACCCCCAGGCGCTGGTGTCGGTGAAGCTGGTGGCGGAGCCCGGGGTGGGCACCGTCGCCGCCGGGGTGACCAAGGCGTACGCCGACCTGATCACCATCTCCGGGTACGACGGCGGCACGGGCGCGAGCCCGCTGTCGTCCATCAAGTACGCCGGCACGCCGTGGGAGCTGGGACTCGCGGAAACCCATCAGACCCTGCGCCGCAACGATCTGCGCCACCGCGTGCGCCTGCAGACCGACGGAGGGCTCAAGACCGGGCTCGATGTGGTGAAGGCGGCGATCATCGGCGCGGAGAGCTTCGGTTTCGGTACCGCGCCGATGGTGGCGCTGGGGTGCAAGTACCTGCGCATCTGCCATCTGAACAACTGCACCACCGGCATCGCCACCCAGCACAACGTGCTGCGCTCGAAGTACTTCACGGGCCTGCCGGAGATGGTGATCCACTACTTCCGCTTCGTCGCCCTCGAGGTGCGCGAGATCCTCGCCTCCCTCGGAGTGCGCACGCTCGCGGAGCTCATCGGCCGCACCGAGTATCTGCAGGTGCACGGCGGCGCTACCGCGCGGCAGCGCAAGCTCGACCTCACCCCCATCCTGTCCGCGGGCGGCATGGCTGCGGATGCACCGCAGTTCTGCGTCACGCCCTCGAATGCGCCCTTCGATCAGGGCGAGCTCGCCGAGCGCATGGTGCGCGACATGCGCAGTGCCATCGAGAACAAGAGCGGCGGCGAATGGCACTACGAGCTCAGCAACTTCAACCGCTCCATCGGCGCGCGCGTCTCGGGCGAGATCGCGCGGCGCTGGGGCAACTACGGCATGGAGGATGCCCCGCTCACCGTGCGCTGCAGCGGCAACGCCGGGCAGAGCTTCGGTGTATGGAATGCCGGTGGCCTCAACCTCTACCTGGAAGGGGATGCCAACGACTACGTCGGCAAGGGCATGGCGGCCGGCCGGATCGTGCTGCGCCACCCAAGCCGCGCGCGCTTCGTGGCGAAGGACACCATCATCATGGGCAACACCTGCCTGTACGGCGCCACCGGCGGGGAGCTGTACGCGGCCGGCGGCGCCGGTGAGCGCTTCGCGGTGCGCAATTCGGGCGCGGTGGCGGTGATCGAGGGTGCAGGCGATCACTGCTGCGAGTACATGACCGGAGGCGCGGTGTGCGTGCTGGGGCGTACCGGGATCAACTTCGGCGCCGGCTTCACCGGCGGCTTCGCCTACGTGCTGGACCTGGAGCGCAACTTCGTCGATCGCTACAACCACGAGCTCATCGATATCAGCCGCATTCACCCCGAGGCCATGCAATCGAACGTGCAGCATCTCGAGGCGCTGCTCGAGCGGCACGTCGCCGAGACCGCCAGCGTCTGGGCCGGGGAGATCGTGAATGACCTGCGCATCTTTCTGCCCAAGTTCTGGGTGGTGAAGCCCAAGGCCGCCTCCATCGACTCGCTGGTCGACAGCCTGCGGCGCGCGGCCTGAGGGTTGCGCAACGCATGGCCGACAAGAACCTGCAATTCCTCGACATCCCGCGCGCGGATCCGCCCAAGACGGCGGTCGAGGCGCGGGTAGGCAATTACCGCGAGATCTACGGCTCCTACGATGCGGGCGGCGCGGCGCAGCAGGCGGGGCGCTGTATCGCCTGCGGGAATCCCTTCTGCGAGTGGAAGTGCCCGGTGCACAACTACATCCCCAACTGGCTGAAGCTGATCGAGGAGGGGAATCTGTTCGAGGCGGCGGAGCTGTCCCACAAGACCAACTCGCTCCCCGAGGTGTGTGGCCGCATCTGCCCGCAGGATCGACTGTGCGAGGGCGCCTGCACGCTGAACGACGGCCTGGGCGCGGTCAGTATCGGTGCGATCGAGAAGTACATCACGGACGAGGCGCTCAAGGCCGGCTGGCGGCCCGACATGTCGAACGTGCGGCCTACAACCAAGCGCGTCGCGATCGTCGGGGCGGGGCCGGCGGGACTCGGGTGCGCCGACATCCTGGTGCGTAACGGCGTGCAGCCCGTGGTGTTCGACCGGCACGAGCGCATCGGGGGACTGCTCACCTTCGGCATCCCGCCCTTCAAGCTCGAGAAGGAGGTGCTGCAGATGCGCCACGAGATCATGGCTGACATGGGGGTCGAGTTTCGCCTCGGTAGCGAGGTCGGCGCCGAGGCCTTCGGGAGCCTGCTGGGAGAATACGATGCCGTGTTCCTCGGCATGGGGACCTACACCTATGTCAGGGGCGGTTTTCCGGGCGAGGATCTGCCGGGAGTGTACGAGGCGCTGCCGTACCTCATTTCCAACGTCCGCCACGAGCTGGGGTTCCCCGGCAGCGGCAACTCGCTCATCAGCCTGCGCGGCAAGCGCGTGATGGTGCTGGGGGGCGGTGATACCGCCATGGACTGCAACCGCA
>Ga0137418_10006074_pt1 | contig 11097 bp, 7 predicted proteins | sample CZODoug3_1_2_16f_FD_122242 | JGI IMG/M metagenome (GOLD analysis project Ga0137418, IMG submission 122242) | Vadose zone soil fungal communities from Angelo Coast Range Reserve, California, USA - CZODoug3_1_2_16fungal (Hybrid Assembly) | ecosystem: Environmental > Terrestrial > Soil > Vadose... | reverse complement strand
CGAGATCGGCCCAGTCGGCGGCGCGACCTTCCTGCACGGCTACACGAGCGCCTTCGCGCTCTTCCGGGAGGAGTCCCCCGCGCGGGGCTAGGGCTTGATGGCACGAACCGACAAGCGGAAGCAGAGTCTGTACTTCCCTGAGGACATGCTGGGGGAGATCCAGGTCGAGGCGAACCGGCAGGACCGCTCCCTTTCGTGGATCGTGCAACAGGCCTGGAGGATCGCGCGTAGCGAGATCATGCGCTTTCCCTCGGTGGACGACGTGATCGCGCGTCGCACGGGCGAGGAGGACGAGTAGCCATGTCCATCAACGACCTGCGCAAGCAGAGCCTCTACTTCCCCGAGGAGATACTGGTCGAGATCGAGCAGCAGGCGCAGCGGTTGGATCGCTCGCTCTCTTGGGTGGTACAGCCTTTGCGACTTGGCGCGACATGAAACGGAGCGACGCTGCGAGCCGGGCCCGCAGCCGAGCGTCCCGTTCTGCTCGGCCGCGCGCCCGAGGCAAGCAGTGAACTGACTGCCGGCTCCGCCGTCGTCAACTCTGGTGCCCGCGATCTGCGCGGTGCCCCAAAGCGCGCATGAGGCCAAAGTGCACGGGCAGGTAGACGAGGCAGACAAGGCCGCCCAGCATCACGGCAAGATGGATCGGCGCCGGGCCGAAGGAGCGGACCCAGATCGGATCGCGAAACGCGAAATTGAGGTTGGTGGCCTGACCGAAGGCACGCGATGTCGCCAGCACGCAGAGCGCGATGCCGACCTGCAAGGGGAACCCTCGACGATCGTACCCGACGCGACCGAGCGACCAGACGAGGAGAACGGGCCAAACCACGTGGAAGAGGGACAACAGCCGCACGGCGAGCGGGACCTGCTCGCTCCACATGTACTCCGTGCCACCGACCAGATGCTTGCCCGAGAGCAGGCGCCAGCCGACGTCGAGGTCCCACGCCAGGTCGACCACGATGGACGAGACGGCCTGGCTCGATAGGAGGAGAGGGCTGCCGAACCAGAGTCCTGCGCAGGTCAGGATGACAGCGATGTCGCAGAGGTGAAGGAAGTTGGTCCAGCCCCAGACCGAGGCGTAAACGGGGACCCAGACCGCCAGCCACGCCACCGCCGCCCAGCGCATTCGGGGAAATGCGCGCGAGCCAATTGCCGCCGGCACACGACGATTGTCCGATGCCGCCTGCGTGCTGCAGTCGCAAGCTTTGCGATGTGCATCCGCCGACAGATGCGCTGCAGGAGTACGCTCGCCTCGATCTTGTGCTCGACTCCGAGATTCAGCGGCATATCGATGCGTGCCCGACCTGCCTTGCCTTTGTGACCGATGCGCGAGCTTACATACCGAAGTCCGAGGCCGAGACCAGGATCCTCGCTGCGCTCGTGATTGATCCGTGGGTCGTGATGGACGCTAAGCGTCACCGAACCGATTAATTTCTGGGTCTGGCCCTTCTAGCTATGGTTCGAGTCGGGCACGAGAGCGACGTTCGCTCGCGAGGAACTCGCGCGTTCGCCACACGACGTTTCCAGAATCGGCACGGCGTGCGGCCATGCCGCACGGCAAACTGCGCCCGCTCGAATCCGGAGAACCTCATGCGTAGCTTGCGATAAATAGCGAGCGGCATCGTCCTCATCATCATGCATCTGCTGTACTTCGGCGCCGCGGCCCTGCTATTCACCGGCCCGCTGCCTCCTTGAACGCGTGTCGCGCCCGCCGCGATAACCTTACGCGTTCTTCTCTGCGCACTTCGCAAGCACTTCGTCCTGCTTCTTCTTCGGCAGCTTCAGGTGTTCCTCGCAGAGAACCCTGAACCGCGGCCCCGGTTCTTGCAGCCTGTAAAACGGCAGCGCATGTCGCGCTTCAGTATGCACAGAGGTTTTGATCGACTCCTGCTCGGTCATCGCAAGACTGAGAGTTGCTCGGGAGCGATGAGCTGGCCGTCGGGCGCCGCGAGCGGAATTCGGTCCGGAACGCCAAGCGCCGTGATGGCCCGCGCCTCGGCACGTCCTCATCCCTCCACAGGCAAGCCGGCGCAGTCTGCTCAGAGCTGTGGACGGCGGGAAGAGATCACGTGCGTTTTCGGCCCTCGCCGGCCGCTCCGATGCTGTGGAGAAGCTGTGGCCGAGTTGTTGATATTTCTCAAGTGTTGACGGGGATTTACGGCGGTGCTAGGGGGTAAAACCGGTCGGTTGCCTGGTGCGGCGAAACGGCCGGGGATACTGGCCCCGGCCACTAATCCTGTGGGCGTGTTCCACTGCCTATCGAGGTGAATCGCAGACGAGGTTTGTCCTTCGTCGTCGCTCGTGAAGCGGCGCTGGACCTCGACCCCACCCGAGTGACGAGGCCCATCAACGGAAACGGCGCACATCCGTCGGTCTTCGGGCGTGGGGTGGCAAGGGAGGAGGCCATGGGCCAGACCAGAGCGAAATCATCGCAATCAAAGAAGAACCGGCACCAAGCCGAGCCGCGGCCGGCCGCGCAGACAATTCGACCGTCGTTTCCCATCGTGGGCATCGGCGCCTCGGCCGGCGGGCTCGAAGCGTTCACGCAGCTCCTCAAGGCACTTCCGGTGAACACCGGAATGGCGTTCATCCTCATCCAGCATCTCGATCCGGCCCACTCGAGCTTCCTCAGCCAGGCGCTCGGCAAGACAACCAGCATGAAGGTCATGCAGGTCGAGAGCGGCATGTACGTGGAGCCCGACCACGTCTATGTGATTCCGCCGAACGCCGACGTCGCGCTTGCCGGCGACGAGTTGATGCTCGTCGAGCGCGGACCACCCGCGCATCCGCACCTGCCGGTGGACTCGTTTCTTCGCTCGCTCGCGCTCGAACGCGGTAGCCAGGCGATCGGCGTGGTCCTCTCCGGGACCGCCTCGGACGGGACCGCGGGGCTTCGGGCCATCAAGGGCGAGCACGGGATCACCCTGGTGCAGGATCCGCAGTCTGCGAAGTTCAGCGGGATGCCACAGAGCGCGATCGACGCGGGCGTGGTCGATTTCACGCTGCCCATCCCGCTGCTCGCCGAGGAGCTCGTCCGGCTGAGCGGACATCCATACCTCGCGGTCAATCCCGAGGTGTCCCCGAAGCAAGTGGACGAGGACGCGCTCAACCAGCTCTTCCTCGTCGTGCGAGAGGCCGTCGGCGTCGACTACACCGAGTACAAGCCGGCGACCTTCCAGCGCCGCCTCGCGCGCCGCATGGCGCTGCGCAAGACGAAGAGCCTCGGCGACTATCTTCGCCTCCTCCGGGAAGATCCGCAGGAAGCGCGGCTGCTCCACGAGGACATCCTCATCCACGTCACCTCCTTCTTCCGCGACCCGGAAGTCTTCGAGGCGCTGACCAAGCGCGTATTCCCGGAGATGCTGCGGCCCAGGCCGGAGAGCGTGCCGATCCGCATCTGGGTCGCCGGCTGCTCGACCGGCGAGGAGGTGTACTCGCTCGCTATGGCGCTCCTCGAGTTCATGGACGAGTCGTCCTGCCCGCGCCCGCTCCAGATCTTCGGCTCCGACATCAGCGAGCAGGCGATCCGCACGGCGCGCCAGGGCCTCTATCCCGACAGCGTCGTGCGCGAGCTGAGCGAGGAGCGCAGGAGGCGGTACTTCGTCAAAGCGGAGGGCGGCTACCGCATCCACAAGATCGTGCGCGAGCTGTGCGTCTTTGTACGGCACGACCTCGCCCGCGACCCGCCCTTCTCGAAGCTGGATCTCATCGCCTGCCGCAACGTCCTCATCTACTTCGCCGCCGCGCTTCAGAAGAAGATCGTCGCGACGTTCCACTACTGCCTCAACCAGCCCGGCTACCTCGTGCTCGGGCGCAGCGAGGGCGTGGTCAGCTTCGGCCACTTCTTCTCCCCCGCCGACAAGACGAACAAGATCTTCGCCCGGACGACACTGCCGAGCAGGCTGCGGTTCGCGCCGCCGGCGAAGGGTCAGCCCATCGCCGGCCAGGCGCTGGACCGCGGTTCGCTCGAGCAGCATCGCTCGACGGCCGACGTGACGAGGTACGTCGATCGGCTTCTCCTGGCGAGGTACGCGCCCGCGGGCCTGATCGTGAACGAGGCGATGGAGGTGCTGCAGTTTCGCGGGCACACCGGGCCGTATCTCGAGCCGGCGGCGGGCGAGCCGCAGAACAACGTGCTCAAGATGGCGCGGCCGGGATTGCTCTCGGCGCTGCGGGACGCGTTCGCGCAGGCGAAGAAGGAGATTGGGCCGGTCCGCAAGCACAGCGTCGCGATCGGCGACAACGGCTCGACTCGGACCTGCGACGTGGTGGTCATCCCCATCACGGCGTTCGCCGGCGCCAAGGAGCTGCTCTACGTCGTCCTGTTCGAAGACTCCGTTCGCTCAGAGAAGGTCTCGAAGGGAAGCGCGCCCAAACCGGCCCGCGCCGCCGGGCTCGGCGACGCCTCCAAGCTGCAGCACGAGCTCGCGGCGACGAAGGAGTACCTCGACTCGCTGATCGAGGAGCACGGCCGGACCAACGAGGAGCTTGGCTCCGCCAACGAGGAGCTCATCTCCAGCAACGAGGAGCTCCAGAGCATGAACGAGGAGCTGGAGACGGCGAAGGAGGAGTTGCAGTCCGCGAACGAGGAGTTGATCACCGTCAATGACGAGCTGCACAGCCGCAACCATGAGCTGCACCAGGTCAACGGCGATCTCGTCAACCTCCTCGACACCGTTGATCTGCCGGTGCTGATCCTCGACGTCGATCGGCGCATCCGCCGCTTCACGCCCAAGGCGCGCAGCATCATGAACGTCCTCCCTTCGGACGTAGGCCGGCCGATCGACGACATCAGGCCGAACGTCGACGTGATGGATCTCGACCAGCGGATCGCGGATTCGATCGCGACGGGCTCGTTGAAAGAGTCCGAGGTGCAGGACCGCGAGGGCCGCTTTTACCGGATGCAGATCCGCCCGTATAGGACGACCGACAACCGCATCGACGGCGCGATGGTCTCGCTCGTCGACATCGACCTGCTCAAGCACAACGTGCGCGATGCGGAGTGGGCGCGCGACTACGCCGCCGGGATCGTCGAAGCGGTGCAAGTCCCTCTCGTCGTCCTCGACGAGCACCTGCGCGCGCTCTCCGCGAACGAGGCGTTCTACCTGGAGTTCGGGGTGACGCCGGAAAGCACGGAAGGGAAGACGCTGTTCGAATGGGGGGGCGGCGCGTGGGACAGCCCGCAGCTCCGGTCCGCACTCGAGGGCCTGTTATTCACCGCGGCGTCCGGCTTCCAGGGCCACGAGGTCGAGCTGGACTTCGCCGCCCGGAAGAGGTGGCTCTCCCTGTCGGCGCGCACCGTCAAGTCGCGCATCGGCGTACCCATGGTCCTCCTCGCAATCGAGGACATCACCCACCGCAAGCAGGCCGAGGCAGAGCGCGTGGCCCTCCTGGTCGAGGCCCGCGCCGCCAAGGAGGAAGCGGAGCGCGCCAACCTCGCGAAGGACGAGTTCCTCGCCACGCTCTCGCACGAGCTGCGCACCGCGCTCGGGACCATGCTCATGCACGCGCAGATGATGCGCCGCGGGGAACTGGACGACGACCGAATCAAGCGCGGCAGCGAAGCGATCGAGCGGTGCGTCAACACCCAATCGCAGCTCATCGACGATCTGCTCGACAGCTCGCGCATCGTCTCCGGGAAATTCAAGATGGAGATGGAAGCCGTCGACCTCGCCGCCGTCACGCACGCGGCTATCGAGGCCATCAGCGGGCAGGCCGAGCGGGGGTCGATCGCCATCGAGGTCGACGTCGATCGGCCCGTCGGCCGGGTGTCGGGGGATCGGACGCGACTTCAGCAGGTCTTGTGGAACCTGCTCGCGAACGCGCTCAAGTTCACTCCCGCGCCCGGACGCGTGTCGGTCACCCTCGAGCGCGCCGGCGGCCACGCCCTCATCGAGGTGCGCGACACCGGCTGCGGAATCGATCCCACCTTCCTGCCGAACGTCTTCAACCGGTTCAGCCAGGAAGACAGCACGACCTCGCGGCGCTATGGCGGTCTCGGGCTGGGCCTCGCGATCGTGCGGGACATCGTCGAGTCGCACGGCGGCACGGTGCGCGCGGCGAGCGAAGGCAAGGGAAAGGGTGCGACTTTCCAGGTATCCCTACCCCTCATGTCCATCGGGGATGAGACGGTCGTCGCTCGCGCGCCGACCGCGCCCGAAAGCGGGAGCGCGCCCGACGCCGCGCGGCTGCACGGATTGCGCATCCTCGTCGTCGACGACGATCAAGCGGCCGGCGAGGCGGTGCAGGAGATGCTGAGGCAGGCGGGCGCAGAGGTCAGCGCGGTCACGTCGGCGGAGGAGGCGAGACGCGCCGTGGCGGAACTCCACCCGCAGCTGATCGTCTGCGACATCGCGATGCCGGGCGAGAACGGTTACAGCTTCATCCGCAACCTGCGGCAGCTCGACCCCGCGCGCGACGCGCAGGTGCCGGTCATCGCGTTGACCGCACTCGCGGGCGAAGAGGATCGGCGGCGCTCGTTCGGTGCCGGGTTCCAGGAGCACCTCTCCAAGCCGGTCGACATCGACCGGCTGGTGCAGACGGTGAGCGCGCTGTCGCAGCCCACCCGCTTCGGTCCTCCGTTGGAGAGCCGCGAGGAGCCCATATCGGCCGCACTGAGCGCCGAACCGCAGGTCCCACACCTGATCCATCACGACGCTTAGGGCGATCACCTTGCCCTTGGGGTCTCGCCGGAAACCAAGGGCCATGTCCGGTCTAGTGAACGTATCGGCATACGCGGGTCGCAGCACCACCACCTGATCAGGTCTAACGCCTCAGCACGAGACGGTCCCTCTGCACCTCGAGCAGGAACTCGACCTCCGCTTTGTCGCTGCGATAGCGCCCAGCGAGCTCCCCAGTTCCTTTGGCGAAGGGTTGGCCGGAGAGACAGGAACCTAAGCACTTGGGCAAGGAAGACGGCGGCGACCCGCCTGCCGACCTCTGTCGGGTTCACGTCGCCGGCGTTGCACAGGAGCGCCACCGAGAGCGGGTCCAGCTTGCGGTCAGCGCCGACGGGTTCATCGCAGCTAAATCTAGCTCGAGAGAATCTCCGGAAAGACCCAGCTGCCGCAGGAAAGCGTCTACCATCCGGATGACGTCCCCTCTGTTGCTGTTCTTGCTCACGCGTCCCCCCCGTCGCGTGCGGGGCCCGGTGCGAACCCCAGGCATCCGGCTGCGGATTCCGCGCTGGTGCGGAGCCGCATGCCGCGCAGCGAGAGCCCCTGTGCCGTTGAAGCAATGTCGCTCATGAGAATCAAGGCGCTAGACTACATTTCCATCCCGTGCGCGCCCGCGCCGCCTTCATCCTTGTCCCTGGGCTTTTCGGCCACCATCGCCTCGGTGGTGAGCATCAAAGACGCCACGCTCGACGCGTTCTGTAGCGCAAAGCGCGTCACCTTGGTGGGGTCGATCACCCCGGCCTTGAGCAGGTCCTCGTACTGGCCGCTCTCCGCGTTGAAGCCGAATGCGCCCGCGCCCTCGCGCACTTTGTTGACGACGATGGAGCCTTCCCAGCCGCCGTTGGCCACGATCCAGCGCAGCGGCTCCTCGAGCGCGCGGCGCACGATGTCCACGCCGAACTTCTCGCCGCCGCTGACCTCGAGCTTCTCCAGCGCGGGCAGGCAGCGCAGGTAGGCGACGCCGCCGCCGGGCACGATGCCCTCCTCGACCGCGGCGCGGGTGGCGTGCATCGCGTCCTCGACCCGGGCCTTCTTTTCCTTCATCTCGGTCTCGGTCGCGGCACCGACGTTGATCACCGCCACACCCCCGACCAACTTGGCGAGACGCTCCTGCAGCTTCTCGCGGTCGTAGTCCGAGGTGGTCTCCTCGATCTGCGCCCGGATCTGCTTCACCCGCGCCTCGATGTCGGTCTTCTTGCCGGCGCCGTCCACGATGGTGGTGTTGTCCTTGTCGATGGTCACACGTTTGGCGCGCCCGAGGTCTTTGAGCGTGACCGTCTCGAGCTTGATGCCGAGGTCCTCGGCGATTACGCGGCCGCCCGTGAGCGTCGCGATGTCCTCCAGCATGGCCTTGCGGCGATCGCCGAAGCCGGGCGCCCTGACCGCGCAGGCGTTTAGCGTGCCGCGCAGCTTGTTGACGACCAGCGTGGCCAGCGCCTCACCCTCGATCTCCTCGGCGACGATGAGCAAAGGCTTGCCCGCGCGCGCCACTTGCTCGAGGAGCGGGAGGAGATCCTTCATCGACGAGATCTTCTTCTCGTGGATGAGGATGTACGGATCCTCCAGCACCGCCTCCATGCGCTCCGGGTCGGTGACGAAGTAGGGCGACAGGTACCCGCGGTCGAACTGCATGCCCTCCACCACTTCGAGCGTCGTCTCGAGGCCCTTCGCCTCCTCGACGGTGATGACGCCCTCCTTGCCCACCTTCTCCATCGCCTCGGCGATGATGTTGCCGATGGTGGTGTCGCCGTTCGCGGAGATGATGCCGACCTGCGCGATCTCCTTGTGGTCCTTGGTCGGTTTGGAGAGCTTCTTCAGCTCCTCGACCACAGCGCCCACCGCCTTCTCGATGCCGCGCTTGATCTCCATCGGGTTGTTGCCCGCCGCGACCAGCTTCGAGCCCTCGCGGAAGATCGCCTGCGCCAGCACGGTGGCAGTGGTGGTGCCGTCGCCGGCCACGTCCGAGGTCTTGGACGCGACTTCCTTCACCATCTGCGCGCCCATGTTCTCGAACTTGTTCTCCAGCTCGATCTCCTTGGCGACGGTGACGCCGTCCTTGGTGATCGTCGGGGAGCCGAACGACTTCTCGATGACCACGTTGCGGCCCTTGGGCCCCAGCGTGACCTTCACCGCGTCGGCGAGCGTGTTGACGCCCTTGAGCATCGCCTCACGCGCGCGGACGTCGAACATGATTTCTTTTGCCATTTCTTTCTCCGATGCCGTGTGAGGTGGTTACTTCTCGATGACGCCGAGGATGTCTTCCTCGCGCATCATCAGATGCTCTTCGCCTTCGACCTTGATCTCGGTCCCGGCGTACTTCGAGAAGAGGACCCGGTCACCCACCTTCACGTCCAGGGGGCGCACCTTTCCGTCCTCCAGCACCTTTCCGTTCCCGACGGCCAACACCTGGCCCTCGATGGGCTTTTCCTTCGCGGTGTCGGGGATGATGATTCCCCCCTTGCTCTTCTCTTCTTCGGGAACTCGCTTGATCAATACACGGTCACCCAGCGGCCTGATCTTCATGAGTACAACCTCTCCTTTCGTTCCTTGGGGATGATTCTCGATAGTGTGTTGACGCTGTTTGGTTTTAACCGCCCGAACCTAATCACCGAGAGCGCGTTGTCAAGCGGACTCTCGTGAAAACGGAGTTCTACTTCAGTCCTCCGCCGGTCGTCTTGCGGATCTCCTCGTCCATGTAGCGGCGGTAGAGGATCTCCCACTCCTGAGTCCCGGGCATGACCCGCCTGGGTATCCTCGAACGCACCACCGGGTCAAGACGGTCCTCGAGCTGGAAGCTTTCGGCGAGCACACGTTTGGCCGCGAGCAGCGCCCGCGAGCTCTCGCTCAGTAGCCGGGCTAACTCCGTGGCCAGACGCCATTGATCCTCGAGGGCGCCGCTGGGAAGTCGTACGCGCGGATCCGCCTTCACGGTCAGCGGCGCCTCGAAGCGGCGAGCCTCGACCGTCAGGCGTATGAGGTAGCGTCCGGGCAGCGCGAGCGGACCCTCCGGCCCCTGTGGTGTCGCATGCGGGACCGCGGAGATCGGGTAACCGCGCGTGCTGGCGAAGGGAGCCGGGTAGCGAAGGTCCCATACCCAGCGGTGCATGCCGCCCTGCGCCGGTAACACGCGCGGCGGCTTGAGCCAGTAGTGCGGAATGAGTTCGCGGGCGAGTTCCTCCGCGCCCGGCTCGGGAGGATCGTCGCTCCTGAAGCGGCGCACGAGGCCGCCGTTGCCGTCGAGCACCTCGAGCATCACCGGGCGCTCGGCGTCGTGCGGCAGAAAGAACTCGATGACGGCGCCTGCCGGGGGATTCTCGGCCAGCGGCTCGTCAGGCGGAATCGGTGTGTCGGACCAGGTGCTGCGTCGCGTGCGGTAGGTGCCGGCCGGACGGAAAAGTACGACATCGTGCATTGGGCCGCTCGTGAGTTGCCGCAGCCGTGAGATGTCGTCGAGAATCCAGATCGAGCGGCCGTGGGTCGCGACGATCAGGTCGTCGTCGTGGATCCACAGGTCGCGCATCGAGGTGTGCGGGAGATTCAACTGCAGCGAGTCCCAGTGCTGCCCGTCGTCGGATGAGGTCCACACGGCGTTCTCCGTGGCGGCGAACAGCAATCCCTTTCGCTGCGGATCTTCCCGCACGGCGTTCACGGGGGCGTCCAGCGGCAGGCCACCGGCAATCGCAGCCCAAGTCTTGCCCCGGTCGACGGTGCGGTAAATGTAGGGGTGCAGATCGTCGATGCGCAGGCGACTCACCGAGACATAGGCGGTATCCGTGTCGAAGTGAGACGCCTCGATCTGCGTCACCTTGCTCCACGCCGTAAGTGCCTCCGGGGTTACGTTCGACCAGTGCCCGCCGCCGTCGCCAGTCACCCAGACCAGGCCGTCATCGGTGCCCGCCCACAAGGTGTCGATGCTGCGCGGGGAGACGCCCAGCGCGTAGATGACGCCGCGCTGGCGCTCGGCTCCCGGCCGATGCAACGCGCCGACGCTCGCGGGAACCTCGCCCGGTTCCCGCGCCAGGTCGGGACTGATCGCCTGCCACGTGGCGCCCCCGTCGCTCGTCTTGTAGAGCCGGTTGGCGCCGTAGTAGAGCGTGTGCGGGTCGAGCGGCGAAAATAACAGCGGCTCGGTCCGGTCGACACGCACGTCGGGGCCACGCACCGGGATCGGTGTCACGTTCTGCACCTGCCCGGTGGACCAGTGGAATTTCGAGACTTCATTGCGCCCGGCGCCATAGATCACGTCGGGGTCGAGCGGATCCGGGGCAATGTAGCCGTATTCGATGGCCCCGACCGGATGCCAATCGCGCTCGGTGACACTGCCGTCGTTGCCGCGGCTGGCGACGCACACCGAGCCGCTCTCCTGTTGTGCCGCGCAGACGCGATACGGAAAGGTGGGCGCGACGCTGACGTGGAAAAG
>Ga0137418_10006072_pt1 | contig 11100 bp, 13 predicted proteins | sample CZODoug3_1_2_16f_FD_122242 | JGI IMG/M metagenome (GOLD analysis project Ga0137418, IMG submission 122242) | Vadose zone soil fungal communities from Angelo Coast Range Reserve, California, USA - CZODoug3_1_2_16fungal (Hybrid Assembly) | ecosystem: Environmental > Terrestrial > Soil > Vadose... | reverse complement strand
TCGCCCCCCGGGCCGGGCCCGTCAACGCCCGCCGTACTGCCTGGCGTAGTAGCCGCGGTACTCGCCGCTCTTGACCCGCTTCCACCACGCCTGGTTGTCCACGTACCACCTCACCGTCGATTCCAGGGCCCGCGGCCAGGCGGACCGCTTGGGCTCCCAGCCCAGCTCCCGCTTGATCTTGGAGGCATCGATCGCGTACCGCAGATCATGGCCGGGGCGGTCCTTTACAGGCCGGATCATTTCCTGGCCCTTGCCCATGGTGCTCAGGATCGAATGGGTCAGCTCCAGGTTGCTCCGCTCGTTGTTGCCCCCGACGTTGTAGACCTCCCCGGCCTTCCCCTTCTCCAGCACCGTCAGCACGGCCTCGCAGTGGTCAGCCGCAGCTCTGAGCGCTTCCTTCCAGCGTTCCCCGTGGGCCATCCCCTTGGCTGGCTCAAGGTCCAGGAAGTAGTCATCCCAGCCGTTATCGGCAAGCCAGCGTCCGATCGCAAGTGTGAGTGCGTTATTCGCGCTGGAGTGGCTGATGAAGATCCTGGACATCGCGCTGCTCCCTTTTGCGTTTTCTGCAATGTCTGCGCGCGATCGGTCCTTCGTTGGCAAGCGACCAGGCGCCAGCGAACTGCATTATAGGAAGTGACTTGTCTCCGACTGGCTACCTTCTTCTCAGGCGGCATCGAGGTTTTGCTCGAACTGTCCGGGCAACCAGCAGATAAATAACGGCCAGCGGGTCCTAGTGGGTCGAAGATCGAGCGGCCGCTTCTGGACGCGACCTGCGACCGTCCGTTCATGGCCCGAGTACTGCCCGCTGACACCGCATGCTTAACGCGACCGGGCGTTGCCTCGAGTCGCCTTGCGCGTCTGTTCAGCGGGTGGACTGGGAATCAATGCTGGACGACAGACATTGGAAGGCGCGCAGCGTGGGTACTGCCACCCTCGCGGCCAGCGGAATGCTGGCACCCGCCATGACATGTGAGCGGGCCCACGGAAGTCCGCGCGCCAGGCATTCCCGTCAGAAACACCTAGCATACCTGCGGACTTTGTTAGACAGGGTTTACGAATAAAACCCGCAAACCCTTGCTGGTATTGGTCGGGGCGAGAGGATTTGAATTTCCGACCACCTGCACCACATGTCACCACGGATCGACATAAAAATCAAAGGGTTACGCGAGTTTGTCTAACTTGTTGCCTAAAAATCGCACAGGTTCCGGCGCTGGTTCACGGGTGATTCTCCATTCAAGTTAGACAGCTTCCCAGGGATGCGGATGGCGTTAGTCGACGCTGCCGCTTACCGTTCTACGAAGCGGACATTGATTCACGGTAACCGCCAGTTTTCGCACGAAAAGTACGACTACCCCGGGACGCAGTCCGAATGCGCGCGTACGAGATTGGCTCAACAAACTGGCCGAAGCCGGGGCCACGCGGGTGTCGGGCAAGTCAACATGATGACGTCGCCGACGTTACTTGCGGTGGACTACACTTGGCATACACATATATGCGCGTAATGGCCTGCCGCTGCGCAGCCCGTATGCCTAGACTGGCACCACGGGGCAAACTCTGATGCATGCCGTCGGCTGCGGATCCATTGCCACGCAGAGCGTTGGCCGAACCCATACGACACACGCGCCCGTAGCGCCCAGTTCGGCTGTTCTCGTCCATCAAACGGGAAGCCGGCGCTGTGCGGTGCGATCGTGCACGCCGGCGAAAAGCGGGCGATCGCTCGTGCGAAGCCTGCCCACTTTTCTCGAATTTGGAGCTCGATACGATGAACCCCGAAGCCTATCAACCGTGTATCGATGCATGCGATGCATGTGCCGCCGCTTGCGACCGCTGCGTATCCGCGTGCCTTGAAGAACCCGGCGTCACGGTCTTGGCAAAGTGCATTCGGCTCAACGTCGATTGCGCGTCCCTATGCCGGCTTACGTCCGCCGCGCTGGCGCGGCAGAGCCGTTTCGCCCCTGAGTTTTGTGCGCTTTGCGCGCGGATCTGCGACGAGTGCGCGGACGAATGCGCAGGTCATGCACCCGAGCACTGCGGTGCATGCAGCGAGGCGTGCCGGATGTGCGCGGAGGCGTGCCGAACAATCTGAGCACCCCGCACGCTGCCATCGCTGACTCGATCCGCCTTGCCCTCAAGGTGGGTAGCAATTGGCACCGTGCCGGCCGAGACGCGCCGGATGGCATCGTCCAATGAAGGGCCGCTGTCAACGGTAAAGCCGACGTTCAAATGTCCGCTCAACGGCGTGGGCGAATGGCCGTAGCTGGCCGGTTGCTGCCCCACGTAGAGGGCCGTAGTCGACCCGATATAGATAGTCCGTCCCGCTTTCATCGATACTGGTGGGACTGGCAGCTCGCTGCCAGTGAAGGCGGAACATGCACCCGTGGACTACGAATAAGTCGACCCAAATAGTCCCACACGGCAAGGATACGGCGATCCAGGGCGAACTGTACATGAGCTTCGAACTCGGCGACAAGTCGTGGAAGCTGACGGCCAGCGATGGCCAACGCGGCCCGAGCCGCTACAGCGTGCACGCCGGCGACACGGCTACGGTGCTCGACTGCGTGCGCCGGGCCAAGGCGCGCCGCGGGCTCGAGCCGCAAGCCAAGGTGCACCTGCTATGAGGCCGGCCGCGATGGCTGGTGGCTGCACCGCTGGTTGAGCGAGCAAGGCATCGACAACCTCGTGGTCGACTCCGCCAGCATCGAAGTGAATCGACGCGCGAGGCGCGCCAAGACCGACCGGCTCGCCGGCGACAAGCTGCTGGTGACGGCGTATTGTCCTCGACAGCGCGCGATTGATTCTGCCTACGGAAGTCGAGATGGCAGCCGATCGCTGGGTTCGTTATCAGCCACGGCATCAGCGAATCCTCACGGGAAGGTTCTCGCGGGAACGGTTTATTCAGACCGCCACAGTAAAGTATTTGAACAACGTGATCGAGCAGGACCATCGGGCCATTAAACGCCGAACCCGGCCGATGCTGGGGTCCAAGGATTTCCACTGCGCGCGTGTCATTCTGAGTGGCATCGAAGTCATGCACATGATCAAGAAAGGGCAGATGAAGGGCTCGGGCGAAATCCCACTGTCTGCTGCGCACCAGTTCTACTCGCTCGCTTCATAAGCAATCCTTTACATATTGTCTTTTCTCGTCCCTCTTGTCTTACTGCGACACAACCGTCACCGTACCCTGCTTGATCGAGGTGGCAAGTCGTAGGATTTCCTCCCAATGGGCGCGAATGTGCTTGGTGTTCAGCGTGCCGCCGATCATGGGTTTTAGGGCGTCATAGGTGTCGTGCCCATCGCTCAAGCCGCCGACAACACCTCGACAATCTTCCGCTGATACGCGATCCCATCGGCGTTGAACAAATGGCAATGCTCAGGCAAGGCGCCAAGCTTCAGCACTTCGCCACGCGAATGACGCTCGAGCGGCGGAATCCGGGCGATGATCCCTTCCGGCGCCACCGTCGACTCCGCGTACAAATAAGCGGCATCCCCGAGCGACTCGACGGCCATCGTCTTCGCCGATACCCCGTGCTCCACCGTCGCCGCCGTCCCTGCATGCAGATGCTCTGGACGAATCCCGACCGTCACCGTATCGCCTACCTTCGCACTACCCGGCTCGACCGCCGTAAGTTGGGTCTCACCCGTCGCATACTTCACCAGCACGCCATCGCTTAACACCTGCGTGATTTCAGCGTTAAAGAAGTTCATCTTCGGCGAGCCGATGAAACCCGCCACGAACTTGTTCTGCGGCGCATGATAAAGCTGGTTCGGCGAACCGACCTGCTCGACGTTCCCCGCCGACAACACCACGATCTTGTCAGCCAGCGTCATGGCTTCCACCTGATCGTGCGTCACGTAGATCATCGTGGTCTTGAGCTCGTCGTGCAGGCGCGCAAACTCCAGGCGCATCTTCACGCGCAACGCGGCGTCGAGGTTGGACAGCGGTTCGTCGAAGAGGAACACTTTCGGCTTGCGCGTGATCGCGCGGCCAATCGCCACCCGTTGCCGCTGACCACCGGACAATTGCTTCGGTTTCCTGTCGAGCAGATGATCGATGTGCAAGATCTTCGCGGCTTGCTTGACCGCTGCATCGATTTCCGGCTTCTTCGTGCCGGCGAGCTTCAAACCAAAGGCCATGTTGTCGTACAGCGTCATGTGCGGATACAGCGCGTACGACTGGAACACCATCGCGATACCGCGCTTGGCGGGCTGCACGTCGTTCACGCGCACGCCGTCGATGGTCAGGTCGCCGCCGGTGATATCTTCCAGGCCGGCGATCATCCGCATCAGCGTGGACTTGCCGCAACCGCTTGGGCCCACGAACACGACGAACTCACCGTCGGCGATATCGAGGTTCACGCTGCGAATCACTTCGGTTTCTTCGTAGCGCTTGTTGATGTTGCGCAGATTCAGGCTTGCCATGATGGAGTCTCCGTCTTTAACTTGGCTTCGGCTTCTGTGAGCGAGAGGCTCATGGCAGTTCGAAGCTTGCGTTTTGCAGCCACTGTCCAACGAGCGCGGGGAGCTGCCCCATCTCGTCGAACACGACACTTGCGCCAGCACGTTTCAGCGCATCGATTTGTCCTTCAGTTGCGTGACCGCCGCCCACGAAACCCAGCACGGTCATGCCCGCCGCCGCCGCCGCGGTAACACCGGTCACGCTGTCTTCCACCACCACGCAGCGTTCGGGCACGACCCGCATGGTCCGCGCCGCCGCGAGGTACACATCGGGCGCGGGTTTCGGGTTCGGCACTTTATCGGCGCAAAACAGACGCTCGCCGAAAAAGCGCACGAGGCCCGTGCGGCTCAGCACGGCTTCCACATACGACGTAAAGCTGTTGCTCGCGCAGGCCTTGCGCAGCGAGATAGCGGAGAGCGCTGCCTCGATTCCATCGACTGCCGGCGCTTCCACGGCCGCGGCTTCCACGACCGCCCTGATTGCATCGATCTGCGCTGAACCGAGCGTCCGGCCGAGCGCTTCAGCCGCGCGCAGCAGCACCGTTTCGATCCGCAGTCCGAGCAGCGGCGTGACGATCGGTTCGGCATCCACGCCGGGCCAGAGCGCCTCCATCTCTTGCACGAGCATGCGTCCCGCAATCGCTTCGCTGTCGATCAATACGCCGTCGCAGTCGCAGATCAGCACATGCCCGTCGAGGGCATCGGCTAGCGCGAGCACGTCCGGTACGCCGGCTTGGGACAAGTTCAGATTCACTGGATCGACCTCGCGTTCCACCTTATTTCACCGCGCCAAAGGTCAGGCCGCGCACCAGCTGCTTCTGCGACAACCAGCCGACAATCAGGATCGGCGCCACAGCCAGCAACGACGCCGCTGAGAGCTTCGCCCAGAACAAACCTTCCGGACTCGAATACGACGCAATGAACACCGTCAGCGGCGCCGCGTTCGAACTCGACAAGTTGATGCTCCAAAACGCTTCGTTCCATGACAGGATCACAAGCAGCAGCGCAGTGGATGCGAGCCCGGGCAGCGACATCGGCATCAGCAGATAAACGATTTCCTGCCACGTCGCCGCGCCGTCTATACGTCCGGCCTCCAGGATGTCACGCGGGATTTCGTTGAAATACGTGTACGACATCCAGACGGCGATCGGCAAATTGATCAGCGTATAGACGATGACCAGGCCCCACACCGTGTCGAGCATGCCGGTGTTCTTCCACAGCAGATAGATCGGCACGAGCACGCCCACCGACGGCATCATCTTCGTCGACAGCATCCACAGCAGCACTTTCTGCGTTTTCTTGGTCGGGAAGAACGCCATCGCGTAGGCGCACGGCACGGCGAACAGCAAGCAGATCACCGTAACGCCGACCGAGATCAGGATGGAGTTCCACGCGAACGCGAAGTAGTTACTGCGCGCGAACACCTCACGGAAACTATCGAGCGTGGGCGTGAAGATCAGCGACGACGAATACGCCTGCTGCTCGGTCTTGAATGCCGTGATGGTCATCCAGAAGATCGGGAAGAACAGCAGCAGCGCGAACAGCCACGCGATCACGCCCAGCACGCCACGTTTGAGCGTGTCGAGGACCGGTACGGACGTTGTTGCGGTAACAGGATGGCTCATGATTCGTACTCCCCTTTCAGGTTCTTCGCGAGCATGCGCACGAGGAAGAACGCGACGATGTTCGCCAGCACGACCGCCAGGATGCCGCCGGCGGAAGCCAGGCCGACGTCGAATTGCTGCAGGCCGAGCGCGTAGATCAAGTACGACAGGATGGTCGTCGCGGTGCCTGGGCCGCCGCCGGTCGTCGTATAGATTTCAGCGAAGATGGAGAGCAGGAAAATGGTTTCCATCATCACCACTACGGCAATCGCGCGCTTCAGGTGTGGCAGCGTGATGTAGAAGAACATGGAGAGCGCACCGGCGCCGTCGATCCGCGCCGCTTCCTTCTGCTCCTGATCCAGGGACTGAATCGCCGTGAAGAGAATCAGGAATGCGAACGGCAGCCACTGCCACGCAACGATCACGATCACCGCAAACAGTGGATAGTCGCCAAACCAGTCGATCGGTTGCATCCCCAGCGACCGCATCAACGCCGCGATCAAGCCATACACCGGATGCAGGATCATGTTCTTCCAGATCAGCGCGCTGACCGTCGGCATGACGAAGAACGGTGCGATCACGAGTAGCCGCGCAATACCCTGGCCGATGAACTTGCGGTCGAACAATACAGCGAGCAATACGCCGCCGACCACCGTGATCAGCAACACCGATCCGATCAGCGTCAGCGTATGAACGATCGATGGCAGGAAGGCCGGATCGGTGGCGAGGAATTCATAATTATCGATGCCGGCAAACCCTTTGACATCGGGATTGAGCAGGTTGTATCGCGAGAACGAATACCAGATGGTCATCGCAAGCGGGATGGCCATCCACAGGAACAGTACGGCAGTCGACGGCATGATGAGCCAGCGAACCGACTTCGCGCGCTTCTTGTCGCGCGCTGCGGCGGATTCCGCGTAACCGTGTGGGAGGGGGGGATTAAGTTGACTCATGATCGTGTCACCTCTCGATGCGCGGGCCACGCCTCGTACGTCACGCGGCCCGCTCTGCCGCGCCGGATTGCAGCGCGTGGGTCATTACTTCAGGTAGCCCGCCTGGCGTACCGCCCGATCAGTTATTGCCTGCCCGGACTGCAGCGCCTGATCGACGGTCGTTTGCCCGGCGACCGCACCCGAGATGCTTTGGCCCACTACCGTGCCAAACGATTGGAACTCCGGAATGCCGACGAACTGCACGCCGGTATATGGCACCGGCTTCGCGGTCGGATGATCTGGATCAGCCGTCTCGATCGCGTTCCGCACGAACTCCGAAAACGGAGCGGCATTTTTGTATTCAGGCAGCTGGTAGGTTGAGAGTCTGGTGCCGGGCGGCAGCGACGCCCAGCCGATATCGGCTCCGACCAGCTTGATGTATTCCTTCGAAGTCGCCCACGCGATAAACCTCTTTGCTGCATCCTGCGATCTCGACGTCTTTGGGATCGCGAGCGCCCAAGACCACAGCCAGTGAGAGCCCTTAGCCGTATCCTGGATTGGGGCCGCCGCGAATCCCACCTTGTCTGCCACCGAAGATTCCTTTTTGTTGTACAGGATGCCGGCAGCGGAGGTTGCATCGACCCAGATGGCACACTTACCGCTTGTCATCAAGGAAAGATTTTCGTTGAATCCGTTCGAACTGGCTCCGGGGGCACCATATTTCTGCAAGAGGTTCACATAGAATCCGATTGCGCGCTTCCATTCAGGAGAGGTGAGCTGTGCATGCCATTGCTCGTCAAACCATCGGCCGCCAAACGTGTTAACGAGGGTACCGACGTAAGCCATGTTCTCCCCCCAACCCGCCTTGCCGCGAAGGCAAATGCCATATACGCCGTTCTCCTTGTCCGTCAATTTTCCAGCAAATCCCCGGATCTGTTCGTAGGTGGGGTGGTCGGGCATCGTCAGACCCTTTGCCGCGAACAAATCCTTGCGATAGAACGTCATCGAACTTTCTGCGTTGAACGGAAGCGCGAACAGCTTACCGTCATGAGATAACCCGTCGCGCACGGTCTTGAACAGGTCGTTGAGGTCGTAATCCGCCGGTAGGTCTTTCACTGGAACGAGCCATCCGCGCTTCCCCCACAACGGCGCCTCGTATGTTCCGATTGCCAGAACATCAAACTGCCCGCCGTTGGTCGTAATGTCCGTCGTCAGGCGCTGACGAAGTACATTTTCCTCAAGCACCACCCATTTCAACTGAATGTCAGGGTTAGCCTTTTCAAAAGCTGGTGACAGCTTCTTGAGCTCAATCTGATCGTTATTATTGGGTACGCCGATCGTCACGGTGGTGGCGTGTGCAACGCTGCATACACCCAAGATGCTACACGCGGACGCAATCACGGTGAGACGACGGTATAACGCGCGCATGATCCCCTGACTACGGTAGAGCTTTGTCTTCATTTCAGTCTCCTTAATATTAATCAAGCACCGAAATTGGGCGGAGCGCTTCAGTCATGAATGAAATGCTCGCAGCCGAATTACTATGTAAGCGGAAGGATAGTTACGCAGATAACTCTTAATTCTGCCGAAACGTCGGATACTGCGTTTAAACGAGCCCTGCCGGGAACTGAAAACCTGATTCCGAAGCGGTGCCACACCACCGTAAAATGACGTTCAGTATTTCTTCTTGACTATTTACCCAGCAAGTCAGCCGGATCTCGCCCTTTACATGAACCAACGCACGAGAGGATTTATGATTGGTCGGTCGCTCCTCGTATGACGAAGCCGGGGCTACATCGACCCGATCACTTTATGTGCGTAAGACTTAGGTGATGGTGTAACCTCCGTCGACCATCAGGTTTGCGCCATTTATCATGGCCGCTTCCGTGCTCGCCAGATACATTATGGCGGACGCTATCTCGGCAGGCTTCGCAAACCGACGAGTTGGTATTGTGGCTCGGGCTCGGTCTCCTTTCTCTCCCGCCCACCCACTTAGCCCTAGTTCGGTCTCAACCACCGTTGGTGAAATGGCATTGACCGTAACTCCCCTAGGTGCCCATTCGAGCGCCATACAATTTGTCATTCCGATGATTCCGGCCTTGCTCGCGCAGTAGGCAAGATGACCCTCGATGCCGATGACTGCGGCTTGGGACGCCAAGTTTATAATCCTTCCGCTTTTCCGCGCGAGCATGAGTGGCGCGAACGCTCGGGCGACCAAAAATGGTCCGGTTAAGTTGACGGCGATCGTTTTGTCCCACGTCTCCAACGGAAAATTCTCCGCCGGCGCAAGGGGTCCGATACCAGCGTTATTGACTAACACGTCCACGCGACCACAAAGCGCCAAAATTTCGTTGGCAGCCGCGGTTACCGACTCGGCGTCAGTTACATCAACAACCCAACCGGTATGTTTGGAGCCCAAACCTGCGGCCACTTCTTTGACCGACTCTGCGCGGTCCATGAGCGCCAAGGTGGCACCCGCGTCTGCAAATAGTTCCGCAGCTTTTCGTCCGATTCCGGCCGCTGCGCCAGTGATCACAACGACAGCATCCGTAAAATCGTAAGAGGTGTTTGACTTAGAGACCATATTGTTCCTTGATCGTGCGTTTCTATAGGTGCCTCCGGTCAGATTCGACCGGTTCGGCTGCGATTGATAGACCGATGTGGGTCTTGAATAGCTGATCTGATCGCCTGTCCCAACGTTGAATTCAACTCCAGCGGGAATCCCGCGACGTCATCCCCGTGTGTATCCCGATTGCAGCCCCGATGACGAAGGTGACCTTGTCGTTCATCCGCATGTGCGTCTCCTTTTGTTTCATCCCGGTCTTCATTTGACGATATGTCAGACCGCCATGAGCCCACGCCTTCAGACCATGCACGCTGCCGCATACTTACTGATGACGTCCCGGACCTTGCTCTGCACGATGCTCATCGGGGATGCGTCGATCGCGCCCCGACGAACTTGCCAATACTGCTCCGGCAGGTAACGGCTCAGCAGATTTTCGGGGATGGCGACCCCATTTAGGTTGCTGATCAGCTTCTGCGCCGCTGCTTCGATCTCGGGATCGGCCCAGTAGTACCGGACGCGATCGCTGTAGCTGTACGTGCGCAACAGTCGCTATTCCCGGTCATCACCGTGGCAATACTTCTCCCAGTTGCCCGGCTTGGCCAGCATGACCTTTTCGACGATCTGCCGCAGGTTCGATCGCCCACCTTCTGCGATGAGTTCGGATTCGATGTCCGCCAGCGCGTAGAGTGCCTCGCGCAGTGCGAAGGTCACGCCAGGTCCCACCTTTAAGATGGCAAAACCGTCCCGCACCAGCGCGGTCAGTGCTTCTGGTTTCTGGTAATCGGTCGAGTGCGCTTCGAAAATCATGCCAGGCAGTTGGGCAAGGACTTTCGAAAGTTCAGTCGCTAGTTCTGGCTTGTAATCAACGACCTTGGTATGGTCGAACTCGACGCCCGGCTGGACAACGAGCGCGATAACACGCTGCCAAGAGGCATCCAGCCCACGGGCACGCCAGGCATCCCGATGAACAGCCACGGTATCCAGCGCTGCCTCCCAGCGAGTGACCTCGACCGTTTCGAGCTCTTCGGCAGCACCACCCGGCACGGGCACTTCCGTGCCCAGCACGGCCGCCGTCTGCACCTCCGGGATGCGGCCGAGCTGCGCGGCGCTGATCGCCACGCTGCGCGCCTCGATCTCCGGGGCGACCGGTTCGCCCGAGCCGGAGAGCAGGGTGGCGCTGATGTCGGCTCGTACGCCACGTGCCTTCATCGACGCCTGCTCTTGCGGAGACATGATGGCGTGCAGCTGTGAGTTCGGCGGATCCCAGCTGCCGACCGCGATCGCGGCCTTGGTGATCTGGTCGAAACGGCTGATCGCCGCCTTGATGCCGGCCTGCTGGCGCAGCCCGCGCGCCGTCGCGGGGTCGCCCAGCAGCAACGGCGCGTAGATGGGAAACGCGGGTCCGCCGGAGACACTCGTCAACCGGCGCAGCAGCTCCATGGAGTTGGCCGACACCGACCCGACCACGCCGGACATCTGGACGACCGGGCAGGGCGCCAGCTCGGTCAGGCCGTCGCCCATCGACGCGAGCGTCCGGCCCCAC
>Ga0137418_10006071_pt1 | contig 11101 bp, 6 predicted proteins | sample CZODoug3_1_2_16f_FD_122242 | JGI IMG/M metagenome (GOLD analysis project Ga0137418, IMG submission 122242) | Vadose zone soil fungal communities from Angelo Coast Range Reserve, California, USA - CZODoug3_1_2_16fungal (Hybrid Assembly) | ecosystem: Environmental > Terrestrial > Soil > Vadose... | reverse complement strand
GCCCCCCCCGGTAACCCCCCCTCCGGTCACCGTCCAGACCCCAGTCGTCACTACCGGAGCGCCGGACCCGCTCGGCGGCCAGCCGGCCGGGAGCGGTCCCGCTGCCGCCCTGCGTCTCGAGCCCGGCGCGATCTATCTCTTGCCGTCGGAAAACGCCCGCGTGTCCCCCCGAGCCCTGCGCGAAGATGGGTCACCGGCGGCCCCGGTGGCGGTGACGTGGAACTCGCTCCGTCCCGATGTCGCCACCGTAGACCAGAACGGCAATGTCGTGGCGCTCGCGGCGGGCCAGGGGACGATCCAGGCGACGGCGCTGGGGGGCCTCACCGCCACCGCCCCTGTCGTGGTGCAACCCGCCGAGTTCACGGTGCTCGAGCCCACGCCGCTGATGCTCTCGCCTGGGCAGCTCGACACGGTGCACGTCGTCGTCCCCACGCAAAACGGCCGCGCGGTGAATCCGCTCGTGCTGCAGTGGGCGTCGACCGACCAGACCGTCGCCCGTGTGAGCCTGGGGGGCGTGGTGACGGCCGCGGGCCCGGGCAAGGCGACGCTCACGGTCTCGGGGTTGCTGCAGAGCAAGAGTATCGAGGTGAATGTGCACCGGGTGGCGGCGAAGATGTCGGTGCGGCCGCGGTTCTCGGTCGAGGTCCAGGTGCCACTGACCGCGACCGTCCAATTCGTTGCGCAGGCCCTCGCCGACGACGACACACCGATTCCCGAAGCGCCGCTGCGCTGGAACATCGCCGACCCGAGCATCGCGGGATTCGATGCCCAGACCGGACAGCTCGTCGGACGGGCGGTCGGCAAGACGCAGCTCACGGTTCGCGGCCCCGGGAGCGGTCTCGCGGTCACGTGGAACATCAGCGTCATCGCGGGCGCCGTGAAGTTCGCGCAGCCCCGCATCGGGATGGGTCTCAACCAGCGCCATACACTGCGTCCCAACTATGCAGACGATCAGGGTGCCATCATCGGTCCGGCGACGAACCTCACGTGGACGACCGACAATCCCCAGGTGGCGACCGTGGGTGAGGACGGCACGGTGAGCGGCGTCGGGTACGGCCATGCGCGGATCACGGCGAACGCGCCGGGTGGGAAGTCGGCGGCGGCGGACGTGTTTGTGGTGGGCGAGATCGTGGTCGCCAGCTCACGCGGCAGCAAGTTCCAGCTGTACGCGGCGGAGCGCGCCAACCTCGCGCAGCTCGCCAAGATCACGAGCGACACCACCACCGCAACCGATCCCGCGTTCTCGGCTGACGGTTCGCGGATCGCGTACGTGTCCACGTCGCCCGGCAACGCCGAGATCTTCCTGATGAACGCGGACGGGACGAGCCCGACGCGGCTCACCACCGAGCCGCTGGCCGACGGCCGTCCGACGTTCACGCCCGACGGCCAGACGCTGCTGTTCCACTCGGCGCGCACCGCGGGAAAGCAGCAGATCTTTTCGATCAACGTGGACGGCAGCGGCCTCACCCAGCTCACGCGCGACTCGGTCAACTTCGCGCCGACGGTGTCGCCGGACGGACAGACGGTGGCGTACGTGTCGCTCCGCAACAAAAGCTACGACATCTGGCTCATGGCGCGCGACGGCTCGAACCAGCGGCAGTTCACGCCGACCCCACAGATAAAGGAAACGGAGCCCCGGTTCCTGCGAGATGGGACCCTCGCGTATCTCGTCGAGCGGCGCGAGGGGAACCGTACCGTCCAACAGGTCGTCCGGGCCGATCTGACGAGCGGCAGCGTGACGCCGATGACGGGCATCGATCTGGCGCTCACGTCGTTTGCGGTGTCACCGTCGGGCGATCTCCTGGCGCTCGTCGTGAATGCGCAACCGGAGAACCGCCGCAATCCGATCTACAAGGTGTACATCCAGCCGGTCGGCTCGGGCACGCCGGTGCCGATGCCCACGATCGGCACCGAGCAGATGGTCACGCCGACGTTCCGCCCGTAGGTCGCAGCGCGTGCGCGCCTGCGTTTTGACGGGCACCGGCGGGGATCTCGCCGACAACCTCGAAATCACCGACGTTCCCGACGCTCCCGCGCCGCAGGCGGGCGAGGTGCGCGTCACGATGCACGCCGCCGCCCTGAACCATCTCGACCTGTTCGTTGCCGAGGGCCTGCCGGGTGGGGCCGATCGCTTTCCGCACATCGTCGGCGCCGATGGCGCGGGCGTCGTGGAGTCGGTCGGGTCCGGTGTGACGACGGTTCGTGCCGGCGACCGCGTGTTCTTGAACCCCGGCATCTCCGACTACACCTGTGAGTTCTGCCTTGCGGAAGAGCACTCCCTCTGCGTCAACTACCGCTTGCTGGGCGAGCATCTCCCGGGGACGATGGCGCAGCTCGTGACGCTGCCGGCGCACAACGTCGCGCACATGCCGGTCCTCTCACCCGAGCTGACGTGGGCGGAAGGGGCGGCCTTCTCGCTCGTCACGCTCACCGCGTGGCGGATGGTCGTGACGCGCGCGCGGCTGCAGGCCGGCGAGACGGTCCTCATTTGGGGAATCGGCGGTGGGGTGTCGCTCGCCGCGCTGCGGATCGCCAAGCTGCTCGGCGCGCGCGCGATCGTGACCTCGTCGCACGATGCGAAGCTTGCCGAAGCGCGCCGGCTTGGCGCCGACGTCACCATCAATCACCGCACGCAGAAGGTGTCACAAGAAGTGCGCACGCTCACGCAGAAGCGCGGCGTGGAAGTGGTGGTCGAGAACGTGGGGGAGGCGACGTGGGAGGAGTCGTTGCGCTGTCTCAAGCGCGGCGGGCGCCTCGTCACGTGCGGCGCGACATCAGGGCCTGAGGTGGGCATGGACCTGCGGCGCGTCTTCTGGCACCACTACACGATCATGGGATCGACGATGGGGAACGCGCGCGAGTACGCGGAGATCGTGCGCCGGCTCGGCGAGGGCCAGCTGCGGCCGATCGTCGACAAGGTGTTCCCGATGACCGATGTGCGACGCGCGTACGAGCGGCTCGCGAGGGGAGAGCAGTTGGGGAAGGTGGTAGTGGAAGTAAATACGGCGCCCGTTTGAGTTGGTATCCGTGGGCTGAAGCCCCGGCTCGGCAAAGACGCGCGCCCTTAAGGGCGTGTGCAGTGGCCGAGCCGGCCCTTTAGGGCACGGATAAAACCGCGGTCGCACTGCTCGCTGTAACTCCCTCTGGCACCCCGATTTAGCACTCGTTTTTCCGTTGCTTTTCCCCACCTAAGTAATTAGCTTTTATTGACTTAGGCCGCTTTCTGCGGCCCGCCCAGACAATCGATTACCCGCTACCCCGATACCCGACGACATGACTGGTCCGAACGTCCGCGAGCGCATTCTCCCCCGCCTCATCGAAGACGAGCTGAAGGAATCGTTCCTCGACTATTCGATGAGCGTCATCGTGCAGCGCGCGCTGCCCGATGTGCGCGACGGTTTGAAGCCCGTCCATCGCCGGATCCTCTACGCGATGAACGAGCTGGGCCTCGTCCCCGGCCGCCCGTACAAGAAGAGCGCGACCGTCGTCGGCGACGTGCTCGGCAAGTATCACCCGCACGGCGACGTGGCGTTGTACGACTCGCTGGTGCGCATGGTGCAGGACTTCTCGCTGCGCTACCCGCTCGTCGATGGGCAGGGGAATTTCGGCTCCGTGGACGGCGACTCGGCGGCGGCCTACCGCTACACCGAGGCCCGGCTCACGCGCATCGCGATGGCGATGCTCGAGGACATCGACAAGAACACCGTCGTCTTCGTCCCCAACTTCGACGACCGCCTGCAGGAACCGACTGTCCTCCCCGCCCGCCTCCCGAACCTGATCGTGAATGGTTCGGCGGGCATCGCGGTGGGCATGGCGACGAACATCCCGCCGCACAATCTCGGCGAAGTCGTGCAGGCGATCACGCACCTCGTGGACAATCCGGACTGTCAGGTCAAGGACCTGCGCAAATTCATCAAGGGTCCCGATTTCCCGACGGGCGGCATCATCTACGGCCGCGACGGCATCAAGGAGTGCTACGAGAAGGGCCGCGGCCGCATCGTGCTGCGGGCGCGCGCCGTCGCCGAGGAGACGAAGTCCACCGGCAAGCAACAGATCGTCGTCAGCGAATTCCCCTACCAGGTGAGCCCCGAGCGCGTCCACGAGCAGATCCGCGACCTCGTGCTCGCGAAGAAGCTCGAAGGGATCAGCGACGTCCGCAACGAATCCGACCGCGAGGGGATCCGGCTCGTCATCGAGCTGAAGCGCGACGTCATCCCGATGGTCGTGCTCAATCAGCTGTACGCGCACACGCAGATGCAGACGACCTTCGGCGCCATCATGCTGGCCTTGGTGGACGGCGTGCCGAAGGAGTTGGACCTCAAGGAAATCCTGTTCCACTTCGTCGAGCACCGCCACGTCGTGATCGTGCGGCGCACGGAGTTCGAGCTGAAGCGGGCGCAGGACCGCGAGCACATTCTCGAGGGCCTCAAGATCGCCGTCGACAACATCGACGAGGTGATCCGCATCATCAAGAAGTCGAAAGACACTCCGTCGGCCGATGCGGCTCTGCGCAAGCGGTTCAAGCTCTCGGAGAAACAGTCGGCCGAAATCCTCAACATGCGGCTGGCGCGGCTCACCGCCCTCGAGATCACCAAGCTCGACGAGGAGCTGAAGGACATCCGGCGCTTCATCAAGGACTGCAAGGACATCCTCGGCTCGAAGCCCCGCCGCATGAAGATCCTCAAGGAGGAGCTGACCGAGCTGTCGCACGGCTTCGGCGACGAGCGCCGCACCGAGATCGTGGCGGACCAGGGCGACTTCTCGATCGAGGATCTGATCGCCGAAGAAGACATGGTGATCACCGTCTCGCACGCGGGCTACATCAAGCGGCTGCCGGTGACCGCCTATCGGCGCCAGCGGCGCGGCGGGAAGGGCGTGATCGGCGCGCACGCCAAGGAAGACGACTGGGTCGAGCACCTGTTCATCGCGTCGACCCACGACTACCTGATGTTCTTCACGGAACAGGGCCAGTGCTACTGGCTCAAGGTGCACGAGATCCCGCAGGCGGCGCGCGCCGCGCGCGGCAAGCCGATCATCAACTGCGTGGCGATGAAACCCGACGAGCGGCTCGCCGCGCTGGTCCCCGTGCGCGAGTTCTCCGAGGATCAGTACCTCGTGTTCGCGACCAAGAACGGCGTCGTGAAGAAGACCGTGCTGTCGGAATTCGGGAACCCGCGCTCGAACGGCATTCGCGCCATCAACATCGAGAAGGGCGACGAGCTGATCGACGTGCAGGTGACCGACGGCAAGAACGACATCGTCCTCGCCACGAATCACGGCATGAGCATCCGCTTCCACGAGAAGGACGTGCGCGACATGGGCCGCACGGCCACCGGCGTGAAGGGCATCGAGCTCGACAAGAAGGACCACGTGATTGACATGGTCGTGGTGCGCCGCAAGTCCACGCTGCTCGTGGTGACCGAGAAGGGGATGGGCAAGCGCTCGGAGCTCGACGAGTACCGGATTCAACACCGCGGCGGCCGCGGCATCATCACGTTGAAGCGCGGTCCCAAGACCGGCGATATCGTCGCCCTCAAGGAAGTGCTCCCCGATGACGAGCTGATGATGATCACCAAGAAGGGGATCATGATTCGCGTCCCCGTCGAGGGCATCCGCATCAGCGGCCGCAACACGCAGGGCGTGAAGGTCATGAACCTCATCGCCGGCGACCTCGTCGTCGACGTGGCCCGCGTCGTGAAGGAAGAGGGCGAGGAGGGCGACGAGGGCGACGATGAGAACGGCGATGGGCCGAAGGCCAAGGCGAAGGCGAAGCCCAAGGCCACACCGAAAAAGAAAAACTAGGGTGGTCAGCGCCGCGGAGATCCACGACGCCGCCGCCGGCCTGCGTGGCATCGCGACCCGCACGTCGCTGCGCTACGTCGAAGCCCTCGGCGCGCACCTGAAGCTCGAAAACGAGCAGCCGATGGGCGCCTTCAAGATCCGCGGCGCCTACAACGCCATCCGCAAGCTCCCCGACGCCGCGCGCAAGCGCGGCGTGATCACCTACTCGTCCGGGAATCACGGCCAGGCCGTGGCCTACGCCGCCAAGCAATTCGGCGTGCGCGCCGTGATCGTCATGCCCGAAACGGCTCCGGCCGTGAAGGTCGAGGGCGTGAAGCACTGGGGCGGCGAAGTGGTGATGGCCGGGCGCACCTCCGAAGACCGCCGCACCACGGCCGAAGAGATCGCCGCGCGGGACGGGCTCGCCATCGTGCCCCCTTTCGATCACCCCGACATCATCGCCGGTCAGGCGACCGTGGCGCTCGAGATCGTGGAGCAGCTGCCAGAGGTCGAGACGGTGCTCGTGCCGGTGGGCGGCGGTGGGCTGATCTCGGGCGTCCTGGCCGGCCTCGCCGCCGCCAAGAGCCGAGCCAAGGTGTGGGGCGTGGAGCCCGCCGGCGCGCCCAAGCTCAAGCGCTCGCTCGAGGCCGGCAAGCCGGTACGGCTCGACAGCACCGCCAGCATCGCCGATGGTTTGATCACGCTGAACGTCGGCGGCATCCCGTTCGCCGAGCTGGAGGCGCACCGCCAGCGGCTGCGCGGCGTCGTGCTGGTCGAGGATGACAGCATCCGCGATGCGGTGCACTTTCTCTGGCGCACCTGCCAGCTCGCGGTCGAGCCCTCGGGTGCCGCCACGACGGCCGCTCTGCTCTCCGGCGCCGTTCGGCCGTCGGGAGTCACGGTATTGGTAGTCAGCGGCGGCAACGTCGACCGCGCGTTGCTCGGGGACTGACGCACTCCATGGCCAACACCACCGGCGCGCGCATCCTGGTTGCGGACGACGACGAATCGCTCGTCAAGACGCTGACGTGGATCCTCAAGGAGCACGGCTACGAGGTGGTCGTGTGCCCCGGCGGCGACGGCCTGCTGGCGAAGCTCGAGGAGGTCAAGCCGGCACTCCTGCTGCTCGACATCATGATGCCGAAGGTCGACGGCCTGCAGCTGCTCGAGCGCCTCAAGGCGGACGAGCGTCACAAGGACCTCCCCGTCCTGATGGTCTCCTCCATGCCCCCCGAGGACGCCACCGTCAAAGCCCTCGGCCTCGGTGCCGCGGACTTCATCGCCAAGCCGTTCCGGGTCCGCGAGCTGCTCGCCCGCGTCGAGGCGCACATCCGCGTCGGCCAGGCGCTGGCGCAGGCGCGCGAGGAAGCCCGCAGCCGCGCCGCGATGGTGGACATCCTCCACGAGGTCACGGACTCCCTCAAGCCCGACGAGATCTACCACATCCTCGCGCGCCGGGTGGCGCGCGTCCTCAACATCTCGAAGTGCTCGATGGTGCTGGCCAAATCGGGAGACGAGACGGGCGTCGTCGTGGCCGCCTACGAAAACCCGATGCTGCGCAATCTCCAGATCGAGCTGGCGCGCTATCCGGAGATTCGCCAGGCCCTGACGACGGGCCGGCTCGTCCTGGTGGAAGACGTCTCCACCGACCCGCTCTACAAGGAAGAGCGGCTGCGCTGGGAGAAGGACGGCATCAAGGTGCCGACCCGCTCGGCCGTCGCGCTGCCCTTCTGGATGAAGGACCAGCAGATGGGCGTCTTCTTCCTGCGCACCACTGGCGACGACCCGCCGCTCACGCGCGCCGACGCCCAGTTCGGCGAGACGGTGATCAAGACGGCCGTGTCGGCGATCGAAAAGGCGTACGACTTCGAAACGGCCGTGTCCGACAAGCAGCGTCTCGAGAAGCTGGCGTTGACCGACGCGCTTACGGGGTGCCTCAACCGACGCGCCCTGTCCGAAGCGTTGACCCAGGAGCTGGACCGGGCGCGCCGCTACAATCTGGCGCTCACGATTCTGCTCGCCGACATCGACCGGTTCAAGCAGATCAACGACACGCGCGGTCACATTGCGGGCGATTCGGTGCTCCGCCAAGTCGGGGAGCTGCTGCGCCGGGAAGCGCGCTCGGTCGACATCGTGGCTCGGTACGGGGGCGAGGAGTTCGTGGTGGTGATGCCGGAAACGGCGCTGCACGGCGCGGCAATTTTCGCCGAGCGGCTGAGACGGCGCGTGATGGCGCGCGACTTCGGCGAGCCCGGGGAAGACCCGCTGCACATGACCGTCAGCATCGGCCTCGCGTCGTTCCCCGACGACCGCGTCCAGAGTTCCGATAGCTTCGTTTCACTCGCCGACCAGGCCCTCTATCGCGCCAAGAATGAAGGGCGCAACTTGGTGCGGCAATGAGTGAACGCCGCTGTCCCAAATGCGGGTCGGTCTACACCGACACGGCCCGCTTCTGTCCCAAAGACGGCACGATGCTCGTCGAAATCCAGGCGAAGCCGGCCTCTTCGGGGAGCGGCACCGCCGTGCGCCAGCCGCCCGTCTCGGGCAAGGGTCAGGGGCTCGACCGCGCGTCCACCCTCTCGAACCAGATCCTCGACGCCCGCTACCAGGTGCTCAAGAAGCTGGGTGAGGGCGGCATGTCGTACGTCTACCTTGCCAAGGAGATCTCCTCCGAAGCGACCGTAGCGATCAAGGTGCTCTCGCCGCGTCTCGCCTCTGACAAGAGCTCCGTCGAGCGGCTGCGCCGCGAGGCGGGGCTCGCGATGCGCCTCGAGCATCCCAACGTCTGCCGCATCCTGCGCCTGGGCGAGTCGGAGGACGGCCTCATCTACCTGGTGATGCCGTTCCTCAAGGGAGAATTGCTCTCCGACCGCGAGGTGCGCGGCGGTCCGATGGACCTCGCCGTGGGCATCACGCTGTTGCAGGAGATGTGCGCCGGCTTGCACCACGCGCACGAGCTGCAGATCATCCACCGCGACCTGAAGCCGGAGAACGTGATGCTCGTGCCCGACGAGGGCAACGGCGTCGACCACGCGGTCGTCATGGACTTCGGCCTCGCCAAGGAGCGCCGCGCCGACCCGGCCATCGCGAAGCTCACCGCCACCGGCATCATCCTCGGCACGCCTGAGTTCATGAGTCCCGAGCAGATCCGCGGCAAGCCGCTCGATGCGCGCAGCGACATCTACGCGCTCGGCATCGTGGCGTTCGAGATGTTCACCGGGAAGCTGCCGTTCCAGGGCCGCAATGCGCAGGAGATGATGATCGCCCGGCTGCGCGGTCAACCCACGCCCATCCGGCAGCTGCGGGCCGACACGCCCCCGGCCGTCGAGAAGGCCCTCACCAAAGCCCTCCAGACGAACCCTGACGACCGTTACACGACGGCCCTCGAGTTCGCCGACGCGCTGACCGCCGAGGAGTCGTCGGGCGGGGGTCTGTTCGGGAAGCTCAAGGAGAAGTTCAAGTGATCGCTGCCGCCCTGCTCGCCCTTCTCGCCGTTCAGCAAGCCCCTCCAGTCACTGCGATTCGCGCAGGCACCTTGATCGACGGGACGGGGGCCGCGCCGGTGAAGAACGCCGTGATCCTGGTGCGAGACGGACGTATCACGGCGGCGGGCGCCAACGTCGCGGTGCCGAGCGGCGCGACGGTGATCGACTTGTCGGCGTACACCGTGCTCCCCGGCTTCATCGACGCCCACGTCCACCTCGCCGGTCGCACCATCGGCGATGGCGATTGGCAGCACAGTCGCCTCACCGAGATGCCGAGTCAGCTTGCCCTGCTCGGCGCCGCGCATGCCCAGCAGACGCTCGAGGCGGGATTCACCACCGTGCGGGTGCTCGGCAGCGCTGCCTTCGGCGACGTCGCCCTCCGCAACGCGATCAATGCCGGCTGGATTCCAGGGCCCCGCATCGTCGCCGCGGGCGTCTCCTTCGGCATTCGCGGTGGCCACTGCGATGAGACCAACGGACTGCAACCCGATGCCCTTGGTCACGAAGCTGGGGTCGCGGAAGGCGTCGCCGACGGGGTGGAGGAAGCCCGGAATGCCGTGCGTTACGCTGTGAAGTACGGCGCGGACGTCATCAAGATCTGCGCGACAGGGGGCGTGCTGTCGCTCACCGACTCGGTCGGGGTGCAGCAGTACACCGAGGAGGAGATGCGCGCGATCGTCGAGACGGCGACGCAACTCGACCGCCGGGTCGCCGCCCACGCTCACGGCACGGCCGGCATCAAAGCCGCCGTGCGGGCCGGCGTCACGTCCATCGAACACGGCTCGATCCTCGATGCGGAAGCCGTGCGGATGATGAAGGAAAAGGGCACCTGGCTCGTGCCCACGCTGCTCGCCGGGTTCACGGTTGAGTCGTTAGCCACCGCCGGACGCCTGCCGCCGCCGATCGCCGCCAAGGCGCTCGCCATCGCTCCGCGGCAGCACACGTCGTTCAAGCTGGCGGTGGACGGCGGCGTGCGCATCGCCCTCGGCACCGACGCCGGCGTCATGCGCCACGGGACCAATGGGCGCGAGTTCGGCCTGATGGTGCGCTACGGCATGACGCCGATGCAGGCGATCGTCGCGGGCACGTCGGGGGGCGCCACGCTGCTCGGCCTCGAGGCCGAGATCGGCACGATCGCGGCAGGCAAGCAGGCCGACCTCGTCGCCGTGCGCGGCGATCCCATCCAGAACATCGCGCTCCTCGAGCACGTGGATTTCGTGATGAAGGGTGGCGTCGTTTTCAAGCGCGACGGACAGGTCGTCGGACGGAGCGCCGCCGGAGCGCCGTGAAGCGTTTCCCCGTCTTCGATCCACCGGAGTACGTCGAGTGGAAGGCCGACCCCGCGCTGGTCCGGGCCTTCCGCGCCACGATCGAGCAGCAACCCGAGCGCGCCGCGCTCGTGTCCCGCCTCACCATCGAAGCCAAGCTCGGTCTCTACGCCGGCCTCGTCCGCGCCCGCCTGCACGACGTCCAGCTGAAGCGCTGGGTCCGTACCGGCGTGATCTCCAAGGCCTGGCTCGGCACCGGTGAGGAAGCCACGACCGTCGGCCCCGTGCATGCCCTCGATCGGGAGCACGACGTCGTGGCGCCGATGATCCGGAATGCCGCGGCGTGCTGCGAGATGGGGATGTCGCTCGCGGCGATGCTGCGTGCCTACCTCGCAACCGACGACTCACCCTCCCGCGGCCGCGACCTCCACGTCGGCTCCTTGCCCGACGGGGTGCTCCAGCCGATCTCGCACGTGGGCGACATGGTGCCGGTGATCGCGGGTGTCGCCTTGACGTTCAAGATGAAGGAGGAACGGCGCGTCGCGCTCACCTGGGTGGGCGACGGCT
>Ga0137418_10000885_pt1 | contig 11102 bp, 13 predicted proteins | sample CZODoug3_1_2_16f_FD_122242 | JGI IMG/M metagenome (GOLD analysis project Ga0137418, IMG submission 122242) | Vadose zone soil fungal communities from Angelo Coast Range Reserve, California, USA - CZODoug3_1_2_16fungal (Hybrid Assembly) | ecosystem: Environmental > Terrestrial > Soil > Vadose... | reverse complement strand
CGATGGAGGAGATGAAACAGAAGGGGATCGAGGCGCAGATCTACAGCCACCCGATCGGCAATCAGGGTCACGGCTTGGGTCCGAGCATCGATTTCGCTGCGGCGCAACCGGAGCATATGGCTTCCACTCACGCGAAGCGCCTGCGCAAGGGTTCCTACATTTCCGTTGAATTGAACACGCAGGCGGCCGTGCCTGAATGGGACAACCAGAAGGTGTACATCATGATGGAGGACGATGCTTGCCTCACGGATGAGGGCTACAAGTTCTTGCGCCCGCGGCAGGAGGACTTTTACCTGATCAAGTAGCTCGGCAAAACACAGAGATGTTGTATGCGAGATGTTTTGCTTCAAGACTTCAAGACTCGTGCCAATCGTCCCCTACCGTCCCCGCCCCAGCGCCCTCTGATAATCCTCCGCAGTCGTCCGATAGCACGGCAGCTTGCTGTTCTTGTCGCTCGCCGCGAACACATCATGATTGTTGGCATCGCCGCCTGCCTGGTCCGCTTCTGACCAGGTCATCTGCATCAACGATTCATCGCACGAAGGATCTCGCAGCACCCTCAGCGTGTACACCTTGGCGTTGTTCTGCACATACTCCGACAGGCGTTTCTGATAGGGCAGAAATACGTACACCAGCTTGATGAGTTCGGTCGTGCCTTTTCGCACGCGCCTCTCGGCGATATAGACCTCGTAGTTGGAGAAAAATGACGAACCCGGCGTTGGCATCGCCATGCTCACCAGCCGCAGCGGAACATCTTCGCCCGGGGTTTCCTGCGGAACCACCGCCGGTTGTCCGGTAGTGGGCGCGTCGGTCGGAAGCGCGTCCATGGGCGCTAACGGGCCAGTGGAACCCGAGTAGAGTCCAGTTCCCGCACCGTTCCCGGAACCCGACGGCGGAGCCGCACCCTCGGTCCCTGCACCGCCCAGCGAGCCCAGGCGTCCGGCGCCGTTGCCATCCGTGCCGCCCATCGAAGGCGGCGGTGGAACCACGCCGCTACCGCCACCCAGCGAACCCATGCCGCGCCCGCCTCCACCATTGCCCGCGACCTCGACCGTCGGCGGCGGTGGAACCACCTGCGAGCCTCCGCCCGCCGCCGATCCCAAACCTCGCCCGCTCCCGCCATTGCCTGTGCCTCCACCCCCGGTGCCTGCACCCTGCAATGATGGTGGCGGAGGAATCACCGGCAAACCACCGCCCGCCAGTGAACCCAGCCGTCCCGCTCCGCTATGTCCCGTGCCCTGCATCGACGGAGGTGGTGGTACGACTTGCGAACCGCCCCCTCCCAACGCACCGAGGCGTCCGCCTCCGCCGTGACCTGTCCCCTGCATCGCTGGTGGTGGTGGCACAACAGGCGAACCTCCGCTGGCGAGCGAACCCACGCCCCGCCCACCTCCGCCGTTACCCATTCCCTGAACGGAAGGCGGAGGTGGCACAATCGGTGATCCATCGCCCGACCGTGTCGCCAACCGTCCCGCTCCACCGTTGCCTGTGCCCTGCATCGACGGGGGTGGCGGCACGACTTGTGATCCTCCGCCTGCGAGCGGTCCCAGCCGGCCACTTCCACCGCGACCTTCGCCGAGTACCGACGGCGGTGGCGGGACCACGGAACCGCCCGCTCCCGACAATGAACTCATCAGTCCTCGACCACCGCCCGCGCCTTGCACCGAAGGCGGGGGAGGCACGACCTCCGAACCATTTCCTGACACTGTGCTGGCGCGCCCTCCGCCGAAGGGGTTACTGTTCCCCCGCAGTGAATCTTGCACGCTGGGCGGCGGCTCGATCACGCCCCCACTCGGACCGTTGACAGAGCGACTCGCAGAAACGCCGGCCACATCTGGCGGCGGTTCTACCACGGAGGCTTGCGACAATCCACCGCGACGTCCCGTCGCACGACTCAAATCCGGCGGCGGCGCGACCACCGAAGTCCAGTCCGAAGGCAACGTCAGCTTGGCTGATCCGGTAGCAGCCAGAGGCGCCGACGGCATCGCCGGATTGGACGCTGCCAAATTCGGGGTCCGCGCGTGCCCCGTCACCCGCGCGTCGGGCGCTGCCACGCTGCTCGAAGCTCCCCGCTGCTCTCGCGCCACCCGCATGGCCGCCTGTCGTGGCGACTCGTGCCGCGCTCGTGTCGGCGCCGGCCGGGGGCTATTGCCGGTTCGTGCCGGAAACGAGCGCGAAGGGGGATAGTAATAAAGCCTCGACTTGGAATAGGCCTGCTTGTAGGACGGCTTAGGCAGCGTCCCTCCCGCCGAAAGCGCCCACACCGCCACCGCCGCCACCAGGTGCCACAGCAGCGACTCGATGAACGACCACCAGGAAATGCGTGAGTGCACAAAGACATCGCGCCAGAAAATCCCCGGCGGCGACGTAGTCGTAACCTGCGGCACGGTCCGAAAGAAAACCAGGTCGGCTAGGTTCTGGAGAAAGACACGGTGGCGGGCTTCTGATTCGACCAGCAGGCGGGGTTCGGCCACAGGGTAAGTACTGGCATTCGGTGTTAAGAGCCCCGTAGCTTGTTCCATGGATCCACTCGGAAGGGGGGAAACTTGGCCCCATTATAGCCCAGCTCCCATCCATCTGGCCCGCGACCTCGGTACACAATGGGGCACCAGCCAACAAGACTAAGAAAAAACCTAACAGGTTGCGAATCAACGCTGAGCGCGCCAAATACCGGATAGGCACAAGTTCACTTGTGCCACCAAGTCGTCGACCGTGCACTCCTGCTTCAGCGGCTCTCCGCCGAGCATCATCCTCCTCGGTAGGACGTGTCGTCCTTCCCCTCAAATAACTCGCAAACTCGGTGATGTGCTTGAGGACAAACCCTCTTTTCGCACTGAGGGCTAGACCTTTCGAGTGCCTCGCTCGATTCCCCGCTGGCAGAATCAGGGGCTAACCAGATGTACAATACCTCTGATTAACGTAGGGAGAAGAATGAAGAGCGGCTCATGACATTTCCGGTCCAGCGAAGGTTTCCCCGGGTGAGCGTTTCAGTACCCGCCGAGGCGCGGCACCTACTGGAAGGTTTCCCTCGCCGCGGCCAGACCACCAATGTCAGCGAAGGCGGCTGCTACATCGAAATGATGCAAACGCTTGAGCCACCGACCGGTGTCGACGTCGTGCTCTGGCTCGACGACAAGAAAATCCGCGCGCGCGCCGAGGTGGTCACCCGCCACCCTAACTTGGGCAACGGCATCCGCTTCGTACGCATGCTCGAAGAAGACAAAGTCAAACTGAGAGAGTACCTGGAATCGGCCCGGAAAACCCGCGGCCTCCCCTTCCGAAGGATTCAGCCCGAGCGCACCGAGTGAACTCCGCTTGGCTCCGCGCTTCTCACGGAACACCCACAGTAGGCAATGTTAGAGTCGGCTGACACTGTGGAGGTCAAGCAAGATGGAATACTTGATCGGCTTGTTGTTGTCTTTGACTGTGGCAGGCTTGGCCGCCCTGATTGGCTTTGACCGCGAACGGGTCTTTTATCCGACCGTGCTCATCGCCATCGCCTCCTACTACGTTTTGTTCGCCGTGATGGGAGCGTCTCGGCGGACGCTCATACTGGAAATCGTGGTTGCCAGCGGATTCTTGCTGGTGGGCACCCTGGGCTTCAAAAGAAATCTGTGGCTGGTAGTGATCGCTCTCGCCGGGCATGGAGTCTTTGACTTCGTCCGTCCCGGGTTCATCGACAATCCCGGCGTACCAAGCTGGTGGCCCGGATTCTGTCTGATCTTTGACGTGGTGATCGGGGGATGGTTGGCGCTACGGCTGGCGAAGCACGACCTGGCAGTCACCGGCTAGATCACATACGCCGGAGGAATTGGAAGTTGAGAGCTGAAGGCTGACAGCGACTAGCTCTCTTAGAAGAACCTCGTCACACCCTCTTCCATCACCACCACCCGATCCTCGATGCCCGCGCTCTTCGCCTCTTTTTCCAGAAGTTGCAGCGGTTCGTCGATCGGCTCGTGCGACAGCCGGAAGCTTCCGTAGTGCATGGGCACCATCCAGCGCGAATTCAGATCGAGAAACGCGCGCGTGGCGTCTCCCGGGCTGGTGTGCACGTTGCGGAACTGTTCGGGATTGTAGGCGCCGATCGGTAACAGCGCGACCTCAGGCGAAAGCCGCTGACCAATTTCGCGAAACCCGGAAAAGTACGCTGTATCTCCTGCGTGATACAAGGAATGCTTTTCCGAACGAAGCACGTAGCCGCCGTATCCGCGATGCGAATCTTTTAAAATGCGCGCACCCCAGTGGCGAGATGGAACATGGGTCACGGTTAAACCGCCGTGGCGGTAGTGGTTCCACCAGTCGAGTTCAATAATTTCTTCAAAGCCGATGTCGGAAACCAAATCAAACACGTGATGCGGCACGACAATCGTCGGAGCTTTGCCGGTGCGCCGGCGCGTGTGATTCACGATCGCTCGCAAGGACGGCCGGTGCAGGTGATCGAAGTGCGCGTGCGTGACCAGCACCAGGTCGATGGGCGGCAGATCATCCACCCGTAAACCCGGCTTGCGCAACCGCTTTAGAACGAAGAGCCAGCGCGCAAAATTCGGATCCAGCACCACGCTCTGTCCGCCCATTTGCACGAAGAAACTGGCATGGCCGATGAAAGTTACGCCCAGTTCGCCGTTTGTAACCAGTTGTGGTTTGTAGGTGTAACCGGTGCGAGGAGTGACCGCCGAGTGCCGGACCAGACGTCCGAACTGCTGTGCTCGCTTGCGCAAGGCCGGATTTTGCAGAGTCGCTTTTATCATCGAGCCCAATAAAACCGCCGGGATCCCGCCCCTCGATCCCATCCCAGAAAATTAACAGCACAGACACCGCCGGGCCTGGACTGGCCTGGCGGTCTGCAGAAAACGTTCGAGCGGAGAAACAGTAGCGCTATTTTAAAGCAAATCAATGCCAGATTGCTTGACCGTTGTTACGACAGTCATATCTAATCCGGGTACTGGGTGGAGACGGGGCTTGCCCCGTTTTGCTTTTTTTGCATCGAGACGCGGACTGCTGCATCTCGATCAAACGAACTGAGAACGGAGAGTCCGGCCATGCGGGTTGCTTTCTTGGGATTGGGTATCATGGGACGGCCAATGGCGGCCAACCTAGTGAAAGCGAGTCACGAAGTCGCCGTGTGGAACCGTACGCCAAAGCAGGTGGAAGGCGCGCGCACCGCGGAATCTCCCGCCGACGCCGCCACCGGCGCCGAAGTGGTTTGGATGTGCGTCTCTGATACCAACGCAGTTGAAACCGTTCTGTTTGGTCCGCAAGGGGTAGAAACTTCGATCGGCGCGGGCAGTGTCGTGGTCGATTCAAGCACTATTTCGCCCTCTGCCGAACTGCAGTTCGCCGAACGACTTCGCGCTAAAGGCGTGGATTACGCGGACGCCCCCGTGACCGGTTCGAAAGTTGCCGCTGAGGCGGGGAGTTTGATTTTCATGGTAGGCGGCGCCGAAAGCGTGCTCGCGAAAATCGACCCGCTCTTCAAAGCCATGGGGAAGCAAGTCTTCCGCATGGGCGAAACCAGCAAGGGGCAGGCCGCCAAGCTGGTGATGAACCTGCAGATCGCATTAATCTTCGAAGGCTTTGCAGAGGCGCTCACGCTTGCCACCAAGCTGGGCGTCAAGGTCGATGCTCTTCTCCCACTCATTCAGGCATCCATGGTACGTTCCGGCGTGGTGGAGTATAAGGCACCGTTCATCATGAAGCGTGACTTCACGCCGAATTTCCCTTTGCGCCTCATGCTCAAGGACATTCACCTCGCACTCGCCGCCGCGAAAGAGGCCCGCGTCAAACTGCCCGCACTGGAAACGGTCGAGGAAGTCTATGAGATGGCCGCCGAAGAGGGACATCAGGACCTGGACTATGCCGCCACCTTGACACTGCTCGAGAAGTGGGCAGGGGTAGAAGTGAAGGGTGCGGCCTGACGAAATTTCGTCAGGAGGGGCAGGTCTTTCCTCCCAATCGGAAGAGCCGTTCGTGATTAGCCATTAGCTATCGAATCGTGCCACGCTCGTTTATGGACTCGATCGGCGGTTCGGACGAGGGGGGAAGGCTTCCCTGTGAGCTGATCGTGGGCCTACGGGCTCCAAAGCGTGATTAACGAGCATTCCAGCCGACGTCCGTGCCCCGACCTGCTCCTTAGCGCACCAGATTCCTTCCCGTTTCGGTATAGCTTATAGATTCAAACGATCCGCATCTCAAGACCAGCGCTCTCGCTTACAATGTGTCGGGCCGAAATCCGGTAATTCTCTCGGAACGGATCGAACATGAGCGTGCTGCTGCAACTTTTTGTCGGAGCCGTGCTGGGTGTTCTGGTTGGCATCACCGGGACGGGCGGAGCCTTCGTCATCCCTGCCCTGATGTATGTTTTCCGCATGGACCAGCTACGCGCACAGGGGACCGCGTTGCTGGTCTCTTCCCTTCCCATCTGGTTCATCGCGTTCATTCCGTATGCCCGTGCGCAGCACTTCGATTTACGCCTTGCCTTGCTGATCGCCGCCGGCATCTGCGTGGGCAGCTATTTCGGGGCGAGCTGGGCCCAGCATCTTCCCCTGCCAGTGTTGCGCAGGGTCTTGGGAGCGGTGCTGGTGCTGATGGGGGCGCGATTTCTGTATCCGGGATGAAGGGCGTCGGTAATTTGTCTTGATCCGATTTGTCTGCAGCCCTCACGAGAAACGTAAAGCCCTTAACCGCGAAGCTCGCGAATTCGACGCGAAGGATGCTAAGAACTGCTTTGCGAACTTTGCGAATCCTTGGCGGCCCTTGCGGTTCAGAGCTTTTCCCACCATCGAACCATGCCGGCGTGACGTTCTGTGCTGGCATGCGTCTAACGCGTCGGCATCCATTCCTGATGTCCCAGCAAATCACAAGAAATCTATGAAACATATCTGCGGTCTGTTGTTGATCCTTCTCTATCTCCCAGTCTTTGGCAGTGATGCCCCCATGTTCCGCGCCGACCCGCAACACCGGGGGGTGTACCCGGGCGCGGGCGTTCCTGAGTTTCACCGCGTGAAGTGGAAGTTCCACACGCCTGGTCAGGTGATTTCTTCGCCGGCCGTGGTCGGCGACACGGTGTATGTGGGCAGTACTGATCACAATCTCTATGCCGTCGATCGCGAAACCGGGACCTTGCAGTGGAAATTTGAGACGGGGAGCCGCGTGACTTCGTCTCCCGCTGTGGCTGCGGGCGTTGTGTTCTTCGAAAGCTACGATGGAATTTTCTACGCCGTCGAAAGTACGATCGGAAAATTGAAATGGAAGTTTCAGACTGGAGGCGAGCGGCGCTACACCGGCAAACATCTGCATGGCACACAACCGGCGGACGAGAGCATGCCCGATCCGTTTGATTTTTATCTGTCGTCGGCCGTTGTAGCCGATGGCTCGATTTATTTCGGAAGCGGTGACGGGAACGTGTACGCGCTGGATGAACGGTCGGGCCAAATGAAATGGAAATTCCAGACCGGGGATGTTGTGCACGCGTCGCCCGCGCTCGCCGATGGCGCTCTCTTCGTGGGTAGTTGGGACAGCTACTTCTACGCGCTCGATGCTGCAACCGGACAGGAGAAGTGGCGTTTCAAGACCGGGGAAGACAGAGAGATTCACAATCAAGTGGGACTGCAGGCTTCGCCGGTGGTCGCCGGCGACGTGGTGTATTTTGGCTGCCGCGATTCGAACTTCTATGCGGTGGACGCGAAATCCGGGCGGAAGAAGTGGGTGTTCAACAACAAGGGGTCGTGGGTAATTGGATCGGCCGCGATCCAGGAGGGCAAGGTCTATTTTGCAACTTCAGACTCAGGGCTGTTTTACGCGCTCGACGCGCAATCGGGGGCGCAGATGTTCTCGTGGAACTCGAAACGCTGGCCAATGTTTTCCTCGCCGGCGATCGCGGGCGGCACGCTGTACATCGGCTCGCACGAGGGCAAGCTGTTCGCCATCGACTTAGCGAACCGGAAGCAGGCGTGGTCGTTTCAAACCGATGGTTCGCAGCAGAACGGTGCCACCTACACCAAGCCGGATGGAACTCCGAAATATGACGCAGCCTTCCATGATGATTTTTATGAGGACATGGTGATTGGCGTTCAGAAGATGATGTCGGTGGGAGCGATTTTGTCGTCGCCGGTGGTGGTGGATGGGGTGATCTATTTTGGCAGCACGGACGGGAATTTGTATGCGCTGAATTAGAGCCTGCTGCTTGACCGGGTTAGCTTTCAGCACAGAGTCCCCGAGAAAACGAAAACCCGCTAACCGTGTCGGAGCCTTGCATTTGCAGTTTGATTTTCTCTGTGACTCTGTGTCTTTGTGGTGAGGTCGCTTTCGATCGAGAAAAAAACAGGTTCCTCCTTTGTTCGCTTCGCCCGGGCGTCGGAATGACAAGACTTGAAAAACGGGGCGGTTGAAATGACCCGTCGTCTGAAATCGCAATGGCACTCGCGCTCGTGGCCGTTACCCTCGTAATGTCCTAACTACTTGCTATTACACAAGTATTACAGAGACCACCCTACACTCCCTGATACCTTAAGCCTGCACTTTCCAAAACGGGGACTTTTCAAATGGAATTGGAAGCCATCGCACGCGATCACTCCGGCGACGATCAGATCAATTGGGTTACGGCCATCTTCATGGGGCTGTTTCACGTGGGCGCCGTCACGGCCATGTTTTTCTTCACCTGGAAAGCATTTTTCGTAGCTTGCTTTCTGTGGTGGGTGTCGGGCTCGCTCGGCATCGGGATGAGCTATCACCGGCTGCTGACGCACCGCGGATACAAGACTCCGAAATGGGTGGAGTACTTCCTCACGGTGTGCGCCACGCTTGCACTCGAGGGCGGACCGATTTTCTGGGTGGCCACGCATCGCATTCATCACCAGTATTCCGATCAGGAAGGCGATCCGCATTCGCCCATTGATGGAACATGGTGGGCGCACATGGGATGGATTCTCATGGGCAAGTCGATGCACCATGACACCACGACGCTGGCGCGTTACGTTCCTGACCTGGCTAAAGATAAGTTTCACGTTTGGATTACCAAGTATCACTACGTTCCCATGATCGTGCTGGGAGTGATTTTGCTGGCCATTGGTGGACTACCGTTTCTGATGTGGGGCATTTTCCTGCGCACGGTGATCGGTCTGCACGCGACCTGGGCGGTCAATTCGATCACGCACCTGTGGGGGTCACGGCGGTTCACCACCCGCGATCTCTCGACCAACAACTTCCTGGTGGCCATCTTCACCTTCGGCGAAGGATGGCATAACAATCACCACGCGCATCCGACCTCGGCGCGGCACGGATTGAAGTGGTATGAGGTGGATTTGAACTGGTACGGAATCTGGGCGCTGCAGAAGCTGGGCTTGGCTTGGCAGATTCAGAAGGTGAATCTGACCGAGATCGAGCAGGGGCTGGTGGCAGCACCGAACGGGCAGTTGGTTTCGACCCAGTTCGCGGATTAGTGAATATGGAGGAACGGGCGGGGACGCCCGCCGCTCCACAAGCAGGTTGAGGCGGCCTTTGAGGCCGCCCTTTTTTGTTGTGCGTCCCCGGAAGCGGACTCGGGTGTTCCTTCGGGCCTTCCCCACACTTATGGGTGGGCTAGCGGCTGGCGTCGGGTTGAGCCCCATGCTCGGCTCGGTTGGCATCCCGCGGTTGTACTCATCAGGAACACTTGCAGGACAGATACGCGCAACTTCCTAAGACGAGTTGCTCCAGCTCGCGGCTCAATCAAACCAGAGTAAAATCGTCCTCGGAAAATCAGTCTTATGCGCATCACCTCTCGCCGCCGGACGATTGCGTTTTTTGTCACGCTGGGCGTGTGCCTGGTGGCACTGGCGGTCGCGCTCAACGTCGGCTGGATCATTCTTAACTGGCGCGAAGGGGTCATGCTGTTTCTGGGTGTGATCTTCTTCGGCGTGCTCATCGCAGGGATGATCGTCAATACCAGTTTTCTGGTGCGGGAGATCCGGCGCAACGAGCAGCATGACAGCTTCATCAATGCCGTTACCCACGAACTAAAGACGCCCATCGCATCGATTCGTCTTTATCTTGAGACCCTGCAGAGCCGCGCAGTGGATGACACGCGACGGCGCGAGTTCTACAAACTCATGTTGAGTGACACGGACCGGCTACTGGGAACGGTCGAACAGGTTCTCAAGGCGGGCCAGGCGGCGCAGAAGGGCGCCAAGCATCAGCGGACCGAGGTCGAGTTCGGCGCACTTGTCGCACGTCTCAGGCGACCCTTACGTCGCGGGTGGTGGCTCGATATCCGGCGCTCGTGGACTTGGGTCCGGCCTCGCGCCCGATTCGTCAATTTGGGCTAGAAGATCAGATGCCTTTTCGACCAGGGCTGCCGCAAGCTTCGGGTCGTTTGTGGATCGCGCGAACTCAAGAGCCGTCGCCGCCTGACGCAAGAAATACTGCCTGCCAATCACTGTACTTTCCCCGTGGTATGCCACCAGCGCCGCCGTCACTACGCGGGATTTGGGCATTTGTTCCAACGAAAGTACAAAAGTGAACTTATGTTACACTTGCGGGCCGGGCCGTTAACCAAGCGATTTATTTCGGGGTCATTTTTCAAACTGACCCACTACCCTCTCTTGACTCCAAGAACAAAATGGGAACAATGTTCTTCTTATGTTCCTATACAGGAGACCGGCATGTTGAAGACATTCGTGGAAGAAGCGGCAGCGCTGGCGTCGATCGCGCTGTTCGTCGGGATGATCGCGGTCTGGGCACAGCTGATTCCCCAGCTTTGAGACGGCGCCGGGCGTTATACCCGGTCGGACAGGCGCGTTGGGGAAAAGCGGGACGGGGGCTGTAATTGCGCGCCTCCCACGTGGACTCCCCGGGCCCAAGGCATCACCATTGAGGGGCGAGTCGGCCCGGAGGCGGCTCGCGCCCCCTCAAGCCCAGTGATCGCTGACCTCGATGATGCCGAAGCCCTCAGTGCCCGTGTCTAATGCCGGATTTGTCCATCTCCACGTCCATTCGGCCTATTCGCTGCTGAAGGGGTCGATCAAGATCCAGAAGCTTGGCGAGTTGGCCAAGGCCGACCGCCAGCCGGCGCTGGCACTGACCGACACCGACAACATGTTCGGGGCGCTGGAATTTTCCGACAAGAT
>Ga0137418_10006069_pt1 | contig 11103 bp, 35 predicted proteins | sample CZODoug3_1_2_16f_FD_122242 | JGI IMG/M metagenome (GOLD analysis project Ga0137418, IMG submission 122242) | Vadose zone soil fungal communities from Angelo Coast Range Reserve, California, USA - CZODoug3_1_2_16fungal (Hybrid Assembly) | ecosystem: Environmental > Terrestrial > Soil > Vadose... | reverse complement strand
GTCCATACTACAACATACCTTTAGAGCTTCGCGAGCTTAAGCAATTTTGCCTTTGGCGATACGAAGATATTGGTGCTCAAAAGCCAACAAAAATACCTTATCAAATTACAGGTGAAATGTGCAATGTTACTGATCCGACAACATGGTGTAGTTTTGATGACGCTATTGATAATAGGTTTAGCTATTCTGGCATTGGCTTCATCTTCTCGGAGAAAGACCCTTATACTTTCCTTGACCTCGATGACCCTTTGGGCGACCCTACTGTTACAGAACGTCAATTAAAAATCTTTCGTGAATTTGACAGCTATGCTGAAGTATCACCTTCAGGCATAGGCTTGCATATTATTATTAAGGGTAAGATACCGCAAGGAAGACGCAGGTCTAAGATTGAGATGTATAGTAGCGGGAGATATGCTACTATGACAGGGAATGTTTACAATAATAAGCCAATCAATGAATATCAAGATAAGCTAACTATGCTCTATGAGCAGATGGGAAGTGGTAGTCCGCAGACAATTCAATACAATGGGAATGCTCCGGAATTAGCAACTGATACTAGAATAGTTGAGCTTGCTAGATCAGCCGTGAATGGCGATAAGTTCAATCTCTTATACAAAGGTCATTGGCAGGATTTATATCAATCTCAATCTGAAGCTGATTTAGCACTCATTAATATGTTCGCATTCTATACTCAGAATAAAACACAAATTACTAGAATGTTTCGTCAATCTCCATTAGGAGCTAGAACTAAAGCTAAAAGGAATGACTATGTTGACTATATGATTTCTAAGTCATTCGATCAAATGTTGCCACCTATTGATATTGATGGATTTAAGGTGGCTTTAGAGAGGTTTACAAATGGAAGCGCTATTAATCGGGCTAGTGCTGTTGATAATCATTCCGCTGATGCTAGCGGAAGTGCTGTAGTTGTACCCACACAACACAAATCAACCATCCCATTGCCTCCTGGCCTTATGGGCGTTATCGCTCAATTCATCTATGATAGCTCCCCACGACAAGTACCTGAAATTGCCATTGCTGGTGCGATTGGATTAATGGCTGGTATTTGTGGGAAAGCATATAATATTTCAGGGACTGGACTTAACCAATATGTTATTTTAATTGCACAGACAGGTGCTGGTAAAGAAACCATGGCATCAGGAATTGATAAATTAATGAATAGTGTAAAACTCCAAGTACCCACATCTGCTTCTTTCCTAGGCCCTGCTGAAATTGCCAGTGGTCAAGCTCTTGTCAAGTATATTAATAGTCACCCCTGCTTTGTGAGCATATTGGGCGAGTTTGGTATTCGTCTTCAGAGCATCAGCAACCCTCATGCTAATGGCAGTGAGAAGAATCTCCTGCGTATTATGCTCGATTTGTACAATAAATCTGGACATCATCAATCCTTTCGACCGTCAATCTACTCCGATAAAGAAAAGAACATTAGCGAAACTAGAGCACCAGCTTTCACTATCCTTGCGGAAAGCACTCCTGAGACGTTCTATAACGTTCTCAATGAGGATATGGTTAGTGCTGGCCTTCTACCTAGGTTTTTAATAATCGAATACAAGGGAAAAGTTCCCTATCTTAATGAAAATGCTATCAATGTAGAGCCTAATTTTCAACTAGTAGATCAATTTTCTTCGCTATGTGCCCAATCTGAAAGCATAATGCACGCTAACAGGGTTGTGAATGTGCAACATGATGAAGCTGCGGACAAGCTTCTACGCGAGTATCAAATTTATGCAACAGATAAAGTGAATGCCAATGATAAGGACTTCATCCGCCAATTGTGGAACCGTGCCCACATGAAGACGCTCAAGGTGTCTGCCTTGATCGCTGTTGGAGTGAACCCCATTGAGCCTGTAGTGACGCCTGAGTACGTCCAATGGGCTATGGAGCTAGTGTCTAATGATATTCGGGTGCTTAGCTCACGGTTCGAAATGGGAGAAATTGGCGCCAATACAGGCGAGCTTAAGCAGCTAGACGAAATGAAGAGAATGATAAGGCTTTACTATACAGATGAAGATACAGTTAAGAAATATAAGATAGCTCAAAAGCTATATGATGATAAGGTGTTGGTTGGTGGCTATCTGAATAGACGATTAATAGCTCAAGCTAGTTTCAAGAATGATAAGATGGGTGCGACGAATGCAATAAAAAGATGTATCCAAACCCTAGTTGATTCGGATACAATTAGAGAGATTGGGAGAAATGAGCTAGGTAGTAAATATGGAACGACGCAGAAGAGTTATGTATTGAAGGATTTGAGTTTGCTTAAGGAGTAGCTAGTCGCCTATTGTGTAGCCGTTACTATCAAATACACTTTTACACTCTATGCATCGTTTAAGCTCACCATCTATATATTTTCCTGTGGCTTCATCATACTGTTGAACATTAGCAGGAGGAAATAGTTTCCAGTTTATATTACACCGTGGACATTGGCTAGTGCGATCAAAGAAATTCATCCCACCTTCTCCCATTCATTCCATATATCAACATTCCTACACCAAATAATTCCGCCATCAAGGTCTTTAATAAGCCAATCTCCATGTAACATTAATTGATTACCACTTCGGCGCTTAAGGAATAATTCATCATCAATCCATTTAGTATTATTTTCTACCCATTCTGGCCATGTATTACGTTCCCCATAATTATACTGCCATGCAATTCTTTTATCAGCTTTAGGGCGCACTTGAATTTCAGTCATGCTGTTTACCACTGGATATTGCTACGCGCGCGTTCCACGTTTCTGTGGGGCACGCCTTGGTGTATTCGGTCATGGTCTTGACGCCGCAAGCCACACAGCGCACGAGCCACGTATCGTGGAGTGCCGTGCCTTCGCGCATTTCCGCATCGCCGCCGCAGAACGGGCACGGAAGCAAATCAGGTTTGGGATTACGTTTTGGCATCGCGATCACCTGCGGTTACTGCTAGTTCATTAACAGCTTCTTCATCACAATTCCAACAATATTCCTCTACTCGATTACATCCGCATTCCGAACATTCAAATTCGGATTTAGAGCGGAGTGGGGTGCCGTAGTAGGACATTTGTTATAACTCCACTAATTCGTATCCATCATAAGGAATAGTCCAAATTTGGAATTCTCTTTGTAAACAACTATATCTATAATCTCGTACATGAGCTATTGAATGATAATCTCTATCTGGAGTGAAATCATCAATTACAAATGTCATTCCGATTTCACCATTAAGAACGCGATGAATACCTTTCTTATTTATGATAGCAACTTGCATTACAACCTCCCCATAACGATTAAGTTCTCTAAGCCCATGCGAACTGTAGGCATCATGTCAAGTAAGGTTGTGATTGAGTAACCATAACCTGCTGTGATGCCTACAATTAGTTTTATGGTGTTCACGGTCCCCATACTCCATCATTGATATGTTTATCAATGATATCAAAGAAATAGTTAACTGTTAGCCTCCAAGGAAACTTGTAAGCATAAAATGGGCTAATACCTCCACCTTCGCCGCTTCTATATTCCCATGCAACTACAAAGCCACCATCTTCCATATTCATCATATAGTTGATGCCGCTTGTATCACTTCGATAAGTGATCTTCGGTTGATTGCTCATATTGAAACCTCTAACATGTTGTCTATATCGATTACCTTAACGTTATCATTGAATGAGGCTTTCAGATTTTTTGCAAGCTCAATGGCATCTTCAAGGTTGACAAATGTGTTGTAATCATTCCAACCGAATTCATCTTTTACTTCCACTGTGAACATTTGCCATTCCCCTTGCTTCGATACAGCAATCTAACTTAAGCTGATGAGGTTGTCAACCTTTATATTGATACAAAAGAGGACGATCGTAAGTGATTGCATCTCGGACATCTTTCTTAAGACGCTTTTGAATTTCCTGTACAGCAAGTTCTTCTGTCTGAAATCCACGGTCATCACCTGAGATAAGTCCATCATAAGCAATTTTGAAGCTACCTGACTTGGTTGCGACTACCGTAAGAGTTTCCATTTCCATATCCCCTTGGTTGATGTCCTAACTATACATCAATCCAAATCCATTGCAATAGCTATTTTGTATCGTTTGTATCGTTAACAATTGCTGCTTTGACTTTCTTGGCAAATTTACCAGCAGGAATTTGCATTCCAGAACCATCAAGAAACTTAACTGTTAAGCTATTGTAATAGCCACGGCCCACAACATTTTGACGCAAGCGTTGTGAGCTAACAATATAGCAATTACGACCTTCGTAGCTCACTACAGGATAGACATTAAATCCATGCCTAACAGCTAATGCCTGATAAGCAGCGCAAATAGGAGTGGCGGGAAATGTATGCATAAATGCTACGATTGGCTCCATTTCCCTCTCCATCTTTCTAACTTCATCAATTACGAGACGTTATCATGGGTTGCAGGGGTTGTCAAGAGGCTTGTGTTACTATCCGCCCTTATCATAAATTTAAGTGTTGTAGTACTGCAACAGTATGTAAAACTGATCTTCATTCGTCGCATAGCTAGCACAAAATTCATGGTTTTTGCCCACAAATATGTGCTGCTAACTTGTACTCGTATATTGCCAAACGGTCTCGTATATTGCCTATCTCGCTGAGGCATATACTCGAAAAGTTGAATGATTTCAAGGGCTTCCACAAGAATGCATAGCTCGTATATTGATATACTTTTCTATTGGTCGGGGGAGGGAGGGGACGGCCGTGAAGTGGTGTACAAGAGTGTAGACAATTGTCAGACAAGATGGTGTACCATATGTAGCCTCTTGTACATATGTATAGTTAAATAATATATATATATATATATTATATTAGTATATAAGTAAGTGAGAGAAGGACTTTCGAAGTAGAAAAGCCCATAGATGGCCTCTTTGTGGGTATGCAAGAAGGGGCTAAAGTCTGTAACAATTCGTGATTTGATCCTGCAAATTTGTGTGGTAGGCTCTGCAATTGTTGCTGAATAGTCACATAAATTTAGGGTCAAGAGAACATGGAAGACGACAAAAATTCTGGTTATGTTCCTGCTGTAGATGATAATGGAATGCGCAAAACATTCCCCAATCCTGTGATACCTGAGGCAAAACAGCGTGGCACAGTGACAAAGTATCCTTTTAAGACTGTACCAATTGGTGAAGGCTTCCCGGTTCTTTATTCCGATATGAAAAAGATTAGTTTAGCTCCCTATGTTCATAGAATGGGGAAAAAGTACGGTAAAAAATTTGTTATTATAGATCAGCCTCAATATAAGACGTGGTGGATTGCTTGCGTTCCTATGCCTGAAGAGGAAGCAATTGCTTCGAGTAATGGAATTGTGCAAGCATTGGATAGAATGGATTTTGGATTTGATAAGAAGGAAGAGTAAATGAATACTCGCCGTGATAATAAATCAAAGCCAGTGGATACTAAAGAATCAGGACTTAATCAAAAGCGTTCAAAATATACCAATATGCCGTTTACAAAATCAAATGGTAAGCCTAACCTAAACGTGACGAGTAAGAAGCCTGTTAGCTTGCCGAAGTTTAATTTTAAGGAGGAAGAGGAATGATGACATTAAGTGCTATGTATCAAACTAAGAAAGGTAGTGATGTAATTATTTTTCGTGACAACAATGGCAAATGGTTTGTAACTGTTGATGGTGTACAAACCCAAAAGAAAATGAATGCTAGTGAAATTGTTCGCTATCTGGCGAATGCATTGGAGGGGAAATGATTAACCCAATTGGAATGATAATTCCTCAATGTGAATGCTGGAAGAAGAGGCCAAAGGATATGGAGCATTCTATTAATACAATTGCCTCAGTTCTTATGCTCGAAGCTTTGAATGATGCTAACTCAATCAATCTTTGTCCGGATGCGAGAGATTATTACATTGCAGCTATTATGTTCACATTTGTGAGTGCTTTGATTCCTAAGAGAAAGGATGATAATGACTATCGCAAAAATCCAATTGCTTCCTATCGACAAGAGTTTGAAAATGTGTATGATCGCTTGCGACCACTAGTAATGCAGCGAATTGATTATGCTGATGCTGTGGTTGATGAAATGGAGAAATGAATGTATTGGCTCTTATTGTTTCCTACTATTCCGCTTGCTTGGATTATTATTTGGTTTGGATATATGAAGTGGAAGGGGTTTAAATGAACCGCCAATTTGTAGGTGAGATTAAACACAAAGGATGGACAGTTAAGGTGACGCATGATAAGCGTTATCGTTATTATGTGGAACTTGACGGAATTGAAACGCAGAAAGCTTTGAATGGGAATGAATGTATCAGGTGGTTGCTGAATGCAATGTATGAGGAACCAAAGATAATTGTAAAGGAGTTTCATGGTCATGATTTAATTGGAGTGAAGAATGATTAAACTTCTTATTGTGGGTATGCTAGCCTTTCCTATTCATTCGTGGTATGATCCTAAGTGTTGTTCAAATACTGATTGTCGTAGTGTTAGCGATGACGATATACTAGATGGTGATGATTATGTTTATTTGCCTCTAGGCTTGCACTTTCCTAAGTCAATGAAAAAGCCATCACTGGATAGCAAGTATCATGTATGCTATGGTTCTGGAATGCTGAATGGGAAGTTAGAATATCATCCGTTGTGCATTTATACGAGACAGGGGTACTAATTGTGTGTCTTTTGGGTAACGCCTCTTAATCGCGTTGTAGCGGTCGCTGGTGAGCTAAATTTAGGTGCGGTGTTTGGCGGCTTTTCGTGGCTAGAGGCTACCAGCAGCCCGCGCTAGGTCACTGAGGGGCATTGTGAAAGGAATTTGAGGATGGCTTGGGAAACGAAATGGACACCTCCGGTAGCGCCTGAATGGGCTAAGCCGCAGTTAGATAAAATAAGTGCGGTAGCAGTCAATGCTAAATATCGTGACTATTCAACACAACCACTCAAACTAGGTAATAAAACAATTCAAGTTATTATAGTTGGTGACTTGGGGCTTGACTTTTGCGAGCCAGAGGAAAAGGATGAAGGTTGGAATATTTATCACATACCTACATTGGCTTGTTTTAGTAGTGCTGTACCTTTTAGACCTGATGCTATTTATCCTGCTGAAGAATTTGAGTATGATAAACAACCGTTACTCAATTGGATGGCTCGTGTTCAAGAGAATTATCCAACTTCATGGCAAGTGTTACGACTATTGACACCTGATATTTATCAAGATAATGGCGCTACTGCTAAAGAAATTATTCAGGAATGGTGCTTAAGTGTGAAGGTGGAATAGATATGGAACTGTTTATTGGAATAGGAATATTATTTTTGTGTTGCTGTTTAGGAATAGCTGCTGTAACTTGGGCTGAAAGGAATAGGAAATGAATAATTTACCTGTATTTGAATTTAGTTATGAGGATAAATGGTTTAATATTTATCGTGAAGGTCACATTGAAGTTCAGCCTATCGCACCATCTTTGAAAGGTTCTAGAATTGTAATAAATAGGCTTCCTTTGCTTATTGCTAGGGAATTGGAAAGGAATAGGAAATGATTGTTAAAGTGATTGGCGGAATTAGTTTGTTTTTAGCTGTGTTTTCCTTTATCGGAGCTTGGAGAAATAATCTCGCTGGTTTATCATCGGCTACAGATATTAGAGATTTCTGCTTATTTTTAATTGCCGCAGCTATTTGCTTTAAATGAGTGTGTGATGACTGATGCTGAATGTCAGGAAGTAATTGATGCATTAATGCGCTATACTTACGATCAAATTTATGCTCGTATGCTTGTGTATGGTGAACCTTTTGAGGTAGCTTTAGCTAATCATTTGGAAGAAATTCAAAATGAACAGCACGCAATAGTAACATGACTGAACAGCAAGAGAAGCAAGTTATGGATCAGTTGAGTGTTATTCTTTGGCTTACTATTGGTTTAATCAATTGGTATGAAAGGAAATTACACTATGTCACGCAAACTAACGAGTATGTGAAATGAGTTATGGTAAAAGCATTAAACAAGCTATAATAATTCGTAGTTGTATTGATAAACGCGGTTTGCCTAAAAGGAATTTTGTGTTAGCTCGTATTGAATGTATGGTGCATTGGAATAGCGAGACGGGTGAAGTTAAAACAATCGAGTATAATAAAACTGGTAGTAAAATTGAGTTTGTTTCATATGACGAGAGTTGGGTCTATAACAAGTTTATGGAGCGCTCAAATGTCAAAGTGGATTGGATTGAAATACGTTGACTTTCATGGAAAAAGATATTATTTTGGTAGGGTTGGTGTTTGGTTTTGGAGGGAATAAATAATGATTGATAACTATCATGGCGCTTTATGGTTTAATTTGATGCTTCAAAGTCAGGATATTATAGGATTTGTTGATTGGCGTACACCGCTATGGTTTTAGGAGGTTTAATTATGAAAATCTGGGTCTTGATCTTACTGTGCCAATGTGCACAGCCGAAGCACGCTTTATTCGCGACGTATGATGCCTGCGAAAGACAGGGGAAGCGCGAGCTTTACGAGATATCGACTAGCGTATACGCTATTCCAAAATTTCGCTGTAAGGATATACCACAATGATAGTAACAATATTGCTTGGAATAATTGTTACTATTCTTATTTATCGTGTTAGAAAACTTGAAAAGATTGTATATAAAAACTATAATCAATATCCAATAGATTGAGGATAAAATGAATAATAATGGTTGGCAATATGGAAGCCTTTATGGATTATTTGCTAATGTTTATATTCCAATTGTCATTATTATATGGGTATTGCTAGGTGTTTTGTTGTTTGCTAAGTGGTTGGGAATATAATGTACATTTGGTATTTCTTTGGTACTAAATATTCTATAATTTATAAAGAATTTGATGGTTTATTCTGCGAATGGGCTATTAATGAATCTTGTTGGTTAATACCTGGAACATATAATGAGCTTTAATCTTATGTATCAACGCTTCTTTAAATATCTAAGTCACAACTACTTTGTGGCTCAATATGAGCCTGTAGTTAATAATATTGTTAGTAAGGGATGGTGTAGCTATGTGGTGCTGCCAAGATTTTGACTATCTTTCTTACGCTTATTCTGCTAGAGGAATAAATCATTATTATATTGTTCGCTTATATAATGCCCATAGGAATGAAAAATCTGGTGTAATTATTGTATGGAATATTAAATGACTGACTTCAGTAAGCTTATAGAAGCTGTACAGCCAAAACTTGATTCACTCGGTAGACGTAATAAAGGATGGACAATTAATCGCATGGGGCGTGGTGGTAGGCCAAAAGAATTTGACACTAGGCAATCAATTGCTATAAGTTCTGAAGATTGGGCATTGGTTAAGGCTAGAGCGGTTAAGGAAGGAATTAGCGCCTCAGAATTGGTGAGGTTATTTATTGTGTGGGGATTGGAAGGATGATTAAAATCGATGAACAAGAAAAAACTATAAGTACATCAGGATTTAAGTTTGAAAATTGGGAGCAAATTAGTTGGCTCTATGATATGTTGGAAACTAATGGTGTTAAAATTTGGGGTGCTAGAAACGCTGTAGGTAAATCATCTGCTACAATTTTAAAATTGGTGAGGGAAGAAGATGCCACTAAAGAAATCAACTTCTGATAAGGCTTTTAAAGCTAATATTAAAGCTGAAGTTAAAGCTGGTAAACCAATAAAACAAGCGCTCGCGATTGCGTATTCGGTTAAGAGGAAAGCTAAGGGGAAGAAATGAAAGAATATTGGGTGAATGTTTATAAAAATTATATAATTGGTGATAAGCACATTAATCGAAATAGTGCAATAGTAGCTATTCATATAACACCAATTATTTATCGTATTCATGTTAAGATGAAAGAGCCTAAGCCTAAATATGAGCCGCCATTTATTGGCATGAAATTAAGTAATGGAGATTGGATATGATACCGGACGATCAAGATGAACATGAAGTTGATACTGGTCCTGAAATTCGTAAATTTGAAGATGAATTAGCAGAATTAATTAGTAAATATAGAAATAAGATTAAGAAAAACGATATGCTAGACATACTTGAATCTGCTCACAATTCATTGGAAGAGGATGGGGAAGAGTGATTACACCGGAGCAACTAGCAGCGAGCGGTACTGAGCATGGAGCGCAGTCAGCAGTCTTCTGTTGGGCTGCTATTAATCAAGCTAAATACCCACAATTGAAATGGATGCATTCAAGCGGAAATGGAATATTTACTACATCTGGTCATAAAGCTAAGGAGAAAGCTGCTGGTTTAAAAAATGGTGTTTGGGATATATTTTTACCTGTGCCTAAATTAATAGGTGCGGACTACTGGTCTGGAATGTATATTGAAATGAAAGTAGGTAAAAATAATTTAACTGAAGATCAAAAAGAATTTGCTAAAACTATGAGAGATTATTATAAGCTTCATGTATGTCGGAGTTGGGAATCCGCACGAGATGAAATAATTAAATATTTGGAGAAGTGATGTTTTATAATGAATATTGCAATTGCTCACAATGTATTAAATATTTTAAAAAGGAGCAAACTAAAATGACAAGAGAAGAAGCTTTAAATAAGCTTAAGAATATTAAGACACCATTGAGTGTTGAAAATATTGTTGATATCTTAGAGGAAGTTGGATTGCTTGAGTTTGAGGAAGAGAAAGAAATTGTCAGACTGTGTAGCTATGACCGTAGCGATTTGGGAGTAATAAGTGTCGAAGAATGGCCAGAAGGCTTAGTATTGTGGGTAGGTGGTGAAATTAAGTGGAAGAGTTGGATTCAATATTGGCGTAAAGGTGATGGTGTTATGATTGAATATTATGACGGTTTGATGGATGAGAAGAAAAAGCAAGTAGGCATAATTGTATGAAGATAGGGGCCTAACTGGCCCCTATTGCCTTAAGTGCATATCGCACATTTCGTTTAGCATCCCATTTAGCATTGCAGTCCGAAGGTGTTTTACTGAAGTAAACCTTCCTGCTTTTGCCTCCTACGCTTACCACACCTTCAATATGATTGCCATTTGATATCGACCAAGTGAAGGTAGCATTGAGCTTCGCAGCTTCAGATATTGCTGCTTTGAATATGTTCTGGTATTCGGCACATATCAACCCCCTTTGCGCTTTGCTAATTCCTCACGGATCATTCTTGCTTCATCTTTACGAGAGTG
>Ga0137418_10006067_pt1 | contig 11104 bp, 11 predicted proteins | sample CZODoug3_1_2_16f_FD_122242 | JGI IMG/M metagenome (GOLD analysis project Ga0137418, IMG submission 122242) | Vadose zone soil fungal communities from Angelo Coast Range Reserve, California, USA - CZODoug3_1_2_16fungal (Hybrid Assembly) | ecosystem: Environmental > Terrestrial > Soil > Vadose... | reverse complement strand
CCAATTGGGGGGTTCTCCTCTCACTCCCGTCTCTGCGACCACTCGGGAGTGCCAATTGGGCATTTTGGGAGGATGGATCCCCGATTGGGGGGTTCTCCTCTTGCTCCCATCTCCGCAACCACTCGGGAGTGCCAATTGGGCATTTCAGGAGGGATGGATCCCCAATTAGGGGGTTCTCCTCTTGCTCTCATCTTCGCGACCACTCAGGAGTGCCAATTGGGCATTTCGGGAGGGATGGATCCCCGATTGGGGGGTTCTCCTCTCGCTCTCGTATTGATCAAGGCTTTTGGTTCAGGGGCTTTTTGAGCATCCGAGAGCGCATGAACCCCCGATTAGTGGGATTCTCCTCTTGCCCTCGATCACACAACGGTAGGTGCAGGGGTGACTGATGGGTCATCGGGGGTTGCATGGGCGCGCAAGTTGGGTGTCCTCCCTTCGGCCCCTTTGCTCGGGTTTCAGAATTCAATCTTACTGACTTAGTTTTTGGATTTCCATATAAGTTTTGTATCACCATTCATGTTGCGAGGTTTCTTCGGGTGCGAAGTTAGAGTTATGGGCTGGCCACCCGTTCTCTATTCTTCGCATTTGAAGAAACTTCTTAGGTAGTCATTATTATTATTGTAAACAAAATAAAATAAAGACGGCATCACGCGATATATATATATCACGTGATATAACCATTAGTTATTCCTGCCGGAGGATACAGCAACAAAATATAATGAATGCGAACGCACACCCACTTAATGACACAAATTTCAATATTTGTTTTTGACCCTTTCCAAGATATATAGCATCAGCGATCGACCATCAACAAACCCAGTCCTGTCAGATGGTAGAGTACCAATGACAATCTGGAGAACACAAGCTTTGATATGAACAGTGTAAAATGCAGATGTGCCCTGTTTTTTATTCCTCTAGACATAATAATAATACAAAATGTAAAAGCATAGAACATATGAGGGCATGTGCATAAGCAATGGCATAAAGTCATACACGAGTCGACGTAAAATAAAATGTCTCTATCACACTATGCTGCTGTATGATCTAAGCTCACTTTGGAGGAACACCCAGCAACGCGACCCATTTAATGTTGAATGAAACATTGATGGGAGTAGATGAACCCCAAGTGTTGACTGTGTATGCGACAACGGCGCAAGATCCTGAAGGGAGTTCACGATTGATGCGGTCGAGCTGGTCTATTTCGGGTACAAGCTCATAGAAGCTTTTGCCATACCTCTGCGCATCGTAAATAGGAACTGCGAAGACCATCATTATGGCATATAACAACACCAAACAACAAACCAGACACTCACCCATGTCATGACAAGAAAGAGTTACGCCGCCAGAGCTGGGTCCTCTGGTAAAAGGATTAGGACCGCTGGCACGACGCATACCATGCGAATGAGAAGGAGATGAAGTGCCTACTGAATTATAAGTGAGGTCAATATAGTGTGATGGAAAACAACCCACCCGATCCAGGAGAGCTGAGAGTTGTCGTGAACGATACATACCCCGCCTGTATCTGAGATTTAAAATCCGTTTTGTTGATGACTTGACCGATGACGCCGACGAGCCGCTCCCATTCTCCTTCCAGGACTGCACCTTCCATCAGCTTTTGAATCTTACCATTGTTACTGGATTTGGGTTCCATAAGGTAGCAGTCGCCGACCCTGACGGTGGATACAAAAGTCAATGGACTGCCGCCCCCAACGGCATGGAAATATGTTTGACTGCCGAAACCGGTGGAGATTTTTGCAGGGTCCGCACGAGACAAGTTAAGAACCCCACGTGTGCCAGTAAAAATGACTGCCTCGTAGAACAGCCTAGGTTGAATTAGTCAGTCCACCGGTGAAATACAGCAAATGGAATTTTACCTTTTGTCAATTCGAGGGAGGTCCTCAAGTGTACCAGAATAGGTTGGCAAGTGTGCAGGCTTTGGAGACCACGAGATCGCGCATGCCGCCCTGAACAAATTAACAACACCAGTGAGAAGATATACAATTAGCTTGGAAAACTAACGCGTACCTGAGTTTCGGGAGGCCTTTATAAGACTTTATCAACAGAGGGTCCCGGCGGCCTATATCTGTCTCGTCCTTGTCTGGAGGACCCGCGCTAAGCCAAAGTCAACCTGTGCCGAAGAAAAAAACAGCGACCAGAATAAATCAAATACCTAGTGCCAAAATCTTCCAAAAACACATCATCTTCATTGTCGGAAAACCCATCAGAAACAGATTTGCCTTTACCCGAGCTGGCAGAAAGAAAACCATCCAGCACTATATGCGGTGTGACATATTGAAACGCCCATACCTTGTCTTCAGGGTAGTTCCATCCCTGTCATCGTCCCCAAAGGGAGATCCAAGACCATCATCATTGTCATCATCACGTGCTTTTTTTGACAATGAGGCCTTCTTCGGTGATGGTGTGCTGGATATGGACAACCTGTTAGAGCTTAGATTTGGTGGTGTGGTAAGTTTTTACGTACTTAGAAAAGATGCCTTCATCATCCCAGCCATCATACATGGATATAGATGAATGAGATTTGCTGTTGGCCGGACTTTAGCACTTGAATTGCCACCTAAAATGGTACGAATGGCTCACATGGGAATAAGAACTTCTGGTTTCTTCAAGACACCTTTGAGGGGGGTATTTGAGAAGCGGACAGACTTTGAAGGGCTTGGCATCATCCTTGAAGGATAAAAGAAATTAGGTCAATCATGCTGACGGAAAAAAAAAACACGTACTCCGAACTTTCCTCATCAGTGATGGGAGAGACCATCAAAGATGCGGAACGCTTCCTGCTGCTGCAAACAGATTGGTTAAAACGAATAGTGGTGCAGAATATGCGCTTTACTTACATAGAAGAGGTCCGAGATGAAACCGGAGTTTTCGGAGGAACAGTAGAACGACTGTCAAAGCACATCGAATCAACAATCAAATAACATCAACATCGGACAGTTACCTTCTTCGAGGAGGGGTGGTAACCCACTCATTGTCTACTGACATTGCACTTGTCAAATCGAGTGAGCTGGATGAAAGTATAAATAACATGAAATACAAATACCTTTTAGTGCTTTTGGTGCTCTTGGCACTCGTGACACTCATTGCATCATCTCCGCTGGAGATGTCAATCCTACAAATATTAATCCATCAGAACTGTAATTAATATACAAGCAATGCGATGTACGGATCATCATCGGCTGCTGACTTGATGGCCTTAGCCTTGGTGGCGGAACGCCCCCGAGGATGGGCACTGGGGCTTTGATTAACTATACAACCATGCAAAAACACAAATGTAATGCGTACCTGGTGGTGCTTTTTATACTCGCATCATCATTGTCATCCTCAGATGCCGCTGTTGCCACAGATTTGGCTTTGCCACCAGCAGAACGAGATCGAGGTTGAGGGCGAGGGCGAGAGTTGGTACTTTATGAAAAAAAAAAAGAAAAGACAAAACCAGAGGCATAAAACACATGAAACATACCTGGCCGCACTCTTGATGCTCTTCATGTCATCATCGCTGGAAGTGACAATGCTAGAGGATTATGATGTCAGGACGACCACCAAATGTAAATATAACTCACTCTTCTTCAGCCTCGCTATCAACAAATTCGGAAGATTTGATGATTTTTTTGGCAGCAGGTCGAGCTCGGGGACGGCTAAAAGGTAATGAGTGTACATCAAGACAAGATCCTGAATAGAACAAACGGGGTGTTGGTGGTTGATTTAGAAGAAGCGGTGTATGTTTTTTTGGGGGGCATGGTAAACAGGAATGCTTGGGATTCAAAAGATGTGAACAGTGGGTTGATGGGGAACTTAGGGTCTAAAATAAAAGAAGAAATATTGTTGACGGGTGCCACACCTTAAAAAGGAGAAATAAAGAGACCATGTGTCCCCCCCCCTACCCAAAACAAAAAAAAACCAAAAAAACCCCCCCCCCCCCCCCCCAAAAAAAAAAAAAACCCCTTCCCCCCAAAAGAAATTCCCCAAAAGAATAGTATGACACACCAGAAAAAGCTAAAGGAGAATCTACTGATCGGAATATTACGTTGAAGGGGAAGCCAAGCCTTAAAATAATCGGCCACTGATACATCACCATTCAAGGCATGATCAACTGAAAGGAGTAGCATAAGATAATGCTAATACATGTAAAAATAGACTAATTTGTAAACTCAGTGTCTATTGGAAGTCAAGACTTGAATAAAACCCAATGCATCCATAGGACGGTGAGAGGCCTGCCTAGTCACAGATCAGGCAATATAAAACCCAATTGGTAAGAAGTGAAAAGGAAGCACCGCTTAAAGTGTAATTTTCCAAAAATGGTAATAAAATGAGGTACAAGAAATGGAACCGTAACTGAAAGTTTAAATCTAGACCAAAATTGGAATGAATGGGGATAGGACAGAACAACGGCGACCAGAAATTTAATGATGCGTCTGAACAGTGTGAGGCAATGTTATGCTGCACCTGTGGAAATTTAAACATACACACGCTGACAGTGCAAAGAGAAGAGGGCCAAAGCTCTTAAATAGCTTTATGAAAAGCCAACAAAACGGTGACACTCATTCACCCAGAAAGGCAAGATCGGTGTATCACCCGATGACTGACGTGCTGTAAGACGGCGTTATAAGTTCATCAGCCCATGAGGCCCACTTTAATTTGTGCTAGCTAAAAAAGGTCCTTGCACCATCGGAACCACTAAAAAGGAAAATTTGGGGGCGTGCAAATACCGACGGTGAGCAACACAACCTTTCACACAGTAGATATACCTGATTCCCCTACTGGTGCCTCCTGATAAATCATGGATGAACACTACAATTTTAAAGAAGCAAGTGAGTTATGGATTACTGAGATAGCTTTAATTACTATTGCTCATGGTATCGAAACTGTAGAGGACAGTCTACGTTCATTTGCTGCAGAACGTCATAACTATGACACCTACCAACTGACAAACCTCAAACATGTAAGGAATTGAGTTGGTGCGATGCAAGAGGATATTGATTGATGACTGACAGGTTGATAAACTCGAGCCTGTACTGAATGATCAGCCCAAATACTGGAGGTTGACCGTTCCGACTTCTGAAGTGACCCAGAGTGAAGAACTGGTGTTGAGCATGCAAGGCGTCATAGTCAACAAAGACTTACCTCCCGTACTAAAGAAGTAAGTTGATGATTGTTCTTGTGAATGCGTATAAGCTGACATAACTATGTATGACTTTCCCTAGACCCAATGAACAACACCAACCGTTCATTCGTCAATCTGTGCAGTTGACAGGTTTTGACTGTGATGAGTTCCAGACCTGTATTAGTACACTTCGACGTTTGCATCAGATGTTTGCACGTCAGGTGCCTGAGGGTGATATGGAACCCTTCACTACAGGGAAGTTCCATCATTTGGATACGGTGGAGTTTGCCACACGTTACTTCACATCTCGACGGGATGACCCTGATGGCACTGAAATGCCATTTGATCGGTCTGTGGACCCAAACGGCATGCTGTCGTGCATGGCCAACAACAAATATTTTCACGGAGAAGATAACCAGGTGATTTATTATATTTTGAAACAAGTCAACAATACTACCGGGTGAGAGTGGTCCCAATAAAACAAATATTATCTTTTTATAATGCTCTTGACCAGGTTTTGCAAGGTGGAGCCATCTCGATTTAGAGTTGGAGACATAGTTGAAGTCCAGATTACCGTCGCGGCTGTTCCGATTTGAAACAACAAGTTCAAGATGATCTCTTACCTGAGATGCCTTGCACTCCTTGATGGCACCTTCACCGATGTGAGTGTTCTGTACCAAATTTGAATAATAATAATCTGATTGCATGCCCAATGGAAGCTGGCCATGACTGATCGTTTGAAGGCCACTGCCCGTCCAACAGTGATGAAACTCACCATTAAGAGGAAGGTGGGATATAATGCAACAGATGATGAGATGTCAGAGGCCTGAAACAAAATGGTTAACATGACCATGAATGACCGCGAATACTGATTCCATAAAGTTGGTCTAGAAAATCATTAGAATACTGCAATAATGAATCCGTCCAGAGCTCTTTCCTCCCCTCCAGGTTGATTTATTTTAGTATACTCAGACATGCTTGCAATGACAAATTCCTATATATTAGCATGAGGCTTTCTATTCACGGATTACCCTTTTTTGTGTCTTAAACAAGTTGTATAAAATTTTGTGCACTCTTGATGGAAGTGGCAGGTAGTATGTGGGAGGGAATTATTTTGGTCCCGCATTTGCCAATTGTCAGAAGATTGGTAGTTGCCGGGTGTGGCAAAATTTGGATGCATATTTTGAGCCCTTGGAGCCCAGGCTAAATTATCAAACAATAATTTTCACTGTCAAAAAATCCAACCCATAACGGTAATTTGTTGCAGTAATTCATTGATGACAATGCAAATCGAGGACAATTCTGACACAATGGCAGTTTATCTCAATCATGGCTTGGGGATAATGTGGTCAAGGGCAAACTCAATATTTAGCTAGTAGTATTGCCTGTCTTGGGAATACATAAGGTCCAATGCTACCACAGAATTCTATATATGGATATATTTTGTCAGGATGTGCTAACTACCTTCACCTATTCTGCCAATTGCCAAACAATCCGGAAATTTTCCTGGTGGACTTTCGTCAACCATGATGGCGGCAGGTTATGTAACCAAACCTAAAGCTACTTAAAAATGACAGGATATGGTCTAGTGATGGGCAATCAGTGCACAACGTGATTGAACCAGTGACCTGGTCAAAAACTGGACTGAATGCTGGTGGGACATAATGAGAACCTTCACACAAATTCCACCATCCCCAAATTATTCTTTATACTAATAAAACTAATAGTTCTCAGCATTTAACTTTGGGAAATGAGTCAGTCGGTCAAAAAGTGTACCTTAAGGAATTGCAAAAATTTCTGAAAAATCCTTTACAGTGCCAAAAGGTTTTGACATATTATAATTTGGGTGTGCATATTTCATTTATTGTTGCTTTTCAGATGGATCTTTCACTCAAAGTTTCTTCTGAATGTGATTGCGGAAACCACAAAGTGTACCTAAACTTTTGATTGTGGTGGCTGACAGGATACAAATAAAGGTAAACATTTCTGTATGCCATGAGGTCACATGATGGTTTGCTTTTGCTGTCTCTGGCTCTATCTACACCAACTTCAATGCCTCGGCAGCGCAAGAGAAAAGGTCCGACTTTGGCCGATTCTTCATCTGTCTCACCATATGCATCTGCTCCAACTCTAAAGGAGTATATCTGGAATGAACTGACAGACATCCTTCAAATGCACACCACTGTGCCATTGTCAGATAAAGACATATTTGGCCCAGCCATGAAAAAGTTCAGGTGGGTAGTTCATTGCCTCCTTGCTTTATTGTCAGTTATGCAGTTTTCAGGGCCAGAATACGGTCAGATTGGCAGCACTCCATCCGCCTTATGGATTTGTTGGAAACTCCTGCATGTCCTGGTGAGACAGTGACTGCAGCTGAATTTCGACATATTTCCCTTACTGTAGCATTGGCAATATCTAATCCTCGTGAGTCACTCTGTCTTCTGACAGCTTTGAATTGGCTTATTTTGAAGGACAGGCAAAACCGAATGGGATGTCACCCGCCTTGCTGATCATGTGAAGAACACATGGCCTCGTGCTGATGGAGACACTTCCACAGAAGATGCCAATCTTGCCAAATATTTCAAAAACCCTCAGTTGGGTGATCTTGACGAACCTGCTACAATATTGGATCGACATGGCCATATAATGGTCTGGTATCTGCCACAAATATTCTCTATGTACCGGGTGGTACGTGTATCATCAGTTTCATTCAATTAATGAAATGTTGTAGCTCAATGAAAGTGCAGACTGATTTAAACAATGGCAATAAGATTCTCCGGCCACAATTGGATTCTGTGATGCAGTCATACGCCACAGCTAACAAACTTTCTTGGCGACACAGTGGATTCAGTCCACCAGCCAATGGTGGAGAATTTGGTGTGGGGGTTCTGAATATGTCCCCTGGATGGTTTCAACTCTTGCAAGATGTAAGCCTACTTCTTGCTGAGATAAATTGAGATTTTGGCTTACTTGTACATTGTCAGCAACTGGACAAAGAACTTTATGTCTCTTCCCACACCCGAACTGATGAAGCTGCTGATTTCCTCAAAGTGACAACAAGCCTTGATGTCATGTGCAATGCGATCACAGCTCTCATTGGACCTCAACAATACGATGCTGGATTGGAAGCAATTCATCTCCTTAAAAGTGGCTCACACCTCCACAATACCCATCCAAATCTGGATTACTGGGGTTCTGTGTGGTCTGGTTTTGCCATCATCGTAAACAGGTCAACATTTACCCATCGTGATACTGGTGCAGCTCCCACCGATTATGACCTACTGGTCAGCAGTGGGACACACAAGCAGTGCACTTTGGATGTCCACGATCTGGGGTTGAAACTGTCATACCCACCTGGCACTGGAGTTGCTGTTGCTGGTAAAGTCTTGAGGCATGGTGTCAAGGGTTGGGAAGGTGGGGAGAGAATTTGCCAGGCACGGTTCATGAAAGATGCTGTTCATGACCGGCTAGGACAGCCAAGGCCAAATTGGGTCTGTCATGAAAATTATATCAGCTTAACATCTAAATAAGTTTTTATATGGTATTGGACCACATCTTACAAACACCCATAAAATAAATGGAAGATGTCCTGGCATTTATCTACATGGTTGTCGACTCCCTTAACTCAACCCGTGTCGATTGTCTACCTCCCACTAGTAGCCTGATTAAAAAGCTCTATCTGTCCTTTGACATTGGAGGCCAGTCGCCTGGTGGTTTTTACAGGTCCATTTTTTACCCAAAACTGTGCATACAACTCCCAAGGATGTCATTGCTCCAAGAACTCATTTTTGACATATCCATATCTGATGGGAGCACCAGTGGATTCAAACACATGACCAATCCAGACTGTGTATATCCACCTTTGCTCACCACAGTACGAATGATTTCTGTGGATGTAGATGAAAACAAGGTAAGTTTCAAACATGCTTTAAATCTCAAGCTCCTCACCTGAAAACTGATTTGAACAGACTAGAGGCCATGCAGTTGAGAGCCGTCCTATATGGATGATCTCTAACTTGCATGATAGGATGGCACGTATTCCCTTTGTCACAAAGCTGGAGGTTGTCCACAGCCACAATATTGCAGCCCTTGATCGGTTTGATGATCTGAAGGAATCCATCATTGACAAATTGGGGGGTACTTCAATCAAGGAGATTGTAGTATGGCACAATGTTGAGGTCCTTGGAATAAGCCCTGGGTTTCAGGTTCTTGGCTTCCACCCTGCCAAAAAAGTGACATATCTAAAAGATAGTAAAGATGAGTGGACAGCTCAATTGGGATCAGATGGAGAACCACTTGTTGAGCGGCTCAAAGTGTCTGGGTGGAAAATTGTGCAGCGAATTGTCATTGATATTTAGTTTATTGATGCCTCTCTAATCAATAGAATGACCAGCCTCTGTGTTCACAAGCAATGAATGACACACTTGAGTAATGAAGCACATATATTTTCTTATATATCTAAACTCTTGCATACACCTTCACATTATTGGAAGTAATGGTAGTGTATGCTTTCATGATAGTATCACCACTGGGAGTACTTGTGAAAATGAGGGTGATTTTAACAAGTTCTCTTCCAGAGACTTGTTGAAATGCAGGAGTAAACACTGAAGCAAGCAAATGAGTGGGTGGGTGGGCAGTTCGGTTAGTGGCAATTTCATGTATACATTCTACTCTGTTAGATTAAAAATAATACAGGAGGAAAAGGGTTTTCTCAGAGATGTCCATTTCTTCAAAGACAATAAATCTCTCTGAAGAACTGGACATCCCTGTGAAGACACTAGTGTCCATATGCCATTTTCAATTGACACCAAACAAACCTCACTGGACTCGTACATGCCATGCGTAGCAATGGCCCACTCCACCAAGTCGCTTGAAATTACTTATCAGAGCGGCTTCCTGACCCAACCATCCATCAGCTCGACAATCAGCCTATCTCGGAGTTGAACATTCAAGAATACCGCAAGCAGATCGCTTTGGTATCAAGAACCGGTAAGAACTAAAATCTCTCGTCATACTTGTGATTTCCCAACATTATTACAGACACTATATGCAGGAACAGTTCGTTTCAATGTGCTCCTTGGGGCAATTAAGCCTGAGTCCAAGGTGACGCAGGAGAAGATTGAACTAGCCCACCGCAACGCCAACATCCTAGACTTCATCATTCCATTACCTGAGTCTGTGCTTTTACTGGGCTTTTCAAGCGATCGATTCACGTTGTTATGATATTTGTAGGGGTTTTGACACTGAAGTTGGCCAAGACATATCTCTGTCACGGTTGGTTTGGGCAAAGTTACTCTCAACTGTCGGGCAGTCAGAAGCGTAGGTTATCTCACAAACACTCTAAACTTAAGCTGACAACATGGCCGTTCAGAACGCATTGCCATTGCTTGTGCATTTCTCCGCAACCCCAAAGTACTTCTGTTGGACGAGGTATGCATTGTGGTGTTCTACGTTTAGCTGACTCCCGCACTGACTTGTCCTCCCACTAGGCCACTTCTGCACTCGGCTCGATGTCCGAGAAGGTGGTACAAGATGCTCTGGATCAGGCAGCTAGGGGTCGGACGACCATTGCCATTGCCCACCGATTGTCGACTATTCAGAATGCGGACTGCATGTGAGTTATACTCCGTGGCTATCCATCCCAACTAACGACCTGTTTTGCCTAGATACTTCATCAAGGACGGTGCAGTCAGCGAATACGGGACGCATGACGACCTATTGCACAAAAAAGGCCACCATTACGAATATGTCCAGCTGCGAGGCCTAAGCAGGAGAGAATAAATACATTTTCTTGTCATATGTTACCCTAATTTTACCAAGTCGCCGCAAGATGGGTATAGAACAGACTCCTTCCCAGCCGCTATGGAAAATAGAAATGAGTACGAGAGCCTGAGTTGAATCCATTAACGGATATATATTATCTTATCTTATCTTTGTTTGTATATATTTGATCTTAAACCTTATGTATTTCTTATTTTCCAT
>Ga0137418_10006066_pt1 | contig 11104 bp, 6 predicted proteins | sample CZODoug3_1_2_16f_FD_122242 | JGI IMG/M metagenome (GOLD analysis project Ga0137418, IMG submission 122242) | Vadose zone soil fungal communities from Angelo Coast Range Reserve, California, USA - CZODoug3_1_2_16fungal (Hybrid Assembly) | ecosystem: Environmental > Terrestrial > Soil > Vadose... | reverse complement strand
TCGCCATCGCTTATCTCGACGCCTTCCAAATCACAAAAGATAAGCAATATGAATCAGTCGCGCGCGACATCCTCGATTACGTCGCTCGCGACATGACGTCGAAAGAAGGCGGCTTTTTCTCAGCCGAGGACGCCGACAGCCCCGTTGTAGGAATCGATGATCCCGGCCATAAGAAAACCGCCGAAGGCGCATTCTATGTCTGGACGAAAAAAGAGATCGACGACGCGCTCGGCGAGGCCGCTGAGATTTTCGATTTCCATTACGGCGTGCAAGCGCACGGCAACGCGCCGGAAGGAAGCGATCCGCATGATGAATTCCGTAGCAAAAATATTTTAATTGAGCGCCACACGATCGCTGAGACTGCCCGGCATTTTCGTAACACAGGCATCCTGCCTGTGGGGCCGGCGGGCGTCTCGCCTGCCGATCAGAAACCAGAAGAGGCAGTTCGCATGCTTTTGAAACAATCGCGCGAGAAGTTGTTTGGGATCCGAGCGCAACGGCCGCGCCCCCATCTCGATGACAAAATCATTTCCGCTTGGAACGGCCTGATGATCTCCGCCTACGCCCGGGCCGCGCAAGTAATCGACGAGCCGCGCTATCTCGAGATCGCAACGCGTTCCGCGAATTTTGTGCGGACAAAGTTGTACGATTCAACGCGCAAGATTTTGTATCGCAGTTACCGGGATGGCCGAAGCAATATCGAAGGGTTCGCTGACGACTACGCGATGGTGATCCAGGGTCTTCTCGACCTTTACGAGGCATCATTCGATGTCGAATGGCTGAAGTTCGCGATTCAGTTACAGGAGACACAGGACCGTCTGTTCTTCGACGAGAAGAACGGCGGTTACTTCAGCAATAGCGGCAGGGATGAGAGCGTTTTCATCCGGATGAAAGACGATAATGATGGTGCCGAGCCGGCTGCGAGTTCTATCGCGGCGCTGAATCTTCTGCGGTTATCGCAGATCTATGACAACCCAAAGATAGCTGAACGTGCAAAAAACACGATCGATGCGTTTGCGACGATACTTTTGCAGTTTCCCAGTGGCATGCCGCAAATGCTCGTCGCCGTCGAAAACTCGTTAGGCAAGCCGCGCCAGATCGTCATCGCGGGCAAGAAGGATTCGCCAGAAACCAAAGCATTGGTCAAAGAAGTTCGTCGCCATTTTCTCCCGAATACAATCGTAATTCTGGCCGATGCGAATGAAGGGCAGAAGTATCTCGGCGAAAGAAACAAGGCGGTCCGTGCGATGTCGCTGGTTGAAGGAAAACCAGCCGCGTACGTATGCGAGAATTTCACCTGCAAAGCGCCGGTGACCGACGTAAAACGACTCAGCGACTTGCTGAAGCTGTAGACCTTGGCTGAGCGCTTCGTTAGGCGACGCGGCCGCAGCAGTTCTTATATTTTTTTCCGCTGCCGCAGGGGCAAGGTTCGTTGCGACCGACCTTCGGCAATGAACGCCGAATCGGAAGATCCATCGATACTTCCCCGGCGCCATCGCCGTCTCCGTCTCCACCCACCGCGGCCATCGCGCCGACTGGATGGCGCATGCGCGCGTCGGCAGTTGCCGTCGGCGCGGTTGGCCCTTCCTCGCGCAGGAGGAACTGCGGCAATGTTGCGAGGAAATTCTCGAACGCCTGCAGATTCGATGTGCTGCGGAAGAGATTATTCAGGACTTCATTCTTAATGTTCGCCATTAATTCGACGAACATGTCGTACGCTTCGGTTTTGTATTCAATGAGCGGATCCTTTTGCGCGTAGCCGCGGAGATAAACGCCCTCACGCAACGCGTCCATGGCATAAAGGTGCTCCTGCCACAGGCGATCGATCGCGTTCAGAATGATGTAACGCTCCAGGCTTTTGACGGCAGTCGGCTCTTCATGACTCGATTTGCGCTCGTAAGCGTTCTTGATCTTTTCGATCAGGAACTGCGTGTTCTCTTCGGCGTTGCGGGTTTCAAATTCCGCCTTCTCCTTGGTCAGCCCCAGTGGAAACGTCGTGTTTACCCAGTGGATGAGACCCGTGTAATTCGGTTCATCGTCACTGAAATATTCTTTCACTCTTGCCGGCACGGCTTCATCGATCACTTCGTAAATGTGCGTGCGCGGTTCCTCGGAATCGATGACTTCGTTGCGCCAGGTGTAAACGACCTCGCGCTGCATGTTCATGACATCGTCGAAATCGAGTGTGCGTTTTCGGACGAGATAGTTGCGTTGCTCGACCCGTTTTTGCGCTGTCTCAACGGATTTGTTTAGCCACCGATGCTCAAGCTCCTGGCCTTCCTCGAGCCCAAAGCGTTCCATGATTTTTGTCATCCGATCGGCGGCGCCGAAATTCCGCATCAGATCGTCTTCAAAACTGACGTAAAACCGCGATGCTCCGGGGTCGCCCTGGCGCGCGCAACGTCCTCGTAATTGCCGATCGATCCGGCGCGCCTCGTGCCGCTCGGTGCCGACTACCATTAGTCCCCCGGCTTCTATGACGCCTGGGCCAAGTTTGATGTCGGTGCCGCGTCCAGCCATGTTGGTCGAAATCGTGACCGTGCCGGGTTGTCCGGCCCGCGCCACGATCTCGGCTTCCTGCATGTGGAACTTTGCGTTCAAAACGTTGTGCGGAATCTTCTCACGTTTCAGCATTCGGCTGAGCAACTCGGAGGCTTCCACGCTCACACTGCCGACCAGGACAGGCTGATTTTTCGCATGAGCTTCTCTGATCTCGTTAATGACCGCGTTGTATTTTTCGCGACGCGTTTTGTAGATGCGATCGTTGTTATCTGTCCGCCGCACCGGCCGATTCGTCGGAATCATGTTCACGTCCAGCTTGTAGATATCGTGAAACTCGGCCGCTTCGGTTTCGGCCGTGCCAGTCATTCCCGCGAGTTTTTGATAAAGCCTGAAATAATTTTGAATCGTGATCGTCGCCAATGTTTGGGTCTCACGATCGATCTGGACGCCTTCCTTCGCTTCAACTGCCTGATGCAATCCATCGCTCCACCGCCGGCCCGGCATTTTGCGACCAGTGAATTCGTCGACAATCACGACCTTGTTATCTTCGAGGACGTACTGGACATCTTTCTCGAAGAGGCAGTAGGCGCGAAGTAGCTGCGAGATGTTGTGGATGCGCTCGGCCTGCGCGTCGCAGTGTTGCTGGCGCTCGGCTTTTCTCTTGTCCTTCTCCTCGGGCGAAAGCGTCTCGTCGAGATCGATCTCGGTGAATTCGCTAATGAGATCCGGCAAAACAAATGAGTTCGGATCATCGGGATTGAGAAAATCCCGTCCCTGCTCCGAGAGATCGGATTCGTTCGATTTCTCGTCTATGGTGAAGAACAATTCTTCCTTGAGCGCAAACAGTTCTTCTTTGCGCGTGTCCTGGTAAAACGACAGCTCGGCTTTGTCGATGGCGCGGCGCTTGTCAGGGTCTTCCATCATGCGCAACAGCTGCTTATTCCGCGGCTGCCCAAGTTTCACTTTGAACATGAGGAGACCGCCTGTCTCGACCTCGCCCTGCTCAAATTTCTCGATCGCTTCGCTCGCTACGCGGTTGCAAAGCATGTTTTGCTTCCGCACCAACTGCTCGATCAGCGGTTTCCATTTGTCGTATTGATGTGTGGAAATCGTCGCCGGACCGCTGATGATGAGGGGCGTCCGCGCTTCATCGATTAGAATCGAATCGACTTCATCGACGATCGCATAGGAATAACCGCGTTGTACCTGTTGTTCGCGCGTCGTGGCCATGCCGTTGTCGCGCAGATAATCGAAACCGAACTCGCTGTTCGTGCCGTACGTGATGTCCATCGCGTACTGCTCGCGGCGCGCATCCGGTTCCTCATCATGTTGAATGCAGCCAACCGTTAGTCCGAGGAAACTGTAAAGTTGCCCCATCCATTCCGCGTCGCGCCGGGCCAGATAATCGTTTACCGTCACCAGGTGCGCGCCACGGCCGGTGAGCGCGTTCAGGTAAAGCGGCAACGTCGCGACCAAAGTTTTACCTTCGCCGGTTGCCATCTCGGCGATTCGGCCCCTGTGCAAAACGATACCGCCGAGTAATTGCATGTCGAAGTGCACCATGTCCCAGACCATCGGCTGATCGCACACTGTGAAGCTGTGTCCCCGGTCCTTGAGCCGGCGCGCGGCGTTTTTCACCACCGCAAATGCTTCCGGCAAAATTTCATCCAGCTTCATCCACTGCTCTTGCAGGTCTGGAATCTTCGAGATCTCTTCCTTCCAGCTCGCAGTTTTTGCCCGCAATTCGTCGTCCGACAAGCTCTTGAATTCCTCGTCGAACTCGTTGATCCGGCGAACAGTCGGCATCAGACGCTTGAGCTCGCGCTGATTCTTCGACCCTAAAATTTTCTTCAAAATCCAAGTAACCATTTGAACCCGTAATATCGGTCAGATTCCTCCACTATCAATCTGTAGCCACGGCCCTATGGGCCGCCTTTGCTGGTAGGGCGCGTCACTCCGTGCGCGCCGTCTCATGGTCGGCGGGCAGAGGATTGCCCGCCCTACCAAATCCGACGGCCCCAGGCCGGTGGCTACAGGAAACACTGAAGCGCGCTACAAAAATCTCCGTGGCAAATCGACTGCTCTCCGCAACAGGCGCAGATAATGGCTCCGCGAAATTTGGGTACCGCCAAACTGTTGCAGATGCGGCGTGAGCCATTGCGTGTCGAGCAGGGCGAACTTGCGCGCCCTCAAATGTTCCACCAGCGCCACGAGCGCAATCTTGGACGCATCGGTCACGCGATGAAACATTGATTCGCCAAAAAACGCGCCGCCGACTGCGACACCGTAAAGCCCGCCGGCAAGTTTGTTTTCTTTCCAAGCCTCGACTGAATGAGCGTGACCGAGTTCATGTAATCGCGTGTAGCTGTCGATGATGTCGCGATTGATCCAGGTACTTTCGCGTTCGGCGCACGCTTGGATCACCGCCGAGAACGCCTTGTCGATTGTAATTTCAAACGGTTTCCTGCGTAAGAGTCGGCGCAATGCATGTGGCACATGAAAATTATCCAGCGGCACGACGGCGCGCGGATCGGGCGAGAACCACTCAATCAAGTCGTCGTTCATGGCCATCGGAAAAACACCGAGCCGGTAGCCTTGGAGTAAAAGATCCGGGTCGATCATGGCCGAAAGCGTTACGCGAGGTCATCCTGTCATGTTGAGCGAAGCGAAACATCTCTGATTTTTTAGGCTGTCGGATCGGCAGGACTTGATCAGAGATTCTTCGCTTCGCTCAGAATGACAATGCCCCTGCACTTCAACCCTTCAACTGTTCAACCTTCTTGCAATGAAATCGGCGCTTCATAAAATAAGCAGATGAGGCCCCTTTCGATTCCGCTCGCGATTGCGTTGTTGGCCTTGGGCGGCTGCGCGGACCCGATCGAACAACGCTCCGGGCAGGAAGTGCAAGAGCAGTTCGGGCGCGGCATCACCGGTCAGGGAACGCTCGGGCCGATGGAACGGGCACCCGACGACCCAGCGTCGGAGCATAGCGTGCCGCAAACGCATCCGTAGAATGTGAAGACCTCAGAACGCCCAACGCACTCGAAAATTCTAATCCTCGATTTCGGCTCACAGTACACCCAGGTCATCGCGCGCCGGATCCGTGAATGCCAGGTGTATTCGGAGATCATTCGCTTCGACACACCGGCTGCTGAAATCGCGGCAATGCAACCCAAAGGGCTGATTCTTTCAGGCGGGCCAGCCAGCGTTTACGACAAAGGCGCGCCTCAAGTCGATCCGGGAATCTTTTCGTTAGGCATTCCAATATTGGGAATTTGTTACGGGCTAATGCTGATGGCGCATCATCTTGACGGCCGTGTCGTTTTCACCGGGCGCCGTGAATATGGCGCCGGCCTGCTGGCCATCACGGAACGATCGGAACTCTTCGATGGATTGGGTAATCAACTCGATGTTTGGAACAGCCACGGCGACGAAGTAACGGCATTACCGGAAGGATTTCGCGTTGTCGGAACAACCGACGGTTGCGATTTCGCCGCCGTTGAGGATCCGCAACGCAAACTTTACGGCCTGCAATTTCATCCCGAAGTCGCGCACACACCGCGAGGGAAAGAGATCCTGCAAAATTTCGTCTATCACATTTGCCACTGCGCGATGGACTGGACGATGGGCTCCTTCATCGAAGAAGCTTGCGCGCGCGTCCGTAAGCAACTCGGCGACGATAAGGTCGTGCTCGGTTTGAGCGGCGGCGTCGATTCGTCAGTGACAGCCGCGCTTTTGCACAAAGCTATCGGCGATCAGCTCACGTGCATTTTCGTGAACAACGGTCTGCTGCGCGCACGCGAGGAAGAAATCGTGCAGCGTGTTTTCGGCGAAAATTTCCGCATCAAACTCAAATACGTCGACGCGTCGGAGCGATTTCTTTCGAGACTGCGCGGCGTCACCGATCCGGAGGAGAAACGCAAAATCATCGGGAATGAATTCATCCGTGTATTCGAAGACGCAATCGTCGATCTTGCAAAAACTGACGATGGATCGCCGGTTTCCGATCACAAGTTTCGCTTTCTCGCACAAGGAACGCTGTATCCGGATGTAATAGAGAGCGTGTCCATCGACGGAAACCCCGCGCAGATCATTAAATCGCATCACAACGTTGGCGGGTTGCCAGAGAAAATGCATTTCGAGCTGGTAGAACCGGTGCGGCAATTGTTCAAAGACGAAGTGCGCCAGGCGGGCCTGCAACTTGGTTTGCCGAAAGAGATTGTCTATCGCCAGCCTTTCCCGGGGCCGGGTCTTGCTGTTCGGATTCTGGGAGAGGTCACGCCCGAGCGACTGTCGATCCTCCGCGAAGCGGACACAATCGTGCAAAGCGAAATGGAAGCCGCCGACTGGTACTACAAAGTTTGGCAATCATTCGCCGTCTTGCTTCCAGTGCAATCCGTCGGCGTCATGGGCGATCAGCGCACGTATGAAGACACGATCGCGCTGCGGATCGTCGAGAGCCAGGACGGCATGACCGCCGACTGGGTGCGTATCCCTTACGAATTGCTCGCGCGCATCTCCAACCGCATCTGCAACGAAGTCAAAGGCGTTAATCGCGTCGTTTACGATATCTCGAGTAAACCGCCGAGCACGATCGAGTGGGAGTGAATGTTACTTGCGATTGCCGATTGTCGATTGTCGATTGCCGATTTGTCATTCCGAGGGAATCGAGGAATCTCTATCATGAAACGCGTAATGCGCCGAACAAACCGGGCAAAGAGTCCGAATGCTGCTGATCGGAAGCCACCGCCGTCGATGAGCAATCGACAGTTGAAGCAAATGCGTGGCTTCCTTCGCGGGATCAATACAGCAGTGCCCCGCGAAAGCGATCGTGTCTAATCTAATCAACCGATCTGTGCGACGGCGCTCATGAACTCCGCGAAATCTTTGCCGTTGCGCGCGGCGTGATTGAGCGCGTCGAGGCGAGCGTCCATCGCGGCTTCGGGCAGGGCGACGCGGTGTGAGTAAGTGCCCTTTGAAAAGACGATTTCGTCCCATTGAATGGACGAGATCTGGTCGTTGAAACGCGCCACTGCGCGGCCGCGGAAAAACGCGCGCGTGGTTTCCGGTGGATTAAAGATTGCAGCCTTGATTTCGTCCTCAGTCGTGACGCGGCGCATCAGACCTTTGCGAACCAATTCGTAGTACAACCCGCGGTCAAGATCGAGATTGTGATACTCGAGGTCGATCGATTGCAGCCAGGGATCGCTCCAGGAAAGTTTCTCGTCCTGCTGCAACGCATCGAGCAGGAATTTTTTGGCGGACCAATCGACGCGGTCTCGCGTTGACATCGGGTCGCGTTCGAGATCGTTCAGCACATTTTCCCATTCGCACAAAATCCATGCATGCTCGTCGTCTGGCGGATTGCGCCACAGCTTGCTGGCAGCGCGCAAATAAATTCGTTGCACATCAATGGCGGAAATTTTGCGGCCGTCCTTCAATTCGATGATCCAATCGTAAGTTTGATCGCGACTGATCGATTTGTTCGTGTCAACCGGTTGCGCAATTTCCAACTGTGGCGCTTCCCCACGCTCGATCAGATCCAGAACAAGCGCGGTGGTCCCAATCTTCATCGCGGTGGCCCATTCGCTCATGTTGGAATCGCCCAGGATCACGTGAAACCGGCGGTAACGGCTGGCGTCTACATGCGGCTCATCGCGTGTGTTGATCAGCGGCCGACGATTCATCGTGTCGATGCTCACCACCACGCTGAAAAAATCGGAGCGTTGTGAAATTTGATAGATTCCCGGATCCCCCTGGCTGCTCTCGCCCTCAATCCCCATTTTCCCCGCGCCGGAGAAAATCTGCCGAGTGACAAGAAACGGCAGGATGCCGGCGACGATCCGATCCCACGGGATATCGCGGGTCATCAGGTAATTGTCATGGCAACCGTAACTGTGGCCGGCAAAATCGGTGTTGTTCTTGTAAAGCCGAACCTCATAGCCGGGAGGTAATTTTAGATTTCGGCGGCGTGCGCATTCTGCGAGGATGCGCTCGCCGGCTTTATCCTGGGCGGCGATCTGCTGGAGAGTTGTGCACTCTGGCGTCGAATATTCCGGGTGCGCGTGATCGTTGTAGAACCGCGCACCGTTTGAAAGGACGAGGTCGCTTTTTATTTCCTCGAAGCTAAGTGGGCGACGTTTGTCGATCTCGTAGTAAGCCGATTCGTCGGTGTCCTGAAGTAATTCCCGGGCGCGAAATCCGCGGGCGTCGAGGTGCGGATCTTCGAGGTCATAATCCCATTTCATCAGCGCGCCGTGATCGGTATAACGGCGCACCAACTCTATCGATTCGGCCACGACATCCACCGTCTCCGCACCAGACAGCGTGATGCCGTACTCCGTCTCCAGCCCAAAGACGCGTCTCATTGTCAGCCTACTCTGCTGTCGCAACGACCTTGCCACCGATCTTTCACGAAGATGCTCACCAGATAAATAATCGAGTTTGCCAAGGGAGAAGTGACCGATCCGGTCATATATTCGGGAAGCGAGCAGCTTTCCCTCAGTCTTACCGTCTTTCCACGCGCATTAGATCACCGACGTTGTGCGCACGCGTTCGTCCGACACTGGCCTAACCGGTGAAATCTTCACGACGTTTTCCGGATCGTAATCGATCAGCTTGAGCCAGTCTTCAGTGATATCGGTGGCCGGGAAAATGTCGTTCTCCGCGTATTCGGCGTTAAACGCGAGTTGCAGGTCCGTTTCCCGAATTCCTTCGTCCTGTTGAGTTCCGATGGCCCGTTTGATCGCGATCGCTTTGGCGCGCTCGACGATCGATGCGATGATTGCGCCGCTGATGAGATCGCTGCGGTAAAGCGTTTCTTTTCGACCGCTGCGCAGGGTCACTTCTAAAAATTTATTTTCATCACGGCGGGCAAATTGCCAGTCAACAAACCGTTCGACCAAGCGTTCGATGGACGCGCCGATTCCATCAGCCTCCTTCGCCAGCACGCCATCGTATGGCAGATTGTCGGTCAGATAGATGCGGTAAACTTCGCGCGTGCCTTCCTTGTTGGGACGATTGACTTTGATTTTTCGGTCGATCCGCCCCGGACGCAAAATTGCGGGATCGATCAGATCCGCGCGGTTCGAAGCGAGAATGATCACGACGTCATTGAGCGAATCGATTCCATCCATCTCCGAGCAGAACATCGGCACCAGCGTGGAAAGAATGTTCGAGTGTCGCGATGCGCGTCGTGTGCCGAGGATCGATTCGGCTTCATCGATAAAAAGGAAGGGCATGAAATCTTCTTTTCGTTTCTCGCGGGCGGTGGCAAAAATCTCGCGCACCATTCGTTCCGATTCGCCTACCCACATGTTGAGGATCTCGGGACCTTTCACGTGCATAAAATATTCGCGCATCTCAGTCCCGGTTTTTGTGCCGAGTTGCTTCGTCAAATTGAATGCAGTCGCCTTGCCGATGAGCGTCTTGCCGCAACCTGGCGGGCCGTAAAGCAGAAAACCCTTCGGCGTAGCATGCTGAAATTTCGTGAAAAGATCAGGATGCAAGAGTGGCAACTCGATTGCGTCCTTGATTGCTTGCAGCGCCGTTTCCTGGCCACCGACTTTTTCCCACGGCAACTCCGGCACGGTGTCGAGGTAATATTCGTCCGATTTAGTGCTCGAGAGCATCTCCAACGCCATGCGGTAATTGGAATCAACGCGGACTTCGTCGCCCGATTTCAAGTTGGAGTGGACAAGTTCTGAAGAACGCTGCAGCACCATCGAATGCAACCCGTGCTCCGAGCCCACGCGCAATCTGTCTTTGCCCATGATCTCGGTGATTTTCGTCACCGGGCCGGCTGTCTCGAATCCCAGATCACCGACAATGACGAATGCTTCGTTGACCAAAACGCGTGTGCCTTTTTTCAATCTTGAGAGCGGTATGCGCGGATCAACGTTGCAATAATAATCCGCGCCGCCGACGACAATGTGCGCTGTCTCCTTCGAAGTGGCGCCGAGAAAAGTGCCGATTCGATTCGCGGGCGAAGTCACTTTTTTGACGACTTCCTCGAGCTTCTCAATCATCCGGCGCGCTTCGACCATCGTTTCCTGCTGATCGAGAATTTGCGGGCGCAGTTGCAACAATTCACGCCGAAGTGGATCGCCTGGCGGCAGCGATCCGATTAGTTGATCGAATGAATTAAGGAGATTTTCCCGACCAGGGTCTCCTTCCCCTCCCTGCAATCCCTCACTGCGCTCGTCACTCATTTGGTTTGGGTCAATCCGCCGAACCGAGTCAACTATACCGTCATCAGGCGTGTTCGCAATGTTCGACGCTACGCATCTCCAAAATGTTCAACCAACCGCGACTGTAAACGTCGCGGAAAAGTCCAATTTCCAAGCGCTAATCATCAGGGAAAGTCCGATCTGAAAGGGCTCAACCTTCAAACCCGCGACGCGTTGGAGATTCTTTGGAATTTGGATTTTGGAACCTGGAATTTCCCGACGAATCGCAAATTCCGCGAGGCTGGACTGCGCACGTGAGTTGCAGTAAACCGCCAGACCGTTAACATTCGCTTCACGTCGGGAGCCTTAGCTCAATTGGTTAGAGCGCCGCCCTGTCACGGCGGAGGTTGCGGGTTCGAGCCCCGTAGGCTCCG
>Ga0137418_10006064_pt1 | contig 11106 bp, 10 predicted proteins | sample CZODoug3_1_2_16f_FD_122242 | JGI IMG/M metagenome (GOLD analysis project Ga0137418, IMG submission 122242) | Vadose zone soil fungal communities from Angelo Coast Range Reserve, California, USA - CZODoug3_1_2_16fungal (Hybrid Assembly) | ecosystem: Environmental > Terrestrial > Soil > Vadose... | reverse complement strand
CGAAGGCCGGCGCGACGGATTGCGCGGCAACGATTGGCGCGGGGACGAGAACCATGGCGGCGTGCACCGCAGCGCCTTTCACGGCGGTTCGAAGCATGCGCTGAGCGTGCACGAAACCGGCGGCGGGAGAAACATTTGACGGAAGCCGCGAGAGTGTCAGCGACGAAGTGCCTCTGTCTATCGGCTGCAGAAGGCGCAAGGTTGTGGTAGTGCCTGCAGCCAAAGCTTGCCGCAGTTCGCGAAGGTCACGGGCCAAATCGGCCCCGGATTGGTAACGCTGCACCGGATCCTTGGCCATGGCACGGGAAATAACCGCGTCCAATTCAGGAGGCAGACCCAAGTCAAATGCCGAAGCCGGCACGGGTTCACGATTTACCACTTTGAAGCAGACCGTGGTTGCACTGTTCCCGTGGAAAGCAGAGTGGCCGGTCACCATGGCGTAAAGCAGTACGCCCAGCGAGAATAGGTCCGATCGTCCGTCGGCGGGTTCGCCGCTGAGTTGCTCGGGGGCCATGTAGGCCGGCGTTCCCAGCACACGACCGGGAAGGGTGAATTGGGCCAGATTGAGCTTGGCAATGCCAAAGTCGGCGATCTTGGCGTGTCCTTCCTCGGTAATTAAGATGTTTGCGGGTTTGATGTCGCGGTGAACCACTCCCTGCGTATGCGCGTAGTCGAGAGCGTCGGCAATTTCCTCCGCCAGTTGCAGCGCGGTGCGAAGCGGCAGTTTTTTCTCCCGCACCAATAACTGATTTAGAGACTGGCCGGTGACGTACTCCAGGACGATGTAGGGGTCGTGTTTTTCGGGGTCTTCGCCGACATCAAAAATGGTGACGATTCCGGGATGCTGCAGCCTGCCCGCGGCTTGCGCCTCAACCAGGAAACGCAGGCGATATTCCTCTTCTTCTTTGGGATCCAAGCCCGGCAGCACGATGGTCTTTAGGGCAACCATTCGATCAATTTGCGGATCGCGGGCTCGATACACCACTCCCACGGCTCCGCGACCGAGTTCGGCCACGATCTCATATCGTCCAAAACGCCTGGATTGCCGGGTTTCCATGCCGCAAAAAGGATAGGGGTCCTCAGATCATCTTAGTGCAGGGAGTTGCTCGATTCGTGTGCTCTCTGTTACGCAGCGCATTACGGGAGTAACCCGAAGAACCGCTTTGGCGAGTGCCTGAGCAGGTCGATTTCTCGTTGGTTTTGTTGAGGTTCAGACTTGGATCCGCAGGAGATGCCAGCTCAGCGCTTAGCCGCCAGCGGCAAATCCGCCGGTGTGCGCGATGTTCAGGCGGAGGTACTTGTAAGGATTGACGGGCGTGTCGTTGATGCGGACTTCATAGTGGAGGTGGGGGCCAGTCGATCGTCCGCTCGCGCCGACATAACCAATCACATCGCCACGATGAACGTGCTGGCCGGGGGTTGCGGCGAAGCCTGAAAGATGGCCGTAGCGGGTACTAATGCCGTGACCATGGTCGAGCATGATGACTTTGCCATAGCCGCCAAGGAAATCGACGAAGGTGACGACCGCGTCCGCCGGCGCAATCACTTGATGTCCATAGTTGCTACTGATATCTACCCCGCTGTGGAATGCGCCTTCACCGTTAAACGGATCGATGCGCTCCCCGAAACTTCCCGTTACCTGCCCTTCGACCGGCCAGAGGTTGGGTGCCGAATTGGCACGGAACCAGTCCGCCGTGGTGGCGTTACGCGTCAGGCCAAGAGTAATGCCGACCGTGGCCGCGCCGCTCAGCGCCGAACTACGCAAGGCGTGCAACTGATCCAGCGATGAAGTCACTTCCGCATCCTGAATCTGCTCCTGGCTCGCGGTTACCAGAGTTGGCTGGGACTTCAACCCATACAGCGCCGAGACCTCGTTGGCGATCGATCCCAGAGATGCCACTTGCACATCGCGTTCCTTGGCCACTTGCTCAAGCCGAGAATAGCGGTCCTTCAGCTGCTCTTTTTCGGTACGCAATTCGTTATAACGCGAGACTTTGAACAGCATGCGGGCGTAGGAACTGGCGATGCCGGTGAGGCTGAGGAATCCGATTGCGGCTCCCACCACGAATATGTAGAGATACTGGACGGGAATCGAGATCTTGCGTAACTGGCCGTCGTCGCCGCGAGCCACGAAAAGGATGTAGAAGCGCTTCTGCAAGTCGTTCCTCTTTAATCCTTGAAAAATCAGGCCCGGAAATCCAGGATGGTCTGTGGTTGCAGAAACCCTGAGCGGTCATCCTGATTCGGGCTACGCTCCCTCTTGGGGACGGATACTTCTTACGTGCCCATACCTACCGGAACCAAGGCCACGAAACGTAAAAGGCTTACGCGTCTGCAATTCTTACCGAACATAGAACTTAACTCGGCCGTAAGGTGTTGCGAATGACTGGTAAAAGGTAACAAACCAGGTTCCCCCTGTCAACGAGGCGGGAGGACAACTGACGGTTACTTAAGGGGTGGTAACGAACTCGGTCAAGGGGCTGGTTACGATCGTTCGCGGGACGGAATTGGTGCATGGCCAGATTCGTGCCGCAAGCCCGCAGCGGATCGGTTTGGGCTATGATCTCTCTCGCCGTGCCTGTTCCAGAAAAAACTCTCATTGCCCACATCCGCCGAATGGCGCTCCAGCGAGGCGCGAGGGGCGGGAATCGTACCCTCCTCACCGGCATCGGAGATGACTGTGCGGTGCTGCGGCTGCGGCCCGAACACGAAATGCTGGTCACCACGGATTTCAGCCTCGAAGGGGTTCATTTCCGGCGGAACTGGCATCCGCCCGAATCTGTTGGCCATCGATGCTTAGCTCGCGGACTGAGCGATATCGCAGCCATGGGCGGACTGCCTACGGCGGTGTTTCTGTCACTCGCACTGCCGGAGGAGGTGCCCCAGAGATGGGTCGAGCGGTTTGCTCGTGGCTTGCTGACTTTGGCGCAACAGTATGGAGCCACGCTGGCCGGAGGAGATACGGCGAAGTCTCCCCATGGAGTTCTTGCAGACATCGTTGTGATTGGGACGGTGCCGCGAGGTGAGGCCGTTAGGCGTGCGGGGGCGCGGCCTGGTGACCGCATATATGTCAGCGGCGAACTGGGCGGATCTGCTGCTGCATTGGCCCGAATGCGGGAAAAGCCTAAGGGCACGCTCAGGCCGCGGGATTATCCTGGGCATTTCCTTCCCCAACCGCGGATTGAGCTGGGCCGCGCGTTGCGAGAGAAGGGGTTGGTGTCCGCCATGATCGACATCAGCGATGGGCTCTCGACCGATCTGGCCCACATTTGCGAAGAAAGCGGAGTAGGAGCTGAAGTCGAAGCCGAAGCCGTCCCACGGGCCAGCGTCGGCAAACCGGCGCGCGAAGTGGATCTGCAAGTTGCGCTTCACGGCGGAGAAGACTACGAACTGCTGTTTACCGCACCCAGCGGCAAACGCATTCCCTCGCGGATTGCAGGCGTACCCATTACGCGAATAGGGAACATCGTGCGCCGTCGAAAGATATTACTCATGAGACGAGGCGGCACTCGATGCGAGCTCAGGCCAGAGGGGTGGGAACATTTCAAGAGGTAGCCGTTACTTCCGTTACCACCCATGTCTATACCCATCGGCGGAGGAGCAGCATACAGTAGTGCCATGTGCTCCCGTAGATTTACACTGACTCTTCTATTCGCTGGTTTGTTGGTCATATCGATCGTAAGCTCAGCCGCGACAGAACGATCAAAGACGCCGGCGCCGCCGCCCGCGCCCGCCAAGGCTCCTTCTCCTGCGGTGACCGATGAACTGGTGCACAAACAATTCGGCGAGAACTGTACGCTGCTGGTCGGGCCTCCGCAGTTTACGATGGACCTCGACGGCGATGGGGTGGATGACTTGGTTGTTGCGGCCCGCTGCAAGAATCCGATGGCTGATCGTGACGAGTACAGCTTTCAAATCATCGACCCGTATGACTCCTTTCTGGGCTTCGGCGACGTCAAAGTAACATCAAGCTTTGCCTCCGATGCCCCCGAGCGCAGAGGCGTTTGTTTGTTGATCATTCACGGTGACGGCCCGGCTGCCTGGCGGTCGGAGAAGCCCAAGGCTAAGTTCATGTTGATCAACTTGCCCTTTAAAACCCTGGCGGCTAAGAAGCTAAGCTTGAAGAAGAGAATGGCAATCGCGATCTACATGGAAGAAACCGGTGAGGCAGACAACCTGTCGTCGGTAGTTTTCTGGGACGGCAAGAAGTATCGCTACCAGCCGCTGGGATCGAGCATGGAGTAAGTTAAATTGCTGGCCCCTCTCACAAAAAGCGCCATACCCAAGCTGGAAGAGGCATCTAAGTAAGAAAAGTCCTCTGCCTGGGCAGAGTTCTCCGCCTGGAAATTGTTGGTCAAGCCGATGCGAGCACCTGGCATCATTTTGATTCTGCTGGCTCTAGCCCTGCCGGCCTTTGCCCAAAAGGACCCAGGCGACAGAGCCTCCGGTCACGCGACAATCTCCGGGCTTCAGACCGGCAATATCCTCTCAGTTGAGAAGCATGGGGAGGGGCGGGCGTTTGACTGGGTCAGAGGAGGTTTGGCATTAATCCCTGTGTACGACCACTATGCCTTCTATAACATCACCATCCAGTTGAGTGGCAAGAACTACGTGGTGCGTTACGAAACCCAGACAGGTTATTACCCTGCTGCCTGGAAGCCGGGCAACCCGATCCAAGTGCGACAGGGGCATGGAAGGCTCTACCTCCTTCGATACGACGGAGAAGAGGTGCCTGCGAGCATCGTTCACGAATCCTCACGTCACTAAAGCTGTAAAGGAGCCGGATTAATTCACTTCGAAGGGGAAGACATCCCCGTCCAGGAACATTCTGCGGTTCACCGGATCAAATGTCCGCCGACTAACCCGTGCTCGCAATCGGGAGGCGGTGGGGGCAGCCGGCGCTCCAAGTCGTCGGGACAATGGGAAAGTCTTCTTTCGGGGGCCCGGCGGAACAGTGCCGCGCACCGCGAGTTGCCTCTCCCGGCCGCGCGGAAGGTGGTCATGGTGCTGGTTGGAGCCGCCACCCATTTCGCTTTGCTACGCAGGCATGGAACGGTCTTTTCGATCGCCTGTTTTCCTGGTTTCTTGGAAGGCTGATTCCCGATTAGTCCTGGCACGCAGGAGGGGACGGCAAACTACGGTAGTTCGCGTTCCACGTGAGTCTTGACCGAAGCGCATGCGCGTCCTGGCCGGGACTACATGGCGAGAAGCCAAGCCCTATAATCGAATTTCGATGAAATCTTTTTTTCGCGTCGCGCTGCTGGCCTTGCTGCTCGTGATCGTCGCCCTGGTCTCGGCGCTGACCGCAATGCGCTTTGCCATCCACGGACAAGAAGTCGCGGTCCCTGCGCTGGTCGGTCTTACGCCCGCCGACGCCGAGCGCGCCGCCGCGGCACTGGGATTGCAGATCCAGATCGAACGGCAATATTACAGCGCGCAGATTCCCGAGGGGCGCATAACTTCGCAGCTTCCCATGCCCGGCACCAAAGTCCGCCGCGGATGGGACCTGCGCGTGGCCCAAAGCCTGGGCCCGCAGCGCGTGGCGATTCCCGACGTTGCCGGTGAAAGCGAGCGCGCTGCGGAGTTGAACATTCGCCGCCGGGGTCTCGACATCTCTTCCATTGCGCAGATGCAAATGCCCGGCACCCCGGCTGATCAGGTGCTCGCCCAAAGTCCTCCCGCCAATGCGAGTCAGGTGGCGGCGCCGAAAATTAATTTGCTGGTGACCGCAGCCGTCGATGCTCAGGCGTATGTGATGCCCAGTTTCATAGGTCAGCCGCTCGGCACCGCCAGCCGCGCGCTACAGGATTCAGGATTCAAGTTGGGCAATATCAGCGTGGCCCAAGCTCCGGCAAATGGTGCGACAACGCCCCCAGCGAATTCTTCGGCATCCGGCGCAGATTCTGCCGGTGCCACCGCCGGAGCACCTGCTCCTTCAACATCCGCCCCAGCAATATCGGCACAATCGTCCTCGTCGCTCCCGTCGACCGCGCCCGGGAATGCGCCACCTCCAGTACCTGGTATGCCCTCACTGTCTGTGCCGCCTCCGCAGCCGACACCGGCCAGCATGGTAGTTTCGCAGGCGCCCGCCGCCGGACAAAAAGTCGTGGCGGGAGCGATTGTCAATTTTGAAGTGCGATGAAGATTATGGCGTGAAAACCTTAAAGTATCCTCCCCGCACAAGCTCCGAACCAGAGATCGGTTGAGCATCCATGGCTAGAGCTTTTCGATGATTGCCGCAAAAAATCCATCGCCGGGATGGACGCCGGGAAGCGTCCGCAGGTAGGGTCCGCGTGTGAGCGATGCTGCATCGCTCCAGACCAATTCGCCTTCGGCTTTGAGCCGTTCGATTTCAACCCGGCAGTCGAGCAGACGAAATGAGTGATCTTCGGCGAGAGCTTGCTCAACCACGGTTTCGTTTTCTTCCATTTCGAGAGAACAGGTTGAGTAGATAACTCGTCCGCCAGCAGCCACAGAATTCATCGCCCCGCGCAGAATTGCAAGTTGTCGCGCGTGAAGATCGTCAAGGTCCTCGGGCTTGAGCCTCCACTTGATTTCCGGATTGCGCGCCAGCGTACCCGTTCCCGAGCAGGGAACATCAGCTAACACACGATCGAACTTGCCATTAAACGGCAATTGTCGGGCGTCGGCGGAGACCACGAAAATATTTTCTGTCTCCAACTTCCCCGAATGAGAGCGGCCAGCGGATTCTTTATCGCCGTTCCGATTCTGCTGGTTCTCACGGCTCGAATTGCCCGCCTGGGCGCCGTTAACAATGGACTTGCCCGAATCGATCAGGCGGCGCAAAAGATGCGCCCGCTGCGGATGAAGATCGACAGCAATGATTTGCGCACCAGAATCGCGCTGCGCCATCGCCACCGTCTTGCCTCCTGGAGCCGCGCAGCAATCCAGTATCCGCGCCCCTTTGCCGACAAGCATTGCGACCAACTGCGAGCCTTCGTCTTGAATGGCGATCTGACCGTGAGCAAACGCCTGGCTCCGGGTGACATCGCCGGAGCGAATACGTCTTGCCGAGGCAAGCAGCGCGCCCGGGTCGACGATAACGCCTTCCTTCGGAAGTGCGCTCTCGGCGGCGTGATGGTAAAGCCGAATCGCCGTCACCGGGATGGTTTGGTTGTATTGGCAGATGCGCTGCGTGGCGGCGAGCCCATATTGTTTGGCCCAACGTTCGACCAGCCAAAGCGGATGCGCGAAGGCCAGCGCGAGATCTTCACTGCTCGGGTATTCCCTCGCCGGTTGCTCGGCGAGCTTCGACAGCTTGCGCAGAAGCGCATTCACGAACGGAGCCGCCGACCGTTTGCGGGCGCGTTTCACCAGTTCCACACTCTCGTTGATCGCGGCGCGCGCTGGAATGCGATTGAGCCAGCGCAACTGATAAAGCCCCAATCGCAGCGCAATGAGAACTTCCAGATCAAGTTTCCGCATCGGCTGCGCGGAAGCTCCAGCGATGTCAGCGTCGAGACGAGAGCGCCAGCGCAGAACTCCCATGACAAGTTCGGTGGTTAATCCGTGATCGGCCTTGGAAAAGCGTTCGTAAGCAACAGAATGCAGCAGCTCAGATGCAAAAGATGCCTCCTGCTCGACGCGGAGCAGAATATCGAACGCTGCCGCGCGCGCAGGAGAAATCGCCATTTCCGACTTTGGAATTTCTGGCTTCACATCACAAGCGTCCTAGCTTTTCGGCATTTGTGGGGCGATAACCGTTCACGAAATCTCGCGCGGACATGCGTTTTTTGCCTTCGGGTTGAACCTCGAAAAGTTCCAGGGCGCTGTTGTGGGCAGAGCCGACGAGCAATCGGTTCTCCTCGACGTGAAGCTGTCCGGGCGCCAGCGCCTGCGTAATGGGAGCTGCCTTGCGTACTTGCAGATTGTGGCCGCGAAAAACCGTGTACGCCCCTGGCCACGGCTGGAATCCGCGGAGGCGATTGACAATCTCTGTTGCTGAGCGGGAGAAATCAATCAGGCCATCTTGTTTTTTTAGAATTGGCGCGAGCGTAGCTTGCGCGTGATCCTGCGGGCGTGGGTGAACCGATTCCGATTGCAAACCGCGTAACGTTTCCACCAATAGATCGGCTCCGATGGATGCCAGGCGCGGCACCAGCATTTCCGAAGTGTCGTCGGCTGCGATAGGCAGTTCGCGCTGGAGAAGGATGTCACCGGTGTCGAGTCCGGCGTCTATCTTCAGGGTGGTAACGCCGGTGACGGATTCACCCCGTGCGATGGCCCATTGGATGGGAGCCGCACCGCGATATTTTGGCAACAAGGAAGCATGGAGATTGATGTTGCCGAGGGCTGGGAGATCGAGCATCCATTGCGGAATAATATGTCCGTAACCCACAACCACGATCGCGTCTGGAGCAAGAGCTGTCAATTGGGCGCGGAACTCGTCGTTATTTTTGATTTTGTCAGGTTGGGTGATTGGCAGTCTGAATTCCAGCGAACGTTGTTTGACTGGAGATACCGCAGATTCCAGACCTCGGCCTTTCGGTCTATCGGGTTGCGTAACCACCAGACGGATGTCGAATCCAGCAGCGGCGAGTTTTTCGAGCGAAGGGACTGCGAAGTTGGGCGTGCCGCAGAAGACGAGTTGAAGGGAGGGAGGCATTCGGTAATTGAGCAATCGGGTAATCTGGTGATTGAACCGCCCGTGCAGGCAAGGCTAAAACTCAAATTTACCCGCTTGCCAGCGTGTTCTACCATTCCCCCGCTTTAACCAGCTTACGAATTTTTCGCTTGATCAGGTCGCGCTTCAAAGCGCTGATCTGGCTGATGTATAGCTTACCGTTCAAATGGTCGGTCTCATGTTGCAAAGCACGGGCTAATAGCTCTTCGCCGGTCAGCTCGAAGATTTTTCCATGCTCGTCCTGGGCGCGAACGGTGACCGCCCGGGGGCGGGTGACATTCTCACGAAAATCGGGAATGCTGAGACAGCCTTCGCTCTGCTTGAAGCGTCCCTCGGTGTGAATGATTTCCGGGTTAATCAATACGAGCTTGGCCTTGGGATCCTCCTTGAAGCTCACGTCGATGACAGCAATGCGGCGAGAGATGCCGATCTGCGGGGCAGCTAGGCCGACACCGCGCGCGGCATACATCGACTCGAACATATCGTCGGTGAGCTTCCTGAGCTCGTCGTCGAAGACCGTAACAATTTCGGCTTTCTTTTCCAGGACGGGATTGCCAAACTTTACGATGGGGTAGATCATCAGTAGTTTTTCAGCTGCAGGCGGTAGCCTTCAAAGTTACGGAGAGTCTCTCCCATCGAATCGCCGCCAAACTTTTCGAGCGCGCAGCGGGCCAGGGTTAGCGCGACCATGGATTCGCCGGCGACGCCAGCGGCGGGCACAACACAGACATCGGAGCGTTCGTACGCAGCCTTTACCGGCTCGCGCGAGGCGAAGTCCACCGACTGCAAGGGGCGGCGCAGTGTTGAAATGGGCTTCAAGTATCCGCGGACGCGGATATCTTCTCCGTTGGAGACGCCGCCTTCGATACCGCCGGCGTTGTTGCGGGCGCGGGTAAATCCGGCGAAGCCCGACGCTTTGCGATAACCTATTTCATCGTGCACAGCGGAACCGGGCGACGCGGCCGCCACGACCCCGGAACCGATTTCAACCGCCTTGACGGCCTGAAGGGACATGACGGCGGCGGCGAGAAGAGCATCGAGACGTTCGTCCCATTGCGCATAGGTGCCTAGACCCGGAGGAACACTGTGCGCGACGACTTCAAACACTCCTCCGAGAGAATCGCCGGATTTGAGAACCTTGTCGACTTCTTCTTTCATGCGCTCTTCGACTTTGGGATCCGCGCAGTTGAGCAGGATTTCTTCCTTCTGATAGAGCGAAAGAATCTGCTCCCATGCGACTTCATGTTCGAGCGCCACAGCGCCAACTGCAACCACGTGGCTAAGAATCTCGATACCAAGCTGGTGCAAGAAGAGTTTGGCCAGGGCTCCGACCGCAACGCGCGCGGCGGATTCACGCGCTGAGGCGCGCTCTAGGACGTAGCGGGCTTCGGAAAAATTGTACTTCAGCGCTCCGGCGAGGTCGGCATGTCCGGGGCGGGGAGAGGCAACGCGTTTGTGTTTTGTGGGATCGCCTTCACCAACGGGGAGAGATTCCTGCCAATTCTTCCAATCTTTATTTTCCAACTGGATGGCGACGGGAGAGCCGATGGTCATGCTCTGACGGACGCCGGAAAGGATGTGAGCGGTGTCTCGCTCGATCTTCATGCGGCCGCCGCGACCATAGCCTTGCTGCCTTCTCTTCAACTCGTGATTTATTTGCTCGACGTCGACGGGCATGCCCGCGGGCAGACCTTCGACTATCGCGACCAGCGCGCGACCATGTGATTCGCCGGCAGTAGTGAAACGGAACATCTTCTTTAGTCAGACAAAGACGTTCACCGCAGAGACGCCGAGAACGCCAAGATTACGCAGACACTACTCCCTCAAGCCGAGCACTTTCCTTCTGATACCATCCTTCAATACGACAACGTTGAAGTTCATCAACAATCCAACATTCCAGCCGCCGAGTCGGAGATAAGTTATCAACTGTGCTTCATGGATTGGCGAGATCGCTTCAACTGATTTTACTTCGACAACAACCAAACCGGCGACGAGAATGTCCAAACGATATCCGCACTCGAGGCGAATTCCTCGGTATTCGAGGGGTAAGGGTACCTGACGCTCGAACGGGATTCCGCGCAGAAGTAACTCCTGGCAGAGACATTCCTGATATGCTGATTCTAGTAAACCCGGTCCGAGCTCGCGATGAACTGCGATGCCTGCTCCGATTACCTCCTGAGTAATCCGGTTGATGATTGCTGATCCTGGTTGTGGACGCATGTCGATGTATCCTCGGCGTAACCTCTGCGTTCTTTGCGTCTCTGCGGTGAGTTGTTACTCGAGTCATCGTAACCCCAAAAAATTGAATTTCAACCTAAAATTATCTTGCTAAGTAAGGAAAAGATCAGGAAACATATTCCCACGTCCCAGAATACCCCTCGGATCAAAAGCGTGTTTCAACGCAGCCATCTCGCGCAAGTGTTCGTCGCCATAAAGCTCGCGCAAGTATTCGCGTTTCAGCT
>Ga0137418_10006062_pt1 | contig 11111 bp, 1 predicted proteins | sample CZODoug3_1_2_16f_FD_122242 | JGI IMG/M metagenome (GOLD analysis project Ga0137418, IMG submission 122242) | Vadose zone soil fungal communities from Angelo Coast Range Reserve, California, USA - CZODoug3_1_2_16fungal (Hybrid Assembly) | ecosystem: Environmental > Terrestrial > Soil > Vadose... | reverse complement strand
CACCACCACTGGCGGCCACGGTCGCGGTGCCTGCGAGCGTGCCGGCGCTCGGGTTCGTGCCGATCGCCACGGTCACGTTCCCCGCGAAGCCGGTGGCCGTGTTGTTGCTGGCATCGAGCGCCGTCACCTGCACCGCGGGCGTGATCGTCGCTCCCGCCGTCGTGGTGCTCGGCGGCACCGAGAACACCAGCTGCGTTGCCGTCCCCGCCGTGATATTGAACGCGGTGCTGGTCGCTGTCCCTGCGCCTGTCGCGGTGAGCGTATAGCCCGACCCCGCCTTGTCGATGCTCAATCCGGAGAACGTCGCCACGCCGGCGACCGCCGCTACGATCTTCGTCCCGGACAAGGTCCCCGCGCTCGGATTGGTCTCGATCGCCACCGTCACGGCGCCCGTGAACCCGGTGGCGGTGTTGCCGCTTCCGTCCTGCGCTGTCACCTGCACCGCCGGCGTGATGGCGGCCCCCGCCGTCGTCGTGCTCGGCTGCACCGAGAAGACCAGCTGCGTCGCCGTGCCCACGGTGATGTTGAACACCGTGCTCGTCGCGCTCCCGGGGCCCGTCGCCGTGAGCGTGTAGCCTGTCCCGACCTTGTCAATGTTCAGGTCGGCGAACGTCGCCACGCCAGCCACCGCGGCGTGGGTGAGCGTTCCCGCGAGCGTTCCGGCGTTCGGATTGCTCCCGAGCGCCACCGTCACAGTCCCCGTGAATCCGGTGGCCGTGTTCCCCAGCCCATCGCGCGCCGTCACCTGCACCGGCGGCGTAATCGCCGCGCCCGCCGTCGTCGTGCTCGGCTGCACCGAGAACATCAGCTGGGTCGCCGTTCCGGCCGTGATATTGAAAGCCGTGCTTGTCGTGGTCCCCACGCCCGTCGCCGTGAGCGTGTACCCCGTCCCGACTCTGTCGATGCTCAGGCCGGCAAAGGTCGCTACTCCACCCACCGCCGCGTGGGTGAGCGTCCCCGTGAGGGTCCCGGCACTCGGATTGGTCCCGATCGCCACCGTCACATTGCCCGTAAACGCGATGGCGGTGTTGTTGCTCGCATCGAGGGCCGTCAGCTGCACCGCCGGCGTGATTGCCGCGCCCGCCGTCGTCGTGCTCGGCTGCGCCGAGAACACCAGGTGCGTCGCCGTCCCCGCCGTAATGTTGAACGCCGCGCTCGTCGCCCCCGTCAATCCCGTCGACGCCGCCGTGAGCGTGTAGCCGGCGCCGGTCTTGTCGATGCTGAGCGCCGCGAAGCTCGCCACGCCCCCGACCGCCGCGACCGTCGCCGTCCCCGCGAGCGTGCCGCCGCCCGGGTTCGTCCCGATCGCCACCGTGACGTTCCCCGTGAACCCGCTGGCCGTGTTGCCTTGGGCATCGCGCACGGTCACCTGCACCGCCGGTGTGATCGTCGCCCCGGCGGTGGTGGTCGTCGGCTGCACCGTGACCGCGAGCTGCGTCGCGCCACCGGGGGTGACGGTGAAGGCGTTGCTTTCGTCGCTCACCTGGCCGCTCGACGCCGCGATCAGCGTGTAGGCGGTCCCGCTTCTGTTGATGCTCAGATTCGCGAAGCTCGCGACCCCGGCTACTGCCGCAGCCGTCGCCGTCCCGGCAAGCGTGCCTCCGCTCGGGTTCGTCCCGATCGCCACGGTCACGTTGCCCGTGAACCCGGTGGCCGTGTTCCCTTGGGCGTCGCGCGCCGTCACCTGCACCGCCGGCGTGATCGGCGTTCCAGCCGTGGTGGTGGTCGGCTGCACCGTAAAGACCACCTGCGTGGCCGAGCCCGCCGTGATGTTGAACGCCGTGCTCGTCGCCCCCGACATCCCGGTCGCCGTGGCGGCCAGCGTGTAGCCCGCGCCGGTTCTATTGACGCTGAGCGTCGTGAAGGTCGCCACCCCGGCCACGGCCGCGACCGTCGCCGTCCCCGCGAGTGTGCCCCCGCTCGGGTTCGCCCCGATCGCCATGGTCACGTTCCCCGTGAACCCGCTGGCCGTGTTGCCCAGCCCGTCGCGCGCCGTCACCTGCAGCGCCGGCGTGATCGTCGCCCCGGCCGTCGTCGTACTCGGCTGTACCGTGAAGACCAGCTGCGTCGCCGTCCCCGCGGTGATGTTGAACGCCCCGCTCGTCGCCCCCGTCAGTCCGGCCGCTGTGACGGCCAGCGTGTACCCCGTCCCGGGCTTGTCAATGCTGAGCGTCGCAAAGTTTGCCACCCCCGCCACGGCCGTGACCGTCGCCGTCCCCGCGAGCGTGCCCCCGCCCGGATTGGTGCCGATCGCGACGGCCACGGTCCCCGTGAACCCGCTGGCCGTGTTGCCGTGCGCGTCGCGCGCCGTCACCTGCACCGCCGGCGTGATCGTCGCGCCCGCCGTGGTCGTCGTCGGCTGCACCGTGTAGACCAGTTGCGTCGCGGTCCCCGGCGTGATGTTGAACGCCCCGCTCGTCGCTGCCGCCGGGCCGGTCGCGCTCGCGGTCAGCGTATAGCCGGTCCCGCTCTTGTCGATGCTCAGATTCGCGAAGCTGGCCACCCCCGCCACCGCCGCAACCGTCGCCGTCCCCCCGAGCGTGCCCCCGCCCGGGTTCGTCCCCAGCGCCACCGTCACGGTCCCCGTGAATCCGCTCGCCGTGTTCCCCTGGGCATCGCGCGCCGTCACCTGCACCGCCGGCGTGATGGCCGCGCCCGCCGTGGTGGTCGTCGGCTGCGCCGTGAAGACCAGCTGCGTCGCCGCGCCAGGCGTGATGTTAAAGGCGGTGCTCGAAGCAGTGGTAAAAGCCGTGGCCGAGGCAGTCACCGTGTAGCCCGTGCCGACCCTATCGATGCTGAGATCCGCGAAGGTCGCCACGCCCGAGGCCGCGTTGACCGTCGCCGTTCCCGCGAGCGTGCCGGCGCCGGGATTGTTCCCGATCGCGACTGTGACGGGCCCGTTGAAGGTTGTGACGGTGTTGCCCAGCGCATCCTGGGCGGTCGCCTGCACCGCCGGCGTGATCGTCGCCCCCGCGGTGGTGCTCGTCGGCTGCACCGTGAAGACGAGCTTCGTGCCTGTCGAGGGGGTGATGTTGAAGGCGCTGCTCGTGGCCCCCACGAGCCCCGTGGATGCTCCGGTCAGCGCGTAGCCGACGCCCGCCCTGTCAATACTCACGTTCCCGAACGTCGCTACGCCTCCGACTGCCGCGATCGTCGTCGTCCCCGCGAGCGTGCCCCCGCTCGGGTTCGTCCCGATCGCCACGGTCACGGTCCCCGCGAACCCGCTGGCCGTGTTGCCGAGTGCATCCCGAGCCGTCACCTCGACAGCGGGTGTGATCGCAGACCCAGCGCTGGTGGACGTGGGCTGCACCGTAAACACGAGCTGCGTCGCCGTCCCGGCGGTGATGTTGAATGCCGCGCTCGTCGCCGCCGTCGGGCCGGTCGCGCTCGCCGTGAGCGTATAGCCGGTCCCACTCTTGTTGACGCTCAGATTCGCGAAGCTCGCGACCCCGGCCACGGCTGCGACCGTCGCGGTCCCCGCGAGCGTGCCGCCGCCCGGGTTCGCCCCGAGCGCCACCGTCACGGTCCCCGTGAATCCGCTGGCCGTGTTCCCCAGCCCGTCGCGTGCCGTCACCTGCACCGCCGGCGTGATCGTCGCGCCCGCCGTGGTCGTCGTCGGCTGCACCGTGTAGACCAGTTGCGTCGCGGTCCCCGGCGTGATGTTGAACGCCCCGCTCGTCGCTGCCGCCGGGCCGGTCGCGCTCGCGGTCAGCGTATAGCCGGTCCCGCTCTTGTCGATGCTCAGATTCGCGAAGCTGGCCACCCCCGCCACGGCCGCGACCGTCGCCGTCCCCCCGAGCGTGCCGCCGCCCGGGTTCGTCCCCAGCGCCACCGTCACGGTCCCCGTGAACCCGCTGGCCGTGTTGCCCAGCCCGTCGCGCGCCGTCACCTGCACCGCCGGCGCGATCGCCGCGCCCGCCGTGGTCGTCGTCGGCTGCACCGTGAAGACCAGCTGCGTCGCCGTCCCCGCGGTGATGTTGAACGCCCCGCTCGTCGCCCCCGTCAGTCCGGCCGCTGTGACGGCCAGCGTGTACCCCGTCCCGGGCTTGTCAATGCTGAGCGTCGCAAAGTTTGCCACCCCCGCCACGGCCGTGACCGTCGCCGTCCCCGCGAGCGTGCCCCCGCCCGGATTGGTGCCGATCGCGACGGCCACGGTCCCCGTGAACCCGCTGGCCGTGTTGCCGTGCGCGTCGCGCGCCGTCACCTGCACCGCCGGCGTGATCGTCGCGCCCGCCGTGGTCGTCGTCGGCTGCACCGTGTAGACCAGTTGCGTCGCGGTCCCCGGCGTGATGTTGAACGCCCCGCTCGTCGCTGCCGCCGGGCCGGTCGCGCTCGCGGTCAGCGTATAGCCGGTCCCGCTCTTGTCGATGCTCAGATTCGCGAAGCTGGCCACCCCCGCCACGGCCGCGACCGTCGCCGTCCCCCCGAGCGTGCCGCCGCCCGGGTTCGTCCCCAGCGCCACCGTCACGGTCCCCGTGAACCCGCTCGCCGTGTTCCCCTGGGCATCGCGCGCCGTCACCTCCACGGCAGGAGCGATAACGGACCCGGCCGTGGCCGTGGTTGGCTGGACGGTGAAAGCCAGTTGGGTTGGCGGGCCGGAGTTGATCGTGAAGGCGACGCTCGTTTCTCCAGCGAGCCCGATCGATGACGCGCTCAGCGTATAGCCCGTGCCGGCCCGATTGACGCTCAGGTCGGAGAATGTCGCGATCCCGAGCACGGCCGCCTTCGTCGCCGTGCCCGCGAGCGCGCCGCCACCGGGATTGGTCCCAATCGCCACCGTCACATTCCCGGTGAAGCTCGTGACGGTGTTGCCGAGGGCGTCTTGACCCGCGACTTGCACGGCGGGACTGATCATCGCACCGGCGGCCGTGGCGGTGGGCTGCACGGTAAACGTCAGCTGGCTCACGGACCCTGGATTGATGGCGAATGCGCTACTGATCACGCCGGTGACCCCGGTGCCCGCCGCCGTCAGCGTGTAGCCGCTCCCGCTCTTGTTGATGCTCAGGTTCGCAAAGCTGGCCACGCCCGCCGTGGCCGCGAGCGTCGTCGTGCCCGCGAGCGTGCCGCCGCCCGGATTCGTCCCGATGGCCACGGTGACGTTGCCCGTGAACCCGGTGGCCGTGTTGCCCTGGGCGTCGCGCACCGTTACCTGCACGGCGGGAGCGATGACGGACCCGGCGGTGGCCGCGGTTGGCTGGACGGTGAAGGCCAGTTGGGTGGCCGCACCCGGGGTGACGTTAAAGGCCGCGCTCGACCCGGTCGTCAAGCCGGCGGCTGCGGCGGTGAGTGTGTACCCTGCGCCGTTCTTGTCGATGCTCAGATCGGGGAAGCTCACGACTCCGGCGACCGCCGCCTTCGTCACCGTTCCGGCCAGTGTGCCGGCAGCAGGATTGCTCCCAATGCCCACCGTCACGTTTCCGGTGAAGCTGGTCACGGTGTTGCCCAGATTGTCCTGCACGGCGACTCGGACCGCTGGGGTGATCGGCGCGCCCGCCGTGGTGTTCGTCGGCTGTACGGTGAAGACCAACTTGTTGGCCGCCGCGGCGGATACATCGAACGCCGTGCTGGTGGTGCCCGCGACACCGCCGGAAGCCGCGGTCAGCGAGTAACCGGTGCCCGTCCTGTCGATGCTGAGGTTGCCATACGTCACGACGCCCGCGACCGCGGCCACGCTGATCGTCCCCGACAGGGAGCCACCGCCGGGATTCGCACCGATCGCCACCGTCACGGTCCCGGTGAATCCGGTAGCCGTGTTGCCCTGCGCATCCCGGGCCGTGACTTGCACCGCGGGTGCGATCACCGAGCCAGCGCTCGCGCCGGTCGGCTGAACGGTGAAGGCCAGCTGCGTCGCCGCCCCTGAGGTGATGGCGAACGCGGCGCTCGTCGCGCTGGTCGGGCCGGCGGCCGCCGCCGTGAGCGTGTAGCCGTTTGCGCTCTTATTGATGCTCAAGGTCGCGAAGCTCGCCACCCCCGCCGTCGCGGCGACCGTGGCCGTCCCTGAGAGCGTCCCACCGTTGGGATTCGTCCCGATGGCCACCGTGACGTTCCCCGTGAACCCGGTCGCCGTGTTGCCTTGCGCATCCCGCGCGGTCACCTGCACCGCCGGCGTGATCGCCGCCCCTGCGGTGGCGGTCGTCGGTTGGACGGTGAACACGAGCTGCGTCGCGGTGCCGGACGTGACATTGAACGCCGCGCTCGTAGCTCCCATCATCCCGCCCGCCGTCGCCACAACGGTGTAGCCCGTGCCGACGAGATTGATGCTCAGATTCGAAAAGGTTGCGACCCCGCTCACCGCCGCCACGGTGAAGGTGCCCGAGAGTGTCCCGCCACCGGGGTTCGTCCCCAGCGCCACCGTCACGGTCCCCGTGAACCCCGTAGCCGTGTTGCCGGAGGCGTCGAGGGCCGTTAGCTGGACCGCTGGGGCGATGGCCGCGCCGGCGGTCGTGTTGGAGGGCTGCGTTGAGAACACCAGGCGGGCCCCGACCGCCGCCGTCACCGCGAACGCGGCGCTGGTGGCCGTACCGAGCCCCACTGCGCTGGCGGTCAGCGTGTAGCCGCTCCCGACCTTGTCGATGCTGAGGCTCGAGAAGGTGGCCGCGCCGTTCACGGCCGCCACGCTGGTCGTGCCCGTCAGCGCGCCGCCGCCCGGGTTCGCGCCCAACGCCACGGTCACGTTGCCGACGAACCCGGTCGCGGTATTCCCGAATGCGTCGTGTGCGCTCACCTGCACGGCGGGCGTGATCGCGGCCCCGGCCAGCGCGTTGCTCGGCTGCACCGTGAACACGAGCTGCTGCGCCGCGGCGGGGGAAACACCGAATGGGGCACTCGTGACCGTGAGAGTCGTGCCGCCGATCGTCGCCGCCGCCTGAATCGTGTAACCGTTGCCCGCTCGAGCGATGCTCAGGTTGGCGAACGTAGCGACGCCGTTCTGCGCCGCGACCGTCTTTGTGCCCGACAGCGGATCGCCTCCGGGGTTCGAGGCGAGCGTCACGGTCACGTCGCCGTTGAAGCTCGTCAACGTGTTCCCCAGGGCGTCCTGTGCTGCAACCTTCACCGCGGGACTGATCGCGACGCCCGCGACAGCCGGGCCCGGCTGCACCGTGAAGACGAGCTGCGTGGCCGCAACCCCTACGCGGAAGTCCGTCGCCGTCTCCGCGTTGCCCCCGAACGAGACCCACGGGCTCGCCCGGCCGGTCTGATCCAGTGTTCGAGCCTGCCAGTGGTACGCGGTGTTGTCCGAAAGCCCGGCGACCGTGGCGGTCGCGGTCGCGCCGTTCGCGACGGCGGGGCTTGAGGCGCTCGGCCCATTGGCGAACGCGGTGCCGACAGGCTTGACCTCGACCTCGAGGCGCAGCTGGTCGCCGGGGTTGGGATCGGTCACGCTGGCCGCGAAGGTCACCGACCGCGCCGTCGCGGTCCCGCCCACCGGGATGCCAGTGGTGCCATCGCTCTGGAGTTGGTTCAGCCCGGTCGGCGCATTGGGCGGCACCGGCACCGACGTACTGAAGTCGGGAGGACTGTTCGGATTCCCGTCGAACGCCATCCAGTCGCTCGCCCGGCCCGTCTGGTCCGCCGTGCGCGCCTGCCAGTGGTATCCCGTGTTGTTGGCGAGGCCCGTCACGCCGACGAAGCCGGACTGCCCGTTCGCCACGCGGCCGCCCGTCTGCGTCGGCGCGTTCGTGAACGCGCTCCCTACCGGCCGCACCTCGACCTCGAGGCGCAGCGAGTCCCCCGGATCCGGATCCGCCAGCACCCCGCGCAACACCACGCTCGCCTGATCGGTGGAGCCGCCGAGCGGAATCGCCGTGCTCGAGTCACTGCGCAGTTGCACGAGCGACGCAGGACCAGTGGGCGCACTCGGCCGCGTCACCGACAACGTGAACTTTCCCGTCTGCCCCACTCCCGCCGACGTCGCCTCGATGCGGTAGGTGCCCGCGGCAGTCAATCGCTCGTAACGGACGCAGGCGTCGTGAGCCGCCCCCGCGTCGACGCAGGTGTCGTTCAGCACGACCGGCGGAGCGGTCTCGGTGGCCGAGCTGTCGAGCACCAGATACGCGTCCAGCGTCGTCGACGACATGGCGATGGAGATGGAGTCATTCGCATTCGCGGCGAAACTGTAGACGCGCGCGAAGCTGTTGGCGCGATGCGGCGCCCCACAGTCCCACGTGGTGAGTGAATCCGTGAGCTGGGCGTTGAGTACGATCGGCACCGGTCTGCACGGGTGGACCATGAACTCCACCGGGACACGGCCAGGACTGCCGGACGCGTTCTCAGCAGACACGACGACGGTATCGCGATACACCCCGGTCGGCAGTCCCGCGGGATTGAACGCCAGCCGCAGCTTCGCGGGCGCCGTCCCGTTCGTGGGGCCGACCAACCCGAGCCACGATCCCCCCATCGCCAGCCGCGCGCTCCAGGAAAGCGTGCCGGGTCCGGTGTTGATCACGGCGAGGCTGTCCCCGTCCATGGCGGTGCTGCCGACGGCGGCGGAATCCCGCAGTTCGGCCGGCGCGACGGAGAGCGTCGCTACCGGTGGAGGGTTGTTGGTGAGCTTATCGACCTGGCAGGTGGCGAGCAGTATAAGGAGAGGCGCCCGGGCAAGAATGCGCAGCACACCCGTTCCTGGGCGCAGCTTGCGCAGTCCACCGATCATCGGAAAGCCGCCCACGACCAGGCCTTAGTGGCGTCGACACGACGCATGGAGCAAGGCCTGTACCGGCTGAACAGAGTTGTCGTGCCCTGCGTCACACCGTAAACTGTTGCTAAACCGCAACAAGCAGGGCTGCGGCGGGAGGCTGCAGAGCGACAGGGGGGCAGGCGGCTAGGGGGCGGGGGGTGTTGCTTAAGTGGGCGGTACAGGACTCGAACCTGTGACCTCCGGTATGTGAGACCGGCGCTCTAACCAGCTGAGCTAACCACCCTAAGAGCCAGCCGCCAAGGCGCGAAGATGCCGAGGCGCCAAGGCGTCAAGCTAACGGGCCTCCCGTCACGCCGGTAGGCATCAGCCCAGGTGACCCCGTACCCAGCGATACGCCGCTCGCAGCCCCGGAACATGGCTCAGGATCGATCGCACGGCACCGGAGATCGAAGGAACAGGGAACGTGCCGGCATCGATGTCGACGATCTCTCGAGCATCGAGCGTCAGGCCCGCCGCGCTGATGGAATCCAACACATGTGCCTCGGTCCGGGCGCCTGGAATCGGAATGACGCCGGGCCCTTGAGCCAAAAGCCAGGCGAGCGCCACTACTTGAGGGGACACGCTGTGCCGCCGGCTGATCCTGCCGAGCAGCCGATCGGCGGCGAGCATCGCCTTGTAGCGCCTGCCGCCGACCGGACTGTATGCCAGGAGCCCGATCCCGGCATGCGCGCAGTAGGCCAGCACGCCCTGAGTGAGCGGCCAGCGCACGGCTGGGCTGAACTGATTTTGAACCGTCACGATCGGGAGGATCGCTTGGGCAGCTTGGATCTCGGCGACGTCGACGTTCGACAGGCCGACCCACCGGATCTTGCCAGCGCGCCGCAGCTCGGCCAGCGCCCCCACGCTGTCGGCAAACGGGACGCGTGGGTCGGGCGCATGCAGCTGATAGAGATCGATGCACTCGACTTGGAGGGCCCGCAGCGAGCGCTCGCACGCCGCGCGGAGCTGCTCAGGGCGCCCCGCGCGCCCCAGGGCCCCGGCGGGGCCCTCGGGTCGGGTCAGCCCGCCCTTGGTCGCGACGACGATCCCATCGCGTGAGCCCGACCAGGACCGGAGCGCCTTCGCGATCAGGCGCTCGTTGTGTCCAATCTCGCTATTTTGTAGGCAGTAGATGTCCGCGGTGTCGATCAGCGTCACGCCCGCGTCCAGCGCGCAATGAATCACGCTGATACTCTCGGCCTCGGAGGGACGGCCTTGAATCGAGAGGGGCATACCCCCAAACCCGATCGCCGACACCCTCGGAGCGCCGGGACCGAGAGGACGAGTCAGCATCGCGGTCCTTCCACGTCGTCTAGGCGGGCGAAGGGGTGGGCCCTCCAGGATTTGAACCTGGGACCTACGGATTATGAGTCCGCTGCTCTAACCACCTGAGCTAAGGGCCCGCGAACGCCAATATAACCATGCACCGCGTCCTCATCATCTCCCATACGTACATCCTGCCCGGGAACCGCGGGAAGCTGCGGGCACTCGCGGCTCGCGGGCTCGACGTGACGGTCGGTGTGCCACAGCGCTGGCGCGACCCGGTCTTGGGAGGCACGCGCGAAGTCGCCTGGGAGCGCCAGAACGGCGTCGAGGTGTTCCCCCTGCCCGCGCGCCACCACGGCGACGCTGCCACCCTCGCGTTCGGCAGCCGGGCCCTGCACGCCCTGCTGCGCGACAAGCGGCCCGACCTGATGCAGGTGGAAGAGGAGCCCACGGGTCCAGCCGCCCGTCAGGCAGTACGGGCGGCGCGCCAGCTCAAGCTCCCCGCGGTCCTGTTCACGCGTCAGAACGTGGGGCTCCCCCTGCCCTGGCTCGCCGGCTGGCGCCGCAACCGCACGTTGCGCCGGCTGCGCGGCGCCATCGCGGGGAGCGAAGGGGCTGCGGCGCTCCTCCGGTCGCTCGTGCCCGGCCTGCGGGTCGGCGTCATCCCCCAGCTCGGGGTCCACGTGCCGACCCAGCCGGAGCACGCGTATCACGACGGTCTCGCGATCGGATGCGTCGGCCGTTTGGTCCCTGAGAAAGGAGTCGATACTTTGTTGCAGGCGCTGGCCGAGAACCGCGCGCATCGCTGGCACCTGACGGTGGTGGGCGATGGCCCCGACCGGGAGCGGCTGGAGCGGCTGGCATCCGACCTGCGGCTGGCCGCGCGCGTCCGCTGGACCGGGGCGCTGCCGCCCGAGGAGGTGCCGAAGCTCTGGCCCGAGTTGGACGTGCTGGTGCTCCCGGCGCGCGGGCTGCCGACCTGGGCCGAGCCCGCGGCGCACGTGGTCGCGGAAGCGATGGCCCACGAGGTGACCGTGGTGGGGACCAACGCCGGCGCCACGCCCGAGGTGATCGGCGACGCGGGACTAGTGGTGCCGGGAGACGACCCGCTGGCGCTCTCGGCGGCGCTGCGCCGCCTCGCCGCCGCCGACCAGCGCCGTCCGCTCGC
>Ga0137418_10006061_pt1 | contig 11111 bp, 4 predicted proteins | sample CZODoug3_1_2_16f_FD_122242 | JGI IMG/M metagenome (GOLD analysis project Ga0137418, IMG submission 122242) | Vadose zone soil fungal communities from Angelo Coast Range Reserve, California, USA - CZODoug3_1_2_16fungal (Hybrid Assembly) | ecosystem: Environmental > Terrestrial > Soil > Vadose... | reverse complement strand
TCCGCCACAATACTCGGCGTTTCCACAATCCGCTTTTCTTCCGCGCAAACCACCAGTCGCAGGAATTGCGCCATGCTCCATGCCAGCGGCGTGGCGCTGCCCGTTCCCTGGCCAAACACAAATCCCGCTCGCGTCGGCTCCGCCTGATCCCACACCTGCTCCGGAATCATTCCACCCTGGTTCGCGAAATGCAGCATCGCGTTCAAATACGGCGTCGCATCGTGCCCCGCGGCAATTTCATACTCGCCGCGCTCTCCTGTAAAAATCGGCCAGGTGCGCCCGATGCCTTCTCCCTGCCACGGTCCGCCAAAATACGTTTCGCCATAACCATCGTGGCTATATCGGTAAAACGACGGCCCGTTCGGCGTCTCCACGCGAATCGCGCCATCCACGATCTCCACCGAGTGCCGAATGATCGGATCGCTCGCCGGCCGAATTCCCAACCGCACAAATTCCAGGAAGCCCGCGTCCACCACGTCGCGCTCGTCCCAAACTCCGCCGCCATTGCGCGTGTCCAGCTTGAATCCATCGTTCGGATCCGTGTTGTTGTCGATGCGAATGTAGTAGCCCGGTTCCCCCGCGCCTTTGCCCAAGTGCCCCGTGGTCGTCACCATCCAAGATTCGATATGCGCCGCCCAGTCATCCGCGGTCTTCATATAGCGCTCGGCATCCGCAATCGCGCCGTTCTTCCGCGCAATATCCGAAGCGCACACCAGCCCCGCAATCTCCGCTGCGATCGTCGAAGGCGAATAGCCTCCCACCTCTTCCCATCTCTCCTGCTGCGTCACGGGGCCGTGCGACATCACAAACTCCGCCTCCGGCCGCACATGCTTCGTCCACGTCTCCGCGTCCGTCCGCCCCAGTTGCCACGCCAGCACCATCGGGTACGACGCTTCATCCATTTGCAGCGCTTTCCAGTAAGCGCGCCCGTCCAACCAGCTGTTCTGCGGAAAGCCCCCGTCCGGCTTCTGTTGCACTGTATATAAATACGTCAGCGCGCGATCCGCCGCCGCGCGATCGCCCGCAGCCATCAACCCGGTCGCCACCTCATAAAGGTCCCGCGCCCACACCAGGTGATAACCGCCTACCTCCGCCGTGTCCGATTTCGCCGCGAATCCCCATGGAATGGTCATCGAAGCGATCATCGCGCCGCGATACGTCTTATCCTCGTGCGCCTTCAGTACCATCGCCGCAAGCTGGAACTCGTTCTCGTAGCGCGCATCCACTTTGCGCAAGCCCTTCACATACTCCTTCCAACCAGCGACATACTCGTCGCTCACTTCCGCAAATTTCCGCCCAAGCGACTTTTTCGTTACATCTATCGCCGCTGCCGCACTCGCTCCAAACCCGAGCGCCAGCGTATAGTGCCCCGTGCCACCCAGCTTTGCCGCTTGAAAGACGTTTCCCTTCTCCGCGCGATCGTATTTCCACGTCAACTTGTGGTGCAGCAGCAAATCCGTGTACCCGTCGCTCTTTCCCGCAAAGCCGCTGCTCGCCTCCGAAAATCCCGGCGAACTCGCGAGCGCGCAGGCCACATCTTCTTTCTGCGTCACCAGCGCCCCATCCTGCGTAAATCCCGTGTCGCCGTAACCGCTGTTCTTCAGCGCCGGATCGGCCAGCACGTACAACTCATACCCCGCGGGCGCCGTGAACACGACCTCAATCAACACCGCATCCCGTTGCGGATCGCTCGCATACGTTTTCTCAATTTTGAATTTTCCACCAGGATCGCTGCTCGTCTGCCGGTAGAGCAGCGCATCGCTATTCACTCGCTCCAGTGAATGCACCAAATCTTTGGACTCTGCCCAGGTCGCCTTCCCGTCGCTCACCGCGAATTCCAGCGTCCGCAAATTCGCCGTATCCAGCCGCGGGTAATACACCTCGGTCAAAATTCCACTTTCCAGGGTGAACCATACATGCGACTGAGTAGCCGTCGCCGTGCCGACGGCCTCTTTACTCCCCGCCGTCCAGGTCGGGATCGCCCCCGGCGCGCCGGGGGCATTCTGCGCCCAACCACCCGCGGTCACAGACAATGAAAGCACAACAATAGCGAGCAACCATTTTTGGGGAAGCAAGGTCGTACCCTCTCGCGAAGATTTCAAGTTTGAAAAAGGAGGAGAGGCGAAGGATTTCTCCGCCTCCCTCCCCGGGGTGTTCGAGTTAGAACGTAAAACGCAGGCCGAGTTCCAGTTGCCGGAAAGTAAACGGAATGGTCGACTGGATCTGCCCAAACCCTCCCCCAGTCAGAGAGGAGTTCGGATTCGCAAAGTGGGGCGTGTTGGTGAGGTTGTAAGCCTCAAGGATGAAGCGTGCTTTGACCCTTTCGGTGACATCAAAGTCCTTGAACAAGGAAACGTCGATGTTTGAGCTGCCGGGGCCCCGCAAAATATCGCGTCCGGAGGTGCCGGGAGCAATGTAGATGCCAGCCGCCTTGGCGGGATTAGCAAAGGCCGCAGTGTTGAAGTATTTGGTGAGATTGCCGGGGTTTACCGTGGGCTTCCCAACGAGGTCCGCACGGGTTATGTTACTTACGGTAACGCTGAAAGGCTGTCCGGCTTGTAAAGTGTAAATCCCGTTGAGCTGCCAGCCACCGATAGCGTAATTGACCCATTTGGATACGTCTCCGCCCCAACGTTTGCCCCTGCCAAAAGGCAGTTCGTAAAGGGAGCTCAAGACCAGCCGGTATGGCTGATCCTGATTGGAAAGCGCGTGTTCCAATTTGAAGTTGGTGTAAAGCTGTGGCTGGCATGTATCAATGGCCCCACAAGCATCGTCAATGGTCTTGGACCAAGTGAATGCTCCCAAAAATTGCAAGCCCTTCATCATCCTGCGCTCGTACTGGATTTGTAGGGAGTTATAGTCAGACTTTCCGCGATTGTCTTGGACGGTAATGCTTCCGCCAAGATTCGGAAAAAGCTGAGTTCCGGGCGCAGAATTGTATAATTGTTGGTTGGCATTGTAATTCCTGGTGAGGTGCGCTCCGTGAGTTCCCACATAAGCGATGCTCACGGACTGATTCACGCCAATCTCTCGCTGGATTTGCAGGTTCCACTGGGAAACCATCGGGGTTAGGTTTGTCGGCAGGTCCGCAATCACACTCACTCCCGTCGGTGCCGATAAGTTCAGATTTGTGAAGTTTCCGCTGGGCAGAGGAGCCGTAGCATTCGTAGCAATTAACTGGGCTGGTGTACAGCCGGCGGGCGTGCTCGAACAAGGAAGGGATCCGGAGAGTGTAATCCGGGCGCCGAAGTCAGGACCGTTAGCACTGTCATACGTCGCGCTGTTCAGGCCGGCAAACGGAGGATTCTGCGCCAATTGATTGGCAATGCCTCCGCGATCGATAAAGTAAAACAATCCGTACCCGCCGCGAACAACGGTCTTCGCGTCACTAGTCAGTTGGTAGGCAAAACCAAGTCGCGGTCCAAAATTGTGATAGTCGTTGGGAATCAACTGCCGCGAGGCCCCGTTGCTTCCGGCAACGATGAGCGCACCGGTAACCAGATCAAAGTTGGCTTGGCGGTTTTCCACTTCGACCGGCCATGTAAGAATGTCGTAACGCAATCCAAGATTGAGGGTCAGCCGTTTGGTAACGCGGAAGTCGTCCTGGGCGAAGAATCCGTTCTCCCAACTCCGGGTTCCGACAGTGCCCAAGGGAACTCCGTGCTGGTAGCCGTCCACGAAACCAGCCAGAATATCGGAGACTTCGTAATTGGTGTTTACGTGGCCTCCTCCACCCCCGGCGCAGCATCCCGAGCCATTTCCCGCCAGACCAAAGTAACCCTTGGCGTTGTTACCGCGAAACAGATTCAGTTCGCGGCGAAGGATTGTTCCACCAACTTTCACCGTGTGCCGGCCCTTAACCCACGTCAAACTGTCGCTGTAGTCAAGGCCCGTTTGCGGGATCAGATAAGGCCCACCGTCGCCGGTATACTGCAGTTGACTGTTGTATCCACCGATGAGAGCGATACCACCCAGCAGAGGTGTATTGCAGTTGACGATTCCGAGTTGCGTGCAGAAATCGACGCTGTTGAACGGGTTCAAGTATCCGTAAAACGTCCGCACGAAGCCTACGTGCGCTTCATTCACCATCGACGTTCCCAACGTGCTGGTCAAACCGATTGATGCTCCGTACGGATGGTTGAAGTTCGTGCCGCAACCGAATCCGGCGCAGGAAGGGATGGTGGGAAATAGGGTGGTGTGCGTCTGGTCTGTGCGTCCCCTGCTGAATCGGCCAAACAGCGAGTTCTTGCTGTTAATCACATAGTCCGTGCGAATATCAAAATCATTCCAGTTTTCGATTATTTTTGCGGTGTTAGTGTAGTTGTCGAACAAGCTCCCACAGGTACTATTCTGCGCATGGGTGCAGTTTGGTTCCGGAAAGATATTCAGATATTTCTGCCCGACGGTGTTGATTCGCGCTGTCGGAATCACGTTGGGTTGCGCACCGGTCCCCATGAACTGCAGTCCGGTGGTGGGGTCGAGAATCTGAACTGGATTGGTAATGCCAGTGTTCGCGGGGCAGGTGGCCGCTCCCCCGCACAACAATTCGGAAAAGTCACCTGTTCTCATTAGATCCGTGGGCACGGTTGCAAAGCCCGTATTACTGGGCTGTTTCAGGCGAAGCCCTTCATAGTCTCCAAACACGAAAAGCTTGTTTTTGAATATGGGCATCCCCAGCGTGCCGCCGAATTGGTTGCGATTGAACCCAGGCGTGGGTGAATGAGGAGACATGAAGAAATCTTCCGCGTTCAGGCTGGTATTGCGGTTGTACCAGAAGGCGCTGCCATGGATATCGTTTGTGCCTGACTTAATCGAGGTAACCACCAGCGCACCGCCGGCTCGGCCGAATTCCGCGGGCGCTACGCTAGTCTGAACTTTGAATTCGTCAATGGCGTCGGCAGGCGGGAAAAAGACAATCGTGTTCACCAGCGATTCGTTGTTATCGATTCCGTCGAGAATGAAGTTGTTCGATTGGGGACGAAGCCCGTTCACTGACAACGACGCTCCGCCCTCCTGTCCAAACCGGAATGTCTCTGCGTTGTTGTTAACGCCCGTTGCGGAGTTTGAACCGGTGGGAATCCCTCGGCTTGCGCCCGGTACCAGTGTCGCCAGTTGCGTGAAGTTCCGGCCGTTCAACGGTAACTCCGTGATCTGCCGGCCTTCCACAACTTCGCCGATCGCCGAATCCTGAGAGTCGATCACAGGAGAACCCGCTTCCACCACGATCGTTTCCGTAACCTCGCCAACCGATAACTGGAAGTCCGCCACGCCCAACTGCGCCACCTGCAGTTCCAACGTCCGCGAAATCTTCTTGAATCCCTTTTGAACAACGTCTACACGGTAATTTCCCGGCGGAAGTGCCGACACCGTGTAATATCCCAACTCGTTCGTCGTAGTCGTAGACAAGCGCCCCGTCTCCGCGCTCGTCATATTCACCGTCGCCCCCGAAACGGCATTCCCCTGGGGATCGGTTACCGTGCCTTGCAAGCGCGCCGTATCGCTCTGCGCCAGGCAGACCGCCGCTGTCGAGAGGACGACCAGCACAACCAACACCCAATTCCGCAACTGTTTCTTCTTCATTCCATGCCCCTTTTCTTCGCTCGAAATGAGTTTGTCCACACGTGCACCTGACCTGGCAACGCGCAGTGCTTTCCCCGAACGCATCTCGACTTGCGTTAGAACAGGACTCCTACGTCTTGAAACCCGAAGTTAGGAAAATCCCTTGTAACAGTTGAAATTGACCACCCGTAACGAGAAATTGCACCCTTTGTGTGCATCAATTTTTCAGATGCATGCTATAGAAAGAAGTCTCGCCACGTTTGATACTGTTACATGAAAAACCTCTGCCCTTGCAGTGAGTTCCACGCTTTGTTACGTTGTTACAAAGCGATTTTTTTCGGGCGTTACAGGGGCAACATGTCTGATAAGGAGCAACAGTTACGCCAGGTGGAGAAGGTTGCCGCCAGTGCCGTCCTCCATGGTTCCGAGTCTTTGTGTAAGCTCCTGCGTTATCTCGCTCACCACGCCATCGAACACCCCGGCACTCCCTTAAAGGAATACCAAATTGCTACAGAGGAGTTTGGCCGCCCCCCGGATTTTGACCCCGCGGTCGATTCCATGGTCCGTGTCCAGGCTGGTCGCCTGCGCGCCAAGCTTTTGGAATACTATGCCGACGAAGGCACAGCCGATCCCGTCCGCATCGAACTCCCCAAGGGCACTTACACCATCGCGTTCCATAAACGGGATGCCGCATCGAAATCCGACCGGCACCCCCATCCTTCTCCGGACCACTCACATCCTGTCAACGAACAAGTTCCCCGCGCCTGGTTGCTCTCGGTGGTGGTTCTTTCTCTTCTCTTGGCCGGCTCGCTCCTCGCGCTCTTTCTCACTCGCAAAACCACACCCACCACATTTGCCGGCGAAGTCAAACCAGCTCCCGCTGCTTTCCAGACTTTCTGGAAACCGTTTCTCACCGGCCCCGAAGAACCCTGGTTGGTCTTTAGCAACGCCGCTTTCGTCGGCCGCCCCGAAACCGGCATGCGTTATTTCAATTCCACCCGCGATCCGAAAAACGTCATCTGGGATCATTACACCGGCGTCGGCGAAGTCATCGCCGTCCACAGCCTCGATCAGGTCTTCGGCCTTTTGCGCCGCAATCTTCGCGTGAAACGCGGCAGTCTCTTCTCCCTCGATGACGCCCAGAATACCGACCTGATTTTCGTAGGTTCTCCCTCCGAAAATCTCAACCTGCTGGAAATTCCGGGAACCCGCGAATTCGTCTTCCAACGCGTAGCCGAAGGTCCCCGCAAAGGCGACCTCGCCGTTTTCAACGTCCACCCTCAACCTGGCGAACAAAAATTCTATCTCGCGTCCCCTTCCAATGCACTCCTCACCGAAGATTACGCTCTGCTCGCCTTCATCCCCGGACTCAACCCCTCGCGCTCTGTCATGATCATCGCCGGCACCACCACGTTCGGCACCCAGGGCGCTGTCGAATACGCTTGCCGTGAAAAATCCGTTCAGGAACTCCTCTTGCGCCTCTCCGTCTCCGACACCGGCGAACTCAAGCCCTTTGAGGCCCTTCTTCACGTGAAAATCGCCAAGGGTGTGCCTGTTGAAACCGACCTCGTCTCCCTCCGCAAAGTCTCCTCTCCATAACTTCTTGGCCCCAAAACGTAACTTTGTCCCCCGCTCGTTCATCTCAATTTTCGACTTATGATAAAGTTCCGGGACGGTGTAACCCGCCCAGGTAGCCATTACAACAGCAGAAGAGGTACGCCAAATCGCCGGTTTTTGAAGTACAATGCCCCCGCTTCCCGCCGAGCGGTGTTCCCGGCTATCGTTCCTCTCCCGTGGGCGCCCTGTTCTATCCTGCGAAGGAGTCTATATGAGCCAGCCAAATCCTGCTTTATCCTCCGAAGGAGCCTTTGTGAGTCAGCAAAATATTGACCAGCTCTGCATCAACACGATCCGCACGCTTTCCATCGACGCCGTGCAACAGGCCAACTCCGGCCATCCCGGCGCTCCCATGGGTCTGGCTCCCGTGGTCTATTCCTTGTGGCAGAGTTTTCTTCGCTATGATCCCGCCGACCCGCTCTGGCCCAATCGCGATCGCTTCGTTCTCTCCGCCGGCCATGCTTCCATGCTTCTCTATTCCACGTTGCATCTCGCAGGTGTCCGCGCCGTAAATGCAAAAGGCGAAGTGCAAAAAGAACTTTCCGTTTCGATGGACGAGATCAAGCGCTTCCGCCAACTCGGCAGTCGCACTCCGGGACATCCGGAATCGCACATCACCACGGGCGTTGAAACCACCACCGGCCCGCTTGGCCAGGGCATCGCCAACAGCGTCGGGATGGCCATCGCCGGAAAATGGCTGGCCGCGAATTTCAATCAGCCGGGCTTCGATCTTTTCAACTTTCGCGTCTATTCCGTCTGCGGCGATGGAGACCTGATGGAAGGCGTCGGGGGCGAAGCCGCTTCTCTCGCTGGACACCTAGGTCTCTCGAACCTCTGCTGGATCTATGACAACAATCGCGTCACCCTCGACGGCCCCGCAAGCTGGTCCTTCAGTGAAGACATGATGACCCGCTTTGTCGGCTACGGCTGGAACGTCACTCGCGTCGCCGACGCCAACGACCTGCTGCAACTCTCCCGCGCCTACAAAACGTTTCTCAACACCACTGACAAGCCGACACTCATCGTCGTGGACAGCCACATCGGCTACGGCTCCCCGCACAAACAGGATTCCTACGAAGCCCACGGCGAACCGCTCGGCGAAGAAGAAGTAAAGCTTGTGAAAAGGAATTACGGCTGGCCCGAAGACGCCAAGTTCCTCGTACCCGACGGCGTCTACCAGCAGTTCCAAAACGGCGTGGGCGCCCGTGGCAATGAAGAACGCACCAAATGGACCGCGCTCTTCGCCGACTACTCAAAGAAATTTCCCGAACTCGCGGCCCGCCTCGCCAAAATGCAGCGCCGTGCACTTCCCGACGGCTGGGACAAAAATCTTCCCAACTTCCCTGCCGACCCGAAAGGCATGGCCACCCGCGAAAGCTCCGGCAAAGTTCTCAACGCCCTCGCGCAGAATATTCCCTGGCTCGTCGGCGGCTCAGCCGACCTCGCCAAGTCCAACAAGACCAATCTCGTCTTCGAAGGCGCCGGTGATTTCTTCACCAACGAATACAAGGGCCGCAACATCCACTTCGGCGTTCGCGAACACGGCATGGGCGCCGCCGTCAACGGCCTCACCCTCACCGGCCTGCGCGGATTCTCAGCCACCTTTTTCAATTTCAGCGACTACATGCGCGCCAGCATGCGTCTCGCCGCTCTCATGGAAATTCCCTCTCTCTTCATCTTCACGCACGATTCCATCGGCGTCGGCGAAGACGGCCCTACTCACCAGCCAGTCGAGCAACTCGCTGCTTTCCGCGCGATGCCCAATATGCTTGTCTTTCGCCCCGGTGACGCCAACGAAGTCACCGAAGCCTACAAGGTCGCCATGCAACACACGCATGGGCCTTCCACTCTCGTCTTCAGCCGCCAGGCCATACCCACGTTCGACCGCACTAAATACGCTCCTGCTTCCGGCGTAGCCAAAGGCGGTTACGTTCTCGCCGACGCCGATGGCGGCAAGCCCGAAGTCATCCTCTTGGGCACCGGCACCGAACTCCAGCACTGTGTCGCCGCCTACGAAAAACTCAAAGCCGAAGGCATCAAGGCGCGCGTCGTCAGCATGCCCTGCTGGGAAATTTTCGATCAGCAGGACGCCGCCTACAAAGAAAGCGTTTTGCCCGCCGCCGTCACAGCGCGCGTTTCCATCGAAATGGGCGCCACGCTCGGCTGGGATCGCTACGTCGGTCCGAAGGGCAAGATGATCGGCATGCATTCCTTCGGCGCCTCCGCGCCTCTAAAGGATCTTTTGCCGAAATTTGGCTTCATACCAGACAACGTTGTAGCCGCTGCCAAGCAACTCCTCGGAAGGTAACCTGACTATGAAAGTTGTCATCGGTTCGGATCATGCGGGCTTTCAACTAAAAAACGCCATGGGCGTTTTGCTGGCTTCGCTCGGCCATGAAGTCCTCGACATCGGCGCCTACAACGAGAATCCTTCCGACTATCCCGATTTTGCCGAAGCCGTCGGCAAGGCCGTCCTCGATGGCCGCGCCGAACGCGGCGTCCTCATCTGCGGCAGCGGCGTCGGCGCCAGCGTCGCCGCCAACAAAGTCCGCGGCATCCGCGCCGGAATGTGCACGGACACGTACTCTGCCCACCAGGGCGTCGAGCACGACAATATCAATGTCCTCGTTCTGGGCTCCCGCATCACCGGCGAAAAGCTTGCCGAAGAACTCGTCCGCGCCTACATGGGCGCCAAGTTCACCAACGAAGAACGCCACGTCCGTCGCCTCGCCAAGGTGAAGGCTCTCGAGGACAAGATGTGCCAGGGTTGAAATCCCAGGCCCCCTGCCTCGCAGGGGCGTAGAATTAGTAGGAAGGCCCTTTTGAACTATAAGGAGAAGTGTTATGACAACCTCAGCAACTGTCCCCAATACCGGAACTCAGTCCGCAGCCAATCCGCTGAAAGGCCTCCTCGCCTACGGCCAATCTCCCTGGATGGACTACATCCGCCGCGACCTGCTCACCGGCGGCGGTCTGAAAAAATACATTGATAACGATGGCCTGCGCGGGATGACCTCCAACCCCACCATCTTTGAGAAGGCCATCAATGGCAGCACGCTCTACAGCGACGTCCTCAATTCTCCCGAAGCCAAATCTCTCAACGCCAAACAGCTCTTCGAAAAAATTGCCATTCGCGACGTCCAGGACGCCTGCGACATCTTTCGTCCCGTTTACGACGAGAGCAAGCACCGCGACGGCTACGTCAGCCTCGAAGTCTCGCCGTTCCTCGCCAACAACACCAACGGCACGCTCGAAGAAGCCCGCCGCCTCTGGAAAGCAGTCAACCGTCCCAACGTCATGATCAAGGTTCCCGCAACTCCCGAAGGCGTCCCCGCCATCCGCCAGCTTCTCGAAGAAGGCTTGAACATCAACATCACCCTGCTCTTCGCGCAGTCCGCCTACGAGAAAGTTGCCGAAGCCTACATCGCCGCTCTCGAAGCCCGCGCCGCCAAGGGCCAGCCGATCAACCACATCGCCAGCGTCGCCAGCTTCTTCGTCAGCCGCATTGACTCTCTCATTGACTCCAAGATTGACGCTCTGCTGAAAACTGCTTCCGGCGACGCCAAAGTTCTTCTCGAAAGTCTCCACGGCACTATCGCCATCGCCAACGCCAAGCTCACCTACAAGAAATACCAGGAACTCTTCGGCGGCCCGCGCTGGAAGGCTCTCGCCGCCAAGGGCGCGCAGACTCAGCGCCTGCTCTGGGCCAGCACCAGCACCAAGAATCCCAAGTATCGCGACGTCCTCTATGTCGAGGAACTCATCGGCGCGGACACCGTGGACACCATTCCTCCCGCAACTTTCGACGCCTTCCGCGACCACGGCAAGCTCCGCCCCAGCCTCACCGAGGACGTCCCTGGCGCCGCTCGCCACATGGAAAATCTCGCCAAGGCCGGCATCTCCATGAAGGAAGTCACCGAACAGCTGGTCGTCGA
>Ga0137418_10006060_pt1 | contig 11113 bp, 11 predicted proteins | sample CZODoug3_1_2_16f_FD_122242 | JGI IMG/M metagenome (GOLD analysis project Ga0137418, IMG submission 122242) | Vadose zone soil fungal communities from Angelo Coast Range Reserve, California, USA - CZODoug3_1_2_16fungal (Hybrid Assembly) | ecosystem: Environmental > Terrestrial > Soil > Vadose... | reverse complement strand
TGAGGTGTTCCACGAGGAACAGTCTGCGATACGACAACCCGATGATTCGCAGCGATGTCCGGCAAATCCTCCACTACAAGCAAGGGAATGGCGGGTTCGAGCCGCGGCTTCGCGCGGGCCGCGAGTACCAATTTGACCTGGGAATCGCGGGCAACACGCGCGGCGAAGTCGGTCGAAGCGGAATCGTCCATAGGAACCGGAACGGCACCGAGAAGCAGGCACGCCCAAAACGCGGCGACCCATTCAGCAGAGTTGGGAGCCCAGAGCAGGACACGATCGTTTGCGCGAATTCCGTTGAATTTAAGGGCATTTGCGAAGAGCGCAGCATTTGAAGCCAGTTGCTCGTAGGTCCAGGAGGTATGCCGATAACCGCGTGCAGAAACGAGAGCGCGATCGCTCCGGAAGCGATCGAAATTGGCGAACAGTGAGATCAGAGAGTCGCGAGGCATTGGCGTCTCAAAAGTCTCTGGACAAAGCAATCAGTGGGTTCGGCATGCCTATTCACCAACAAGAAAAGGCACGTCGAATGCCACGATAGTACCGCCACCCGCATCGAAACCATGTCAGGAAATCAACGAGGAAAAGCCGGGGCGTCTCAGGTAAACTAGTAGAGGCTGGGGGATCGTGGAATTCCCCTGCCAATTCAGGATATTGTGGTTGCGGGAGCGAAATGCCAGTACCAATGTCACAGATGTGGACGGTTGCCAGCTACGTCCTGAAGCAGAAGATGGCGGGGCGCAAGAAGTACCCGTTCGTGCTGATGCTGGAACCTCTGTTCCGGTGCAACTTGGCGTGCGCGGGTTGCGGAAAGATTCAGTACCCGGCGCATATTTTGAAGCAGGAACTCTCGCCGGAAGAATGCTTCAAAGCGGTCGATGAGTGCGGGACGCCTATGGTTTCGATTCCCGGCGGCGAGCCGCTGATGCATTCTCAGATCGACAAGATTGTAGAAGGGCTGGTGGCGCGCAAGAAATACATCTATCTGTGCACCAACGCTCTGTTGCTTAAGGAAAAACTGGATTTGTTCAAGCCCAGCAAATATCTGACCTTTTCAGTTCACGTGGACGGGCAGAAAGAACACCACGATTTTTCGGTATGCCGCGAAGGCGGATATGAGCAAGCCATCGAAGGCATCCGCGAAGCGGTAAAGCGCGGCTTTCGGGTCACCACCAACACCACGCTATTTGACGGAGCCGACCCCAAGAGCGTCCGCGGATTTTTTGATGAAATGATGGAACTGGGCGTGGAAGGAATGATGCTTTCGCCCGGTTATTCCTACGAAAAAGCGCCGGATCAGAAGCACTTTTTGGGACGCGCCCGCACTCGCCGGCTGTTCCGCGCGATTCTTTCCAATCGCAAGAAGTCCTGGCAGTTCAATCAATCAAAATTGTTTTTGGAATTTTTGATGGGCAAGCGCACCTATGCCTGCACTCCGTGGGGCATGCCGACCTACAACGTGTTCGGCTGGCAGAAACCGTGCTATCTGCTGCAGGACGGTTACGCGGACACCTTCCAGGAGTTGCTGGATTCGGTGGAGTGGAAGAACTACGGAACGGAATCGGGCAACCCCAAGTGCGCGAACTGCATGGTGCACAGCGGGTATGAAGCGTCGGCCGTGGATCATACCTTCAGCGGGCTGCGTGGGCTTTGGGCAACCATCAAGTCGGAACTGAAAACCAAGTACACGGACGCTGACGCGCTGGAAATGTTGAATGAGCCGGTGCAGCCGGTGCATGCGTTTAATCCGCTGGTGCAGATTGATGCCGGTAAATCGCAAATGGAAGAAACTCGCGCGTGAGCGTTCCAACTCATTTTGACCGTCAGGATGTGCCCGGAGCCGGAACCTTCGATCCCGAAAAACTCGAAGTGGCACCGGGCCGGAAGCGCGATGGTATTGAAGGCTGGGTACCGGAGCTGGCATCCGAGCAGGAATTGCGCGAAGCATTGGAAAAGGCATTCGACTACCGTGGCGACGTGACGTTGACTCAGAAGGACGGCACGAAAATTGAAGGATATATTTTTGACCGCGTCGGTGGAACGACTCTAAGTGCTTCGTTTGTAAGGATTTTACCCAAGAGCGGCGCCGGCCGGCTGAAAATTGCATATTCGGACATTGCGGCACTGGCATTCAGCGGACGCGATCCGGCGGCTGGCAAGAGCTGGGATGCTTGGGTCAAGAAATACTGGGAAAAGAAGGGAACCGGCGGCGAGGGAGCAAGCCTTCATCCAGATTTAGGCGAGTGAAACTCGCTGCGCTACATTCCTTGTAACCACTGTTAATTCAATAAGTTACCGTAAATATGCGCCACAAATCTGCGTGGACATTAGCCTCCTCTTGTGTTATTCTTACTCCAGCGTTTGTTGCTCTTGTAATACCTTTTGATTCGCTCAAAAGGACTGCAAGGTAGTTTTTGCAGTCTTTTTTTGTGTTTAACAGGGCGTCACGGCGTAAGTCCCAGCTGGCAAAAAGTAAGAGCTGGCGAGAGATTGGGCACGGACCGAGAGAAGCACGCAATCTAATGATGGTCTCGGAGAAACCGGGCCACGGACATGAGGTCAGTCAGTGAAGGAACAAGGAACGGTAAAGTGGTTCAACGCTTCAAAGGGCTTTGGTTTTATTCAACGGCAAACGGGAGAGGATGTTTTCGTGCACTTCTCCGCGATTGCGATGGAAGGCTATAAATCGTTGAACGAAGGTCAGGCTGTCGAATTTGAAGTGACCAAGGGTCCGAAGGGTCTGCAAGCCGAAAACGTAACTGGCGTTTAACTCTCTTACGGGCGGAGTTCGCAGCAGCGAAAGCCGCCCCTTTCTAGCAGTTTCTTCAATCGCAGGACAGAACTAGATTCAAGTCGAGTGAGTGGCCCGGGGTTCGGGGTTTGTACTTGCAAACCCCGAGCTATAAAGGAGGAAGACGTGCAAGCAATGCAGGAAGGCCAGACAATCAAGCACAACGTGTATGGACTGGGAATCGTGACCTCTTCGGATGGAGAGCGCACGGCAGTGGATTTTGACGATCACGGACCCAAGCTGTTCGTGACCAGCATCATGACCGCGGAATTGATCGGTGAAGCGCCCGCGACCCCGCCAAAAACCAAGCGGCGGCGCAAGGCATCTACGGCGGCAAAGGCAGCGAAAGCAGCCAAGAAGGCTGCGGCAGCAACTGCTTCGTAAAAGTTCAATTTTTACTTGAAATAAACGCCCGTGCCTTTATGGTACGGGCGTTTTTCTTTGTCCTGGGCATGACTCGCTACGATCGGTGCTGACCGTCAGCTCATGGAAATTGGTCAGCGAATTTGCGCGCCAATTTCACTAAAACGTGGCACAGTATCACTAAAGAAAGCCTCTCGCCCCGATCTCATCGGCCCTGGTCCCCTTTCAAGGAGGCAATATGCAGCGATTCCCCCGGGTGCATTCCTTCATTGCGAAAATTGGTTTCGTGGCACTGTTGGCCATGTCGCCGAGCTTGGCGATTGGCCAGACCACGCCGGGCGTAACCAGCAAAGAGATTTTGATCGGTTCTTGCTCCGCGCTGGAAGGGCCATCTCACTCACTGGGAACCCAGCAAATAAAAGGCGCGCAGGCTTATTTCAATCTAATCAACGACGAAGGCGGAGTCTCCGGACGAAAACTGAAGTTGCTGGCGTATGACGACAGCTACGATCCGGCCAAGTCGGAAGCCTGCTTCAAAAGATTGCAAAGCCAGAATGTGTTTGCGCTGGCATTTTTTGTTGGTACCCCGACGGCAATAAAGTACCTGCCCATGGCGGAAGAAGCGAAAATCCCGCTAGTGGGACTATTCACCGGAGCGCCAACGCTTTATACGCCGTTGCGGCACTGGGTGATCAATGTGCGCGCGTCGTACGCAACCGAAACACGCGAACAGATCGACGGAATATCGAGAGCGCTAGGCTACCGTAAAGTAGGAGTCATCTATCCGGACGATGCCTTCGGCGCAGCCGTGCTGGGTGGTGTGACCACAGCGCTGCGGGATAAAGGAACGGATCCGGCGGCCATCGGTTCCTATCCGCGGCAGACCACCGAAACCGATAAAGCGATCGAGACCGTGCGCGCGGCAAACCCCGAAGCAGTGGTGGTTGTCGGCCCGGCAAATACCGTTGGGCCAATCATCCGCAAAGCTCACGCGCAGGGATGGAAGCCATTGTTCTTGACGGTCTCGTTTGTGGGTACCGATGACTTGATTCTGGAAGCTGGCGCGGATGCCGAAGGCGTAGTGGTGACTCAGGTAGTTCCTCCCTACTACCAAACAGAGCTGAAGACGGTGGCGCTGTATCGCAAGACGCTGGCCAAGTACTATCCCGGCGAGCAACCCGGATTTGTCAGCCTGGAAGGCTTTGTGAATGCAATGGTGCTCGTGGAAGGAATCAAGCACGCGGGTTCAGATCTAACGCGCGACGGATTGATTCGCGGGATCGAAACCATTCATCAGCTAGACTTCGGGCTGGGTCCGCAATTGAAGTTGAGCTATTCTGCGCATGACCACTCGGGGTTTGAAGAGGTTATTCCGACCGTGGTTCGCGGAGGACGTGCCGTCCCGTTTACCGACTGGAAGACGGTGAAGTGATTGCGAGGCGTGACTGGCGCCAGGAGCTATGATAGGTTTCGGTGATGAAGAAAATCATGGTTGTCGCCGGACTGCTGTTTTTTGTGCTGGGAATCGTTGGTTTGGTGCATCCCGAGTTTACCTATCACAAGACCGAAGAAGTAGCGCACGTGGGACCGGTCCACGCTACAGTGAACGAAGAAAAAGTCGCCACGGTGCCTACCGCTGTTTCTGTGATCTTGCTGGTCGCCGGGCTTGGACTGACCGTGCTTGGCGCAAAGAGCCGAAGCTAGTAAATCGCGGGGACATTACCGAATTGCGGATTCCGCCTGATCGAACGCGTGATAGGACGAGCGAACCAGCGGGCCAGCTTCTACGTGTTTGAATCCCATCTGCTCGCCTAACACTTTGTATTCGGAAAACTCATCGGGATGAACGTAGCGAACGATCGGCAGATGCTCGCGCGTGGGCTGCAAATATTGGCCGAGCGTGAGAATGTCGGTGCCTTGCCCGGCGAGATCTTGCATGGTTTCCAGAACTTCGTGTTTTTCTTCGCCCAAGCCCAGCATCAATCCGGTTTTTGTCGGCACGTCGGGGTGAGTCTGCTTTGCGCGCTTCAAAAGTTCCAGGGAACGTTCGTACAGCGCACCTTTACGCACCTGACGGTACAAGCGCGGCACGGTTTCGGTGTTGTGATTGAGCACGTCGGGCTTCACAGCGAGAACAGCGTTCAAGGCCTCCCAGTTGCCGCGAAAATCGGGAATTAGAACTTCAACCTTGCAGCCGGGAACGCGGCGGCGAATCTCGGTGATGGTTCGCGCAAATATCTGCGAGCCGCCATCCGGCTGATCGTCGCGATTGACGCTAGTGACCACCGCGTAGCGCAGCCCCATGCGCGCAACGGCTTCGGCTACACGCAAAGGTTCGTCCTCATCGGGCGGCCCAACTGGTTTGCCCGACGGAACTGCGCAAAATCCGCAAGCGCGAGTGCAAATATCGCCAAGGATCATGAAAGTCGCCGTGCCGTGTTCCCAGCATTCGCCCATGTTGGGGCAGCGGGCACTTTCGCAAACGGTGTGAAGATCCAGCGTACGCATGGTGCGCTTGAGATCTTGATAGCGTTCGCCGCCCAGGAACTTGACCCGCAGCCAGTCCGGACGCGGATGCGCATTCGGCGACGGCACCGGCAGCGCCGATGGATTCGAGACGATATTGAACGGAGAAGCCACAGTTGTCAGGCAGAACTTCTATTTTACGCGGACATCCCTGCGGAAACAAACCACAACTGAGCTACAGCGGGTGGCGATTGGAACGAATGAATTCGCGAAGCACGGTGACGTTGGGACCGTAGACACCGATGCGGCCGGCGTCGACAGGCAGCCCAAGCTGCTCGGCAAGATCGAGGTCCACGCCAGCGTCATCCAGTTCAGAGAGGCTGTAACCCTGCGCGGGCGCAACACGATTGAGTCCAGACGGATAGACCGGCCGGGGCGGACGATGACGGCGCCAGGGGCGTCGCGCCAAGTCGTAGAATTGCCGCCAATCGCGTTTTTGCCAAGTGGTCATCATTATTTCAGGGCTTGAAAATACACCTTTGCCATCCAAGGGTTCGTAAGACGAGCCCTTGAACCCGGAAACCCTGCTACAAGGTGTCTGCGAGCCGGGAACCGCCGCGGCGTCGAAATTTTCGACGCTGTCGCTCAGTTCTTTTGTACTTCCGATTCCAGACATTGGATGCCAGGCTTTCCTAAAAGGTTCACCGTGCGGCGTACTGCCCGCACCAATTTAAGTCACGGTACTGTAAATTCCGCCAGCGCCACAATACTGCACAAACGGTAGGTTGCGCGATTTTCCTACTTAGATGTTTCAAACACGTAAATAAGGCGAAAGTTGCGGGTGGGGAGGCTGGCCCAGACAGACCGGCCGGAGCAACGCCCAGACCGGAGCGGCGCCCATGCCGGTACAACGAATTTCATGCAATTTGACGAATCGACGGAATAGGCGTCAAACAGCGCGCTGAGGCGCAGAGCTACCGCAGGGCAAGAAATTAGGAGAGCAAAAAGCGGCACCAGGCTAAGCAGCGCCGCTAACTGGAAGAGCCGAGCGACTTACCAGCGGTTGCCGCGATCGCCACGGTCGCCGCCGCGGTCACCGCCGCGGTCACCACCACGCCCGCCGCCTCGATCACCACCACGCCCACCGCCTCCGCCGCCATGTCCGCCGCCGTGTCCACCGCGCCCGCCGCCAAAACCACCGCCCCGGCCGCCACCGCCACCGCGCTGCTCTTGTGGACGGGCTTCGTTGACCACCAGATTACGGCCAGCGAAGTTCTGCCCATTCAGAGTATTGACCGCGCGATCGGCTTCTTCGTCGTTGTTGATTTCAACGAACGCGAAGCCGCGCGACTGGCCCGTGAAACGATCACGAATCAGATTCACTGCGGAAGGACTAACACCTGACTGCGAGAAAAACTCACCCAGCGATTCCTCCGTCGCGGAAAACGGAAGATTTCCAACGTAAAGCTTCTTCACTTACGGACTCCTTTTGCCCGGAACCAAGATGCGTGTCGCGGAGCGCGCTGGAAGACCGAAAAATCCTTGCGGGCATCTGAAAGTCCGAAGCCACAGTGGCATTCAGGATTTGTAGCAAGTCCTGAAATCCGGGGACACAGATCGGGCGGTCCAGCGGTCAGAGGCATCGTCGCGGAAATTGACCCTTTTTGCAATGAGAATTTGCCGCGCCCCCGGCATGCGAAGTGGCCTCGCGCGCCGTAAATACAACGCATTCAAAATGATGATACGATGCGCGCCAACATCGTTCGAACTCGGCACGGGCAGTTGCCAAAGGTGAAAGCAGCGGAGGAATCAATGCGCGGCACGATGATGGATTTTCCGCTGACCCTGAAGACAATTTTGGAGCGGGCTAGCACCCAATTTGCAAAAGTGGAAATCGTGTCGCGCCGGCCGGACCGCTCGGTCGTGCGCACCAACTATCGCGCTTTCGGCGATCGCGCGAGGCGGCTGGCCAGCGCACTGACAAAACTTGGCCTACAGCGCGGCGACCGCGTGGCTTCAATGATGTGGAATCACTCCGGCCATCTGGAAGCTTTCTTCGGCGTGCCGTGCGCCGGTGGAATCCTGCACACTCTGAACTTGCGGCTGCATCCGCACGAGATTGCCGCCATCGCCAACCATGCCGAAGACCGCTTCCTGTTGATCGACGATGTTTTGCTTCCTACGTTCGAAAAATTCAAGGATCAAGCGGCATTCGAAAAAGTGATTGTCGTGCCGTATGGCTGCGGCGCGATCCCGCACGGATATTTGAACTACCAGGAGTTGTTGAGCGCCGCCGACGCCGGCTTTGTATTTCCGGAGATCGATGAAAACGACGGCGCGACGATGTGCTTTACCTCCGGCACCACCGGATTTTCAAAAGGAGTGATCTATTCGCATCGAGCGCTGGTGCTGCATTCGCTGGCGGAGTGCGCGGTGGACGCCTTTGCGGTGAGCCATCACGACACCATCTTGCCGGTGGCGCCAATGTTTCACGCCAACGCCTGGGGACTGCCGTTTTCTTGCGCCATGGCCGGAAGCAAACTTTTGCTCAGCGGACCCAATGTGGAGCCGGAAGGCTTGCTGAATTGGATGGTGGAAGAACGGGTCACCGTGGCAACCGGAGTGCCAACCGTTTGGATCGGCGTGCTGGATACTCTGGAGAAAAATCCCGGGCGTTGGAAATTTGATTGGCCGGTGCGGGTGATTTGCGGCGGCACCGCGCCGCCATTGGAATTGATTCGCAGGCTCGATGGATTCGGCATTCGGTTGCTGCATTTGTGGGGAATGACCGAGACCACGCCGCTGGCTACCACCGGTCACCTGAAATCGCACATGCGCGAATGGGGCGAAGAGGAAAAATATCAGGCTCGCGCAAAGCAGGGATGGCCAGTGCCATTTGTGGAATTGCGAATTACTCGTCCCTCGGAGGGCGAGGGAAAAAGTGTGCAAGCGCCGTGGGATGGTGAAACTCCCGGCGAACTCGAGGTTCGTGGGCCGTGGGTGGCTTCGCACTACTATGAATCGCCGGATCAAGCACACCGCTGGAGCGATGATGGCTGGTTCAAAACCGGCGACGTGGCGATTATCGACGAAGATGGAATCGTGAAGCTGGTGGACCGCGCGAAGGACTTGGTGAAATCAGGTGGCGAGTGGATCAGTTCCGTGGACTTGGAAAATGCGCTCATGGGCCATCCCGCGGTGAAAGAGGCGTGCGTGGTGGGAATTCCGCATCCCAAATGGCAGGAGCGGCCGTTGGCGGCGGTAGTGTTGAAGGATGGAAAGAGCGCAACCGGCGAAGATTTACGAAATTTTCTGGCCGCAACATTCGCAAAGTGGCAGTTGCCGGATGCATTTGTTTTTTTAGAGACGATTCCACGGACCAGCGTGGGCAAATTCAAGAAGACTGCGCTGCGGGAGCAGTTTGCGAACTGGAAGTGGGAAGGGTAGGGACGCGTCGGGATTTCTGAAGCCGAGGAAGCTCTGGCGTTGAGATCCTTCGGCGAACTCTGTTCGCCTCAGGATGACACGCTGTGAGTGAGGCGGTTTGCAGTGATTTGGCTAGGTGCGGTAGGACGCGTTGATGCGGACATATTCAGCGGTGAAGTCGCAAGTCCAATAGCAAGCACGCGATTTTCCGGCGTGCAAGTCCACCACAATCGGAACATGCTCGGCGAGCAACCGGTTGGAAGCGGCGCGTTCGTTGAAATCCAGCGGTTGGCCTTTGCGCAAAACTTTGATACCGGCCATGGTGATTTCCACCAGCGAAGGATCGAACTTAACGCCGGAACGCCCAGCGGCCGCGAAAATGCGCCCCCAGTTGGGGTCGCCGCCGGCGAAAGCGGTTTTCACCAGCGGGGAAGTGGCAATCGTTTCAGCGATTTTGCGCGCGGCGGATTCGGATTTTGCGCCACGAACTTCGATTTCGATGACCCGTTGGGCGCCTTCACCGTCAGCAACAATTTGCCGCGCCAGCGAGCCGCAAACCTCTTCAAGCGCCGCTGCGAATTGCCGATGCGCCTTGCTGTTGGCGGCGATTGCTGGAGCACCGGCCGCGCCGTTTGCCAGAACCAGCAGCGTGTCGTTGGTGGAAGTGTCGCCGTCCACGCTGATGGAGTTGAAGGTGCGCGAAGTCACGTCACGCAATGTGCGTTGAAGCAATGCCGGCGAAACCGCCACGTCGGTCACTACGAACGCCAGCGTGGTGGCCATGTTGGGATGAATCATCCCCGCGCCCTTGGAGCAGCCGAGAACATGGATTCGTTTGCCGGACATTTTGAAACCGGCGGAGGCCGTTTTTGGCCGGGTGTCGGTGGTGCAAATGGCCAGCGAGAGTTCCGCGAAGGAGCGCGCGGAGGCGCGGCGATTGCGAGAGAGCGACGGTAAGGCGCGAAGTATTTTCTCCACGGGAAGTTGCACGCCGATCACGCCCGTCGAGCACACAAACAGTTCTTGCGGCGCCAGCAGCATGCGGCGCGCAGCTTCTTCATTGGTGCGAAAAGCAACACCGTCGCCGAGAATTCCGGTAGCACAATTGGCGTTGCCCGCGTTCACCACCACCGCTCGCATCCGGCCTTTGGATTCACGCAAATTCTTCTTTGAGAGCGTGACCGGCGCCGCGACGACCAGATTCTGCGTGAATACCGCCGCGGCAGAAGCGGGCACATCGCTGGAAATCAGCGCGAGATCCAGGGCGCCGGTTTTTTTCAGGCCGCACGCGGTGGCGGCGAAACGAAATCCTTTGGGTAACGCGGATTCAGGAGGCGACTGGGTCATTTCGCGGCCGCTTCTCTGGGCAGGCGATTCTCCAGATCGGCGATCGCTGTGCGCACGGATTCGATAGCCGTTCCGCCGGGAACTTTTTTGGACGCGAGCGCGGCATCTACATTGAGCACGGTCGAAAAATCCGCGTCGAACGCAGGAGAAATTTTCTTCAACTCGGTGAGCGGCAACTCTGTCCAGAGTTTTTGCTGACGTTCCGCTTCTTTCAGAATCTTCCCGACAAAATCATGCGCCTGGCGAAATGGCACGCCTTTGCGCACCAGATAGTCGGCGGCTTCGGTCGCTAGAAGGGCGGGATTCGAAGCAGCGCCGCGCAGGCGGCCGTCGCGGTAGCTGGTAGTCTTGATCGCGCCGGTGGCAACAGCGAGCATGTCTCCGACCTGATCGTGCGCTGCGAATAACGCTTCTTTGTCTTCCTGCAAATCGCGCTGGTAACTCGTTGGTAGGCCTTTTAATGTGGTGAGCAGGCTGACCAACGCGCCGGTAATCCGGCCAGTTTTCCCGCGAATCAGTTCCCAACAATCGGGATTTTTCTTTTGCGGCATCAGGCTGCTGCCAGTGGAATATTCATCGGGAAGAACGACATAAGAAAATTCTTGCGACGCAAAAAGCACGAAGTCTTCCGCGAGGCGGGAAAGATGGGTGGCGATTCCAGAAAGCGCGAAAAGATAGTCGAGCGCAAAATCGCGATCGCTTACGGCATCCAAGCTATTGGCG
>Ga0137418_10006059_pt1 | contig 11116 bp, 6 predicted proteins | sample CZODoug3_1_2_16f_FD_122242 | JGI IMG/M metagenome (GOLD analysis project Ga0137418, IMG submission 122242) | Vadose zone soil fungal communities from Angelo Coast Range Reserve, California, USA - CZODoug3_1_2_16fungal (Hybrid Assembly) | ecosystem: Environmental > Terrestrial > Soil > Vadose... | reverse complement strand
GGGCATCGAGTTCTTTGTCAAGGAGCACATGGAGTGCCGCGCCAATCTCGGCTATCACCTCTGGGGCTTGCTCATCTTGTTCCTTTGGATCAGGCACTGGAACATCCAAACCGCGTCAGTGCCGCGCGTGGCGGAAAAGATCGTAACGAGGGCCTTTACGCGCGCTTAGCGGCGGTTCCTATAGAGCGCGCGAAGAATCACCTAGACACGCGCGCTCGTTTCCAGCGCCAATTCGCGAGCCTTGCGCAGGTCCAGCTTTCCCGCTCCGAGATACGGCAATTTTTCAACGCGCACGAATTGGTCGTGTCGCGGCCGCCACAGAGCGGGCAAATCGCTCTTCGCCAGCCCGGTGAGGCATTCTTCAAGCTGCTTTTCCGATAGCGTGTGCAGGACGATCAGGCGCTCGCCCTTTTTTTCGTCCGGCACCGCCGTGACCACAAACATCTGCTCCGCAGCGCCCGCCAGCTCCTGCAACTTTTCTTCGACCTTGATGTGCGGCACCATCTCGCCGCCGATTTTGCTGAACCGGCTGAGCCGGTCGGTTACGCGCAAAAAGCCGTCTTCATCGATCGCGGCGATGTCGCCGGTGTTGTACCAGCCGTCGCGCAGCACATCCGCCGTTTTGTCGGGCCGATTTAGATAACCCTGCATCACATTTGGACCGCGCACCAGCAGCAAGCCTGGCGCGTCCACCCCCAGCGGCTCGTGCGTTTCCGGATCGACGATCTTCACCGTAATTCCCGGCAAAGGATGGCCGATGCTGCCGCGCTTTGTGCCGACCTGCCGAAAAGACGCCGCGCGGAAATCGATGGTGTTCACCGTCACCACCGGCGAACACTCCGTGCAGCCGTATCCCTCGAGCGGCCGGATGCCGAAGTGATCCTCAAACGCCACCGCTACGCGCTCCGGCAGTTTTTCCGCGCCGGCCATCACGAAGCGCAGGCTGCCGAATTCCTCCGGCGTGCAGCGCCGCAGATACGCATTCAGGAACGTGGGCGTCGCCAAGAGCATGGTCACCGCATATTTGTTGACAAGCGCGCCGATCACTCGCGCATCCAAGGGATTGGGATGAAACACCACGCCGGTACCCACCGCTGCGGGCAGGCACAGAGTGGCCGTGAAGCCGAAGGAATGGAAAAACGGCAGAATCCCCATGATGCGATCGTCAGGCCGCAGAAAGAAGATCTGGTCGAGCTGCTCGACGTTCGACGCAACGTTGTACTGCGTCAGCATCACGCCCTTGGGCTCGCCCGTCGACCCGCTGGAGAAAATAATCGTTGCCAGGTCATCGAGACCGGGGACTCGTTCGCCTCCCGCAAATCGTGTAAGCGCGCGCACCGGCAGCAAAAGCGCCGCTAAAGTGGACACGATTCTTTCCGTTACCTTTGGCTCCCGCGCGGCGTCTTCTATGAAAATGGTCTCTACCGGCGGCTGAATGTGCACGCGTTCCAGAAACACGCGCGCGGTGACAATCGATTTTAGATTGCATTGCTTCGCGCACGAGGCCAGCGCTTCATTCGACACTGTGTAGTTCAAATTCACCGGCACTTTGCCCATCAACATCGCTGCCAGATTCGCCAGCGCTCCGGGAATCGACGGCGGCAGCAGAATGCCCACCATCTCCTGGCCGCGCCAGTGCGTTCGCAAGCGCCGCGCCAGGAACAGTGTGCGCGCCAGAACCGCAAAGAAATTCAGCCGCGGCGTTTGCCCGTCCGCCATCGCGAAGCGCAACGGATGCCGGCGCGCCGTGTACACAAACGAGTGTGGCAGTGTGCGCATGCGCTCCCTGCGCCGCGCGAAAGCCTCCGCGCCCAGGTCTTGCACCGCTTGCCGCGCTTGCGTAGAGCTTGCCGTCGCCGGTAACGGCTCGCCGAACGTTACCCGCACTGGATACGGCAGATGCCGCGGAAACTTCCACAGAAACTTCCCTCCGGCAAAACTGAAAACCGATCCCCATACTCCGTCCAGGTGCACCGGGATAATCGGCACGTCGACGCCCTTGATGACGCGCTCCATGCCGCGCCGGAACGGCAGCATCTGCCCGATGCGCGTCATCTGCCCTTCCGGGAAAATGCATACCAACTCGCCGTTTTGCAGCGCCTGCGTGGCTTCGCGCAGCGAGTGAATCATCTCGCGCGGGCCCTGATCCGAAGCAATGGGAATCACGCGCAACATTTTCGCGAACGGCTTGACCAGCGGATGCTCGTACGATCCCTTGAACATCAGAAAGCGCACGGGACGATCCAGCGACGCAATCAAAAATGCCGCATCCGCCATCGACACGTGGTTCGGCACCAACAGCGCCCCGCCCTTCGCCGGAACCCGCTCGCGCCCCACAATATCAAGCCGGTAAAGCGTATGCGTCGCTGTCCACAGCAGCAGCCGGATCAGGGCATCCGGCAGCAAGTACAACACATACCCGGTAGCCGCCAGCGTTGCTATCGAGGCCCAAAGAAAAATCGCTCCCGGGCTCAGGTGCAGCCCATGCGACATGGCGTAATACGCGCCTGACGCAACACCCACCCCAACGAAGGAGAGCCAGTTTGCCGCGCCGAGAACGCCGCCCTTGTGTTCCTCCTCTGGGATATGCTGAATCAGCGCGCTGACCGGCACGATAAAGAACCCGCCGGCAAACCCCAGCCCCGCGAGCAGCAGCACCACCGCATCAAACGTCAGTCCCGGAATTGCCAGGCACAGGCCGAAACCCGTCATGCTCAGCGCGCCAAGCGGAATCAGCCCGTATTCGATCTTCCCACCGGAAAGAAACCCCGCCGCGAAGCTGCCGATTCCAATCCCAACGGCCACTGCCGCCTGAAGTAATCCGCCGTGCGTGGAGTCCAGGTGCAGAACATCTTGGCCGTAAAGAAAAATGTTGAATTGCAGCAGCGCGGCCACAAAGAAGAAGTAGGTGTTCCCCAGAACCGCAAGCCACAACACGCGATCGCCGCGAATCAACTTCATCGGCGACCATACGTCGATCAACGAGAGCGCGTTAAACCTTTTTGCGGGGTCGGCAGCTGGAACGCGGCTGATACCCAAGCTGCATAACAGACCCACGACCGTAAATACAAACAGGAGCGCCCCAGAATAGATTTGGTGCCCTTTGAACGCATCGGCCAAGAGGGCGCCGCAGACGCTTCCGGCGATTATCCCGAGGAAGGTTCCCAACTCGAGCACGCCGTTGCCCCAGGAGAGCTTTTCCGCGGGCAAAAGCTCAGGAAGCAGGCCGTATTTAGACGGCCCGAAGAGTGCTCCTTGCGCGCAAACCAGAAAAATGGCGGCCAGCGCCAGCGGAAAATTCGGCCCGGCAAGCGACACTACCGCCAGCAACATCACGCCGATCTCAAATACCTTCGTCCACAGCGTGACGCTGCGCTTGCTGAAGCGGTCCGCGAGATAGCCGCCGCTTAGCGAAAATAGAATGAATGGCGCAGCGAACAACGCTCCAACGAGAAATTCGAGCTGGTCGCGCTGCGCTTTGTCCCTCACCAGCGCCAGAACGAGGTAAATTGTCAGGAACTTCAGGGCATTTTCATTAAAAGCGCCCTGGAATTGCGTGGCGATCAGGCTCCAGAATCCACGCCGCCAATTCGGTCTGCTTTCGGACATGGCAAGGTTTCCGTCTGAAGACATACCGGCGCACCCAAGCTGTCAGTGGAACCGAGAAATGCAACGATTCTAACAGGCCACGCGGGAGATTCCGTATTCGGCCACGGCGATTTGTGACGAAAGTGTTTCCTTTGTGACCCGCCGGCCCCTTCGCCCTTCGCCCTCGTGACCGCCTTGCAAAGCCGGGTTAGGATAATGCCGCGCGGCAAGGAGCAAACATGAAAAACGGCGACACCCGGCCGAAATCCGTTTTGATCACCGGAGCCACCGACGGTTTGGGGAAAGCGCTGGCGCTGCTGCTCGCCGAGCGCGGCTATCGCGTATTTGCCGCGGGCCGCTCGGCGGAGAAGCGCGCGCAGCTTGACGGGATAGCGCGCGAAAAGAAATTAGCACTGGAGAGCACGGCTCTCGATGTTTGCAGCGACGCTTCGGTGCAATCGACAGTCCAGACGGTGCTCGCCAAGGCCGGCGCGATCGATGTGCTGGTTAACAACGCCGGCGTGAATTACACCGCCGCGGTGGAAGATCTCAGCATGGAAGACTGGCGCGCGCAGTTTGACACGAACTTCTTTGGCGTCTTGCGCGTCACGCGCGCGCTCCTTCCGCACATGCGCGAACGCCGTAGCGGCCGCATCTTGATGATGAGTTCGCTTTCCGGGCTCGTCACCCCGCCGACGCAAGGCGCTTACAGCAGCAGTAAGCATGCGCTGGAAGGCTTGAGCAATGCGTTGCGCATGGAGCTATATCCGTTTGGAATCGACGTCGTGCTGATCGAGCCGGGCTACATCATCACCGGCATTCAAAACGCGGCTGCGGAGCTATCGAAGCCGTACCTCGAAAAAGGCGGCCCGTATGCCCCGCTCTACGCGCGATTCTTTGCCAGCGTCAACGAAACGCGCGCCAAATCGAAGACTACACCGGAGGATTGCGCGCGCGTGATGCTCCACGCCATTGAAACACCGCGGCCGAAGCCGCGCTACGGCGTCACGTCTCTGGCGCCCTTCGTAAAATGGAGCAAGCGGCTGCTCACCGATGGCGCGATCGACGCGATGCTGCGGCGGCACTACGGCATCGTGCGCGAAAACCGGAGGTGATTCTCGCCTTCCCTCTACGGGTTGGAAGCCTGAAACGACAAGCTGTTTTCGCGCAGCTCTTCCCACCGTTTGCGCCACGCTTCGTGCAGCGGACTCTCCGCATAATCCGCAGCCGCCTCCGCGCTGGTAAACTCAATGGCGTACACCCCGTCAAAATCGCGAATCTGGTTGCGTTGCGTCTTCAACCAGATATTTTTGACGCCCGGAATTTTTGCGGCCATGGTCTTGATGCCGGCGAGCGCCTGGTCTTTGTCATTTTGCGAAGTGGTGTTCTTCCATTTGTAAACCACGACGTGGACCACACTTTTGGGTTGGCCAAACCTGTTTTGTGCCGCAACGCTCTGGGCATGCCAGTTTCCAGCCGCCACACCACCGGCGAAAAGAGCCGCAGCCGCTGCAAGCTTGGCAAAACGCCGTCTCGCGAATTGCATAATCTTCCTCCTCTGTTTACACGCAAACAGTTTATGTGCACACGTTAAGAGAAGCAACGCGGCGCACCGTGCGTAAAACTTGATTTCGCCTCCGTCCTCCGGTCGCTGTTCGTGTATCAAAACAAAGCCCGGTGAACTCGCGCTCACCGGGCCAACCTCTTGGGATTGAATTATCTCAGGGCTTCGTAGGATCCGCCGGCTTCGGGTCGCCCGCAGGGATCGAAGCAGTTTCCGGCGGTTTGCTTTCCGCGGAGCTGGCGTTGGCCGGTTGCTTGGAAGCATCCGCGCCAAAACGCGTGAGGTACGGCATGAACGGCGTGACCTCAAACGGCATCTTCTCGCGTTCCGCCACCGTTCCCACCGGCTTGCTCTTGATCAGATCCAGTCGGTCGTTCCACACATCGAGCTTCACGCGCCCGCCGATGGGCAGCGCCGCGATCATCTGCGGATTTTTCGCCGGATCGGGGTCCGCAGCAACCTTGCCCTTCAGATCCGCGATCGTGGCCACGCGATCTCCCAAGTGCGCGCTGATGAGATTGGGGATTTCCTTTTGGCGTACCTGCAAAGCGCTGAGGAAAAGCGCGGCATTAGCCAACTGGCTCTTGTAAGGGGAATTGTTCAGCAGCTCCACTCCTTTGACGCCCGCGGCTTGCTCCTCTGCCGGCGTGCGCGCAAAACCGAAGTGCCGGAAGGTGTCTTTGTCGTCGATCAGCAGCTGGTCGAAGAAGGCAAAGGTCGTGTCCATGCGATGGGCGAGCACCACGTGGCCGAGCTCGTGCGCGATTACCGTGGCCAAGCTGGCCTCATCCGGCAGAACGTCGATAAGCCCGCGGCTAAGCACGATCGTGTGGCCGAGCGTGAAAGACTCCAGCGTGGTGGTCATCAGCACGCGGCATTTCACTTCCGGCTCGATGTCCAGGTTATTGGTAACCTCCAGGTTGTTGACCACCGTCTCCAGGATCTTGTCGACCTCACCCTTTGGCGCCATTAAGCCGATGCGCTGCAGGCGGTCTGCTACGTTTTCCTCCGCCTGGCGGTCCCAGGTACGCTGCGCCTGCACCGGATTCAGGTCGTTTGCGGTCTTGGTGTCGTCCTGCACCGTAGCCTCCACCAGGATCTTGCTCAACTCCTGCTCCTGCGCGGCGTGGCCCACGTTGTATCCCCACAGGCGCGTTTGCGCTTTAAAGTCCAGCTTCTTGGTCAGCGCGTAGTGCAAATCTTTCTCTTCGCTATAGACGAAGGAGGGCACCCACAGGCCCGCCTGCGCGTTCGTGCGCCAGCTATCGAAATGGAAGTACCAGCTGGCGTGCCCGGTGCCGCCATACCCTCCGTTGAAGCGCACAATGTTAAAGTCCTGATCCTCCACCCAAATGCGGCCCAGAAACCGGCCTTTGCCGGCTTTCTCTTGCGGACTGACGTCGAACACCAGGCAGCGCACTTCGCCCAGGAATTCGCGGCGCACATAGTCGAACTTATAGTGCTGTTTGTCGAAGCCATTCGTGTCGATGAAGATCATCTGCAAGAAGCCGTCCGGCAAGTACTGCATCGCGAACGAAAAGAAATTTCCAATGCCAGTCAAAATCTTTTTGCCCTTGGCGCCTGCGTCCGTCAGCGAAACCAGGTTCACGCCCTTGGAAAAATCCGCGCGGCCCAGAAAGTATTTGTCGCCGGCGGGCACAAATCCAAGATCCTTGTCTGGTTTCTGGTTCTGAATGTAGGTTTCCACCAGCGGAGCATACTTGCGGATTTCCTGGTTGAGGTGATTCTCGTTGACGATGATGCGGTCCACAACCTCTTCCATGGTCCGTGGCTGGTCGGCCGGGCGCGGTGCCGCTGCGGCCGCCATGCTCCCCATCCCGCTCCATACGAGCACCACCATAGCTGCTGCTAGCTTGCGCATTTCTCTGCTCTCCCCTCAGTAAAACTCAGTAAGCCAGTCGAAACTCAATGCGCACGCGCGCAGGGAAATCCACTGGCTGGCCATCGCGTTTCGCAGGTTTGAATTTTATTTGTCGAGCTGCCCGCTCCGCGGCCTCATCGAGGCCGTGGCCAAGCCCGCTGATGACGCGGTTCACCTGGACTGTGCCGTCCGCCTGGAATACCAAGTCGAGTACCACGTCACCCTCGAGTCTCAGAGTACGCCCTTCCGCGGAGTATTGCGGGCGGGGTTTGTCCAGAATGTTAACCATGGTTGGCGAAGAATCGCTCCCTGCGGCTTTCTTCTTGGGCGTGTTGTCCGCCACGTTGGCGTCGGCGAAACCGCCGCTTTGCACACTTCCGTGTTTTCCACCGCTCGGCGGAGAGTTGGCCACGCCATTTCCGAACCCTGTGCTCGCGACTGTGCCGCGCACCCCTTTGTCGCCGCCCGTTCCGTTTCCGTACCCAGGGCCGCCTGGCAATGCCGGCGAACCCAGCCGATTAATATTTGTCGTCTTGTTAGGATTGCCTTTGCCCGGAAGCCCATTAGGGTCCCCAAAGCCTCCGGTTTGTACCTTGTTCAGCGGCAGATTCACGGTGGCGGGGGCGGCGCTTCCGCTGCCTAGGTTGTTGACCTTCACTTCGTCTTTCGGCCGCTTCGGCCCGTTGATCGGTGTGTTTAACTTCGCTTCAAACACGGTTTGCTTCGTCAGCTCCGGCGCCTTGACGTCCAGTTGCTTTATCTGCGGCTGAAACGCCTTCTGCTGTACGAAAATGTGCGGCTGCTTGGGATTGAGCTTCGGCTCCTCAATCGGTTTCGGCTCAGGAGTTTTTACTCGGGCCACTTTCGGTGGTGGTGGAGGCGGAGGCGCGACCGGTACTTCGGTCACCACCCACTGCAGCGGAGTAACTTGGTATTTCAGGGCGCTCAGGCGCTCCGGAAAAAAGACGGGCAGGGCCACGAAAAAAGTAAGAGCCAGGATTTGCGCGACGGCGCTTACCCCGATCCGGTCCCAGCGCCTTTCACCTTCCGGCAGCAACGCTAACCGGGCGGGCACTGGCTTGGTTCCGATGGCGGCCTTCCACGCCTCATTTCGAGCGCGCGGTCGGTTCGCGTCGAAACCTACGCCGAGACGCGTACCGCTGGTTGGTGGGTCTGCAATCATCAATGTCATCCGCGTTCTGCCTTCGAGTAGATTCCGTTCGGCGAACACGGGTTTTCTAGGCAGACCTAGCTTGCCCGAGTTCGCTGGCCAGGAACAGAAGTGCGCTTGCGTAAAGCAGAGTACTAATGGGGCTGGGGCTGCCCGAATAGGACCATCGTACTATCGTCGCGAAGTCGCCAACGGCGGCCTCGCGACTGGATACAAGCGCGCGTGCACCCCTTAGAACAACCCGGCGAGGCATCGCAAAGTTGCGGGGGGGGACCGCAACCACCCTTAGGATATCGCAAAATCTCCGCCGGTGGCGCGCATTTTGCCGCGCCAGTTCCCGCCAACCGGGGTTATCTTTGTAAGATGCAACAGGGACCGCGACAGGCTGCGCGTACAGTATGAACCGTACTGTGGAAAATGGGATGGACGGCGCGAGCCCCGGAGGCATCGGCTGGCTCACCGGCCGCCAACCATTTGTGGATCAGCTATTTACAGCTTCCGGGGCGGCCTCCTGGGGACTGCCTCGCGACTTGTTCGCCGCCACCCTCGAACACAGCGCCAGGAAACGCTTCGGCGAAGAATCGCCAGGCGCCGGCAAGATCGAAGAATACCTTTCCGCGCTGCACCTCCAGGACCTGGCCCTCGCTTGCGCCTGTGCAGAAGGCCGCCCCAATGCGTGGGATCATTTCGTCGCAGCGTTTCGCGGATACATGCGTTCTGCGGCGAGCGCCATTCTGCGCTGTCCCCCGGATTCGCCGGCAGCGTGCGAACTGGCGGATTCTCTTCTTGCGGATTTATACGGCCTCGCGGATGGCCAGGGCAGCGCTCGTTCGCTCTTCCGCTACTTCCACGGGCGTAGTTCGCTGAAGACCTGGCTCCGCGCTGTCCTCGCTCAGCGCCACATTGATTCAATTCGCGCAGGTCGCCGTTTCAAAGAGCTCGGCGAAGACGACGCGCATGATCCGCGTCAGAAACTCCAGTCTGGACCGCAGTTCCATCCAGGCGATCCCCATCGTGACCGCTACCTTGCCTTGTTTGGCCGTGCCTTCAACGAAGCCCTCGCAAAACTCGAACCACGGGAAAGGGAAAGACTTCGTCTCTACTACGCCGAACAGAGAACCCTCGCGGAGATTGGCCGCGCGCTCGGTGAGCATGAGTCCAGCGTCTCGCGTCACTTGGATCGCGTGCGGCGCGATTTGCGCAGCGCGGTAGAAACCATCCTTCATCGTGGTTTTGGAGCCGAGAATGGCTTCGCGGCGCAAGCTGGGCTGAGCGATCCGGAGATCACCCTTTGTTTCGAATACTGCGCGGAAGATGCTCCCATCGACTTGGAGAAATTGCTGCCGCGCACGAAGCCGCAAAGCCCTGCAGCAAGGAAACGGCCGTAAATGATTGCAAACTGCAAGAAAGCGGCGCAGCCCCGTTCTAAGGATGGTGAAGACCATGGCGCCTGAAGACCGCGATCGAAACTTTGACAAAGCGATTGCGCGCCATTTGCGTTCTGCCGCGGCTTCTTCCGATTCCGCGAAGCAGGCCGCGGGCCCTCCGTCGGGGCGCGAAGCGTGCCCGGACACGGAAACGCTTGCCGCTTACCATGAGCGCTCGCTGCTTTCAGAAGAATTGAATTCCTGGAAAGAACATATTGTTGCTTGCGCGCATTGCCAGGCGCTGCTTGCTCATCTCGAGTTGACCGACGATATTCCGCTGCACGCTGCCGAGGAAGTAGAAGTCTTTGCCATGGCGGATGCGCAACGCGCGCCCTACGCGCAGGAAATCGAAACCCTTCCCAGACCCGCCGCGGGCAAGGGCAAGCGCGTATCACGCCTCACCCACGGAGTCCGCTGGCGCTGGATGGCCCCGGCGGGGGCGATTGCCGCGGGCTTACTTGTGTGGATCGCGTTTCACGAGCGCGAACCTCGATTCCCGAGTTCCAACGAGATCAAAATCGCAAAGAATCAGGAGCCCGCCGCTCCTCCCCCTCCTGTATCCACCAGAGGGACTGCCGCTTCGCCGGACGTGCAGCGCAGTCCGTCCGTGCCTCCCTCGGCGGCCGACGCCGTTTCCTCCTACTCCAAGCTGCCGGAATCGAGGGGCCTGAGAAAACAGCAAACTGATGAATCAAGAGCAAGGGGCGCACTGGCAACTCCTTCCCTGGGAAGGGAGGAAAGCGGGCGGAAGGATGCGGAGTCCGACGCCGATGCCTATCTGTTTCGTGACGAGAAAAAGGCGGATCTCGACGACAAGTTTGTCGGCGGCGCACTTCGTCAGAAGGAACGGGAGCAGAAAAAAGAAGGCGAGACTCAAGCAAATGCGGCAACGCCAGCGCAAGAACCACGAGATCTGGCCGCTGATAGCAGCCGAGCTCGGGCAGCGCAGGTTCGCGGCGCCGGGACTGTCGGAGCGTCAGCTCCGGCGCATCGTCTACGGATAACGCCACAACGCCACAACGCCACGGCGCCACAACGCCACGGCGCTCAGGCGCCACGGCGTCAAGGTCAGTCATACAGCCGAGGAGGGGTTCACGTGTGCGGGATCGTGGGGTACATCGGCCGCAGGGACGCGGTGCCAGTGCTACTCGAGGGACTCAGGAGCCTCGAGTACCGGGGCTACGACTCGGCCGGGCTGGCCGTCGTCCACCGCAACCGTCTGCAGGTGACCAAGACGGCAGGCCGCGTTCAGGAACTCAGGGACCGGGTTGGGGACCGCGCCAGCGCCGCGAACGGCCGGACCGCGGGTACGAAGGCCACGATCGGCATCGGCCACACCAGGTGGGCCACCCACGGCGAGCCGAACGAGGTCAACGCCCATCCGCACACCGATACCGAGGGCCGGATCGCCGTGGTGCACAACGGCATCATCGAGAACGCGGAGCAGCTCAGGGACGCGCTGAGCGCCCGCGGCGTCAAGCTGA
>Ga0137418_10006057_pt1 | contig 11119 bp, 7 predicted proteins | sample CZODoug3_1_2_16f_FD_122242 | JGI IMG/M metagenome (GOLD analysis project Ga0137418, IMG submission 122242) | Vadose zone soil fungal communities from Angelo Coast Range Reserve, California, USA - CZODoug3_1_2_16fungal (Hybrid Assembly) | ecosystem: Environmental > Terrestrial > Soil > Vadose... | reverse complement strand
CTAGGAGGCTCCGCGATGCAATATGCGCATTGGTTGATGGTAGCTGGAGCCGTCTTGGTGGTGCTCGGATTTATCGGTTTTGCACTTCATAAAAACGACGCTGGGACATCTGAGGGTCATCTGACGCGAGACACATCCTCGGAAACTGTCCAGGCCGCCCTGGCCGCCATAGAAAGCGAGATGGAAGGCGAAGGGGAAATGCCGCCAAAACGGCAACGACGGCCTAACGGAATATTCGGCGGTTCGTAGCTCATTTTCACACCGGGGGCTGAAGGCGAAGGGGAAATGAGGGAACGGTTTGCGGGCTTACGGGTTCTGAGAAGGGCCGCCCTGGCATGGCAGCGACAAGCCCCGGGCTCCCTCTCCGGGCCCCGCTTGAGTTGGTGGGCGGCGAAGGGAATGATTAGTCCCGACACTAAGGCGCTTGGCGGCGCGAGAAGACCAGGGAACCCTGATTTATGTCGACTCCCGGACGCAACCTGATTTAGGATCGGTGTCACCGCACCGTCACCGGTATGTCGTTGGTGACTAAGAGTGTTGTGCCCCGCCGCTCCCTAGTTGGAGTTTTCGATGCGTCCTTTTCAGCCGCGCGCTGCAGCCTTCATCAACCAGAGATTGAACATTGTTGCTATGTTTCGTGAATTGGAGCAACTACGCGAGCACGTCAGGATAGCAGAACTGGCCCGATCGCTGCGGGTAAACCGCAGAAAAAGAAGGCGGTTACGCCGCCGCTAAATCGATCCGAAAATCGTCGATCCGTTTTCCCGACTTAAGCTGTGCGGTGAGCCAGCGTGGCTTTTTTCCGCGGCCTGCCCAAGTCTCGGACGGCTTCGCGGGATTTCTAAATCTCGGAAAAACCTTCGGGTAAGGGCGCCGCGCGTGACTCAGCTGGTGTAATCGTTCATCAAGCCGTGCTTTTTCGGCTGACATTTTGCAGGCTAATATCGAGACGACAAGTTCGTTAAGGGAACAAAGCTCGTCCACCGACATCAATTTGAGATCATAAGGTTTCATTTTCTTAAACCCAGATGATTTGTCGATGTCGAAGGCTGCTTCCGCCCAATGGCCATTTCTAGGCGATTCCAGGCCGCTTCAATGGTCGAAGAAGGCCGAAATGGGTGCCCCAACCCTGAAGTCATTCCACTATCTTTCATCGTCTGCCGTTTTGTCTATTAGAAGTTGCGCTTGGTTCCGGGTATTCCACAGGCTAGGAACTGGTGCCGTAGAACCACGGGATTTGTTTTCCCGCTTGGCCGCGCTTCAATGCGACATGGCAGACAACCGAACTATCTCCCAGCTAGAGGCCGAGCGTTATCCTTGGATCGGATGGAGTGCTGCAAGGGAACGGTGTGGGTGCCGTTCAGGATGCTCCGCGAGCGGATCCCGTTGCTCAGCGCCATGACGCTCGACCAGCTCGGCGCCAGGATGAAATGCGATCGGTGCGGTAAACGGCCGGAGCGATACTATCCTGCAAATCAGAGCGACACGCCCGGGTTCGTTCGAAGCTTTTAGATGTCCTGGTCGCGTGCCTTTGACGATCCGATCACTCTCCCCAGCGGGGCCCAACTACCCTGCGATAATGGATTGGTGGCGGGAGCGGGTCTAAGGTCCTATGCTTCCATTTAGAGCGGAATTTGCAGGGAGGTTTCTATGCGAGTGATAACGCTGGTGGCTGCACTTTTAGCGCCGGCTGCCTTTGCACAGACTGAAACACCTAAGGGTTTCACCGACACCTATGCGCCAGCTACAACCGACACCAATACGCCAGCTACGTCCGGTACCGGTGGGTCAGCCACATCCGGCACGCCATCGGCACTGCCTTTCGGTGGCCCATTGCCGGAGGTGAATACGGGTCCCGGCTTGAACATAGTTGGTCCCGATGGCGTCACCACAAAAACAGTTAAAGCCGTACCCTGCAACCTAGCCGCCAGAGAGACTGACGGCACGACTACCTGCGTTGGGATTTCTGAGGGCGCGAAAGCAAAGAAGCGAAGGTGATGCGCCAAAGTGCCCGAATTGGGCGCCCTGTTGGAACTTGAGCAGGCGCAACCATTGTCCATGATGACGTCGAGTCGGTGTTGGCGGGATCGCCCGGCGAGCCGACGCCGTCCTTCAGGTTCCGGTATACCCGAGGTTCGAAACCGGTCATGGCTCAGACCTCCGAGATGAAAGCGTAGACCGCGGTCGCGGTCGTGATCGCCAGTTTATAGGTGCCGGGAGCAAGGCTGACGGTGGTGTAACCTGCAGCGGTCAATGCGGTGCGCACGGGAATGTAGGTCGTGGCGTCTGCCGAACGGCGCTGCAGCGTTGCCGCCGCCGAACGTCGCGGTGGGCGGTGATAGTGATGCCGTAAAGGCCGCCGGCCAGCGTGAACGCCGCCGTCGTGGCCGAGATGTTCGAGAACTGGAGCGTGGGTTTGATGAGAATGTTGGCGACCATGACCGTTCGATCCTATTCGGCCGAACGGCAGATGCCGTCCACAATGCAGCATGAGGCTGATGCCGCGTGCATCCCAACGCACGGCTCAAGCGCGCTTGAGGGCTTGAGCAGTCTCCGATTTTCTTGGCGCGTCTTGCGGCGTTCCTCTTTGGCCGCCAAGCGTTCTGCCCGCTTGTTCGTGTGCGGCTTGCTGGCCTGGGCGCGCCGCGAGATGGTTTCGCGTCGTGTCTTCCTGGCCTTCTCTGCCACCGCCGCGCGCTGCTCTGGCGTCATGTCCCGGTAGTTTTCGAGTCGCGCCTTTGCACCTTTCTTGCCGAGCTCGGACATCAGTTCGCGCGGCAATTTGGGATTGGCTGCCGCGGCTGCGAATTTGATCTTGCATCGCAGCTGCTCGGGAAATTCCAGTCTTGGGCTTGATCACGACGTCGTAACCCTCTGGGAAGAGCGCATCAACGATATCCTGCAACGTGCGCCAGTTTGCTTGCCTGCCGCTCGGGGTGCTCGCATGGAGCGCTTTACTAAAATAATAATCCGCGAGGCCGGATCGATCGCAGACTTCCTGCATGGATATATTGAGCTGCAGTCAGCGGCGCTCAATCTCAAGCATTACAGCCATGTAAAACGGAGCGATGTTGCGGTCGATATTTTCGCAATTCATTTCTAGCCGCTTCCCAAAGTTGAACCGCCACTTCCGAATGCCCAGCGTGGCCACTTCCCAACGCCGCAAGACCCCGCGCGTGCAGACTGCCCAGGTCGATAGCGGAGGGAGAGGAACTGGTATCGAACCTTCTCCAACGGCCTATCCTTCCCACGCGAGGAAGGTAGCCCTCGCCGCGCCTGCGAGGTTTTGCTCGAATTCGGTTGTGCGCGGCTCGTCGCGCTTTACCCCGCAAAGCGCAGCCCGTTCAAGCCACCGTAGCTCTCGATGCTGTTTGCCATCTACACCCAGCCAGAAAGCGCATCGGTCCGCGGCGTAATCTTTCAGTCCAAACCATGCATGATTTGCTCGATGTAGTCTCGGTGCAACGACACCGGCAATTTGGAGCCGTCGAATAGGATTCGAAGGCTATTGCTGTAGCGCCCCTCGCCGACGATGATGCCTTCCTTATCGGCAATGCGACGGCAACGCGCCGCACCGAGTGCGCTCATCTTCACCCGCAATCCTATGGCAATCGAAGGCATCATTGGCAGATTGCTATTTCAGTCGAGAGCCGCGATACCCGTCGAGCTAAGCATGCAGGATGAAATCGCTGGTGTGCAATGCTGTGGCGACCACACCCTTCAGTAGCAGGGTGTCGTGGCTGTCGAGCGTAATCAATGTATCGCTTCCTTGCTGCGTTTCGGTCGGCATGGTCGACGCTGAAATGTTGCCAAATTGCCGAACGTCGATTTTGTCGAGCCCTACAACGAAGTCGGTGATCGTATGCTGCAGAGATGGATCTGACAAAGTTGGCGCGAATACAAACTGGTCCTGTCCGCCGCCCCCGGTGAGAATGTCCTGACCACTGGTGGCGAAAATCACGTCCTTGCCTGATGTGCCCTGCAGCGTAATATTCGTTCCCGTTCCCACCTCGTTGAAAACAAAATTCACCGTATCTGCGGCGCCAAAGCTATCCCAGACGGTAAGCGTTACCTTGTCGGTCGACGGCGGCGTGTTCCCGGGATGATAGGTCACGCCAGCTGCGAAAACACCATTGATGTCGGTGAGAATTCCCGAGCTCGTTGAAGGTGATATACTGCTTCCGGATGCAGCTGCTCCCGTTGTAGCACCGAGTTTGAAGGTTTCGGTAGATGCAGCTGGGTCGGAATCAGAAAGGTGTACGCCAAGGACCGTCATGGTTCCATCGGCGTTCTGCACAGTGCTAATTTGGTCGGTTGCGATGACCGGCGCCTGATGGTTCCAAGTGATCGAGGTCCCACCGTTGTTATCGGAGACAATCGAAAAACCCGCCGGGTCATAGTTGCCGATCAGGTCGAAGGAGCCGGTACCGTAGCTGACATGAAGTGAGTTGGAAACGCTGACATTTGCTGGAGCAATTCCCACAAGGTCGATCGTATCGCCAGAGGCGAAGCCAGTGACGGTGCCTGTGAAGTGCGACGGGTCGTCGAGGACAAGCGTGCCACTGGTCGAACTGGCGAACTGAACGTGCGCATCGGACGCAGCACCAAACTCCATCGTCGCGCCGTAGATATTTACAGCGCCGGCACCGGTCATCGTCTCGGCGAGCTTGAGGCTGCCCGATTGCACCTCGAACGTGCCAGTATTCGCGATATTCGAAAGGCCGGAAATCATGGAGGAGCCATTGCTGTCAATGGTCCCCAAGTTGATCAGCGTACTGGCACCCGTAAAGGTACTTGTTCCGTTGACAGACCAGTCAGCCAGAAGTTCGTTGGTGAAGGTCGCGTTGTACGAAATGACGTTGCCGACCATGTGTCCGTAATTATCGATGACTGCCGTTCCGGTTGACGTCGTCACCGCGTCGATAGCCGCGGTCGTACCACTCACCGTCGCATGATTCGTCACACTGACGTTGCCACCATCGTAGCCCAATGCTCCGATGCCATAACGCCCGGCGGAAATGATCGCACCGGCTTCAGCGATAATGGTGATTGTCCCGGTGCCGTAGTTGGTGCCACGGATGCCGTCGGTACCAGATGGTGCAAAGATTGAAGCATAGTCGTCAACCGAAACGTTGCCATGCACGTTGCTGTCCGGCGTATCGGAATTGTTCGGGTTATAACTTGCCAGAATGCCGGCTGGCGGATCACCTGCGCCGGTCAGGATCGTGCCGGAGTTAATTGTACCAAAGGCCAGCACCGAAACTTCGCTCGTCGAAGGCACGACGAACGAACCGCTGGAAGGAGCCCTGTTCACCGCCGCGATACCTGAGCCTCCGGAATTGATCAGGGTGCCCGCCAGCGTGGAAACATGTATGTCGCCAGATCCCTGATTGTTCGCCGAGATGCCGATCCCAAAGCCATTGGTTGGGCTAGGCCCACCGAGCGCAGTAATCGTTCCAGCAAGATCAATTACGGTGACGTCCCCGATGCCGTATGTATAGGCGCGAATGCCGTCACCTGCTGCAGCGATGATATTCGCAGAATTGTTGACGACAACGTCTCCGTTGATCGTGGTAAGAGGGAAAGTCGTGGGAACAATGGTCCCGCCGAGATAGCCCGCCAGGATTCCGGCTGGGGGATTTCCGGTACCTGTCGGAGCGGTACCGGAATTAATTGTTCCAGCGGCTGTGACGACGATTGAACTGTTTGCCGATGCAGGGATTGTTGCAGCTTCATTGACGGCGTTGATTCCGGCGCTTCCCGCGTTGATTACGTCGCCGGCCGAGGTAATGATCGAGATATTCCCGATATCGTTGCTGAACGCAAAGACACCGTAGCCCGACGTTGCGTTGATCGTGGCGCCGGAATAGACGTTGATGGCAATATTTCCTGTACCGCCAATTGCTTCGGCATGGGCTTCAACTCCATGCTGCGCCCCGGAAACAGTGGTCCCGGATGCATCATTGACGGTTATGTCTCCGTTTCCGTAGTTATAGGCGTTAATTCCGAGACCCGCGTCCGCAATGATATTGGCATCGTTGTTGACGATGACGGCGCCGTTCACATTAAGGTTCGTTGCAGCGCTTGTGCCTCCCAGAAAGCCTGCGGATAATCCCGAAGGCTGCGAGCCGCTGTTGGTTAGAATAGAGCCCGAGTGAACGGATCCTGCAGCATAGATTGTAACCAGCGCACCCGCCGCTGCGGTGATCGCCGTCGCCTGGTTGACCGCGTTGATTCCGGAACTACCGGACGTGATGACATCCCCGTTAGATGTCGTGACGGCAATGTCGCCAGGGCCATAATTGAAGGCGCCGATTCCATATGGAGAATTCCCTGACGCGGAGGCCGCGGAAGTCAGTGCCTGGATCGACACACCGGACCCGATATTTACCGCAATGTTACCCACGCCATAATCGTAGGCATTAATGCCATCGCCGGCGTCAGCTATGATATTTGCACTATTATTGACGAGCACGTCACCGGAGACGTTCGCGTCAAATACTCCCGCATTATTGGGATTGAACCCTGCTTGGATTCCTGAGGGAGCACTTCCGGAATTGTTGGTGTTGGCACCCGAATGGATTGCTCCCAACGCGACCACAGTAACGGTGCTCGCTGCCGCGGCGGCGACTGCCGTCGCCTGATTTCCGATGTTGATTCCGGTGCCGCCGGAATTAATGGACGAGCTGTATCCCGTTGTGACCGTCGTGTTGCCTGACCCGTAATTGAAAGCGGAAATCCCATACTGAGTTGCGGTGACGCCCGGAGTGGTTGCGCCCGCGGCCGTCGCGGTAATTTGCGAGTTGCTCGATACCGAGATGTTACCTACGCCATAGTTGTAGGCGTTAATGCCGACCGCCATCTGGGCGATAATCGTGGCGTTGTTGTCGATGCTGATATCGCCATGGACAGTGGTGTTTGGCGGATTGGGTATGCTCGCCGGCGCGCTTGTCCCCGTCAGGTAGCTCGCCGAAATGCCGTAGGTGCCCGCATTGATCGTGCCCGAGGAAGTCGAGATCGAAATCGAGCTGGTTCCGGCCGGCACCGACGTGCCCTGGTTTTGCGCAAATATACCGGTTGCTCCGGAATTGATAGTCACTCCGGATGTCGTGGTTACATCGATCGCGGCCAAGGTCGAAATCGCCGAAATGCCGGTCGATGTTGTGCCGGTGATGGTTGCGCCGCTGCCGACAACGATGTTGAGCGGGCCAGCGCCGCCAATACGAGCGCTGATTCCGACGGTGCTGCCTGACACATTGCCGTAGTCGATGATGTCGTTTGAACCGGTTCCGGAATTCGTGAAAACGCCGGCTCCGCCGGATGAAGAAATGCTGCCCGCGTTTATAAGAGCAATATTGGCCCCGGTCGTCGTCAGGTTGACGCCCGCGCCTGTCACAGAAATCGAAGAGGTCTGGTTGATCTGGACCGTGTTGTAGTCCGACGCACTGCTATCCGTTGACACGATATTGATGCCGATGCCCGTTCCGGAAATCGTGTCATTCGCAAAGATATTGAAGCTCGTAGACGACGGACTGGCAGAGTACGGCGTTGAGCGCCCTGTAATTGTGGTCGCCGTGGTCGGAACCAGAACGATTTTGTCGGCGGACAGCACGTTGAACGCTGTGCCGGACTGGACTCCAGCGACCTGATAGCTGAGAGTTTGGCTGTTTGCCTCGGTAATCGTCAGCGTCGATCCGCTGATGCTGGCGTTGGCGACGATGATGCCGCCCAAAAGATCGATGGTATCCCCGATCGCAAGTCCCGAGATAGTCCCGTGGAACGCCGACGGGTTATCGAGCGTCAGCAAACCATTGCCATCCGTGAAGGAAATCGTCTGTCCCGTCGCAACCGCGCCGCCGAACTCAAGATCAGAACGATCGCCTATTGTGAAGGTTCCGTTGTTGCCCGACACGTTGCCGAAGATAATGGCGGCGCTGCTCGGTCCAACAACCACCAGGCCAGAATTGTTGAATGCGAGTGAGCTTACAGCTGAGGAAGAGAAGATAGTTGAGCCCGTAGCGTTAATCGTCCCTGAATTGTTGATCGCATTGGTGTTGGCACCAAAAAAGTTCAATCCATTGACATTCCACACGCCGCCGACAGCATTGTTGAACGTTGCTCCGGCAACATTGAATGACGATGTGCCAAGCCAGGCGTTGCCGGATATTTGTCCCGAATTATTAACGATGATGCCGCCGGTGTTGGTGCTCATGGTGCCGTTATAGAAGTCCAATGCCAGGTTCAAGTTGCTTTTCGAGAACAGATTTGACGTAACCGTCGCGTTTGCCGAATTCGCGAAGGTAGCGTTCTGCGTACTCCAGTTGCTGACCTGGACGACGGCGTTGTTTAATGCACCAAGCGAGCGAATTGCGTTGGAACTGGTAATCGAGATGATGCCGGTGCCAGCAGTCGCAAGTCCATTGCCAGTTCCCGCAAGAATTCCGTAACCGCTTGGGGTCGTCACTGTTCCGCTGTTGGTGATGGTGACATTGCCGCCGCCGTTGGCGAAAACGTTCATGCCCGCGGTTACACCAGAAACCGTCGACGATGCCTCGATCGTGGCCGTAACATTGCCAACGCCCCAGTTATAGAGCCCGATGCCTACGCCTGAAGCTGCGTTGATCGTGGCCAAGCTGTCGAGAACGACGTTGCCGTGCACGTTCGGGGTGACGATGTTCCCGCTGCCGGGGGAATAACCGACCCACATTCCGCCGGGTTGGCCGCCGCCTGGGGACATGTTGAAGCCTGAGTTGATCGTCCCGGCCGCAGTGATCGAGATCTGACTTGAGGCGAGAGCGTTCGCCGCGGCGATATTTGCCTGAATTCCGGTGCCGCCGGAGTTGATGGCGTCGCCGTTCGATGTCGTGATGGAAATATTTCCGCCATGGTTCACGCTGGCGGCGATACCGGACTGACCGTAGAGAGCGCCAGCGGTAATCGTCGCGTTGGTACCGACATTGATGATCACGTCTCCGGAGCTTCCGGCGCCGGAGCTGTTAGAGTACGCCGCGATGCCGTATTGGGCGCCGGATACGCTTGTGTTCGCCTCGTCGATCAGCGTGACATTGCCATTGCCATAGTTGTAAGCGTCGATGCCCCAGCCGGCGTCCGCGATGACATTGGCGAAGTTGTCGATAAGGACGGTCCCATTGACGTTGGTGTTTGAGGCGCCGACGTTGCCCGGGAAATAACCGGCAGAAATACCCTGAGGCTGCGAGCCGCCTGGCGTAAGATGAACACCTGAGTGGACCGAGCCGCGTGCCGTCACGGTCACGGTTGAGCCCGCGCCGACAGCAATCGCACTTGCCAGATTGATTGCCTGCATGCCAGATGGCAAGATGCGCGTGATATTGCCTTCAAAGCCACCACCGGTGATGTGTGCGAGGCCATGCACGGGCAGCGCGCGTATCAGTGCCAGAAGTGACTTGACGTAGATCCGGGTCGGCGCGAGCAAACGGTCAAAGAGCAGACGGCCAGCCAATTCGGTGGTGGCGTTCGCTTCGCCAAGCGCGACCAGCTTGCGGATCAGCGAGTAGCCGTTCGAGTGCGGGCCGGAAGAGGCAAGGCCGATGACGGCATCTCCCACCTGCACTTTCGTCCCATCGATAATGGCTGCCTTCTCGACGACGCCGACGCAGAAACCGGCGAGATCGTAGTCGTCGCCGTAGTAAATTCCCGGCATCTCGGCGGTCTCGCCGCCCACGAGCGCGGCGCCCGCTTGGCTGCAGCCTTCGGCGATGCCAGTGATCACCGACTCGGCAACATCGACACGCAATTTGCCGGTCGCGTAGTAGTCCAAAAAGAACAGGGGCTCTGCCCCCTGGACCACCACATCGTTAGCGCACATTGCGACCAGGTCGATGCCGATCGTTCCGTGGCGGCCGGCGTCGATCGCCAGGCGCAGCTTGGTGCCGACGCCATCGGTGCCGGAGACCAGCACGGGTTGTTTGTAGCCCTGGGGCAGTTCCACGAGCGCGCCGAAGCCGCCGATGCCGGCCAGCACTTCAGGGCGTTGCGTGCGCTTTACAATGGGTTTGATGCGCTCAACAAGCTCGTCGCCGGCGTCGATGTCGACGCCCGCGTCTCGATAGGTGAGACCGGAGCCTTCTTTCATAGCATTCGCGTGGATCGTCCGCCGTACTGAGGGGGCGCGTGTGGTATTGTACATACCGCTCGGCGCCGTTGCGCGCGCGATTCAAACATCTCGTGATGCCTGTATCTGCGAAACACCGCGCGCGCGGTTCCCTGGCCTGCCTGACGCTGCTTTTGTGCGGCATTCTGCCGTTTTCGGCCTGGGCAGCAAGGGCCGTGCGCGTCTACGAAGTCGACGTCAGTGGCCAGTCCACAACAGCCCTGCAGGAAGCGATGCGTCAAGCGCTCGTGCGCGCTACCGGTCGTCGCGAATCGGCGAATGATCCCGCGCTGACGAGCTTGATCGAGGACGCCCCCAAGTATGTAAAGTCGTACGCGCCCGGGCCCCGCGGCGAGACCCAGGTGCTCTTTGACAGAGTGGCGGTAGAGCGTTCCATCGCTGCCGCTGGCCGCAGCGTCTGGGATCCTGAGCGGCCCTTCACCCTCGTCGTACTTTATCCGCCGCCCGGTCGCGCTGAAGGTGACGCGGCGCGCGCTACTCTAGAGGCGGCGGCTGCGTCGCGAGGGCCGGTTGCCGGGCGTTGTCTACGGGCTCGGCGAGGAGTCGGTTTCGGTCGGGATCGAAGAGGTGAAGGCAAAGCATTGGACCGAGCAGGTCTACAAGCCGGATATCCTCGCCAAACGCGACACTATCTATAAAGAACCGGGATACGTGCCGTAAGGTTCGCGCGCTCCGCTGTGCCGCGCTCTGCCTAGGGCTGGCCTTCGATTTCTGGCACGCCTTCCGCTCGAACGAGATCGACTACGAGCGCTTCTACAGGACGCTGCCTCTGGAGCGTGCGAACGGGATACTCTCGCAACGGCTCGACCCTGCGCGAACGGCAGCGGATGCTTCGCGGCCGCCGTTCGAACGCATGATCGCCGGCCACGGTCCTGAGAAAAAACTCAACGTCATCCTGATATCGGTGGAAGCCCTGAGCGCGGATTTTCTGGCGGCTTTCGGCAACCGCGAGGGACTGACGCCTCG
>Ga0137418_10006056_pt1 | contig 11119 bp, 11 predicted proteins | sample CZODoug3_1_2_16f_FD_122242 | JGI IMG/M metagenome (GOLD analysis project Ga0137418, IMG submission 122242) | Vadose zone soil fungal communities from Angelo Coast Range Reserve, California, USA - CZODoug3_1_2_16fungal (Hybrid Assembly) | ecosystem: Environmental > Terrestrial > Soil > Vadose... | reverse complement strand
CATCTCAAGCACTGTTTTGTGTCTGCACTCAGCAATACTTGGAAGTTTGATGTAAACTCTTTTGGGCCTTACTATACACATTTAATGTGATGTGTTCCATATCTTAGATGGTGGTTTCTGTCATGGTATCCTCCATAAATAGATGGTGTTGGTGCCACAATGTGCATGCACACTGTTGAGTCTATAACAGAGGTAATACATTGAGGGTTGATGTAAACTCTTTTGAAATATAATATATAAATATGGAACTACCCTCTGACTGCAGCAACAGACATTATAACAGTTGTAACATTTTCTACAGTACAATAGATCCTCTATAATACCATTCAACACAAATATGGCCATAGCGCTTGACACAGATGTAATATTGAAATTATGACTTCGGATTCTGAATCCCCTCAAAAAATGGGTCCCGAAACTATACCAAATATTATATTATGGTGATATTTCATTCATTCCATTTTTGGCAATAGTTACCGTAATGGCTCTAACAAGGGCTAAAATATAGATATGAATTAGCCCCCTTCACATCTATACTCTGCTGCACATTTCGCATCTGGTGATGTAAGCATGGTCACATTTGGAGCAGGTCACATGACCATCTTTGATCCTGTAATACATTTTTCAAAATGATATTGCCTATGTTAGGCCATAAGATTTGGCTATCAGCTCCAGAATCATCTAATATTTCTGTCCCATATATAGTATTTCTAACCCTAAATTGGGGTTACAATGGGCCAGGCAGTGTTCAATGGATCAGGCCATTGCTTTGGAAGCCTATCGGCCAAATTGCAAGAAACATGGCTGGCCAGTGTGTATTAATCATAAAATGGCCAGACTGTTATATTGTATACCTGGCCATTATGTAGAAGTATTATTGGCCAGACTGTTACCCACATATTGCAATGGCCATTCCCTTCATTGCCATCTGGCCCATCCATAACATGTGTTACAGTATATATCTGGCTCAATACCTTTAATACATCTCAGGCCCATCCGCATTTTGCGCAAATGGGCCGGAAATAGTTGGCATGCTATTAGCGGCCATGCATAAACAATGGTTGGCATGTTATTAGCGTAGAAATTGACTGAATGGGTTGAAACTTACACCATCTGTTTCTCAGGGGGTCTAGTTCAAGGTTCTTGTTATGACATGAGCAAAAATAAGTAGATAAGGATACAAAGCATAGCTATCATATTTATCTAATTATTTAAGTGAAGGAATAATGTTGGTGTATTCCTTGAATATACTAAATTTATCTAACTAAATAGAACAAATAATATATAATGAACAATATAGCTGCACCAGAATAGTCTAAGACACTAGTAATCCTGATAGCACTTAGGGCCCGTTTGGTAGCTCCGGTTTTGAAACCGGCGCCCACCAATTGCCCATTTTTCAAAATCTGGTGATTTTGAAACTGGAAGGAATGGCCATTCTGGTTTTGAAATCGGGAAGGTTGTTCGGCTGCCTCCTGGTTTCAAAACAGGTGTGATGCCCAGTTTGGGTGTTTAGCGGAGTTCCAAAACCTTTGGGGGTTCAGGCTGCTGATGCCATGCCTGAACACTATTCTAACATGCGAGCTCGTTGCTGTCCGTGACAGATACACAACCGTGCTCACTGTCTGCCTCCATGAAAATGGTGTTTTTTATGCCAAATAATAAAATTTCAAATGTAACTATGTATGCCACAAAGTAAACTACAATGATATGCCTGAGAAACTATTCAATTTTTGGGGTTTAACCTTGCTCTCAACATCGCACACAGTGAGCTTGATAGTTGTTAACCCATATCCAGTTCCAGCCAAGTTAGCCGAGGTTGTGTGACTGATGTGACTGATGGGTTCATTTTCGCACCACTGGCCATTTCATTTTCCCGGTTTCAAAATTGGGCAGTTTTGAAATTGCCCGATTTCGAAACTGGTGCTGCCGAACCGGCCCTTATAACTAAACTACATCTGTTAAAACTTAGTCTAAGAGAGAGTGAGTCAATCTTGCTTAGATTATAGTAAGTTGGAAGATTACAGAGCAAGTCATGTAATAATTCACTAAGTAGTGCGTACATTGGTTCTTAATGGCTTAAGAATATCTCAGTTTGAGAATGCAGTAAGAGTCATAAAAGATAATGTATGGAGGCAAACACCTTGTATTTATGCAACATTGGATTATCTACTTGGTGAAGAGGGGAGAGACCGAGGGAATGCTCGGAAGCCACATCGGGTCATCAACAAGGTGGCAAGTAAATTCTAGGACATTCCAGGAGGTTGAAGTACCTTCAGGGAGAATCTTCTGAGGGTATTCGGCATTCCATGGAATTCCTAGAGCCACACCGAGTCAAGTTGGCGAGTTTTGAACACTAACTTCTGTTAAAGGAAATAGGTTTGAAACTCAGTGAATATTGAGTTTTTGGATGTATCTGGCTTTGTGTTTCTCTGGTTGTCCATTAACTCTTTAGTAGATTTAACAGGAAGGTATCCAACTAAATATCTAGGGGTTTGTGTATTGATAATAATATTTAAATGAGAAACAATAAAGAGATAAATGTTTAAAGACTCCTACACACTTTGACACACACAGCCACAAGTGCTTTGACAAGTTACCATAGCCATGATTGTGATTACTGAATAAGGCATAGTCGGGAAAGAGTAAAGGTTTGAGTTGAAGTAAGTATGATCATTCGTGAAATGGAGTTATTGAGAGTAAATAATATTGAGGAAAATTAGGATGAACTCAAAGTAGTAATATTGGTAAGTATCGCGTTGAGTTTTTCTACTTGTAAATAAAGGAGAAAATAAATTGGAAAATATATCGATCAATATCTGATATCTATAACATAGCCCCCCAGTCTCAATTACTCCATCAAAGTAGATTCCATACCAATAGATGGTCGAGCAGATTGTTGACTGACAAATTGTGGTCACCATAGTCTGGGATGGCGTCAAGCGAAGTAAATGGGTTGTAGTCGTGGTGAGCATGGGTGAAGTTAGAGGGAATGGGATGAAGGATAAGAGCTTTGGAAAGGTCTGGTGAAGATGGTCTGGTAGGAGGGAACTCAGAATCTAAATTGACGTCGGATCCTGCCAAAATTGAACCTTGACCTTCCAAAAGCAGAAGGTTGGAAATTTCCAGGGGTTTGGCAATGCCAGAGTAAGGCCAAATCCAACTATGATGTCCTCCCAACATACCACAGTGCTCTTTCGCTTCCTAAATACATCGAACAGCTTCCAATCTGACAGCCTGCGCCATTTTGAAAAGTTTAAAGACATGGTTGAATGAAGTGGCGCTAAGCAGCACATTCTAAGAATATTTCTCGATCATGAGTACTTGAGGAGTGGCCATACTGATCTCATTGAGATGATGAGGGTTAATGTAGTAAGGAAGTGATTTGAAAGGCTCCACCATAGAATGGGTGGCTTCATGGATAGTTCTAGATAAATCTTTTAAAACATGCTGAATCCCACTGGCCAAGTGAAAGTCCAGTGAGTAAATGTTGTGAATTTCGGAAACAGCGTGGACATGGTGACACTTGAGACTCATAATGAGGAACAATGTCTCAAGGATGGCGGTGGTCATGTAGGGATTAAAATGAGAATTACAGCTGTTTGCAAAGATAATGACACTCGCACGGAATTTTGATGAATAAGGAAATTTGTGGACTTAGATCAATTTCAGTGCATCATCATGCCTCTGATGCTCCCCAGGCCACAAAAACCAACATCAGAGTATATAGAAGTATTTACATGCATCATAACAGCACAATTATATCTTTAAATGTGTAACACAACATGATAAAAAAGAGTATTGAGTGACCATTTGCTTGATAAGCTGGTCCCTTATCAATTGCATCCACATCATGTCAACCTGGAGTGTTAGGATACCAATTTATGATATTTGGATATATGCAAATAAAATAATATACTTAGATATTAGTTTTCATGGCCTGGGGAGCAACAGAGCCATGACAATGCACTGAAATTGACAAAATTTCTATAAGTCCACAAATTTCCTTATTCATCAAAATTCTGTGTGAGTGTCATTATCTTTGCAAACAGCTGTAAATGGAATGAGTTCGTTAGACTTGGAAGTGGCAGGGAGAGCAAGACGAGATTGCATAGGCATGTCTGAATAATACAAAGAGGAGTAGTGAAAATGCTGAAGAAAAAGAGTTGGAAGCTGAGGGTTTTGTACTGGAGTGGAAAGAATATTTTTGGAGAACACCACCCTGCTTTGAATATGACTCGGTCATGAATTCTTTCACCATGGAAGGCTTTAGAACAAAGGTAGACCGATGTCACTCACAGCGATTATCAAATGTGAGCCGTGGAACGTTCCCGGATATTCTTCCATTGTTCCAGAATTTCAGGCACATTCCTTAGTTGACTCGAAGTGAGCCACTTATCAGAGTCAGCCGTGTATCCTTTAAATCAAGTTAAATATTGAATAATCTTCTGACCATTCTTACTCCTTTTCCTTCATTCATTGATGATTTTATCAACTTTGTATTCCAGTAGTGCTTCAAAATCTTCACAGTTTAGATTTTTAGTAGTTCAATTACCAAATTTGGTAGATGAAGGTTAATAATTCTCCAAGTGAGCAATATTGATAATTGGATGAATACCATAAGAAGCTGGCATCCATAGCCAATAAAAACAGGACTGAGTTTCTGAATAACCTCGAAAGGTCCATCGTATTTCATTAGTAATTTTCTGCCTCTTCCTTTCTCACTCTTCAGTAAAGACAGTGAATGCAGGCTAAGAAGAACTAAATCTCCTTCAGAAAATTCTAAGGTGAGTCTCCCTTTGTTGTAAGCTCTCTTCTGAAAATGTTGACCTAATATTATGGCTTCCTGTGCTTGGTGTCATTCGGCAGAGAATTGTTCAACCATTTCCATAGCTTCTGGGCATAAACTCTCGTTAATATCCTCTAAAATAGCACTGCAACGTAGTTTGCTTTGGGAGGGATTTTGGAAAGGTCGATTGATAGAATCCAGGGAATGTAAAATTGTGGAACCAGTTATTGGAGTATACACTCGTAATAAATATGCAAGTGCATATCCAGTGGTGGTATGTGGTGTTGAATTATAGAATAAAGCGAACGCATCCAGATAAATGCCCAATCATCTCGAGAAGGTCCTACATAAGCCTGTAAAGAAATCTCCAATGATTGATTAAAAACTTCTGTTTGACCATCGGCTTGGGGATGATAAACCATACTTAATGACCTAGTCATGCCCATTCTATCACAAATTTATTTCCAACATTCTCCGCACCACCTAGTATCTCTATCCAAAATCATCTGCCTATGGTGCGGGACACTTAATCATCACCATATGTGAACAGTGGCCAGTTTGCCCAGACAGGGTCAAATATTTTCAAATATTTTTTGTTCCAAAATCCGTCTAGTAGAATTACTTACAGACTCAAACGAAGGGTTTTCGCACATTAAGATGAATTTTAGGCCAGAATTTCCGCCCACTATAAAGGGTTGATAGGTGTAGGGGCACTTCCTTTTTACCAGCATGGCAGGTGAATTTGGTGTCTGTTGGCCAATCTGGCAAGGTCAAAAATAATAACTTATTTAATTTTGAGTATTATAAAAATCTGTTTGGTATATCTTTTCCTCTCATCAAATAGAGTGTTTTGGCTATAAAAATAAGGATTCCAGGCAAAATTGAATGTTCTATTTCGGATTTAGTCCGCTTGTTTCAAAGTAGTGGTTACTCAGTGACCCGCACCATAGGGATTCCAAATTTTGCGATAAAGTGCTTAAATATTAAGGCAGCAGTCTCTACTTCTGTGATATTCATGGTGGTCAGAATAAATATTCCGTATTTTGTCAACTTATCAACAATAATCAGAATATTGTTGAATCCATTAGACAAAGGTAATTCTGGTATAAAATCCATAGATACTACTTCGCAAGGTTTAGAAGGAATGGGAATGGGTTGCAATAATCTGGCAGGAGTGTGATGCCTAGGTTCAGCCTTCTGACAAATATCACATGTGGATACATATCACTTTATATCCCTGGACATTGTTGGCCAATAGTAAGTGGTCACAAATTTATTGTAGGTTTTTGCATGACCACATGTGTGGATTCCGTTAATGTATTATGAATTCTCCCATTACGGGAATTCACAAGGAATCTGGTACGCATAACCAGAAATTTTCATTCCAATCTTTGAAGTAAATCAATCCATCACGGATTTCATATTGGGGTCAATTTCCTTCCTCGTTGTTGTTTGTTATACAAGCCTTTAATACTTTAGAAAATAGGAATCTGCATGCCCACAAGGATAAAATATGAGTTCAAAGATATGTGGTCAAGTGTGAATTCATCCCCAGATGGTAGACATATCTCCAGGAAGTTCGGGGAAATAAAAGAGTAATCTGGTTCTTCCGAAAGTCCTGATGCCAAAAAATCCGATACCACAGATAATAATCTTTCCTTGAATCTTTCTCCTAATTCGCTGTACATATCACGTATAGGATCCTCCATTAAATCGAGAGAAATATGTTGAGTGGTGTCCACTGTAGGTCCTTGTTGATATGGAACTCACCACCATAATCAAGAAATTGGATCAACGTTGGATGAATTCTTCCGGCTTAATGTACAATGTGTAAATTCAGATAAGCCACAAAAACAGTTCCCCAAGTTAATAACCTTTGGTTGACATTTTGGAAGGTTTTGCTCCAAGTTAAGGCAGCATGATTGGTGATGGCTAATATAGGTTCTCCTTCAATGTAAGCTTGAAACTTCTTTTAATGCTAAAGCCTCTCATTCAGTTGGCAAATAATTCCTTTCAGCTGATTTAAGGACCTTTGACCAGTAAGCAATTACTCACTCACTATGAACCCAAGTTTCATCGAGAGTTGAACCCCAGTTTCCATTTTGGGAACATCATTGTCCGATTTGGAAATTTGGACAACTAAGGAAGGTATAGGTTCATCTGCCTTAAAAGCCTTCTCACATCTTTCATAGGCCTTAGTCCCTTTCAAATCCTTTAATTGGACCTTCTGTACTTGTTGCAGAATGGCTGCCAAACCAAGGTCACAAGCATCAGAGTATAATTGGTCAGGTAAACCCGGTAAGGCGTATCCTCCAACTGTAGCATTAGTTAGTACTTGCTTGCATAATTTGAATGCTTCAGAATGAAGGAGAAAGCATTCCCATTTCTGTCCTTTCCTTAGTAAGTTAAATAATGGTCCAGAGATCCAAGCGTAAAACGGCACGTAGGATGAGAAATAAACCATCATCCATAGGAATACTTGAAGATCATGGATGTTCTTCAGTTCATTGAGTTGGAGGATAGTGTCAATCTTCTCCTTGTGCATAGATACACCTAATCCAGACACTTTTTGTCCAAGCAATAACACCGATTGATATCTGAAGTGGCATTTAGTAACAGCAAGAGTTACTCTGGATTTCTGGATTGCTTGGAAAACTTGGTCCAAATGATTTACATGATCTTCAAAGTCAAGGAAAAAAATAACAATGTCGTCAATGTAGACTAGAGAAATATCCATAGGAAAGGCACTAGCATATTCTGCATTGCTTGCTGGAAAATACTGGGACCATTTTTATATCCAAAAGGCATTCAGACAAATTGCCACAATCCTCTGTGAGTTCGGAAAGCTAACTTCTCATGTTCAATTTTCTCAATTTCCATTTGAGTAAGTACAGTGAGGGAATCAAGGGTAGATAGCCATTGACTGCCAGATAATGCTTGACGAATATCCTCTTGTTGAGGTAGGGGAAATTTATGGGATATAGGGACTTTATTATAATTGACAATCATGCAAGGTTTTCCATTTTGATAAACAATAAATGGTGGAGCAGCCCAGGGACTCTTGGAAGGTTCAATAACTCCTAATTGAATGCATTTATCCATTTGTTTATCAATAACTTCTCGGTTTGCTGGTGAAGCGTGAAATGGCAGTAAAGAGACTTCCTTAGTTTCCGGATTCAAAGGAATTTGTACTTTAACATCAAGATGTCCTAAGCGATCATCAAGACCAAAAGCCCTTCGATTTTTAATGATGACATCCTGAAGTTTTTTTGCTTTGAATATCTGGAAGTTTGGGATTTATGTTGAGTTCCTCGATTAGCCTCTTACTATCCACAAAATCCTCAGGTAATTCAGTGACTTTAGGACCTCCTTCCAAAGGTGGTTCAGAAAGTGGATCTTCCTCTGTAAAAATTATTTTATTGGAGTTAGATAAGTCCTTGGCTTTGCTAGTGACAGTCGTGACTTCAGATTGAGCTCCTAATCTGGAATCAGGAGTTCGAGACTCAACCAGAGTTCAAATCACCGTTGCATGAGCATTAATTCTCCGCTGACTCTTAGGGGAGTATTTTCCCATTCTGTCAAGCCAAGTATTTGGATTGTGACCCATTCCAAGTACCTGACCAATTTGAATGGTGACAGCAGTCGTGGAGAAATTTGCAACTGGCAATTTTAGATTTCCTTGGGTAATTAATGAATCAGGAGGAGCGTAAAAGTCGTCTGGGTTTCTATTTGAAGACAAAGCTTTCTCAACATATAGATGATTTGATCCTGCAGGGAAATTAGCAAGAACTAGCACAGAAACTGAGGTTTCAGGGGGAATAATGATTTTTGCTGCTGATCAAATATTCCTGTCTGAATTCTGAAACCTAGTTTTACACATGAATTTCTGATTCCTTCAGTTGGTAGATCACTTATATTTGACAGAGGTTGCTTTAAGTACTCAGACTTAAAAAATGTGACCATCCTTGTCAATAAACGGTGGTGAAATCGAATTTTCTACTACCATGCTTGAGCCAGAATCTCCAAATTCTAAATTGCACCCTCATTCCTGTGGAATCACTGAAATCGAGTATTGATCTGCAAAATCATTTCGTAAAATAAATGGACTAGTCATGCCTTTGACAACATAAGCTTCAACATTTATTTTAACTGGACCATCTGGGATATGGAAATAAAGGTCTACTTCAACATATCCAGAGATGGAGGTGTTTCCAGTGACTTGGACAAAATTAATTCTCTGTCTAATCTTTGATGGATTTTGCATTTCAAGTAACAATTTAAACGAAATTATGGGGATGTCAGAACCCAAGTCAACAATGACTTTAGTTGAGTTGGATGCTAAGGAATTAATTGTGGCCATAGCTCAAGTCGCTTGAGCTCCTAAGAAAGAGCAACCTGGAGGTTGAGCTAAATATTTCTTAAGCTCTACCAGCCGTTTATAATTTGGGGATGTGTGGGTGATAGAATAATGAAATTTAGCAATGTCTCTTGCAAGACATCTTCAAGAATTCCGGTTTAAAGGAATTTTTGGAATAGAAGATAAGTTCTTCACTAAATTTCCATTCAGTCAGAAGTCAAGTGGCATCATGATATTGTGCGAGTGTACTTCTGAAGAATTTAGATCCAGTACCAGTGAATTATCTGTGCCCAAAAATTTCGAAGAATCTTCAGTAGTGGCTCCAGAGCCGGTGTTTTTAAAAACCGATCACTGTGCGAGCAATAAAAGTATTAAATTTTCGAAAATATTTATGTATATAGCACCTATACTTACCTTTTTTTGGAAATAAAGAATTTTTGAATTTCACCGACAATTCAAAAATTCTTCATTTCCAAAAAAGGTGAGTATAGGCGCTATATACATAAATATTTTCGAAAATTTAACACTTTTATTGCTCGCACAGTGATCGGTTTTTAAAAACACCGGCTCTGGAGCTGCAGCAACACTAATCTTTAATTCCCTCCAGGCTAGACATATCCTCCAAATTAATCATGCTTAGGTTGGCATGTTGGATGGTCAGCTTAGAACACTGGAGGGGTTCACAAAATCCAGTTTATTGGAAGAGCCTTCTTCTGAATCTGAGTCCAGGTTGTAGAATAGACTGTCATAGTCTTCCTGAGCTCATAGATCATTATCCTCAAGTTGGATTAAATCAACTTGCACCATTTTCTCACCATTCCGGGAATGCTTGCATTCATTATCCCAATGAAAGCTGCTACAGCAATGCTTACAAGGTCAGGCTCCTATAGACTCAGGAGTCCTTCTCAGCAATACATTCTTAGGGAATTGAGGAGTCCCAATATTTTTTGACCATCTGACAAGATTTACATTCACTTTCTGGTAAGGGAATCAATTGTTCAAAAATTCCTGATTAGGCAAGTGTTGTGGTTGCGGTGGCATTAGGAGTTTCCTCATGGTATTTGACTGCGTTCTTGAATTCCATGATAGATTTAAGGTACTGTGAATTCAAGATAGAAGCCCACAAGTCAAGAACCTCCTCCATGATTGCCTGGATGGTCTTCGAGTTGGTATAGTTATACACCAGCCCAACAAGTTTGAGCTTTCTTATAACATACTGGCTGGGACTCTTGCGCTGATGACTGGCTTCTCTAAATCTTTCTTTGTTGGCTCAAATTTTTGCTTCTCTGGCCAATGGTGATTCATCCAGTATCCTGACATAATCCTTCTGAGGGAACTCCAATTTACTTCAGCCTTAACATGTTCATAATCTGGGTATTTTGGTTCTTAATGACTTAAGAGTACCTCAGCTTGAGGACAATAGATAGATGCTAAAAGATGATATTATTTGGAGGTAAACACCTCATATTTATACTACATTGGAATATTTACTCGGCAAAGAGGGGAGAGCCAGAGAGAACACTCAGAAGCCACATTGAGTCATTGGCAAAGTGGTAAGTAAATTCTAGGACATTCTGGAAGGTCAAAATACCTTTGGGGAGGACCTCCCAAGGGTATTTGGTGTTCCATGGAATTCCTAGAGCCACGCCAAGTCAAGTTGGTGAGTTTCGAACACTGACTTCTGTTAAAGGAAATAGGTTTGAAACTCAGCAAACCTTGAGTTTTTGAATGAATTTGGCTTTGTGTTTCTGTAGTTCTCCAATAACTCTTTAGTAAATTTAACAGGAAGGCATCCAACTAAGTATTTAGAGGTTCATTGTTTTATAATAATATTTAAAAGAGAAATGATAAATAAATGTTTAAAGACTCCTGCGCGCTTTGACACACAGCCACAAGTGCTTTGACAAGTTACCATAGCCACGATCATGATTACTGGATATGGCATAGTCAGGAAAAGACTAAGGTTCTGAGTC
>Ga0137418_10005722_pt1 | contig 11121 bp, 12 predicted proteins | sample CZODoug3_1_2_16f_FD_122242 | JGI IMG/M metagenome (GOLD analysis project Ga0137418, IMG submission 122242) | Vadose zone soil fungal communities from Angelo Coast Range Reserve, California, USA - CZODoug3_1_2_16fungal (Hybrid Assembly) | ecosystem: Environmental > Terrestrial > Soil > Vadose... | reverse complement strand
CAGGGTTCTATCGAGCAGGGCGCTGGCTGGACAACCGCCGCCGAACAGCGCGACGCCGAGACCCGCCTAAAGGGGCCGGCGGAAAGAAAGGATTTATATCCTGCGGAGGCCGATGCTGAAAAGGAAATTTCCGAAGCGCTACAAACCGCGGCTCGTACTCACAAGCGGGTGCTGTTGATTTTTGGCGGCAACTGGTGCTACGACTGCCACGTTTTGGACCAGGCGTTTCACCTTCCCGAAATCGCGCCCACACTCAACCGCAATTTCGTCGTCGCGCACATCGATATCGGCGAGTACAACAAAAATCTCGATATCGCCAAGAAATACGAAGTACCGGTAGAGAAGGGCGTTCCGGCTGCGGCGGTTCTGGAGCCGGACGGCAAGCTGGTCTTTACCCAGAAAAACAAGGAATTCGAGAAGGCGCAATCACTGGCCCCGGAAGACATTCTGGCATTTCTAAATAAATGGAAACCCGCCGCGCACTGACCGGTTCTTCCCGCAGGTTCCGTAGCTTGTCATTCTGAGGTGATCCGATAAGGATCGCTGAAGAATCTCAACCTTAAACCGGGCACCGCGTTACTGATGCGAGCGGTTAAGCAGGCTACAAAATCGAAGAGATTTCCGGATCGATCGCAATGTGCGTGGCCGCTTCTCCGTCAATCAGATATTTCTGGCCGCCGCTATCGCTAAAATGGAAAAACCGGCTGATGTGATAGTCCTCGTCAAACGCCGAAAAAAGTTTTTCAGTTTCTGGCACCGGCAACTCGAATGCCGAAAGCGCAACTGGCGCCCCGGGCTTTGCGGCCGCCGCCGCGTAAATGCGATAGATTTCTTGCAGTGACATCATCGATTTGCCGTTTCAGTCGTTGCCGATTCCCCGCCGTAACGCGTTCCCCTATGCCAGCTTAGCGCTTTGTCATTCGCCAGCCAATCCACTATCATTTTGGAGCGGAAAAACCAGGCAAACCGTAACAGGATTCAGACAGGGAGAATTCACATGGCAATCACAATTGGACAGGCAGCCCCGGATTTCAATTTGAAGGATCAGTACGACAAGGAAGTGAAGCTTTCGGATTTTGCGGGAAAGAAAAATGTGGTGCTGGTGTTCTATCCGCTCGATTGGAGCCCCACCTGCACCAAGGAGCACGTGTGCTTTGTGAACGACATGAAGAAATTTGAAACGCTGGACGCGGAAGTGCTCGGCGTCAGCGTGGACAGCGCGTGGTCGCACAAAGCGTACGCGGAAAAAATGGGCATCAAGTATTCGCTGCTGGCGGATTTTAATCCTCGCGGCGCAATGGCCGATAAGTACGGCGTATATCTCGCCGATAAAGGCATCACTGGCCGCTCGGTCATTATCGTGAACAAAGCCGGCAATGTTGCGTGGATCAAGCACTACGACATTCCCGTCGTTCCGGACGTTGCGGAAATCGCCACCGCCTTGCAATCGGTTAAGTCCGCGACCGCGTAGGTTTTCCAGCGTGTTAACGGTCGCGAACTCTCGAGTATTTTTCCTGCCTTCCCGGGTCAGAGCGATTTCGCTCTGACCCTTTTTTGTTTCGAGTCGGTCGACCGATGCCCGGACTGTCATTCCGAACGAAGTGAGGAATCTGCTTTTTTCGCGAGTGCAACGTGCGATTATTTTGCGAATTCGTTGCGGGCGACGGCTCCACCCTTCATCACGAATTTCACATTTTCAAGTATCGCGACATCGGTCAATGGATTGCCATCGACGGCAATCAAATCGGCGTAACGCCCTTTTTCCAGCGAGCCAACTTTTTCACTCCAGCCGAGCAGATCCGCGGCGTTAATAGTTGCGGCCTGAATCGCGTCCAGCGGCTTCATACCCCACTCCACCATTTTCCCGAACTGTTTGGCGTTGTCGCCGTGTGGATAGACGCCGGAATCGGTTCCAAAGGCGATTTTCGCTCCTGCTTGAAACGCTTTGCGAAAATTTTCCCGCTGCAAGCGCCCAATTTTCTTTTCCTTTTCGATGGACTCCGGCAGCATCCCTGCTTGCGCGCCGTGCTGCAAAATAAAATCGTCGTTGTAGATATCGAACACCAGATAGGTGCCGTGCTGCTTGGCCAGCGCGATTCCTTCGTCATCGATCAGGCTGGAATGTTCAATCGAATCGATGCCAGCGCGAATCGCATCTTTGATGGATTGGGTCCCGTGCGCGTGCGCGGCAACTTTGCGGCCCAACTTGTGCGCTTCCTCGGCAATGGCCTGCATCTCTTCCAGAGTGTATTGCGGAGTTCCCGGCAGGTCACCTTTGCTCAACACTCCGCCCGACGCGCAAATCTTAATCACGTCCGCGCCATACTTGATCACTTCGCGAACTTTGGCGCGCGCCGCCCACGGGCCGTCGGCAACGCCCTCGGAAACGTGGTGATACTCGAACGGCAGCAGATTGTCGTCGCAATGCCCGCCGGTGATTCCCAGTGCCGGGCCGGAAACACGCATGCGTGGGCCTTCAATGTCACCGGCGTTGATGGCGTCGCGCACAGCGACGTCGGTGAAGCCGCCCGCGCCGACGTTGCGGATGGTCGTAAAGCCGGCACGCAGCGTTAGCCGCGCATTTTTCACACCGGTCACCGCTTGGCGCGGGACCGATATACCAAGCCCGCCGTATCCGGAGTCGGAAGGCTCGCCGGTGATGTGAGTGTGCGTGTCGATCAAGCCCGGCAAGCAGACAGCCTTGGATAGATCAATCGCGGACACGCTGCCCGATCCAGCCGGTGCGACCGACGTGATCACGCCGTCTCCGTCATACATGACGATTTGATCCGTTAGAAGCTGCCCGGAGCGGACATCCAACAGTTTGCCACAACGCACGGCGCCACCAGGCGCGGCAGCGACCACGCCAATAATGTAGAGCCACACACATAATCCGCAGAACATTTTGCGCATTGAGATTCCCCCGAAGTTGTTGAAAAGAGCGGACAAAGCATACCGCGAGCGGGCCGCGGCACCAAGCGACGCGCGGGCGCCGCTCGATCGCGGGGACAGTTCCAGAACTCCATCGGCAATTAAGGATTATTTCTGTGCCGGTTGCGCAAGGGACCGAATGAAGAGCACCAGCTGCCAGCGCTGCTCATCGGTGTAGCGCTTTTTGAAGCCGGGCATGGGGCGGTGCCCTTCGGTAATTTTGTAAAAGAGTTCGCCGTCGGTGATCGGATTCATGTGCGCGGCATCGGTAAAATTGGCGGGCTGCGGATTGTACATTTTGCCCTGTGAGCCGTCACCTTTGCCGGAATCGCCGTGGCACTCGGCGCATTTGTCATCGTAGAGGCGCCGCGCTCCCGGCAGATCGGCTTGCGACGGTTTTAGCGGATTAGCAACCCGCTTCGCCTCTTCTGGAACAATCCACGGCCCAGGATGCAAAAACGCATAGACGCCCGATCCCGCCGCAACTAGCAGCAAAGTAACGAAGAGCACGAAAGCTACTGGAGATTTCTTTCCGGTTGAACTGGCCATAGGAGACTGGACGATTTTCGCATGTGCGATGCGCGGAAGAAACGGATTTCAACATAGACGTCGCGGAGGCCGAGAAGGACCGTTTTGTGGCAATCCGGCGAATGTGCGGTGCACGCTCACTCCGATGTTGGGTAATTCTTGATGTCCGCTAGGCGCTTGAGAAAGTGCCAGCGTATAGAGAACAGCAGAAGCGCCAACAGAAAACCCTGTTCAAATAACACTGAGGCATCTTCGATCAAACGTACGACGTCAGACGCCAATAGGCTCCTGGAATAGAGCAAGCCTGAACATTCGTGGTAAAGATCAAAACAAATTAGAAGCGGGTAAAAAAGGAGTGTGAGTTTCATCCACTCACTCAGGCTTCGGGCGGAGTCCTGCAATTGGCGCGCGAACGTTTGATTTCCCGCTTGCTGAGAAGCCAAAAACGGTGGTGCTATTCTCCAAATCTTGATCAGCTTCACCGTCGCGACTATCACCGTGGCCAGAAAAAAGAATACAAGCACTTTTTCGGCAGAGGTCGATTCATGGGGAATGCTACGGAAATCCCAGGTCGTACCCGAGTCTTGCATGCGCCCTCCAGCGTCGGACTTAATCGTATTCGAACAAGGTCCAGAGTCTTTGACACCAAACTAGGAAAATTTGTGCCTCAAGAGCAGTCTGAGTCAATGGCCAACTGTAGGTTGCCCCTACAAGACGCGGCTATGAAGGACGCAGCGTCAGCCAGAGCAGCTCGAAGTTGAAGGCGAGGATGGCGGCGGCGACGATCCAGGCGAGGATGGTGGTAAAGCGCGAGTTGACGAAAGCGCCCATTCTGGCGCGGTCGCTGGTGAAGCGCACCAGCGGAATCACCGCAAAGGGCAACTGGAAGCTGAGCACGACCTGGCTAAGAATCAGGAGCGAAGTAACTCTCCCTTCGCCGTAAAAGCCGATCACGATGACCGCGGGAATAATAGCGATGGATCGGGTGATTAAACGGCGCAGCCACGGCTTCAATCGCAAATTCAAAAAGCCTTCCATGACAATTTGTCCGGCGAGCGTGCCGGTAAGCGTGGAGTTTTGCCCGGAAGCGAGCAGCGCGCAGGCAAACAGGGTGCTGGCAAAACTTGCGCCGAGCACCGGCGTCAAAAGTTTGTAGGCATCGGAAATTTCGGCCACGTTATGCAGCCCTCGAGTATGAAACGCGGCGGCACCTAGAATCAGAATCGCGGCGTTGACAAAGAGCGCGAAGAAAAGCGCCAGCGTGGAATCAAATGTGGCATAGCGGATTGCTTCGCGTTTGCCGGCTGCGTCCGTGGGGAAAGCCCGAGTCTGCACAATGCTGGAATGCAGATAGAGATTGTGCGGCATCACCGTGGCGCCCAAAATTCCGATGGCGATATACAGCATTTCGCGATTGCGCAAGATTTCCATCCGCGGAATAAAGCCGACTGCTGCCTCGCGCCAGATCGGCTGGGCAAAAAAGATTTCGTAGGCAAAACAGGCGGCGATGCTGGCAATCAGAGTGATGACAAACGCTTCGATCAAGCGGAAGCCGCGTCCCTGCAGCGCCAGGACGATCAGCACGTCCAGCGCGGTGATCACCACGCCAGCCAGCAGCGGCAGACCAAACAGCAGCTTCAGCGCGACCGCCGAGCCCAGCACTTCAGCCAGGTCGCACGCGGCAATCGCAATTTCGCAGACGATCCATAATCCAATCGCCACCGGCCGCGAATAAGATTCCCTGCAGGCTTGCGCCAAGTCGCGTCCGGTGGCGATGCCCAGCTTTGCCGATAGCGCTTGCAGAATCATGGCCATGACGTTGCTGATCAAGATGACGCTTAGCAGCGTGTAGCCGAATTTTGCGCCGCCGCCAATGTCGGTGGCCCAGTTGCCGGGGTCCATGTAGCCGACCGCGACAAGATAGCCGGGGCCGGCGAAAGCCAGAATTTTCTTGAACCAGGTGAGCCCGGGAGCAATGGCGATGGTGCGGTGAGATTCGGGAAGCGACGGGAGTTGCAAAGGACGGGCGCTGGCGGCTCTCTCGGGACGCGCAGATTCCGCCAATGAGGATGGTTCGGTTTCCAAGATCGGTTCAGTCGAGCGAGTCATCGGTAGTTAACTATAGTTAATGCCATACCTAAACTATCTTTAATGCCGGGCCGTGTCAATAGTCTCTTTGCTCCGTGTTGCGAATCACCATCTGCGGGACGCAATGAACCGCGAACGGTTGTGATACTTTGGAATGCGCAAGCGAGGAGACCAGCATGGACGAAAAGCAACAGCCGCAACCCGGCCAAATGCAGATCAAGGCCGATGAGAAAGAGCTGCAAGGGCTGTACAGCAATTTGATGATGATTCATCACAACGTGGAAGAGTTCACGCTGAATTTCGTTTACATTTTTCCGAACGGCAATCAGGGCAAGCTGCTGAGCAGCGTAATCGTCAGCCCTGGTCACGCCAAGCGCATCTGGCGCGCTCTGGGAGAAAATCTCTCACGCTACGAAGCGCAATTCGGCCCGATCAAAGAGGCTCCGGAAGGCAGCGGGCCGACGCCGCCGGTGGGGTTTGTGCAGTAGCAAGAAGCGAATCCACATAGATTTGCGGCATTGGGCGTTGGCCGAGCGGCGTTTTTTCGTGATAAACTTTTAGGGTTGCATCGGAACGGGCCTGTAGCTCAGGTGGCTAGAGCGCGCCCCTGATAAGGGCGAGGTCGGTGGTTCAAGTCCACCCAGGCCCACCAGAAAAGCAGTAAGCAGTTGTCAGTAATCAATCCTCAGTGCAGTCCTCATAGCGGCTATCTCCAAACCATTTCGCGAGACACTGGTGCGTGTATCGTTGTGTTCCAGCTTGGGAACGGTCTGTTCCTGCTGGTTCCAGTTTGATTCTTGACCCGTTCTCCGCCATGAAAACAAACGAGATGCACTTCGCTGCATTGGCATGCCACTTGCCCATATTCCCCCACGGAGACTCTTGCGCGTTTAGAACTCCTAATGATTGAGGATTCCGAAATCTATCGAACGGTGCTGGCGGAATTGCCGGTTGGGGTGTACTTCGTGGACCGCGACCAGCGCATCGCTTTCTGGAATCGCGGCGCGGAAGAGATCACCGGCTACCTGAGCCAGCAGGTGCTGGGTCACCACATGACCGAAGACTTTTTACAACATGTGGACCAGGACAATCGCCGCCTGGAGGGTGCGGAACTCCCGTTGACAGCCGCGACCCGCGAAGGAAAATCCATCGAACTGCGAGCGACGATTCGGCACAAGGATGGCCATCCAGTGCAGTTGAAACTGCGCGCGGTCCCGTTGCGCAACGACTCCGGGCACATCGTCGGCGCGGCCGAATACCTTGCGCCCACAAGTCCGCTGGAATGGCAGGATCAACGAAAAAATGTCCTGGAATTGCACGGCTGCATGGATCCTTCATCCGGCGCGCTGACCCGCGCATACACCGAAACGCTGCTGCAGGAACATTTCGAGACCTTTGCGCGCCACAAGGTTCCTTTCGGCGTGCTGGTGATGCAAGTGGACTCAGTGGAGCAACTCAAGGCCAAGCACGGCGCGGGGGCGGTGACCGCGGTGATGAAGCTGGTCGCGCACACTTTGCTGAATGGATTGCGCGGCCCTGACCAGTTGGGCCGATGGTCCGACACAGCATATCTGGTTATCGCCGCGGAGTGCGGCCGTACCGAAATCGCAAGAGTCGCCGAACGATTGCGAAAAATGGTGAACGCAGCAGAAGCGGAATGGTGGGGCGACCATCTACGGGTCACTCTTTCTGTTGGAGCCTCGGCAGTGCAGGACGACGATACGGTGCAGACTTTACTGGAGCGGGCGGAACGCGGGCTGCAAAACGCCAGCGCCGGCGGCGGCAACCAGCTGGTGAACCAGTTATGAGTAACACGATCGGCATCAGCAGCGGTAGCGGCAGCGGCAAGGACAACCGGACATGTTCGTAATTATTGGGATTTTGGTGGTTTTTGGCGCGGTGGTCGCCGGCTATCTGATGGAGCACGGCAACCTGAAGGTGTTGCTGCAGCCGGCGGAGTTGATCATCATCGGCGGCGCCGCCATCGGCACGGTCTTGATCGCCAACCCGCTGCACATCTTGAAATCCATCGCCGGCGGTGTCGCGGGCGCATTTGGCGGCACAAAGTTCAGCGAAGCGAAATATCTGGAGACGCTGAAAATGATGTTTGAGCTTTTCTCTCGCGCGCGCAAGGAAGGGCTGATGGCGCTGGAAACGGATAGCGACGCTCCGGACAAGAGCCCGGTATTTTCCAAATACCCGAAATTCTTAAAAGAGCATCACGCCCTGAATTTTGTTTGCGACACCATCCGCATGGCCGCCAGCGGCGGAGTTGAGCCATTCGACATCGATCAGATGATGGAGCTGGATATGGATGTGCACCACCAGGGCGCGCTGCTGCCAACCACGGCGCTGGCCACGATGGCCGATTCCCTGCCGGGGCTGGGCATCGTCGCCGCGGTGCTTGGCGTGGTCATTACTATGGGCGCTCTGGGCGGCCCTCCGGAAGAGATTGGTCACAAGGTTGCCGCCGCGCTTGTCGGTACGTTTCTTGGGATTTTGCTGTGCTACGGATTGGTCGGCCCAATCGCATCCACCATGACCAAAGCGGTAGATGAGGAGCACGCCTATTATTACGTGATGCGGGTAATCATCGTCTCGTTCATGAAAGGCGCGCCGCCGAGCGTGGCGGTGGAGTACGGCCGCCGGGCCATTCCGTCGCACGTGCGCCCAAGCTTCCAGGTTGCTGAGAAGACCATTAAGAATAAGGGCGACGCCGCACCGGCGGCAGCGCCCGCGCCCGCGGCATAACCGCTTACAACTCATGGCTGGCACTGCTCCCATCATCGTGATCAAGAAGAAAGGCGGCCACGCTGGCCACCACGGTGGCGCATGGAAGGTCGCGTACGCCGATTTCGTTACCGCCATGATGGCGTTGTTCATCGTGCTGTGGCTGATGAATTCCAGCAAACAGATTCAGGAGGCGGTCGGCGGGTACTTCAAGGATCCGACCGGGACCGCAAAACAAGTGGGCAGCGACATGGTGGGAGCGGGGGAAAACTTCGTCGTCAACAAAGACAATATGGAGGATTTGAAAGAGCAGCTGCAACAAGCCATCAAAGCGGTTCCCAATTTCGACAAGCTCAAAAATCACATCGACATGACGGTAACCAATGAAGGATTGCGGATCGAGCTGTCGGAATCCGAGAAAGGAACTTTTTTCGATAGCGGCAGCGCGAAAATCAGCACCGATGGCGAAGAGATCTTAAACACCCTGGGGGCGGAACTCGGCAAGCTAACCAATACTATTGCGATGGAAGGGCACACGGACTCCAAGCCGTACGCGGCAGGGCGCAATTACGGGAATTGGGAGCTGTCTTCGGATCGCGCCAACGCGGCGCGGCGATTGATGCAACGCAACGGCATTCGTGAAGATCAAGTCACCCAAGTGCGGGGGTTTGCCGATCAGCGCCTACGGAAGAAGGATGATCCGCTGGATTCCTCGAACCGCAGAATCTCTTTGATCGTGCAGTACTTGAGCAAACCGGCGCAGACTCCGGAGGTTGCCGGAGCGGAGAAAGTGGCGGAGAAAGTGGCAAACAAGGTGGACGAGAAGCTAGGCGAAAACGCGGACCAGAAACCTGCCGAGGTGAAAGCCGATGCGCCGGGCGCGGCTGCGGAAAAAACCGCGCCGGCTGCGGCGAACAAGAAAAAGGATTAGCAAAGCCGATCGTCGACGACGCAGCTCACCGCGTTAGTCGACTCCAAGAAAGAACGGCGCGCCATTAATGAGCCGGCGGAGGCGCAGGAGACGGCGGTGGTGGAGGCGGAATAAACTTGGCGTCATCCACCGGTACGTTTTGTTTCAGCTCCTCAACTTGAATCGTGAAACGGTTTCCGGGGCGGGCGACCGTCCAGCGGTACGGCGTTTTCACTCCATCCATTGCTCGATAGTCGGCATAGTCAATCTGCGTGGGGTTGTAGCCCAGCGGCGAATCGATATAACGGATCAGCCGCAGCAGCAGATTGCTTTGCTGATCGAAATAGAGTTTCAACGGCGGTTCACCTTCTTTTTTGCCCACGACTAGCCAGGTTTCTTTGCCGTCGATTTTTTCGCCCGGCAGCGTTTCCCACTTCGGGTACAGCGACTTGACGTCCACCGCAAACGCAAAGTCCGCATCCATTTTTGCGCCGAAGGATTCCTGCGCGTTCAGCATGTGCACGCGTCCCGGGATCGCCAGCCATCCGACTTTGCCGTTGTAGGCGGTTACGCTGTCGCCGTCTTTCATTTTCATCACTGAGACGCGCTTGTCCGGCGCCTTGGAAAAAATCTCAACCGGCATATGCTGATCGCCAAAAGCCGTGACCGTTCCCTTTGCTTTTCTAGTGGTAATTTTCTTAAGTGCATCCGCGCCGCCGACTGCCGCCAGATATCTTTCCAGCAGCGAATCCGCCGCAGGATTCACAGCTGGCGCTTTTCCTTCGCCGGCCATCATTTCCGGCATTTTTTCGTGCTCCGAGATGATTGGAATGCCAACCGGCTTCGCAGCGCCCTGGTGACAGGTGTAGCAGGTCACCTCGCGATGGCCGTCGAAATTCTCCGCGTTGATGGTGATCATCATCTCCATCATTTTGCGTGCGGTCACCTTCGGCTTTTTGTCGTCTTTATCCATGGCGTGTTCGACGTGGCAGTAATCGCACTCCACGCCGAGCGAGGCGGTGATGAATTGCATGGAGGGGATGAGTTGGTCGGCGGGAATGTCCTTGAGCACCTGAATGTTCTTGAAGTGCTGCGAAGCAGTCTTGGCGGCCGCCGCTCCATTCTGTGCGGCACCGGCCTGCGGCGGATTCTGCGCCCGAGCACCGAGAAATGCGGCGACTAGCGCAACCACCAGAGCGATTGAGACCGAGCAGGTTTTGCGGACGGTGTGGTGCATTTAGCTCCCTCCCAGAGTCAGCAGCGAAGAGTGTAGCAAGAGATGAGTGGCGCGTTCTCGGCGTATTCGGGTAGCCCCCTCCCCGGTTTTATCAGAAGTGTTCATTCTAAAGGGAGTTAAAGTCGTTTGTTTTGATACAGATTTGGAAGTGTTGATTCTAAAGGCGGTTAGTTGCGATTAGCTCGAGCGCGGCATCGTGGGGGTACATGGCACAAAGTCTCTGCGAAGTCATCTCCCAGCCTACCTGGACGAAATGTGCTTCCGTCAATAACCGCAAGGGTGCAAGACGCAGCTTAATTTCGCTTACTTTGAATTGAGTAACTGCATACGAGGATGTATTTCAAAAACTCCTTACCGCGAACCGTAAGTTTTACCATCCGTCCGTCCTGTCTAACCAAAAGCTGGCTTTTTAGATAATCCAACCAAACTTGTGGCGTATACGTTGGTGGAAATTCCACGGAGCTGGGATAAAAACGCACAGCCTCTTCGACTAAAAAACCATCCAGGGATTCGTTCAAAACTGTTAGTAGCCTGAGTTGACTGCCAAAAATAACCGCCCAATAATTTTCAAAGGTCAACCGCCAAAATTCGGAAGACATCATCCGAATCAAAACTTTTTCTCTCGCTTCGCCAGGTTGAAATTTATTAACGAGGTTGCGGATAAAGTCTTCCGTTTCTACCAGAAGAACATTATCGA
>Ga0137418_10006051_pt1 | contig 11124 bp, 13 predicted proteins | sample CZODoug3_1_2_16f_FD_122242 | JGI IMG/M metagenome (GOLD analysis project Ga0137418, IMG submission 122242) | Vadose zone soil fungal communities from Angelo Coast Range Reserve, California, USA - CZODoug3_1_2_16fungal (Hybrid Assembly) | ecosystem: Environmental > Terrestrial > Soil > Vadose... | reverse complement strand
AAAGTGACTGGCCACTCAGTCTGGGACCCAATGCAGGCCAGCTCGGGTGGCCCATCTGACATGGGCAATTGTCAAGTCGGGTGATATGTTTAGATTCTGTAATTGAGGAGCAAAGGCTGTTCGGAGCGCCGAAGGCCCGTATAAGTTTAAGGTAGTGGATAAGGGAGTGTTGCCTCGGTAGATTGAAGTTGTCGCGAACACCAGTTGTCCGAAATATCTCGCGGTACCGGTGAAAGCGCTGAAGAGCATCATCCATAGCCGCAAGACTGTGAGTGTCGTGTATATCGCGTCGAGCGATGTAGCAGAAATCGAGGAAAGCGCGCATGGCTTTCACCATCTCATCCGGTACGTGACCTTCAATTGCGGGTAAGTAAACCTGTAGACAGACATGTTAGATTGAGTTGTACGGGGTGTGAGGCAGTTATGCACCTTCATAAGTGCCTTTGAGTCATCGCCGGTCCACTGTTTGAATTTCCTGCCTTCTGGAAAGCGTTGAAGCCCTGCAAAAGATGGGGCAATGGCATTCTAAAACAATGATTCAGTAATTGTAGTTAATATAGCGAGGGAACCTACCGCCGATCGATATCATCAAGTATCCTGTTCGCTTCTTGTGCGGAGTATTCGGCTTTGATATAATCATTCACCCATGTAACTAGGTGGTCCTTGAACGTGCCCTTGATCAATTGGTGTAGTAAGTCTGGTGAAAGAAGTTCATGGATATCAGCACGGGGGAAACCATATGTGAATGGCTAAAATGAACGTGATATAACAAAAGTACGTCAGTATGGAATGATATGGAAAAGAAATCAGAGTTTTCCCAGAGTCGCCTTGATGCTCAGGGACCTAGAGGCTCAAGTTAATGGCAGATGTTCATGGATCAGTGTCTAAGCAACCGAAAGTGTCCGACGTAGTGTGGAGCCGTGCATGGTGCTCGTATCGGCCATCTGGAATGAGCAGGCAACCCATGGTACTAGCAGTAGGTAAAAAAAAAGAAGAAAAGCTTTCCCGGGGTCACCTTGGTGCTCAGGGACCTAGAGGCTCAAGTTAACGGCGGATATTCACGGATCGGTGCCTAAGCAACCGAAAGTGTCCGACGTAGTGCGGAGCCGTGCATGGTGCTCGTATCGGCCATCTGGAATGAGCAGACAACCCTATGGTACTAGCAGTGGTAATGCAGGGAAGGATATATGTGAAAGGTGGTGAAAAGAAGGAACTAACGACGATGTCGCCAACTAGTCCGTATTCGTCCCATAACATGCCTAATTCGAACTCCTCGACTAGCATTTCGGTATGTGCCTGCGAACGACGCCCATGTTTATCGGAATCGAGGTCACCTGCAGGCGCAGTGCATCTAACAAAGAACTGTCAGTAACATGCCGAGTCATGGCAAAAGAATACGTACTTTGGACACCAGCCTTGCATGGTACAGGCAAGCAGCGCCTGCTCCGGATAGTCAGCAATGTAGGGGCCAAGCCCGTACACCACCTTCCTGAAATAGTCATCTGCAAAGCGGACAACTTCTGGTGTTGTCATGCCAGGTTTCAGAGTTTCGAGAATCTTCGCAAGTGAAGAATGTAGAAGCTGGCGGCAAAATTTGCGGAAGGCGACATCATCACGAAATTTGTGATTTGCACATATATAAGCAAATGATAATATATGGCAGTAATATGAAACTTACTTTTCGGAATCGCTAGGAAGCCAAGGAGCACAACACCGTTGCGATGTGCTCGTCGAACATCATTGTGTATGTTGCCAATAGACAGGTAAACAGGCCAGTATGCGTTGTCACCTGTGCTGACAGATACTGTAGTTTTGTCGCTGCCGAGAATGATAGGGCAGAAAACGGAGCCATGCGTCGCTGGATCCTCCGCAATGATGTCCTAAAAAGTGAATAATATCAGTCTGCAGCATCAAAAGACAACGACGGTGGCCTACTGCTTGTTTCCAGGCCCATAAACCAGACATGAAATTTTGGAATCGGTGCGCTCCATCGGACGAGTGTTCTTGAAAGGGTGCAAGATCGATTTCACCTTTGAAATCGAGATTGGACAGGATGTTGTGAACGAGAGTGCGAGGGTCCCGGAACCAGACATCGTAATCTGCTTCCATCCACGACGGAACCTCATCTGCTGGTCGAGTTCCATTAAATTGTAATGTGAAGGATTGCCATGGGACATCGCCAAGAGGAGTTTTGTCGATTGTGTTGTACATGTGCGTAGCATTAGAAAAGGGAGGTTCGTCATCGTGGGGAGCAAGAGACGCAGCCCAGAGGCTAAGAATAAAATTAATATCCCTGGCTGACATCTGGTTGCGACGGAATAAGAAGTCGGCGACTTCAAATTCGACGCGATTGTTGTATGGTCTCCAGTCGTCAGGTGCTCGATCTGAATCACGTGGAGTGGGAGGGGTGCCCGCTGGTAGTTCGTTACCGTCCTTGTCACAGATTTTCCCTACAATAAACAACAGCTCATGTCAGCTTATAATAAGAGTACTAAGGTACATCACGCACCGCTGATTGTGGGATGATAAGTTCGAGTAATATGTGGAGGGTCAGGAGCCCGCTGATTCCTATCCCCCAGTGGTGAAGAGTTTTGGTTCGGTTCTGGTTCTGGTTCTGGGTCAACATCAGACCCAGGTGGTGTGTAATCCCAATCGGCGTGAGGAGGGTCAACATCCATGTCGAGATTGTGATCAAATAATGGAGCAGGAGATGACATGCGGTCAGATGGAGCTGGAGGTTGCTTGTCATTTTGTGATCGATGCGAGTGCTGAGATTCAGGATCTTCGACTGAGGGTGACGACGGCAGAGATGTGTTGTGGTCCTGTGGTTCAAGCCCGTCGACGCCTGAGTCGTCGTGGTGTATTGCTTGTATATGTCTGGTGCGTCCTGTCTTGCTATGAAAGTGCCGGGGACAATGAGGGCAAGGAAGGGTGGGAGGAGGAGAGCCAAGTGTGTGAAGACGAACATTGCGAGCACGTAGATTTCTTGGTAGCATATTGGAAAGATGAGATAGAACATGAAAGTAAGGGAGAACGTAGAGAGAGGCAGCAGAAAAGAGAGGCAGGAAGGAGGCAGGCAAACGTGTGGTAAAATCCAAAAATCCAAAAACCGTCTAAGTCCAAAATCGCATGGTTGCGTTATTACCATGACCTAGCTGGCACAACATTTGACACTTACCTCAACAAATCCACTCTACCTCACGTCTCTCCACCTCATCACTATGCCCAGTAATCCTGTCCCTTCTCGTCAGATTGAAACTCGGGCGCGTAACAAATCAGCTCACCCCGGCAACGTCACTAAGCCTAAAAAACGTCGAACAGCGGCTGAAGTCGAAGAGGCGCGTGTGGCTAAAGCTAAAGCCAAGGAGGATCACGAGCTTGCTAGGAAACAAAGCATTGAGCGTGCAGCGCAGTTTGAGCGCGCAGACGTGGTGTGCGAGAACGACTTCGATGCAACCCCCCGCCCAGCGTTCATCCCAAAGTCGTGGCCACCGAACCAGTCCCGAGTATCTCCCCACCCAGAAACCAGTGATGTGGAGATGAGCCATGGTAGCGATTTCGATGGTGACTTCGATAGAGCACCATTCATACCACCCCCCAGTGCTGACGGTTCATCCACCGTGGACGATTCCGCTGTCGAAAGCAATCCGCCGCCCCCTGCAAAAAAAGCAAAAGCCGCTGAGAAAGGGAAAGCGGAAGTGACAAAAAAAGCGAAGGCAGCGAGCAAAAAAAAGTCAGCTGAAGAGTCGGAAGTTGAGGTAGTGAAGCCCAATGCAGAGCCGCCTAAGGAGCCCAAGCCGAAGAAGAAGAATTTCCGGGATGAAATCAATATCGCCGCCAAAGAGCTTGAAGAGGCCCAGGCGAAGAAGTTAGGTGGTATGGTCAAATCGATGCGAGGAGGGGAAGAACCAGAAGGGAAAGGTGGGAAGCCAGCTTCCGGGCTGAAGGGGCTTGGCCCATGGCGGCCCCAGGCCACCACTGCGGGTGCAAAGGGGGTGTTGAAGAGAGAGGGGGCGATAGCCAATATCAACGATTTGTTCGACAACGAGGTGATAGCGGATAAAAGGCCCGATCAGGAGTCGAAACCTTCTGATCAGAACGAAACGTAAGAAGTTCAACTCACTTGCCATGCTTACTCTTGACCAATCGACACTTTTCTATTGGACTCTCAGCGACCCGGACATCAAGCTTAAGAAGCGAAAGCATGGTCGTATGATCAACGACTGGGCTTCCGCAATCCCCAGCAATGCTAAGCCCGCATCTCGTGCTCACAGCCAGCGAGCTTCTCGCGCCCCAAGCCAGGCCAACACGACTCGCAAATCCAATTCTAGTTGCCCTGACTCTATCCTTTCCCTTCCGTCACTTACCAGTGGTACTAGTGGCTTGACTGCGCCCTCTGTCCTTACCAACAACGTCAAGATTGTCAGTCACATGGCACCGGAACCGGTTAAGGTGAAAGCCGAACCGATCGATGCTGGAGTGGATAGCGATGCCGGTCTCTCCGACAATGATGAGACAAAAGGTAGCGAGCGAGAGGCAGCAGTTAACAGCCCCCCCAAGGGAAAGAAGCGCGTTACCAGTGACGTAAGTTTTGCATTTTTATCTTCATCACTACATGAATGATATATGTTTATGTTTATCAATACAGGCGCTCGTAGTTCAAAAGCCATCAAAGGTCGAGACAGCATCAAAGAAAGCTCGGAGCGAAGATCTTCCAGATTGGGTCGACGCCAAATGGTTCCGGCACACCTTCATCACAACGTATATGGCCTACGTTGGTCAAGTGATGGACCCTTGGGACGTTCCTGCCAAGCTGGAAGTCGAGACAATGCAAAAGATCTGGGATGGGACCAGTGACCAAGATTACGAAATCACAACATCCACTGCCGTCTATCAAAAGGTATGTGGTAGGTTTGCGCTCGACCATAAAACTAACATCTATATTTAGACCGTCCAACGCCTCGCCGACTCGTGGCGAAACGTTATTGGTTCCAATGGCGTTGCCATCCTTCTAGCGTTTTTTGACTCCCACGACGACTTGAGAGATTCGGATGCAGAGTGTCAAGATTTCGCCAGCTACTACCTCACTGATCTTCGCTTCACGTACAAGGACTCTGACCATGAGGACAAAACGGTGAGCTCATAGTAAAACCCTCTATATCTGTCTAATAACAACTATTGCAGAAATGGAGGGGCTCTTCCGTAACCCCTTCATCCTGCAGACTTTTGCTTCGCACCTCTCAGCTATCGAAGGTTCCATGAAGATCCTCGGCCTTCACGATGCCGACAAGCCGACTCCCACAGCCTGTGGTGCATTAGGTCTATGTGTTGCATCGGTTAGTGCTTTATGTATCCTTTTATCAAGTTACTAATCTTTACTAGGTGGAGCGAGCACTGAGGCTTGTCGCAACCGGCACATTGACGATCAATATGGTCCATGCTGCGAAAGGTAAAACTGTGAACCTCCCTAAGACTATGAATCTCGCCACCGGAAAGGAATCAATGCGCCAGACTGGTTTCAGCGACGTTGCCTGGGGTAAGGCCACCCGTAATTATGCCAAGTCCTCGTGCTCGCTCTCAACCGCCAAGTTTGACGTCATCATCAAGGAAGCTAAGGAATTCATGAAACCGATCCGTGGCCGCAAGGCTACTCAGGCCACGGAAATCATCGATGTTGACAAGGACGACGAGCGGGCCTGCCTCGTCGATAATTCAGGTGATGAGTCAGACCAGTGTAAGTTATTCGAGTTCCCTTTATTGAACCTTACTAAAGCTCCCTTTAGAATCTGCATTGTAGTTTGTGGCCCATGTAAATACATCAATCCCCACTCCATCCTCTCTCATTTACATGCTATTGCCCGTTACCATGCCGGATTCAACTCTGGTTTTTTGACATTTCATATGCTTGGACTATACTTGGACTTGCTTGGCTCACAAATACGCACTTATTTCATCGCTTTTTTTTGTCACTTAATAATTGCTTAGTATCTGAATAGATGCTTTTTTCGTCGCTTCTCCTCACTTAATACATGCTTAACGGGTTTAATGGTCTAAAACCATGCTTGGGCTAAGCTTGAGCCTCAATCTTCTAGATTTTGAACTTGGCGCACTTTGGGCTTACAATGCTTATACGTTACTTAGATTTTTGCTTAGCTCAAGTCCAGAAATAAGCAGGACAATAAGCTTCGGTAAGTCAAATTCATGAGAGGACTTGGCTTAGCGCAAGCATGGTCGGGCTTAGGCTAAGCATGGTCAGGCTTAATGAAATTCAGCTTAATTTCACTTAGCGGTGCCATCAAGTTGCATTAAGCATCGTCAAACGTTAGTAAGTTTTTTTTGGATTTTCCTGATGGCCCAGGGTCGAAAATTGTGGGAAGCTCACCATAGATCACCGTGAAATTTATACCAGCCAGTGGGGTCAGCTGATTCAATGGCCTTATCTGTTTATGTCAATTTAGTGGCACGTCAGCAAGCAAAATCTATGTAAAGCTGTCGGCATGTGGCTGAAAATAGCGAGGTTTTCCCAAACTGTGCCACTTTGGTGGTCATGCGGACGAGCCCATCCGTCGGGTAATTCCTACTGTTCCTAGAGGACCCCCGAATATAGGCCTGGAACCCTGATGCCAATCCGGACACTTTGGGCCCCAAAATTGGCCTTCTCCCTGATGCAATCCGGACAAATGTATGCGAAAACTCATAGGCACCCTGATTGGCAATCCGGACAAAGGGAGGGTCCTAGGTCATTTGGAGTCCCGTCCTGTCATGCCCTGGTGGTGTAGTGGTTAAGCCGTGGGATTCAAAACTTTAACTGACCGTGAAGGGCTGCGTTCGAATACGCCTTGTGTATTTTTTTGAACTACGGACAAAAACCTTGACGTTATTTATGAAGGGGCTCGGTTTACTGCAATGATTAAGTACTGTTCTGTATGCGAACGTGCTTCAACAGTGTGTGCACAGCTAATTACAATCAATTTTCTGCTAATCTACCCTGTGGCAAGGTTATTACCCGGTGAAACAAGATTTTCGGCCAATTCCTCGGGAACACTCAAGCTCGCCTGCTCAGCGATGCTCTTGTAGGTATACCCAATACAGCCCAACCCGATCATAAGTTGCTCGAGTCAGGTAAGTATGGTGTGATTTTGATAGAACACGTTTCGGGGAAGAATAAGATACCCAAACTCTGCATCGGGCAAGGTACGTGCATATTTTATTGATTCTTCGTTATTGTTGATTTTCATCTTCTCCACACCGTGACAGTTCTCTCAATATATTCTCAGGGGGGTGGCTTGGGTGATGAGAGTGGTTCTGATGGAGATTAGCCATTTGATATACTGTATCTTGGGCTATGGAGCAGTAATACGAGCATGCGAGGGCCTCCCGAGCCCTGTTTATTGAATTATAGCACCAAATAGCGAATTTCTGCCTATCCGGACAAATATGGAGCAAGAAGATTGGAACCCTGATGCAATCCGGACAAAATTTCCCCTAATCTGGACCTCTCTGTCCGGACATAAAGAGGTGGTTCCCATCAGGGTTCCTCACCTATATTCGGGGGTCCTGTTCCTAGTTGTGTGAGAGCGTCAAGGTGAAATACGAGTTATTTTGCCCTGCCCTGAATCCAAAAATGTATCAGCAAATTGTATCATTGAAATGTATTGCGGATCGGGTGGACGGTCCATCCGAATGTATCATGCCTTCAGCATTTTTCGAACCTCCATGTTCCTCTCCCGTCATTGTATCATCAATTTGTATCACTGGTCTTTCGTCGTTCATAAACGGATCCATCATGTACCATTTTCTCCATCCGCATAATGGCCGACTCACGTTCCCCCTCTCCTGACAACACCAACAGCTGGAAACGCAAGTTTCAAGCTCTTGAAGCACAGACAGCCGCTGCACAGTCCAAGTCTAAAAGGTGAACGCACAGTTTAATATATGAACTGGTTGCTGATTCTCCCGACGTTAGTCTTGTCGCCACGCAGAACTCGATCGGACGTGGTCTGCGACGCATGATCGACATGTTCCATTCCGTGCGAGACTTGGTTGCAGAGAATGAGCGTCGGGCTGAGCTGTTCACTGCTGGGGATGACGAGGTCTTCAGTGAGGAGTGAGTACTAGTATATACTATATGTGGAATGGATCCGAATCCTGCCTGGTTATAGGGACGATCGTATCCTCAAAGGCTATGAGGAACTGGTCAAGCAAATGCCCCAGCTGAAAAAACCCTTGATCAACAGTCCGATCCAGAGTTGCTTGAGCATCTATACAGGAATGTGAGTCACATCCATCCTTGCTCAACTTTGCCTCACTCTCACTCCCCTGACAGCTGTGCAAGGGCTCTGATATGGCCTGTGGTGATGATGCCAGCAATCTCAAACTGGCTGTTGTCGTTTGGGTTGATGAGCTCTTTGGGCCATCTGAGCCTGCCCTCAAACCCAACTCGAAGGATGAACGCAGCCTGGAATGCGACAATACTGCCCATCTGCTCTGTCCAGGAGAGTACAACTGGGAGGATTTGGTGTGAGTAGACTATACATTTGCATTCAGAGCGAGAGCTGAATGATATGTCGGAGTCCACACCAGGATTCGAGAATTCAACGGCAACTACCCTGTTACTGCAAACTCGTGGCCTATATATCTCTATGCAGGCTACAAGTGTGACATGGAGGATATTGAAAAAGGATTGTTTCGTAGTGCCATCCTATTGAAGGTGAGGGCACTGCGCGTTTGCTCTTACTGTCTCTAACACTCTTCTCGCAGGCATATAAATATATATTCACATCACCAACATCTGCCAATGAAGTGTCAACTGACGTGACTGAGGATAGCGCACAGCCTGCCCTGAAAAGATCCAAGAAGAGCCTCGGCGCAACTCGCTCCCACGTCGCGTCTCTGATTGGGCTTCGTCGCGTTACCCCTCGTTCGATTGCCTATGTTGCCGTGCAGGTATGCATAGTTTAAATTTTCGCGACGCACATGCTTATCTTGTCGCTTGCAGATGCGTTTTGCCTTGTCCAATGCCAACACATGGAGGATCATTGACGGGGACTTTAACTATGAGCAATTTTACGCGGGATGTGTCGATTATTTTGAGAATATCCCGGGTCCTGCCGCCAACGCTCGCATTGTTGACCTGCTCTCCTGGTGGAACAGGTGTGCCTTTATCAGCGTCACCTTTTAACCTCGTCTTACAATTTCATTATAGGAAAGTATTTGGTTGCTCCAGTGGTGTACCTATGCCCATTCAACAGCGTCAGACTGGCTCCTCCATGTCTGCATTAGCTGCCCAACGCAAGGCGCGCGAGGCAGGCGGCGGCATATCCAATTGATATGGATTCAATATACATTTTAGCCAGCGCGGTTGATTCACATCTAAATTTAATTTTTGTGACATGCCTGTCAGTATTGTGCCATTTTGGAACCACTATCTGCATTTTGGTATACCTGCCAAATATTCAAGGATTTTCGAAAGCAAAGCACTTTCTGTGTCTTTGTAATGCCGTTATATTTATCAAGGCTTTGGCGAGAGCGGGAATTGATCGTGCGCCTGCATTCACCACCATCCTTTCAAACATTCAGCTGCATGCAAAAGATTTCACCTTTTCAGACCCTCACTATTGTTTGTCAGCTTGGTGAAGGCTTGCCAGCATTGCTCGAGTTGGTGAACATGCAAAATATTACAGCCATCCGCAACTCATGCATGAATACATGCTTTGCATAAAAATCTGTCCCATATCTTGCAAGATAAAGCAGACTGAAAAATTTACTAAGTTTCCTCGTTTTCGTAGGTCTACAGATTCATTGGAAAATCTTACAAAAAGTCGGACATTTTGCTGATGCAAAAGACACATCAATGAAGGTGAATTCTGAATGCGTGTGCCTCACATTATATGGTGTTGTGGACAGCTTGCTCTTCTTGAGCCACTCTTTCACTGCCTCGCGCAAATGCCACCAACATAGCTGTATCTTTAGCTCCCACACCTCACATATCATGCCAATTTCGGCCATGTCCTTATCGGTATGCGCAAATCGGGGGATGACGCCATACTTATCCCGCAAGCACTTTCCCCATGCGATCAAAGCCTGGGTTCGCTTTCTGATGTGTGTAGCTGCTGTATAGCTCAAGGTTTTTGGAATTTGTATTATCTGCTCTTAATTGATTAGCGCTAATCAAAACACAGATATGATGATATGATACGCCTCTCCCTGTCATTCACCAATGGATCTTCAGCCAGACTATACTTCCCATAGAAGTCTATCTGTCCGCCACTCCGGCTGCAATCTCGAATCCCATCAAAGAGTGACTGACTATCCCTGTATATAGTCTGGGATGCTGACTAGATTCATGTGAGCTCCATCCCATGCAAAATGTTAGGAACAATGAACTGACCTCCGCTGAAGATTCTCCTTCATCAGTGTTGTCCTGCTGATATTCATGGCTATCATTGGTTGAGCTTTGCACTGGCCTATCTTCCACCTCTTTGGCATCAGAATTGTCTCCTCGCATTGCTGGTGGCAGGCTTTGTGCAGGCTCCTTCGCCTCTTGTCGTTTCCTCTTATGTGCATTTTTGATGCAACATTCTTCACATGTCTTGAAATTCTTTTGACCAGGGTCTTCTGGCAGAAGAACCCTACGACACAACTACGACATCATGAATGTGAGCATATTCTTGATAGAGCTTGCACAGCCAGAGGAGCATCCATGTATGTAGTAGCAAGTGTAATATCCAGATGTCCGTGTGGACAAATAAGCATATTATTTTGGTCCACAACATTTCATGTGGCTGTCAGGTGGAAGAGTCGAGACTTGGGCCAGCTCTGAGTCGATCAACCCATTCCAGGATTAATACGAGGAGTCGGTGAGTCCTCCCTGTTTGCATGCTTTATGTTCAAGCTGGTCTGCACCTCTCCTTTGATGAGGGAGTATACCTCCTACCACCATCAAACCTGATAGTCACTGGAGGGATGGATGTTGGAAAACAGATGGAGCAGCACAAAACAGGCGAAACGAATGTATTAGAACGAGTGAGTGAAGAACAAAACAAGACTAAACTAAACTATGTACTAGTAGGTAGATTATGTAATCTAGAGAGTCCGTGAGTGACAATTCTCTGATTTCCAACA
>Ga0137418_10006049_pt1 | contig 11126 bp, 9 predicted proteins | sample CZODoug3_1_2_16f_FD_122242 | JGI IMG/M metagenome (GOLD analysis project Ga0137418, IMG submission 122242) | Vadose zone soil fungal communities from Angelo Coast Range Reserve, California, USA - CZODoug3_1_2_16fungal (Hybrid Assembly) | ecosystem: Environmental > Terrestrial > Soil > Vadose... | reverse complement strand
AACCAAGAGGAAATGAGTATCGCTCTGGGAGAATTTGCCAAGCTGCTCTATAGAGCACGGAAGCACCCAGAAGCTCAATCGCTCAGTGAGCGCATTCTCGCTCAGCTTAAACAATGGCATATCAATCTCGATGACTTTTCAAGAGAAGAGAAAGAACAGAAAAGAACACGTTCGCAGACATATCAACGGGAAGGAGTACAACAATCGCTTTCTGCCTCTAGTATGCAACTGGCCATCGAAGAAGTACTTGCCGAATATGAATTCACGTGGGATGTGCTTCCTTCGCCAGAACGCGATGCTCCGGCAGTAGATAAGGACCGCACCGCAATCTCTCTCCCAACCCACAGGCGATACCCTCTTCCACAGGTTTTGGAATTCATTGCGGAGGAGATCGAGCAACATGTCTACCGATCAGAAGCAGGAAGGAGATCTCCTCTTGCTCTGCTTCAATCGGGAACGAAGGGATATCTTGCTACAGAGGAAGGGCTAGGTATTCATTATATCCAAAAAGCGAGAGAAGCTCAGGGGTTCGAGCCAAAGAACTATGCTTGGATTACGACGCTTGCCCCTGGTCTCGCAGCAGGAGTCATTTTCCCTCCCATGAGCTTCCGAGAAGTCTATGCTTTCCTCGAACAAGCATTCCTTCTAGGAGAGAGACCACGTGCCCGCCACGTTGAACCCCCGTCTGCCACTGTTGCTTAACAAGGTCCCAGAAGTTACGGCGATCTTCTGGGTCATTAAGATTCTATCGACCACGGTTGGCGAGACCGGCGCCGACTATCTCGCCGTGCATGTCGGCCTTGGAGCAAGCACAACGACCGTGATCATGGTCGGTTTCCTCGTCGCGGCGCTGGCCTTGCAGCTCCGCGCGCGAAGTTACGTTCCCTGGATCTATTGGCTGACGGTGGTTCTCGTCAGCGTCGTCGGCACGCAGATCACCGACCTGCTCACCGATAAGCTTGAAATCAGCCCCTATCTCAGCACGGCCGTCTTCGCAGCCACGTTGGCCGCGACCTTCGCGATCTGGTACGGCGTCGAGCAGACGCTTTCAATTCACACCATTGTCACCGGGCGACGCGAGCTGTTCTACTGGGCGGCGATCCTCTTCACGTTTGCGCTGGGAACGGCGGCCGGGGATCTGGCGACCGAAGCCCTCGGCCTCGGCTTCCAACTCGGCGTCGTCGCATTCGGCGCGCTGATCGCGGTCATCGCCCTCGCCTACAATCTGGGCGCCAATCCGGTTCTCACCTTCTGGCTGGCCTACATCCTCACGCGCCCGCTTGGCGCTTCGCTCGGCGACCTGCTTTCGCAGTCCAGAAGTTACGGCGGCATCGGCCTCGGCACCATCTACACCAGCATTGGGTTTCTCACCGTCATCGTCGCACTGGTCGCCTGGGTGAGCTTTGAAGGCGAGCGAAACGACAAGACCGATCCGGTGCGGTGATTCCAGTCTCAATGTCCATTAGAAACCCGCGCAATCGCGTGCGGGCAAGACCAAGAGGAGAACACGCATGAACAAGACAATTCTGGCGCTGGCCGTCGGCCTTCTGACGGTGTCGACAAGCGAGCCGAACGTGCACGCCAACGGGCACATTTCGTTCGTACCGCTTGCCGAAGCGGCAATGTCATCGAAGCTCGGCGACCTGACGCCGTTCCGCACCATCGTCGTCGACGTCTCGACGCTGCTCGACAAGGGCGACCTCGCGGAAGCCAAGACGCGGATCAAGGATCTCGAGACCCAATGGGATGAGGCGGAGGCCGCCTTGAAGCCGCGCGCCGCCGCCGACTGGCACACCGTCGACAAGGCCATCGACCGTGCGCTCGAAGCGCTACGCGCCAGCACCCCCGACGCCGCTAAATGCAAACAATCCGTTGCTGAGTTGCTGTCCATCATGGATTCAGTCGGGAAATCCTGACGCTCGGCCGCGTTGCATTTTTGACACGTATCAGCACGGCCGACGGCGACGCTACGCGCCCGCCGTCGACATCCAGCGGAAGTGGAAGAAGCATGGATCAATACTACAAAAGCGCGGTCGACACTGAGCGAGCGAGTAAGGTTCCAGAAGTCACCCTGGGATTTTGGATCATCAAGGTACTCGCGACGACGCTCGGCGAGACCGGCGGCGACGCCGTGACGATGTCGATGAATCTCGGCTATTTGGCAGGAACGGCGATCTTTGCGGCGATCTTCGCCGCCGGCGTCACCGCACAGATGAGCGCGAAGCAATTTCACCCGCTGCTTTACTGGACGGTGATCGTCGCGACCACCACCGTCGGCACCACGCTCGCCGATTTCGTCGATCGCTCGCTTGGAATCGGCTATCTCGGCGGCTCCTCACTCCTGGCCGTTTTGCTTGTCGCTTCGCTTGCGCTCTGGCATCGAACGATGGGAACGGTTTCGATCGCGTCGATCAACTCGAAGTCGGCCGAGACCTTTTACTGGGTGACGATCATGTTCTCGCAGACTTTGGGCACCGCGCTCGGCGACTGGATGGCCGATTCGACCGGGCTTGGCTATGCCGGCGGCGCTCTGGTGTTTGCCGCCGGGCTCGCTGTCGTAACCGGGGCCTACTTCTGGGCCAACATTTCGCGGACTGTCCTGTTCTGGGTCGCGTTCGTGCTCACCCGGCCGCTTGGGGCTACTGTTGGCGACTTCCTCGACAAGCCGCTCGACCATGGCGGTCTGGCGCTCAGCCGATACACCGCGTCGGCCTCGCTGGCGGCCATCATGGTTCTGTTGATCGTGCTCGTGCCGCAGCGCTCGGGGGAGCATCCGGCCTGACGACGTGGCGCGCAAAGCAGACATTCGGCAGTGCCAGGCGCGCATCGCGCCGAACCGGGGCCCACCCATTCTTCACGCGGGCGCGCTATGGCACCGGGTTTCCGCCGGAAAATGTCTATCAACCCCGAAGCTCGCTCGTCACGCTGCTGATGACATCTCGCAGCCAAGCATGTGCGGGCTGGTTATCGAGCCGTCGCAGCCAAATCATCGCAGCTTCGATCGGCTTGGGCGAACGCGACAGCCGACGGAAAACAAGGGGGTGAGACCTTGTCATGTTCTTGGCGACGTTGAGCGGAAGAACAGACACCAAATTCGACGTCGCCAGAATCTGCGCTGCAGACAGAAATGGCGCACGCATCGCGGGTCTTGGGCCAGGCTTTGATCGTCCAGGCCCGTTCTCGACGAGATCGGTGCCGAATTGAGCCGACGAGATTTCGAGCTGGGGGAGCGCGGCCAGCTTCTCGGCCGATAGTTCCTGCGCCCTTGCGCTCGGATGACCCTTGCGATGCACCACGACGAACTGATCCTGCAGCAATCGCCTCCGCGAGAAGCGCTCGCCCGTCGCGGCGGATGGCCCCATCGCCAGATGCAGTTCGCTTCGATCAAGCTGATCGAGAACGTCCAGCGTACCGCTTGGCCGAAAATCCAGCTTCACCCCGGGAGCAACTCGGGCAACATGCGCCGCGATCGGTGCGACCAGAACGATCGCAGCATAATTGTCGACGGCAATGCGGAATGATGCCGTCGCCGTTGACGCATCGAACTGCACCGGTTCAAGCGATTGCTGCAGCCCATCGAGTGCGATCCTGATCGGCGTGGCGAGTTCGTCGGCCCGCGGGGTCGGCACCATTCCGTTTGGACTGCGGACAAACAGCTCATCTTTCAGCATGTGACGCAATCTCGTCAGGGCATGGCTCATCGCAGGCTGGCTCAGTCCCAGCCGTTGCCCCGCCCGCGTGACGGATCGGTCCCGCATGATGGCGTCGAACACCACCAGCAGATTTAGATCGAGCGCTGCTAACCTGGGCGCTGTCTTGCTCAAGCGACTGGAACTCCAACACAATTCAAAGCGCGCATGTGAAGATGAAGAGAATGCATTTTACGAATGCGAAACTCAACCCTAGATTCGGGATTGTCGATTGGAAAATGGCGCTTGGCGAGGCTGCGAAACAGCAGGTGGGCTGCGGGGGCTAAGGCCGCCCCAAGGATCGGGCCGCTACAGCGACGGCACATCGTTTTACACGGGAGAAGCTCATGATTGGAATCGTTCGGCTCGCCTTGCGGCGGCCCTATACGTTCGTCGTCATGGCGGTGCTGATCCTGATTTTTGGCACGGCGTCGGCGCTGCGGACGCCGACCGACATTTTTCCGAACATCAACATCCCCGTCATCAGCGTGGTGTTCAGCTACACCGGCCTGCCTGCCGACGACATGGCCGGCCGCATCGTCACGTTCTACGAGCGGTCGCTGCCCAACAGCGTCAACGATATCGAGCACATCGAATCCCAGTCGATCGTAAACTACGGGATCATCAAGATCTTCTTTCAGCCGACCGTGAACATCAATGCCGCGCTGGCGCAGGTCAACGGCATGTCGCAGACCGTGCTGAAGCAGATGCCGCCGGGCATCACCCCGCCTTTGATCCTGAGTTTCAACGCCTCGAGCGTGCCGATTTTTCAGCTCGCGCTTTCAAGCGACAAGATGTCCGAAATCCAGATATTCGACTCGGCGCTGAACTTCATCCGCCCGGCACTGGCGCCGGTTCCAGGCGCCGCGTTGCCGCTTCCGTTCGGCGGCAAGGTGCGTCAGGTCCAGGCCGACCTCAACCAGCAGGCGCTGCATCAGTACGGCGTTTCCGCCAACGACGTCATCAACGCGCTTTCGCTGCAGAACCTGATCACGCCGGTGGGAACGCAAAAAATCGGCTCCTACGAATATACCGTCAATTTGAACGACTCGCCGAAAGCGGTGCAGGCTTTCAACGACCTTCCGGTCAAGACCGTCAACGGCACCGTCATCTACATGCGGGACGTCGCCTATGTGCATGATGGCAGTCCGCCGCAGACCAATGCCGTTCACGTCAACGGTGCCAGCGCCGTTCTGCTGACGATCATGAAGTCGGGCGCCAGCTCAACGCTCGACATCATCAACGGCGTCAAGCGCCTGCTGCCTTCGGTGTCGCAGACGTTGCCAAGCAGCCTGAAGTTGACCGCGGTGGGCGATCAGTCGGTTTTCGTGACCGAAGCGGTATCCAGCGTGGTCAGAGAAGGCGTGATCGCGGCGGCGCTGACGGGCGCAATGATCCTGCTGTTCCTTGGTAGCTGGCGCTCGACGTTGATCATCACGCTCTCGATCCCGCTGGCGATCCTGGCGGCGTTGACCGGCCTCTCGCTATTGGGCGAAACCATCAACGTCATGACGCTCGGCGGCCTCGCGCTCGCGGTCGGAATTCTCGTCGACGACGCGACCGTCACCATCGAGAACATCAACTGGCATCTCGAGCAGGGCAAGGAAATCGAGCCCGCCATTCTGGATGGCGCGCAGCAGATCGTGGTGCCGGCGACCGTCTCGCTATTGTGCATCTGCATCGCTTTCGTGCCGATGTTCGGGCTCGGCGGCGTCGCCGGCTATCTGTTCCGGCCGCTCGCTGAAGCGGTGATGCTGGCGCTGGCGGCGTCCTATGTGCTGTCGCGCACGCTGGTGCCGACGCTGGCAAACTATCTCCTGCGCCATCAGCGCGTCCACGGCTCGGGCGATGCGGCTCATGCGAAAGCCAGCCGCAATCCGCTTGCGCGGTTCCAACACGGCTTCGAGCGCCTGTTCGAAAACGTTCGAAAAGCCTATCTCGGCCTGCTGCAGCTCTGCCTGCGGAATCGGATCAAGGTGATCGCCGGGTTCATGGCTTTCAGCATCCTGTCGTTCGGCCTCGCACCCTCACTCGGCCAGGACTTCTTCCCGACCGTCGACGGCGGCCAGATCAAGCTGCATATCCGGGCACCGACGGGAACGCGGATCGAGGAGACGACCAGCCTGACCGACCGGATCGGAACGGCCATCCACGGCATCATTCCGCCCAACGAACTCGGCGGCATCGTGAGCAATATCGGGCTCTCGGTCTCCGGCATCAACATGGCCTACAACAATTCCGGCACCATCGGCGTCGGCGACGCCGACATCCTGATCAGCCTCAAGCCCAATCATGCGCCGACCGACGACTACATCAAGACCATGCGGGAGAAACTGCCGCAGCAGTTTCCGGGCACCAGCTTCGCCTTCCTTCCGGCTGATATCGTCAGCCAGGTGCTGAACTTCGGCGTACCGGCGCCGATCGACCTGCAGGTCGCCGGCAGCGACCTTGCGGCCAATCGCAAATATGCCAATGCGCTGCTGACGAAAATCAGGGCGATCCCGGGAATCGCGGATGCGCGCATCCAGCAGGCGTTTCAGCAGCCGACCCTGGACGTCAATGTCGACCGCTCGCTGACGTCGCTCGCCGGCCTGACGGAAAAAGACGTCGCCACCGCGATGCTGACGACGCTGTCGGGCAGCTCGCAGTCCGCCCCGACCTATTGGCTCAACCCCGCCAACGGCGTTTCCTACGCGGTGTCGGTGCAGACCCCGCAGCGCGATATCAACAGCATGACCGGCCTGCAAAACATTCCGGTGACGTCGGCAGCGGCCGCCAATACCCAGTTGCTCGGCGGCCTGGCGCAGATCCAGCGCGCCAACAGCAACGCAGTGGTGTCGCACTACAACGTCGCGCCTGTCATCGACATCTATGCGACACCGCAGGGACGTGATCTCGGCGCGCTGGCATCGGATATTCGAACCGCCATCCACGATACGGCAAAAGATCTCCCCAAGGGCGCAAGCGTGGCACTGCGTGGCCAGGTGAGCACGATGACAAGCGCCTATCAGCAGCTGTTCGTCGGCCTCGCGGCGGCGATCGTGCTGATCTATTTGCTGATCGTCATCAACTTCCAATCCTGGGTCGATCCGTTCGTGATCGTGATGGCGCTGCCGACCGCGCTGGCCGGGATCGTCTGGATTCTGTTCGGCACCGGAACGACGCTTTCGGTTCCCGCGCTGACTGGCGCCATCATGTGCATGGGGGTGGCGACCGCCAACAGCATTCTGGTGATCAGTTTTGCCCGCGAGCGGATGGCTGCCGGTGCGAAAGCGATGGCAGCGGCGTTCGAGGCGGGCGGTTCGCGGTTTCGCCCGGTGCTGATGACGGCGCTCGCCATGGTGATCGGCATGCTGCCGATGGCGATCGAGCCCGGACAGAACCAGCCGCTGGGGCGGGCCGTGATCGGCGGGCTGATCTTTGCCACCTGCGCGACGCTGTTTCTGGTGCCGACGATCTTCAGCCTGGTGCACGGCGGGAAGCCCAGCGCGGCAAGTGAGCCAGACGGCGCAACGATACAATCGCATTGAGTGGAGATAAGTGAAAATGCCCTCGGAAGATATCAAAGCCCCAAGCCGGAAGAGCCTGCTGACCGCCGCGGCTGCCGCCGTCCTGATGGCCGGCATCGTGCTCAGCTACGGCTTCATCGGCCGCGCGCAGAGCAAGCAGGAGGTGGTGGACTGGACCAACACCCATGCCATCCCCACGGTTGCGCTCGCCGGACTGATCCCCGGCAGCGCGCATCAGACGCTGACGTTGCCCGGCAATATCCAGCCGTTCAACCGGGCGGCGATCTTCGCGCGCGTCAACGGTTACGTGAAGAGCTGGGACCACGACATCGGATCGCCGGTCAAGGCGGGCCAGGTGCTGGCCTCCATCGATGCGCCCGATCTCGATCAGCAGCTCGGCCAGGCCAAGGCGACGCTGGCAAGCGTCAGGGCCAATCATCAAATCGCATCGCTGACCGCCAACCGCAATAACATCCTGCTGCAAAAGCAGATCGTGGCTCAACAGCTGGCGGACCAGACCGACGCCGACGCCAAGGCGAAGGAGGCCGTCGTCGACGCGAACGAAGCCAATGTCAGGCAACTCGAGGCCATGCAGTCGTTCAAGACGCTGGCCGCGCCGTTTGACGGCGTCGTAACCGCCCGCAACGTCGAGCTCGGAATGCTGATCAACTCGGGAGGCTCCGGCCAGCCGCTGTTCGAGGTGTCGGACCTGCATCGCGTTCGCATCTACGTGCAGGTGCCGCAATCGTTTACGGCCGGGCTGACCGTTGGCATGAAGGCGACGTTCGAAATGCCGCAATACCCGGGCGCGCGATTCGAGGCGACGCTGTCGCACATCTCCAAGTCGATAAATCAAAATTCGCACAGCATGCAGGTCGAGCTCCAGGCCGACAATGCCGCTGGAAAATTCTTCGGCGGCAGCTACTGCAATGTGCATTTCGAGATTCCGACCGACGCGAATCTGGTCAAGGTTCCGTCGACCGCGCTGATCACCGGCAATCAGGGCACGCAGATCGCGACCCTCGACAGCAACGACAAGGTCGTCCTCAGAAGCGTGCAACTCGGTCGCGATCTCGGTGACAGCGTGGAGGTGGTTGCCGGATTGTCGCCGGCCGACCGGATCATCAACAATCCGCCGGAGACGCTGGCTGCGGGCGACGCAGTTCGGGTGGCGCAAGCGACATCGCAGGCTACCGCTCCGGCATCGCCGCCGCCATCGTCCAAGCAATGAGGCGCGTGTCATGCGGATTCATGCGGATATCCCCTTCGGCACGCGCGACGTCAGGCTGGATTTATTTCGCGGCCTGGCGAACTGGGCGATCTTTCTGGACCACATTCCCCATGAAGTGCTGAACTGGACCACGAGCAGGAATTACGGCTTCAGCGATGCCGCCGATCTCTTTGTATTCATCTCCGGCTACACGGCAGCCCTCGCGTTTGGACGAATCATGGTCAAGCGCGGCTATCTGGCCGCTGCATCGCGGCTGTCAAAGCGCGCTTTCGAACTCTATGCCGCGCACATCATGGTGGTCGCCATCTATATCGCGGTGATTGCGTGCGCCTCCCGCGAATTTCTCGATCCAGACGACCTGAACCAGTTCAACGTCGCTATTTTCCTGAAGATGCCGTTCCGGGAATCCATCCAGACGCTGGCCCTGCGATACCGGCCCGTCAATCTTGACGTGCTTCCGCTCTATATCCTGCTGCTGGGCGCGTTCGCTCCGGCGCTGTGGCTGATGGTTCGCAAGCCGAACTGGATATTGGCTGGCTCGATCGTCGTCTATCTTGCCGGCCGGCATTTTGGCTGGAATCTGGCCGCTTCTCCGTCGGGCTCCTGGTATTTCAATCCGTTCGCCTGGCAACTACTGTTTGTTCTGGGCGCATGGACAGCCCTGGGCGGCGCCCGCGCCCTGCAGCCGATCCTCGGAACGAGGGCGGCATTCCGGTTCGCGATCGGCTACCTTTTATTCGCTTTCGTCGTGACGATGGCCATTCAGTCTTCGGATCTCGGCGGCCTTATTCCGCATTGGATCCTGCAACCATTCGATCCCAACGATAAGACCAACCTCGCGCCTTACCGTGTCCTCCACTTCATCGCGCTCGCTGTCGTGGTGACCCGGTTCCTGCCTGTGGATTCGCCAATCCTGCAGTGGCGCGCGTTGGCGCCGCTGGTCCAGTGTGGCCGAAAGTCGCTCCAGGTCTTTTGCACTGGCATCGTCCTCTCGTTTTGCGCCCATGCCGCGATCGAACTGAGCCTGAACGCGTTGTGGATTCAGATTGTCGTTGGCGCGATCGGAATATCGCTGATGACAGCAGTCGCCTATTGCGGGACGCGGTCGAAAGGGCGGGATCGCCCGCTTGCTTCGCCGGTTCGAATTGGAGAGCTCGCATGATTGCCAATTGGGGACTGATCTGGCCGGCCATGACGGCCGCGTTTCTGGCCTCGCTGGTCGAGGCGGTCGAAGCTCTGACGATCGTGCTGGCGGTTGCCACCGTTCGCGGCTGGCGGCCGGCCGGGCTTGGCGCGCTCACTGGTCTTGCGGTGCTGGCGCTCACCGTCGTGGCGCTCGGGCCGCTGCTGGATCATGTTCCGCTGCACCTGCTGCAGCTCGTGATCGGGGTCCTGCTCCTGCTGTTCGGCATGCGCTGGCTCCGAAAGGCGATCCTGCGCGCGGCTGGCGTCATCCCGCTCCACGATGAAGCGACGGCGTTCGCGAAAGAGACTGCAGAATTGCGCGCGCAGGCCCGCCGCAACGAGGCGCGGCTCAATTGGATCGCAGCCTTCACGACCTTCAAGGCGGTACTTCTCGAAGGGCTTGAAGTCGTATTCATTGTGATTGCGCTGGGTGCCGGCCGCGGAATGCTGGTTCCCGCGAGTGTTGGCGCTGCTGCGGCATGTCTGGCGGTTGCCGGCATAGGCCTTGTCGTGCATCGGCCGCTGGCGCGGGTTCCGGAAAACACGCTCAAATTCGCTGTCGGCGTCATGCTGTCAGCGTTTGGCGTCTTTTGGACCGGTGAAGGTCTCGGCGTGCCCTGGCCCGGCGGCGATTTCGCGATCGTCGGATTTGCGGCGATGTTTCTGGCCGTCAGCAGCGCAGCCGTCGTGCTCGCTCGCCGCCCGAAACCGAGGGCTTTGTCATGATGATCCTGCTGCGAGAACTGGCCGGCCTGTTCATCGACGACGGGGCGCTCGCGCTCGCGATTCTGGCGGTCGTCGGCCTCGCGGGCATGGCGGCAGTGCTGATGCCCAATACGCCGCTGGCGGCGGGCGCTGTTTTATTGTTCGGTTGTCTCGCCGCGCTGGTTTCGAGCGTTGCGCGAACCGACAGGCATTGATGGCTCGCGCGACGCGCGTTCGCGGTATGGCGGGGTGGCGCTTGCTTTCGGTGGCTAGGCCGAAAACGGGGAGTAACCAGTCAAGAATGACGAATGTCCGCTAAGAAACAAACGCACTGCGGCCAAGTCGCGGTGACAATTTGGGCGAGAAAGTTTGGTTTTCGATTCGGAATCCGTGATTTGACGGGCTCGTCGATTGCTGACGTAGACCTTGTGTGCACGACAGGGGTTGCCACGATTGAAGGCGTGGCTCTTTTGCCGAACGCCCACTTTGCGCCACAAGCGGCCGACCAGAAACGGCCGCTTGGGAGAGATCAAAGATCAAGACGGTTTTGAAGCGATGGTCTTCGGCTCGCTACAGAGCGACGCGGAGGGGGATGGCGGAGGAACTGTCATGCCTACGCCGCCATCGGCGCACCGGGAATATCGCGGAAGTTCGGCAGCCCCGACTTTGCAAGGGGAAGCGTTTCAATTCGGAGATAATATAATTTCATCAATGATCGAATCACTGATTACGGCAGTTCGAGGCGGGCGACCCGCCTCGATCGTGTCAGTGACAGGCAGCATCTGCAGAGAGAACACGTATGACGAA
>Ga0137418_10006048_pt1 | contig 11126 bp, 10 predicted proteins | sample CZODoug3_1_2_16f_FD_122242 | JGI IMG/M metagenome (GOLD analysis project Ga0137418, IMG submission 122242) | Vadose zone soil fungal communities from Angelo Coast Range Reserve, California, USA - CZODoug3_1_2_16fungal (Hybrid Assembly) | ecosystem: Environmental > Terrestrial > Soil > Vadose... | reverse complement strand
GCGGCGGTCCTCAGTCGTCCGGCTTGGGATTCGCTGAGCCTTGGCGGGTATGGCCATATATGAGACACGATGTCTCACAGAAGGAAATACGGTGAAGTATGTATCGACTGATGTGACATAACGCTGAGGACCTGTGTGGCGTCATCCACGGGCATCGGGCACCTGCGGGTCATGCATCCAATCGATGTCCTGGATAGCCGCATTCAAAACTTACACATGCTGCCAGAGAAGCGAACTGAGGCTGGGATCGCACAGGCAGGGCTCTCTGTGGATGTGGTGCGCGCATTCATTCGCGTCGAAATCGCAACCCGTAGCGAGCGAGCAGGGCTCAAACTGCTGGAACGGGTTGCCGATATCGCCGGCGACATCGCGGCGGTGCGCGTATTTCTGCTCTTTGGCGTCGAGCCGCTCGATGCTGTGCCGCTCGAGGATTTTCGTACGACGTCGACGCTTCACAAAGTCCGGTGGCCTCAGATCCGCATGGAAGTGGGCGCGAAACGAGAATCGCTTCGCAAAGTACTTCCGAAATCAGTGCAGGCGAAGACCGCGGCGCGGGGTGAACTTGCCTTGCCAAGACGAATGTCTGAGTTGAAATGATTTGCCGTCACAAGGATTGCTGGGGCGCAAAGTTTGACGTCATAGTTATTTGCGAACCTGAGTCCTGAGGCACGCGCAGCTGGCGAGCCTCAGACCTGCGTTGCACGGGCTTTCCCACGGGTACCGGCGAGCTTTCCGTCATCAGCAGTGCGCCTCGGCAGGCCCGATATCTGTGAGTGCATGGATGTAGACTCCGGGGTTGCCACGGGAGCTGACGGGACATCGATGCGACGATGCGCGGATAGAAGATCGTCTGGATCTTTTGCCGGCGCAAGCAGTGGTCACCACAGCTCGCAAGTTCGAGCGGCTGGAAAAACAAACAGATATGAAAGTGGTAGCGGGGGCAGGATTCTCGAATATCCGCAGGAGGAGGGCGCTTCGCCGCGCGGCGTAAAATGGTAGCGGGGGCGCGCTTCGAGCTTTATAGCGCCTATCCCATCCGCGTGCCGGCGGTTCCGGCCAGCGTCATCGCGGCGGGATGAGACGCTTTGCAACGGCTTGCATTCTTGTGCGCCGGGAGGGCAGGGACATAACGTGCGGCTATCGGCGAGACTCATGGTATTTCCGCATAGTGAAAGCACGGCCTCATTCAACAACGGGGTGCGACGGCCCATCAAGTCGTTAAGCGCCTGCTCCGTGTGTAGGTCGCACGCAGACTGAGCGAATATCACCGCCAGCTGGAGGTCCGTCGTCGCCTCGTGCGCGGAAAGGTCTCGAGCGCGCGCCACAAGCTGCCCGGATGCGGACGACAGAATCCTGCATAGTGCCGCGGACATGCCACGGTTCGCCCGCATCGCAGTGCCCGCGTAGTCCCAATCATCGCGAAAGTGCTGTGAGCCGTATCCGGTACCGGGGGGCTTCTGCGACGGCAGTTCATCGCTCATGCGCGTGGACATAGCGCCGCCGCGGGTAGTAGCGAACTCACGCGCCGCCTTGGCATCGCGACGCGCAAAAAGCGGAAGCGCGCGTAAAGCGGTTACACTCTCGAGCCGTTCAACGGCGCTCTCGCCTGGGGTGCTGCTGGAGGTGGCGCCGCAGGTGCAGCCCGGCGGCCGGCGTGGCAGCCACGCCATCAGCTGCAGCCCTGAATCGACGACCGCCTCGGCGACGCAGTAGTTGGCCGCACCGCGTCGGGGCAAATTCGTTAGGGCCGCAGGTCATCCCGCCCAGATTGTTGGGACAGCAGATCATTTTATGCGGGCGGCGCGCCAAGTACTGGCGCGAGTCAGATGAATTTGTCACTTTCTGAGACGTTTCAAGAAGTGAATGGCCCGCTCTACAAAAACCGCTTACGGCTTAGCTGCAGCACGTTCTCACTCATATCCAACATTGCACTTGAAGATACCTCTATCGCCGGGCGCGCTCTGCTGCGGCGCGAGCCGCAGCGGCACGCTCTGCAGCACGATTCGCTGCGGCCTGATTTGCAGCGGCACTCTCTGCAGCACGATTCGCTGCGGCCTGATCATCCGCAGCGCGATTTAGATCGTTCCCATTTACAGCGGCTTTAGTAGCCTCTCTCTTAAGGCGGTCCTGTTCAATGGCCTTATTCTTGTAGTATTCATTAAGCCGCTCATTCTCGTAATACTTATTGTTGTAATACTTATCGTCGTAATATTTTTTCAATTCACGGCGCTTATCTTCATCGCGCATTTCGTCCCTGCGTCTGGCTGCGCTGGTCGTCATTGCACTAATAATCAGGCCCTGGATGGCAGCTCGACCCTGGGGGTCTTCTTGCGTTAGCGCTGGCCCCTGGCTTCCGGCGACCTCCGCATTTATTGAATTAATTCGAGCGACTATTTGCGCGATCGTCTTCCACTGGTTCTCGCTGAACACAAGGGCAGTATTTGGGTCATAGGTCTCACTCGTCTGATAGGGTGAGTTCGGATTCTTTGGATATTTGATCCAGCCGCCGGCATCGAACCTGTTGAACGCAACCCAACCTGGCTGACGTAGATCAATCCTCACGTGTGCGCGGCCTTGGGGATCAAGAGGCGAGTACAAATCAAATAGGGATGCGTTTCCAGGGATGAGAAATCGCCGACACCAATTGCCTCGTTCCCAGGCGCTGCCATTCCAGATGTACGCGCAATTGTCGCGAGGCGACCAAGACTCGAAACCGTATGGGAGCGGCGGCTGCTGGGCTTGTACTATGCCCGTGGAGTTCGTTATCACAACCGCTGTGATAACGGCCAGGCCGGAGCGCCATCCAATTTTCTTCACAGGTTTACCTTGAGCCTCTGGTCGGACTGCAACCGCGCAGTGCAGGAATACGGGGTATGCCTACCCGCAGGGTTGTCGCTTCGAGGTCGAGTAGCGACCGCCGGGATGCCGCGTCGGACAATGCCGGAAGCAGCCAGCTCGCGTTCGAAGTCGTTGATGCGACCATGATTTGTAGCGCCGCCGTGCCGGCGAAAAATAGAGACCAGCGCTACTCTACGCATGTCGACCGCACCGAATCCTGTTCGCCAACACACTTAGCTCGCCATTCTGCCCGAAATATTTTTCTCGCGGCGTGCACGCTTTGTACAAAATATCCCGCACAGCAGAGCTGAAGCCCGCGCCACGCTATTCCGGCCGATAGAGGAGGTGCCGAAGGCGAGTCCCATGTATCACAGCATCTGTCCGGCGCACACAGCTCGAGCCCGTTGTTTTGTACCAGCTTTCCACCAATCGCCACGGCGTCACAAGGAACTATTCGGGTTGGGTCTTCGGAGAATTCAATGTTGCGACCGTTTCGGCGTGTTGGCCGTGTTGCATTGCGGCGCTCGCTTCCCCAACAGACATGGAGGTTTCCCCGTATTGACAGCCGCAGCATTGAGGCATCTAGTGCGCCCACTCGACGCGGCGCCGCCTGCGAACGCGGATGCCGACTGAAAGCGGCCACACCTCTCGTTCTGCTCGCATACTCAGTACAGTGGCCGCGGGGGGGAATTTAAAGAAACGCCCGGCGACCGCTCGCGCCGGCGGCTGACAGACTTGTCGGCGCAGTTGCATTCGAGGGAGCGCCTTTCCGCGTTTCGGTTCAATGAACGCGTTAGCAGGCTGTTGAAAAACGCCACGCATCTGGCACAGTTAGATGATCGCAGCGAACGAGGCTGACTGGATGCGCGGCACCGATATTCAGCAGAACGGAATGTTCAGTTACGTGTCGCTCGAGTCGCGAGTGCCGGCGGATCACCCGCTGCGTGGCATCAAGGCGCTGCTGGATGAAGCGCTCAGCGGCATGAGCCGGGACTTTGAGCGGGTGTATGCGCGGGAAGGCCGTCCTTCGATCCCGCCGGAGCGCTTGGTGAGGGCCTCGACGCTGCAGATTCTGTATTCGATCCGAAGCGAGCGGCTCTTGTGCGAGCAGCTGGACTACAACCTGCTGTTCCGTTGGTTCGTGGGATTGTCGATCGATGAGCCGATCTGGGATCACTCGACGTTCACCAAGAACCGCGACCGGCTGATCGAGGCGAAGGTGGCCCGCAAGCTGCTGCGGCGCACGGTGCGCAAGGCGAAGAAGGCGCAGTTGCTCTCGAACGAGCACTTCAGCGTCGATGGCACGCTCATTGAGTCTTGGGCGGCGGTCAAGAGCATGCGCCGGCGCGACGGCCAAGACGAACCGCCCGGCCCGGGTCGCAACCCGGCGGTGGACTTTCGGGGTGAGAAGCGCACGAACGAAACGCATGTCTCCCCGAGCGACCCGCAAGCGAAGCTGTACCGCAAGGCCGACAACCATCCTGCCAAGCTCTACTACATGGGTCACGTGCTGATGGATCACCGCGAGGGACTTGCGGTGGATGTGGAGGTGACGCAGGCCAACGGCTTCGCCGAGCGCGAGGCGGCGCTGGCCATGCTCGATCGGCATCCCTCGCAGCAGCAGCGCACGGTGGCGGCGGACAAGGCCTACGACAGCGCCGACTTCATCGCTGACTGTCGCAAGCGCGGGGTAACCCCGCACGTGGCGATGAACATCACCGAGACGCGTGACTCGGCGATCGATGCGCGCACCACGCGGCATGCCGGTTACCTGGTGAGCCAGAGGATCCGCAAAAGGATCGAGGAGTGCTTCGGGTGGGGCAAGGACGGGCGGCCGATGCGCAAGATGAAAGTGGTTGGCAAGGACAAGGTGACCTTCCTGACCACTCTGACGGTGAGCTGTTACACGCTGCTGCGCCTGGCCAAGCTCCTGGTCGGCTCCCAGCTGGCGCCTGCGTAGGAGAGGTGTCTGCGCTGCATGGCGAAGCGGAGCAGATAAGAGCCAATCGGGCAAGCAAACGACCCAACCCAATGAACTCGAGCCGATGCGAGCGCGAAAAATGACAACCGAGCGGATCATGGCCCTTCTGTCGGCCGGTTCTTCAACAGCCTGTTAGACCAAAAGAAGTCACCCAACGGACACTTCTGAGCTGGGAGGGACACTCGCCACGCGCGGGAGCGTTCGGCAGGGTTGCCGTGTCCGGAATGCTCGACTTTTACGTTTGTATAACATTAATCAAACCGGGGGGAAGCCTATGACAATCTCGACAACACGCGTGATTGCGATTCTTTTCGGTGCGGCGGCCACGATTTGGGGCGCGGGGGCGGCCTTTGCTCAAGATACGGAACAGTGTGCCGGACTGCCCAGCCAGGGTGCCCTGAAGAATGCTCTGACGCTCGCGCGCCATCAGGCCAATGGGGGCTTCAATCTCGACATGTGGGCCACGGTCGTGAATCGCGATGGACTGGTATGTGCAGTGGCCTTCACCGGTTCAAATCGCGGGCAGCAATGGCCCGGGAGCCGTGTCATCTCGGCTCAGAAGGCGAATACCGCCAATGCATTCAGCCTGCCGGGCCTCGCACTGTCCACGGCCAACTTGTACTCGGCAGTCCAGCCGGGCGGTAGCCTGTACGGCTTACAGCACAGCAATCCTGTCGACACCGGGGTGGCTTACCGTGGTCCGGCCACGGACTTTGGCACCGGCAGTGACCCCATGGTGGCTCATCGTATCGGTGGTGTGAATGTGTTCGGTGGCGGACTCGCCTTATACAACGGCGCCCACGTCCTGGTCGGCGCCATCGGCGTGAGTGGCGACAGCTCCTGCGCGGATCACAACATCGCGTGGCGAACCCGGCATGGCTTGGGTTTGGATCGCGTACCCGCGGGAGTGAGTGGAGATTCAACACGCCCGGATAACATCGTGTACGACATCACCGCTCAGCCTGGCCAGCAGGAGGGAGTCAGCGCGAGTGGCTGGGGGCATCCGAAATGCAGTCCCGTCGCGACAGCGCTTGCTGCAAGCCTGCCTGTCATTGGTTCTTGAGGGAGTGGGACCGCAATAAGGTAATGCGGGCTAGCGACCTCCATTGCCGATCAAAACGTTATCGGTCGTATCAGTGGGGAACGGCAATCACCGAAGCAGGAGGTGCAGAGAGCGCTGTTCCCACACGATTAGCAGCAGCACACCCTCACGATGAGTACAGGAAATTAATATGCTTTGGACAAATTCTCGCGAATTAAGCGGTTTTGTACAGCAATACCAAGGCAGGACAAGTGGTCAGACATGGTTGCAAATTCAACGCTCGGGCGCTGGCGAAGACGGCGATAAGAAACACAGGCTGAGAGCGCACCGATCAACCAGAGGAGCAAGCAAATGAAGCACACGCGTAGCTGCTTCCAGGTCGTAACAACGTTTGCGGTTTTAGTGTTTCTGTTTGTGGGGAACACCAATGCGCAAACCGCGGTGATCAGGAAGGACCACTTGAATAAGACTCGCAACCTGATAAGCAAGATTCCAGCGCAGCACCAGAAACTGCTCTCCTCGGGAATGCAGAGAATTCTGCAACTGGCGCAGGTGCTGAACGATGACCATTCCAAGATGGCAGGTAGCGGGGGAACGATTACGACGTCGCCCGGAGTGGGTGCAGCAAATGCGTTAACCTCCGCGGTTGCTCCCTTCGCTCCGATTTCCAGCCGGGGGCCGGGGGGAACCATTCGTGTGTCGGACCCGAAGCTGGACTTCGCCACGTCGGTGATCACCAGCTTTACCCAGAGCGAAACCTCCTCTGCGTGGTGCGGCAATACCGTAGTTGTGGGTTACAACGATTCTGGCGCCTTTGCGCGCACGGCGGGAGTGAATTTCTTTGGCGGTTGGAGTTTGAGCAGCGCTTCCTATTCCGCGGACGGCGGCCGGACCTTTGTTGATATCGGTTACATGAATCCTGGCAACAAGTTTCTCAACTTCATTGCCGGCGATCCAGTGGTGGCCTGTACGAGCCCAACCCAGTTCTACTACTCCTCAATTTTCGCCTTTGGGCAGGATAGCAGTGGCAATTTTTTTAACGGTGTGGCCGTCAATTCATCAAGTGATGGCGGGCAGACCTGGAGCGATCCAGCGGCGGCAGTCGCGAAGGACTTCAATCACTCAATCGACAAACCGTGGCTGGCGGCTGATCCGACCAACGCGAACCGGCTGTACGTGACTTACACCGATTTAGATTTTTCCGGTGTTCGCTGCCCCAACGACATCCGCTATGCGATCGAACTCGTCTCCTCGGGCGACGGCGGGGGTACGTGGGGCGCGCCGGGGATTGTGCACGAAGAGTGTTTTTTCACAGGCGGCAACTTTTTGGAGGGGTCGAACGCGGTGGTGGCCCAAGACGGCACGGTGTATGTGGGGTATGAACTCTTCCCCAGTGCTGTGCCGCAAAACGAAATCCAGCTGGCAAAATCAGTGGATCATGGGCAAACGTTTGGCGCGCCAGTGAAAGTTTCCGATGTTTGGCCGAACGGAAACTCTGGGCTATTGCAGGGAGGCTTCCGCAACAACGAGTTTCCTCAGGTTGCTGTGGACCGGAGCCGGGGTTCGTCACGGGGAACCGTCTACATCACCTGGTCGGATGGAAGCAACAATATCGTCTTCGATCTGTTTCCCTTCTTCGACACGTACGCCTATCCCGACGTGATGGTGGCGAAGTCGACTGACGGAGGACAAACGTTTACGGCGCCGACGGCGGTGAGCCCGAAGTCGAGTAATTTCACGGGCAGGGGTCGCGATCAGTTCTTCCCGGGCATCGCCGTGGACAGCAGAGGGAACGTCGGCCTCTGCTACTACGACCGCCGCCGTGACCAGGTGAATATCGCTATCGACCGATATTGCTCCGTGTCGGAAAACCATGGTGCGAGCTGGAAAGAAGAGAGGGTATCGGAGGCAAACTGGGTTCCAGCACACGCCGCAGATGGCGTGATCGACCTGCACTACATCGGCGACTACGATGCGTTGAGCAGCGATTTTCTGCTGCAGCATGGTGGTTTTTTCGGTGCGTTCCAAGTGCAAACGATGGGCAACCCGGATGTCGTGGCTGCGAGGCTGGATTAGTGCACTCTTCTTTCTAAATCTCACCAGCAAGTTGAGCTCACAGGCCAACGCGCAACAACGGATTACAAAACGGTTCTGAAGACCTTTTGTAGGGGAGAAGGAATTGAAAAACAGTATGCTTTGCTTACTTCCGTCCAAGATAGCCCCGAGGGGGAGGGGTGTCGATGACCTGCTAACCAGCGGGGATCAGAAGTAAGTTGCTCTAGTCTCGTACTATTACTCGTACAGCTTAATACGGGGAGTCCTATGCTAAGGCGTATCATCCTTGCAGCGGCTGCGGGAGTCGGCCCTGCCTCACGTTCCTCCCATTCAACCGAGGCAGCCCACTTGACCGAAATCAAACGTCGCAATTTGCCACGTGGCTTCGCATTTTCGCTAGTCCTGGTTGCGCTGGTTGCAGCCACCATCGTTCCCGACCCCGTCGCGGCGGCGGTGCTTGAACCGGTCGGTCACGAGCAGCTCGTTCAGCGGGCGCAGCTAATCTTTGAGGGCGTGGTCACCGCCGTGCAGTACCGGCTGTCGGATGTGGGCACGCCCGATCATGTGGCTTTGCCCCACACCTTTGTGACATTCACCGTGAAGCAGACGTTCAAGGGCAAGTCCGCCACGGGCTCGTCTATCACGCTTCGCTTTCAGGGTGGGCCCGATGGCCACGGGTCGGCACTGATCATTCCGGGCGTGCCGTTGTTCGACGTGGGAGAGCGGTCGATCCTCTTCGTTCGCGGCAATGGTACCGACCTGTGCCCCCTGGTCGGCTGGGAGCAAGGACGGTTTCGCGTAATTGGGGATGCCATATACACCGATGACGGCCAGGAACTCTGGGTCACACCCCATGGGGCATGGGCCCGCGGACCCCAGCACGCTTTAGACGAAGTGGTCACGCACAACCTGGGAGGCACGCCTTTGACTTTCGAGGTGTCCCCTTCGCCGACGTCCGAGACGTTACCGCCGGGGGCACAACGGCTCCATGCCGTTGGTGTTCGATCTCTGGTCAGCGGGCTCGTTTCGCGCCTGCATACCTCGGAGCAGTTGGCTCGCCTGCCGCCGGTGGCCAGCGCTGCAATCCAGGATCCCTTTTACGTGATCTCCCCGCGGCCCTCAGCGGCCCCCGCTTTGCCGGCTGCCTCCGGGCGAGCCAGCCTAGCGGAGGAACAGAATGCGGTAGAAGAGCCGCCGGTGTCGAAGTGACCGCGCGCAGCACCGAACCGGACTGTGCCATTGAGCTGATTTGCTGAACGCCATAGGTACGATCGATCGCCGTCTATACCGCTCGTTGCACGCAAGGAGTCACCATTCATGAATCGAATACTGCTCGCTGTCACGATGCTTTTCTTGCTGCTTTGCAATGCACGAGAGGCAATGGCCTACAAATTCTTGAAAACTTGCGGGGGCACGCCGGCGAAATGGGCGTCGAATGTCTATGCGGTTTCCGCTGATACGAATTTTTCGTCGGGCCCCTGGCGCACCGCGCTCAGCTCCGTGGTGAATAGTTGGAACAACAATCCCAGCTTCCTGGGTTACAGCATCAGCTACGGCGACACTAGCGTCGCCCTAGGAAACGGCCAAAGCGAGGTATGGTGGGCACCAAATCCGGGGTTCGTCGCCGCGACATATACATGGTTGGCCACGAGCCCCCCCTGCCGGTACACGGAGGCCGACATCGTGTTTAACAGCACCCCAACTTTAACAACACCCCCGGGGTACCCCTGGATCGACACGCCCGACAAGGCCAACATATTCACATATGGTGGGAACTACCGCTCCTTCCAATCGGCTGCCATACATGAGTTCGGCCACGCCGGCGGGCTGGGACACACGGCCAACACCTATAGTGTCATGGGTACCGAGTACACCCATCTCTCCACCAACGGCTCAATAGCCCGCGGCTACGTCGGCGAGGACGCCTCGGCCGGCATGGTGGCGTTGTATGGGCTGTGGCCGAATGGCCCGGAGGACGTGGCTGTAGTGCACTGGCGCTGGGACGGCACCGCGACCCCTGACGACCCCCCGACCGGTGGGTATTCTAACCATTGCCGCACCCGAATTTTTAGTAGTGCAGGAACCGTGCTTCCTTTGGTCAGTGATGGTGGTAACCCGTGTTACGGGAAGGAGCCGTCCTATATCGTGAGCAGAGGGCAGACCGTACTGCTCGAGCTGACTTACGAGAATCTCGGCAAGAGCACCCAGATGATCACGAACGGGTACTACCTCTCGGCGGACAGCACGATCACCACGGCCGACCAGTTCCTTGGCGGCAACTCGTTTGCTATCGCCCGGAATACGGCGTATACGGCGACGGTACAACTTGTAATTCCGACTAACGTGACGAGCGGGTACCACTGGCTCGGCGCGGTTGTCGATTACATAGGCGCCATCAAGGAGCTTCATGAGGACAACAATGCCACTTACGTCGGCATTTGGGTCCAGTAGAGGCGCTACGGAGTCTGCGCTTGACTCAACGTCCTCTCAGCTTGCGCCTGGGAGGCTGCGCCTTCGCCACGATTCTGGCGCGTGCGCGCGCACGGCCGGAGTGAATTACTTTGGCGGTTGGAGCTTTAGCAGCGCTTCCTATTCCAATGACAGCGGCCGGACCTTTGTTGATATCGGTTACATGAATCCTGGCAACACTTTTCTCAACTTCATTGCCGGCGATCCAGTGGTGGCCTGTACGAGCCCAACCCAGTTCTACTACTCCTCAATTTTCGCCTTTGGGCAAGATAGCAGTGGCAATTTTTTCAACGGTGTGGCCGTCAATTCATCAAGTGATGGCGGACAGACCTGGAGCGATCCAGCGGCGGCAGTCGCGAAGGACTTACGAATTCGGTTGATTTCCCGTGACTCGCAGCTGTCGAGCCGGTCCGCCCTTACAAAGCTCACTTCAACGTCTGCATCTACAGCGACGGTCTCCCCGTTCCGTTGCGCTTCGCGCACCAGATTGTGGAAGGGTGGCCGCAACGAAAGGATTGATTCTCCGACGAGTACAGTGGCGCACGATGCGCGTGGCACCTATCGCGGGCTAGTACTGAAGCTCGGACCCAACTACGACCCAGAGTCAAATTACGCTCGGACCCAAAGCGCAGAGTTGGGACATAAAAGTAAATAAAATCATTGATCGGGGTGACAGGATTTGAACCTGCGACTCCTACGTCCCGAAGGGTGGCACGGCGGGGAGCGCGGGCAAGGCGATTG
>Ga0137418_10006047_pt1 | contig 11126 bp, 12 predicted proteins | sample CZODoug3_1_2_16f_FD_122242 | JGI IMG/M metagenome (GOLD analysis project Ga0137418, IMG submission 122242) | Vadose zone soil fungal communities from Angelo Coast Range Reserve, California, USA - CZODoug3_1_2_16fungal (Hybrid Assembly) | ecosystem: Environmental > Terrestrial > Soil > Vadose... | reverse complement strand
CAGCGCGAGTGCGACCGTCACCCAGAACGGCTGGCTGCGGATCATCTCCCGCAGCGGACTGTGCTCCCTTCTTTGCGCGATTTCTTGCGGCGAGACCTTCATCGCAGCCCTCGTCGTCAGGCGGTTTCGATGGCGCCCGTAATCAGGCCGGTGACTTCCTCGGGCGAAGTCTGCCTGATCGGCTTGTCGGCGACGACTTTGCCCCGGCGCATCACCGAGACGTGGTCGCACACCGCGAACACGTCCGGCATGCGATGGCTGATCAGGATTACGGCGACGTTCTGGTCGCGCAGCCGTCGTATAAGGTCGAGCACCTCGGCGACCTGGCGAACGCTGATTGCCGCGGTCGGCTCATCCATCAGCACGATGTCGGGATCCGACAAGCGCGTGCGTGCGATCGCGACCGCCTGGCGCTGGCCGCCGGACATTTGTTTTACGAGGTCCCGTGGGCGCGTCTCCGATTTCAGCTCGGCGAAGTGGCGCGCGGCCTCGCGGAACATGGCCGCGTAATCGATGAAATTGAACGGCCCTATGCGGCGGTGCGCCTCGCGGCCCAGGAAAACGTTCTCCGCAGCGGTAAGGTTGTCGCACAACGCCAGGTCCTGGTAGACGACTTCGACGCCTTTCTTGCGCGCGTCTACAGGGTTATGGAACTCGACTTTCTCGCCTTTGAGCCAGATCTCCCCGCCTGAAGGCAGGAAGTTGCCGGCCATGATCTTGATCAACGTGGACTTGCCGGCGCCGTTGTCACCCATCAGGCCGAGCACCTCGCCGGCGTCGATCTTCAGATCGACCTCGGTCAGCGCCTGGATGGCGCCGAACTTCTTGGAAATACCACGCAGTTCGAACAGGCGCACGGCTCTCCTCTCAATCGGGTCGGATGATGCCTTTCTTCAGGATCAGGTTGCCGTAGAGCCGGCGCTCGCCCGTGGCGACCACGGCGAAGCAGCTCTTTACCCGCTCGTAGAACGCCAAGCGCTCGATGCCTTCGAGTTTCGCCATCCTCGGTTCGTGTCTGCGCAGCAGCGAACGGAACTCGTCGAATATCGGCATCTGGCCGTTCGGGTTGTCCACCACCTGCATGTGGAATGCCGCGCACGGGACGAACTCGTCCAACGGCATGAGGGAGAGAACCGCGGCGGCCACGGCCGTCACCAGCGAACCGTCGGCGCGGATCACCGGCCGCCCGCTCGACGCTGCAGGATAATTGGCATCGACGATCGCCAGTTCGTCGCCATGCCCCATCGCCCGCAGCGTGGACAGCAATTCCGGCGACAACAGCGGGTCGATGTTCTTCAGCATCCCATTCAGCTCCTCCAGATTTTTGTTCCGAGGTCGCCGGCTAGCATCGCCCAGTTGCCCGCTCCGGAGCAAGTGGATTTTCAGGTTGCGCTGCAAAAAACCGGCGCGAAACCGCGCATACCTGCGTGCTAACATGCCGCGGCATTGGCTCACGGAGGGGATGCATGGAGCTGGATCGCAAATCGCTGGGCCGCTCGAAACTGAAACTCTCGATACTCGGATTCGGCGGCACCGGCCTTGGCAACATGTATGTCGCCATGTCCGAGCGCAGCGTGATCGACACCCTGTCCGCCGCTTACGCCGCCGGGATGCGCTACTACGACACCGCGCCGTTGTACGGACACGGTCTGTCCGAATTGCGGCTGGGTGGCGGCCTGCGCCTGTTCGCCGATCCGGGCGTCGTCGTCTCTTCCAAGGTGGGCTGGCGCCTGCGGCCGGCTTTCGGAAAACCGACCGAGGCCGGCCTGTTCCGCGACATCACCGCGTTTACCCGCTTCAACGATTACAGCTACGACGGCGCCATGCGTTCGTTCGAGGACAGCCTGAACCGCCTCGGCACGGAGCGCATCGACATCCTGTTGATCCATGACGTCGATCGCCGCAACCAGGGCGATCGGTTTGCGCAGGTCTTCGGGGAAGCGATGGCGGGCGCCTACAAGGCCGTGCTGTCGCTGCGGGAACAGGGCGTGGTCAAGGCGATCGGCTGCGGGCTGAACGAATGGGAGGCGTGCCAGGCGTTCGCCGAAGCGGGTGACTTCGATTGCTTCCTGCTCGCGGGCCGCTACACACTGCTCGAGCAGGAATCGCTGCAATCCTTTCTGCCGCTGTGCGAGAAGCGCGGCATCGGCATCATCCTCGGCGGGCCGTACAACTCCGGCATCCTCGCCAGCGGAGCCGTGAAGGACGCCTGGTTCAATTACGCGCCCGCACCGGCGGACGTGCTGGCAAAAGTCGCAGCGATCGAAAAAGTCTGTGCTGCCCATCGGGTAGCGTTGAAGGCTGCCGCACTGCAGTTCCCGCTGCATCATTCCTGCGTGGCCAGCGTCATCCCCGGCACCAGCAGCGCAGCCGAGCTGAACGAGAACCTGCGCATGCTGCGCGCCCCGGTTCCCGCGGAACTCTGGCGCGACCTGAAATCGGCGGGCTTGCTGGACGCGCGGGCACCGACGCCGTGATCGATGCCCATCATCACCTGTGGAAACTGTCCCGCGCCGACTACGGCTGGATCGGCGACGGCGGCAATCCCGCCGTGGCGACGATCGAGCGCGACTACCTGGTCGGGGACTTTCGCTCGCTCGCCGCCGAAAACGGCATCGCCGGCAGCGTCGTCGTGCAGGCGGCCCAGACCGTGACTGAGACGCGCTGGCTGCTCGACCAGGCGCGCGCCAGCGGCGGATTGATCAAGGGCGTGGTCGGCTGGATCGACATGGCGGCGGCAAACGCGCCCGACGTATTGCACGATCTGGCGCAGGATCCCCTTCTGCGCAGCATCCGTCCGATGCTGCAGGAACACTCCGACGTCGAGTGGGTGCTGCAGCCGAAGCTCGCACCGGCCCTGCACGCCGTAATCGAGCGGGACCTGTCGTTCGATCTGTTGGTGCGCCCGCCGCATCTCGAGGCCGTGCTCGCGCTGCTCTTGCGTCATCCGGACCTGCGTGCGATCGTCGATCATGGTGCCAAACCGGATATCGCCGGCGGAATGTGGCAACCCTGGGCCGACCACATGCGCCGCATCGCGCGCGAAACCCCGGCGTACTGCAAGCTTTCCGGTCTCGTGACCGAAGCCCGCCCGGGTTGGAAGCCCGACGACCTGCGCCGCTACGCCGAACACCTGGTCGAATGTTTCGGCGTGGAGCGCATGGTGTGGGGCAGCGACTGGCCGGTCATGCTGCTCAACGCCGACTACCCTGGCTGGCTGGCGGCGGCGAAGCAATTCATCGCGCCGCACTCTGCGACGGATCAAATGGCGGTCATGAACGACAACGCGATTCGCTTCTACCGGCTGCCGATGAGGCCGGCATGAAAAAAAATCCGGTCATCAGTATCTCCGCGGGAGCCCTGCACCTGGACATCGCGCCCGGAATCGGCGGCTCCATCGCGCGCTTCTACGGCAAGGAGAAAAACCAGATTATCGATTGGATGCGGCCCGCCAGCCGCGAGGGACTCGCCGAGGCCAATCCGCTGATGATGGCGAGCTTTCCGCTGGTGCCGTTCAGCGGCCGCGTGCGCGACGGGCGCTTCGTTTTCGCCGGACGCCGCATCTCGCTGCCGCGCAACTTCGGCAGCTCGCCGCATGCCATCCATGGCAACGCCTGGCAGCTTCCCTGGAGAATCACCGGCCATGATGCCGCTTCCGCGAGCATCGTGCTGGAGCACGAACGCGGAGACTGGCCGTTCGCCTATCGAGCCGAGCAGCACTTCGCGCTGACGCCGTCCAGCCTCGAGGTGGAACTCCTCGTCAGCAATACGGACACGCTGGCGATGCCGCTGGGCATCGGCCTGCATCCCTATTTTCCCTATACGCCGGGAATGACGTTGCACGCGGAGGTTGCGCAGATGTGGGAAGCGGATGACGACATGCCGGTCCGGCTCACTCGCAACCAGGTCGTCGAGTCGCTTGCGCGCGAACTGAAGATGGCGTCGGTGACGCTCGACAACAACTTCATCGGCTGGAAGCACGTGGCCACGTTGCGCTGGCCGGAGACGGGACGGCGTCTGCGCATGAGCGCCGAACCGCCGTTGTCCTACCTGGTGGTCTATACCCCGCCGTCGCGCGAGTTCGTGTGTGTCGAGCCAGTCAGCAATACGGTGGACTGGCTGAATCTCGGGCATCTCGAGACCGCGCAGATTGGTGGCATGGTGCTATCGCCCGGCGCGACGATCACGGGCCGCTGCCGCTTCGAACCCGATTTCGGAGCAACCTAACGGGTGAATGAGTGAAGGGTGGGAAAGGCGTGAAGGTGTGAAGGAGTGAATGTGTGAATGAGTAAGAGCGGCTTCGCCTTCACGTCGTATCAATCTTCAGGCTTTTGCCCTTCACTCATTCACTCGTTCACTCCTTCACACCTTCACGCCTTTCCCACCCTTCCCCCTTCCCCCTTCCCCCTTCACCGCTCTTCACGCCCAGCCCGCATCCACGACGAAATTCTGCGATGTAATCATCTTCGCGTCCTCCGACGCGAGGAACAGCACCATGTTGGCAAGGTCTTCGGGCTGCAACCGGCCTTTCAGGCATTGGACTGCGTCCATCTGCTTCTCGCCTTCAGGCGTTACCCAGAGCTTTTTCTGCCGCTCGGTCATGACCCAGCCGGGCGACACGGTATTTGCACGGATGTTGAACGGTCCGAGGTCGCGCGCCAATCCGCGCGTAAGACCGTGGACCGCGGCTTTGCTGGTGGTGTAAGCCGGCATGCCGCCGGTTGCGGTCATCCAGGAAATCGAGCCGAAGTTGATGATCGATCCCCCGCCCAGGCGCTTCATCTGATCGACGACGGCTTGCGACGCAAAGAACTGGTGGCGCAGGTTGACCGCAATGCGCTCATCCCAGAATTCGACCGTCACGCTCTCGATCGAATGGCGATCGTCGCGAGCGGCGTTGTTCACCAGTACACCGATGTCGCCGGATTCCGACTGCGTCGCTTTGATTGCCGCGCGCAACTGCCCGATATCGCGCACATCGCAGCGGATGAAGCGCGGTGCCCGCCCGGTGCCTTCGAGCTTCCGAACAAGCTCTTTGCTGGCGGATTCGTCGATGTCCACGAACCCGACCTTCGCGCCCTGGCGCACAAATCCCTCGACGACGGAGGCGCCGATCCCCGATCCACCTCCGGTAACGAAAACGACCTTGTCCTTGAGGCTGGGGTAGATGGCGAGACGATCCTGTGTCATGACTGTTTCCGGCAGCGAATGAAAAAATATGCCGGTCACGGCCGGCAGGTTTGACCTCACCAGTATATCCGGGAGACTTGCCCGAAAGCAGGAGGCCTGCCGGGCTGCGCGGTACCGTCGTTCCCCGGGCTGCGTACCAGGCACCGAGCACCTGCCGATCTTCATCCTTCATCCGGCACGGCTATCATGCCTCGTCCGGCGGCAAGCAACAGGTCTATTCTTCCTTTCGCGGCCGCGTCATGGTGATTGCCAGTCGTGCGACAAGGCCGACGAACTCAAAAATCACAGGGAGGAAACGTATGTATACCAACCGTCGGGAGTTCTTGAAGGCCGTGGCCGCCCTGCTGGCCGCTGCGGCAGCGCAGCAGGGCCGCTTTGCTTACGCTGGCGAAGCCGATCTGCAGCGGATCGCCGATGCGCTGCTGCGGCAGGCGGCGGAAGCTGGCGACGTCCCGGGCGTGATCGCCACGGCTACTACCCGCGACAGCACCATCTACGAAGGGGCGTTCGGCAGCCGCGTGCTCGGCCAGGACGCACCGATGACGATGGATACCATCGTCTGGATCGCGTCGATGACCAAGGCGCTGACCGGCACCGCGGCGATGCAGCTGGTCGAACAGGGCAAGCTCGAACTCGACAGCCCCGCGAGCCGCTGGGTGCCGGAGCTGGCCGACGCAAAAGTACTGGAAGGCTGGGCCAACGGCCAGCCGGTTACCCGCCCCCCGAAGCGGCCGATCACGCTGCGCCATTTGCTCACGCACACCGCGGGCTTTTCCTACGAGCTCTGGAGCACGGACATCCAGCAATACCAGAAAGCCATGGGCATTCCGGGAATCATCTCGTGCCAGAACGCCGCGCTGCGTACGCCGTTGCTGTTCGACCCGGGCGAGCGCTGGGATTACGGTATCAACATCGACTGGGCCGGAAAGATGGTCGAGGCGGTGAGCGGCAAGCGGCTCGGCGACTATCTTCGGGAGAACCTCTTCAACCCGCTCGGCATGAACAGCACGGCGTTCAAGATCACGCCCGAGATGCGGGCGCGCCTGGCGAAGATCCATCAGCGCGGCGCAGACGGCGCGTTCACCCCGACGGAGATCGAGATTCCGCAGGAGCCGGAGTTCCAGATGGGCGGCGGGGGTCTCTACTCGACCGCGGGCGATTACCTGAAGTTCGTGCGCATGATCCTCAATCGCGGCAAGGGCAACGGCAACCAGGTGCTAAAGCCCGATACGGTGGACCTCATGTCGCGCAACGCCATGGGCAATATCAAGGTCACGATGCTCAAGACCGCGATCCCGGCGCTGACCAACGACGCGGAGTTCTTCCCCGGCATGCCGAAGAGTTGGGGCTTGAGTTTCATGATCAACGAGCAGACCGCCCCCACGGGCCGCTCGGCCGGCAGCCTTGCCTGGGCCGGGCTGGCGAACAGCTACTTCTGGATCGACCGTAACAAGGGTGTCGGAGGCGTGTACCTGACCCAGGTTCTGCCGTTCGCCGACGAGAAGGCATTGCCGCTCTTCTACGCCTTCGAGAAGAGCGTCTATCAGTCGCTCGGCTGAGACAGCCTTTGCGATGCCCGAGCACGCGCTGCGGAGTTGCCGCGGCGCGTCGTTGGGAAAAAGGGGAATGAGGAATGGGGAATGGGAAATTAATGCAGCGAATTGACGGTTGGCGATTTCACTTTCAACATTCGCCTTTCACCTTTCGCCCTTCAACTTTCGAGCTTTAAGCTGCCCGCCGTCGCCGACCGGAGACACGCCGATCGGAGGAAGGTCTCTTGCGAACTCGATGCGGCAACGCGCCACTAAATCGATGACGCGGCCGCCAGTGTCCCCACCCGCGCGCACCAACGCATGGCGCGAGTGTCCAAACGCGCGGGATCGACTCGGGTCAGACAGGAGGAATCCGACACGCACGCTCAAGAACTGAATTCAGGAGGTTTCTTGCGTACGCCGCGAGCTGCCGAACGAGGAATAATTTTTTCCGTTTTACCTGATGGGAGATTCACCATGGCGCTGAAGAAACTCGAGGAGTACGAATGGCGTTCCTTCTTCGACCGCCTATCGAAAGGCCTGGCTGGCAAAGGTGCCGAGCTCGAGCGGGCGTCCCTCGGGATTGGCCGCGAGGTCGAAGGAAAATGGATACCGCTGCTGGGCATTGCCTATCATCCCAAGGACGACCTGGTCGGGATTGCGCTCGAAGGACACAATCACTTGATCCGCAAGCCGCGCGAAATCTGGGTGGATGACGATGGGCCGTCCGGACTGACGTGCATGGGCGTCATCGATGCCGATGGCGGCCGCCATATCCTCCTGCTCCACAATGCGTTGACCCTACCGCCCGTGGGCCGACGCGATGAGATAGGACAGCGCTAACCGTGATCTTCACCCTTCGTCCCTCATCCTTGCCTTTGCGCGCACCCAGTCCGCAATTTGCGCCGCGCCCATCGCACCGGACTGGCGCGCAATCTCACGGCCGCCGCGAAACAGGGCCATGGTCGGAATGCTGCGGATGTTGAAACGCTGCGCGAGACCTTGCGCTTCTTCCGTATTGACCTTCGCGAAGCGCGCGTTGGGTTCGAGCATCGTGGCGGCCTTCTCGTACTCGGGTGCCATCATCAGGCACGGGCCGCACCAGGGCGCCCAGAAATTCACCACCACCGGAACATCGTTGGCTGCGACATGGCGTTCGAATCCGGTTTCGTCCAACTCGACCGGATGGCCATCGAACAGGGGTTTGTGGCACTTGCCGCACTTCGGCTTGTCGCCGGCCCGCTCCGGAGGCACGCGGTTGGTGGCACTGCAATGCGGACAGACGATATGAAGAGGGTCGCTCATACAGATTCCCGACAGAGAGGTTTGCTGTTATCGGATATGGTAGCGCCTAGCCAGAAACAAAGGACCCCAATCCAACCTCGGATGGCGGCGCTCGTGGTCTCGCTTCAATACGCCGGACCTCCCCGCGCTTGTCAAACAATGTACTACTGCGCAGGGATCCGCCCTCTGCACGACCATCGGCAGAGGGCGCACCGTATCGCGCGGCTTTACTGATAGCCGCCCGACGCCGTGATTCTTTCGCCCGTCAGCCATCCGGAGTCGTCGGAGGCAAGGAATACCGCAACCTGCGCGATGTCTTCCGGCTGGCCAAATCGCCCAAGCGGGGTCTCCGCCACTATCTGCTTTTCGAACTCACTTCCGATGACCCCGATCCGATGCGTGCCTTCGGTTTCGACGCCACCAGGAGCGATGGCGTTCACACGGATCTTCCTGGGCCCCAACTCCTTCGCAAGCCCGCGCGTGATCGAGTCCACCGCGCCCTTGGTCGCCGCATAGACCGCCGAGTTTGGCACCGGGCTCGCACTGGCTACGGAGCTGATGTTGATCACACTTCCGCCATTCGGTCCGAAGTGTTTCAACGCCTCCTGGATCGTCAGAATCGGGCCGAGCACGTTGGTATTGAACTCCCGATGGAACTCGGCCTCCGTGACGGCTTCGAGCGGCTCGAACTCAAACACGCCGGCGTTGTTCACGAGTACGTCGAAAGACCCGAAGGCCTTCTTCGTCTCCGTGAACAGCCGCTGCACGTCGGCGGCCTTCGACACGTCGCCCCGGATCGCAACCGCCCTGCCGCCCTTGACGGTGATCTCCGCGACAACGCGGTCCGCGCCCTCCTTGCTGGAGGAATAGTTCACCACCACCGCGGCCCCTGCAGCTCCCAAGCCCTTCGCGATTCCCGCGCCGATTCCCTTCGACGCACCCGTCACGATGGCCACCTTGCCTGTCAATTTGCTCATTGGAATGCTCCTGGATGTTGCTGTCTTCAATTCGACAGTTCGATAAGTATCTAACTGAAGAGGTGCGAAGTCAAGCGTGTGCGGCTCCTCAGGCCTAGATCCTCGAGAGCCGATCCAGGTAAGCGCGCAGAACCTCGCGCTGAAGGACGAGATTCATGAATTTGCCTACGCGAACGATCTGGACCAGGCCGGCAGTCTCCAGTTCCTTGATGTGGTGAGAAAGGGTCGCGGCGCTCACGTCGTGAGCCTGTTGCAAGGCACTGCAGGCCGCCGGACCGGTGCAGGCCCCGATCTGCTTGAGAATCTGATAGCGTCGCGGTTCGGCCAGGGCGCGGGAGATCCGCACAAACTGCCGGTCCGTCAGACGGACATCTTTGGAGGCTGCCATTACTTCAATGTAAACCCGATCGGCTTCGGATGTCTGGGGAAGGGTCATATATATATGTGCGCGCGTCCCGTATCGCAAGTGCCGCGGGCGCGTGATGAAGCAGGAGGCGGGGCTGCAATCTTACGTGCAGCGCGAGTTTCCTTGTCACCCCGAGATCGGACTGCCGACGCCCATGCTCTCTGCGCTTCATCTCGAGGTAGTCGCGTTGTTCCATTTCATGCAATTGCAGCGGATAGCGCTCGCTGGCGTCGAACCAGTCGTGAAGCCGCTTCTCGAATTGCGCCGGGGGCGGTACCGACAAAGCGCCAAGGAAGGCTTCGATGGCGAGGTAATAGCGCATGCTGTTGCGTTCCACGATACCGCGCAATCCCCCGACGTAGCGGGGCTGCCCTTCGGGTTGCGTGCCCACGATCGTGAAGCCTACCTTGCGCCTGCCGAGGGTCCGGAGATAGGTTTGCAAGGCAAGACGCCCCGCAAGTCCGTACGCATACGAATAGGTCATATGGATGAACGTCCGGCCGCTTTCCAGCGGAATGGCCTCTAGGACGATCCGGTGATTTTGCGTGTTCAGCGGCCCGGTGTCCGCATCGAGCACTACATTCAGGTAGTGCGGCGTGTCGGCCGCGACACGATAGGCAAAATCCACCCGGTAGGCTTCTTCCGGCGGCTGGTCGTATTTCCTGCCGATGCCGACATTGAGGACGCGACCGGCGCCGGCCGTCGAGACGCGGCAGAATTTGGTATTCAGATGCAGGATCAGGATGTCACACCATTGCGCCGGCCCGTTCAGCGCCGTTCCCGTCGTGGAAAACGGATAATCGACGAGCGCAAAAACGTCGCCCGAAACCCCGCCCGGGATCTCGCTGGATTCCAGGTAAAGCGGCTTCCGAAACGCGTTGTGGCTGAGTTGATCCCGCAACGCTTCGTACCGGGCGCTCAGCAATGCCGCAGAGTGCGCCTCGCCCTCGACGGCGCAGGCACTCTCCGCGACCATCCACAACAGGGCGACGACCACAAAGCGCATCAGCCCAGGAATTGCTGCATTCATTTCCAATGGGACCCTCATTTCGGGGACTTGGTTCTTTCGCAGTCCGCTACGCGACCGGAGTTTGCAATGTCCGATGGCTGCCATCAAGGCCCTCGTTCATCCTTACCCAGTCCGGGTCTTCATTCTTCTTATCTATCCATCATTTGCTCCTTCACTACCCGGCTCATCCGGATGAGGAATCCACCCTTCGTTCTTTTTTGTCCGGCGGCAAGCAACAAGTTTATTCTTCACTTTCTCGGCCGCGATCCGGTCGTGCGACAGGGCCGACGACCTCAAAAATCACGAGGAGGAACGTATGGCGACAGTAGAGAGAGGCAAGCTGTTCAAGGTTCCGGATCCGTTCCCGCTGACGATTGCGGGCCTGATAGCGGCGCTCGGTCCGATGGCGATCAACTTCGGGATTTCCGTCGGTGGCGGCGAAACCATGCTCCTGCCCAATCTGGCGGCGCAGGGGGCGGTCAACCTGTTCTGGATCATGACGATTTCCACCATCGTGGAGACGGTGCTCGTGATCGAGTGCGTGAAGTACAGTGTCGTAACGGGACGCTCGTTCTTCACGATGACGCGCGATATCCCACCGCGCGGGCTGTTCTGGCCGTGGACTTGGGCAGTCCTGGCGGTACTGACCTTCGCCTGGCCGTTCTGGCTGGGCGGCGCCTCGAGCGCATTGCTCGTGGCGACCGGCGGTACGGCCGAATCCACCACTT
>Ga0137418_10006044_pt1 | contig 11133 bp, 7 predicted proteins | sample CZODoug3_1_2_16f_FD_122242 | JGI IMG/M metagenome (GOLD analysis project Ga0137418, IMG submission 122242) | Vadose zone soil fungal communities from Angelo Coast Range Reserve, California, USA - CZODoug3_1_2_16fungal (Hybrid Assembly) | ecosystem: Environmental > Terrestrial > Soil > Vadose... | reverse complement strand
GACCACCAACCCTGCCGTTTCCAAATTGGTAAGCTGCACCGAAAGATTTCCCTTGCTCAGCCCGGTCACTCCCTGCAAGAACACAAAGTCTGCAGAAGCGCAGGCAGACAGGACCGTCAGGATCGCCAGCCGCGCGGGCTCATGCACGATGCGGTTGGGAGATGGCATTGACTTCAGTTCATCCGTCATCGTCGTCCTCCGAGACTCGCTTAGGCAGCAGGCGAAGCAGCAGGATGTGATCGCCGAAGCCCATGACGACAAGAACAAACGGAAGGAAGCTTCTGTCCAAGGCTCTCCACAACGCCAACTGATGGTCGTCGGTGATGTACCAAAGTGGAAACAGCGTAACACCCGCTACAACCAGAAGCGCGGGGAATAGGTATGGCAGGCGCAAGCTCATGAGCTGTGGTCGCGACAGCGCCATGTAGAGGGAAAAAGCGACAAGGACCGCAAGAGGCGCGACATCGATGCCCTTCTGTTCGAGGTGCTTGAACACGTCGGTGAGCACGGCGACAGAGAAAACTGTGACCCACGCCACGACGCCAACTGCCGACTTGAGACTCCAGTCAGGTGGAGCTACCTGCTTCTCGATCCAGCCAAAGCGCCATCGATAATAGCGCGGCGCGTACTTGAGCGAGACAAAGGCGGCCAAAACGCTGACGATGGCCAACACCTCGAATATCGGACGGAAGCGCCCATTCCCATAGAGCCTGGCCAAATTCATCATCAACAGGGCCACCCCAAATGTAGCCCGGTTCAAGCCCTGCAGGTCGCTGAAATTTTCCGTGACGAAACGGAGTCGCTCGCGATCGAACGCGATTCCGCCGTTTACCGTGGGGCTTATCGAATTCTCCGGGTGGACAGTCATGAATAGCCTCTGGCGTGAACCAGTTTACGGCATGAACCTTAAATGCGCAAGGGTCCTGCCGGGAATTCAATTCCCGAGCGCCTTCGCTGCAGCTGCACAGGGAGAAAGCTTGAAAGGGTCAGGCTGAGCAGAGTACGCAGGGGTCCTTCGACTGCGCATTCCCGCGCTTCGCGCGCGAATGCTGCGCTCAGGATGACACTAAAACAAATACCGCCCAAACCTATTTTCTTACTGCAGCTCCGCCATGGCAGCTTCGAGAGCCTCCTTTGGCGGGCGGACGCGAGTTTGGGGAAGAGTGGCTAGCGGGTCTTCGGTCATGTTCAGCATGTCGAGGAATGTTGGTTTGTCGGGGTTGACGTAGAAGACTCCGGTTAGGACTTCGCCTTTTTGATGGGCGTCGTGGAGGCGCTCCATGGCCATGCCTTGGTTGCGGGGGTCGTAATCTTCTTCGAGCTTGCGTAGGCGCAGGTGCGAGCCGTCGTGCATGCGGACATCGACGGCGGTGCCTGGTTCGTACTCGACGTCAATTTCTTCGAAATGCGGGATGAAGCTGACTTCGTGCAGGGGTTCCTCGTGGTCTTTCATGTATTGGTACGACTTGGTGGAGCCTTCGTGGTCGTTGAAAGTGACGCACGGGGAAACCACGTCCAACATTACAGTTCCGCGGTGGGCAATTGCAGCTTTCAGCATGGCGCTGAGCTGCTTCTTGTCGCCGGAGAACGACCGGCCTACGAAGGTCGCGCCTAGTTGCACCGCCAACATGCAGGTATCAATCGGCGGCAGCTCGTTCACCACGCCGCTCTTCAGCTTTGACCCTACGTCCGCCGTCGCCGAAAATTGGCCTTTGGTCAGGCCGTAGACGCCGTTGTCTTCGATGATGTAAATCATCGGCAGATTCCGGCGCATGAGGTGGACGAACTGGCCAATGCCGATCGAAGCCGTATCACCGTCGCCGCTGACGCCGAGTCCCACCAGTGTGCGATTTGCCAGCAGCGCACCCGTAGCCACCGAAGGCATGCGCCCGTGCACGGAATTGAAGCTGTGCGACCGGCTCATAAAGTAAGCTGGGGTTTTCGATGAGCAGCCAATGCCGCTCAGCTTTGCTAGCCGTTCCGGCTGCACGCCCATCTCGTACATGGCTTCCAGAATGCGCTCAGAGATGACGTTGTGTCCGCAGCCCGCGCACAGGGTCGTTTTGCTGCCCTTGTATTCCAAAACCGTAAGCCCAATGCGATTCACCTTGGGCGCCACAGGAGTGGTCGACATGACTATTTCCCCTCCATTGTCATAATGTGATCCGTTACCGAGCGCGCATCGGCTGGCAGGCCGTCCATGTGGCTGATGCTGCGCAGCCGCGTCAGCAAAGCGGGCTCGAGATCGATCTTCAGCAGCGTTAGCATTTGCGCGTCGCGGTTTTGCTCGACGACGTAGGTCCGGTCATGCGCTTTCACGAACTCATGCACTACCTTGGAGAACGGGAAGCCGCGCAGGCGGAGATAATCTGTTTCGACGCCATACTCGCCGCGCAGTTGGTCGCGTGATTCGGTGATCGCCCAATGGGTCGTCCCGTAGGCGATTATGCCAATCTTCGACTTGCCCGAAGCCACTAGTTCGGGACGCGGCACATGCGAGCGGGCCGTTTCGAACTTGCGATTCAGGCGCTCCATGTTGTTGGCATAGTCGTCGGGCTTTTCGGTGTACTGAGCTTTTTCGTTGTGGCCGCTGCCGCGGGTAAAGTATGCGGCGTTCGGATGATCTGTGCCCGGCAGCGTGCGGTAGCCGATGCCATCGCCATCGACATCTTTGTAGCGCTGGAACCCGCCGAGGCGTTCCAAATCCGCCTTATCGAGGACCTTGCCGCGGTCGATTGGCCTTTCCGGATACTTGAAGGGGTCGGCCATCCAGTTGTTCATGCCTAAATCCAAGTCAGACATCACGAACACGATCGTCTGGAAGCGTTCCGCCAGGTCGAAGGCATCTCCGGCCATGGTGAAGCATTCCTCCACCGACGCCGGAAACAGCATGATGTGTTTCGTATCGCCATGCGAGAGAAAGGCCGTCGAGAGAATGTCGCACTGCGCCGTGCGCGTGGGCAGGCCCGTCGAAGGGCCTACGCGCTGTACATCCCAGACCACGGCTGGAATCTCCGCGTAGTAGCTGTACCCAGCGAACTCCGACATCAGAGAAATTCCCGGACCCGCTGTCGAGGTCATCGCGCGCGCGCCAGCCCACCCGGCTCCGAGCACCATGCCGATTGCCGCCAGCTCGTCTTCGGCTTGCACCACCGCGAATGTCGCTTTGCCGTCGGGGCCGATGCGGTACTCCTTGGCGTATTCGATCAGCGACTCGACCAGCGACGACGACGGCGTGATCGGATACCACGTCACGACAGTTACGCCGGCAAAAATCGCGCCCAGCGCCGACGCTGAGTTGCCGTCGATGATGATCTTCCCTGCTGTCTTGTTGCTGCGCTCGATGCGGAAGCGGTCTTGCTTCGGCAGGGACGCCTTGGCGTAGTCAAAACCAGCTTTCGCCGCGCCCAGGTTCAGCGCCGCGGCTTTCGCCTTCTTGGAGAACTGTCGCTGGATGGCGATCTCTACTTCCTTGATGTCGATGTCAAGAATCTGCGCCACTACGCCGACGTAGATCATGTTCTTGACCAGCTTGCGCACCTTGGCTTCCGCGCCGACGGTGGTCAGAATCTTGTCGTAGGGGACGGAATAAAACACCAGATCCGTGCGCAGTTCGTTCAACTTCAGGGGCTCGTCATAAACCACCGACGAACCGGGCGCGAGCGACATCACGTCGTCCTTCGCCGTCTCCGGATTCATGGCCACCAGGAAGTCGATTTCCTTCTTGCGGGCGATATAGCCGTGCTGATTGGCGCGGATGGTAAACCAGGTGGGGAGGCCGGCGATGTTGGAGGGAAAGAGGTTCTTGCCGGAGACCGGCACACCCATCTGAAAAATCGCCCTTAGAAGGACAGAATTCGAGCTTTGCGAGCCCGAACCGTTGACGGTAGCGACGGAAATACTCATGTCGTTCACGACATGAGTTGACCCTGAATCTTGGGGTTTGCGGACAACGAGGTCCGAGGTAGCCATCTGAGGGAAAAGCTCCAGTCCGTGGGGCTGTTTGGCCCGGCACTGAGAATCAGTTAACTCTTTATTATACGGCAGTTGGGGTGGAAAGCCCCATAAGCGCTAACTCAAGAATTACTTCCTGTTTTACCGTGATCCAGGAGTTCTTGCGATCGATTCTCACAATGTATGGTCCGCCGCTCGACTGCAAGGAGAGATTCTTGGACGAAGTACAGTCTGCGCAAATGTATCCGGCCTCTAGTTGGAGATCGTTCTCCGGGCCACGATGATGATCCGCGCGTGCCGGTCCTTATAAGCCGAACGGTCACGATCGACCTCTTGTGGGAGCAGGTTCTCCGGCACGCCGTTTGACTGTTCTTTCGTCTTGTCCTCTTCTCAGCAGACTTGGTTAGATATTCTCGGACGTAGTGGCGGTGGGAAAGTGGGAAGCGCGTCAGCGCTTTCCAAGCGAAGCGTCTTTTCCACGGCCAAGTTCACGCCTGTGCGCAGACCGCCATATGGCGGTAATCCTCTTCTCGGAACAGCACGGCCCATGCGATCCGCGCCAACTTGTTGGCGATAGCAACAACGACTTTGTTGCGGGGCGCTCGCGCTTCGAGCTGATGTACCCACTGGCCGAAGCCTCCGGTGTCGTACTTCACCCGGAGCAGCACGGCGCGTGCGCCGTGAATGAACATGCGTCGCAGGTAAATGTTGCCGCGCTTACTGATGCCGTACAGCTTCGCCTTGCCGCCGGTGGAGTGCTGACGGGGCACGAGCCCGAGCCAGGCAGCGAAGTCACGCCCCTTACGGAAGGCGGCGCCGTTGCCAATGGCTGCAACCGTGGCCGTCGAGACCAGAGGTCCGATCCCGGGTATCTGCCGCAGGCGCTTGCAGCCCGCGTCTTCGCTGGAGATGCGCTCGATCTCGTCGCTGGCATCGGCAATGTCGATCTCGAGTTGCTTCCACTCCTGCCAGACGCGAGCCAACAGGGTCCGCATACGTGGCGAGATCTTCAGCTCGGCGTCCTCGAGCATCGCCGGCATCTGGCTGCGCAGGTTGGCCGGTCCTTTCGCGAAGGTAATGCCACGCTCCAGCAGGAAACCGCGGATCTGGTTGATGATCGCGGTGCGGTGATGCACGAGCCGGTCGCGTACGCGATGGAGCGCCTGAAGATCAAGCTGGTCCTCGGTCTTGATGGGAACAAAGCGCATGTTCTGTCGTGCCACCGCCTCGGCGATCGCTTCCGCATCGAGGAAGTCGTTCTTGTTCGACTTCAGGTAGGGCTTTACGAACTGGGCTGGGATGAGTCGCACGTCGTGTCCCTGCCTGCGCAGGGTTGCACCGATGAAATGTGCTCCCGAGCAGGCTTCGATGCCTATCAGCGAACTTTGCAGGTTGGCGGTGTAGGCTAGCAGTTGCTTGCGCGAAAATTTCTTCTTGACGACTACCTTGCTTTGCTCCCCAACTGCAACCAGGTGAAATGTTGTCTTGCCGAGATCGATCCCGATAGAAGCGATGTGCATGTGATGATCCTCCTCTATATGCTGCTGGCTGAGATCATCCTACGGTCAGGATGATCAAGCCGGCGGACCATCTCATTAGCCGACTTGCACTAAGACTTCTGACTAATGTCGAAAGGATTTTTCCCAATTACGCAGCCTTGGGATTGTCCGTCATCCGTCGGAGGTTCTTACGCCGCATGGACGCGCAGTGACGAATCCCTCACTCGTACCGCAACGCCACCATGGGATCGACTTTTACCGCCCGCTGCGCCGGGAAGTAGTTTGCAGCCAAGGCAACGGCCCCTAATAACACAGCGACCTCACCGAAAACATAAGGATCGCGTTCGCTGACGCCGTAAAGCATTCCGGACATGAGCCGCGTTAAGGCCACACAAGCCACCGCGCCGATCCCAATTCCAAGAACCGCCAAACCCATGCCCTGCGCTAGCACCAACCTCAGTACATGTCCTTTTTGAGCGCCCAATGCCATGCGAATTCCGATTTCGTGCGTGCGCTGCGAGACCGCGTAAGACATGACGCCGTAAAGCCCGATCGCCGCCAGCAGCATGGCCAGCCCAGCAAAGATCGAAAGCAGCGACATCACAAATCGGCGCGATTGGACCGATCCCGCAATTACGTCTTCCATGGTGCGTAGGTTGGCGAGAGGAATGTCTTTGCTCACGCTCTCGACCGCGTCCTGCGCCGCCGAAGCCAAAGCCAGGGGGTCGGATGTCTTGCCACGCACAACCATGAATACGGTAGGCCAGTGCGCCTGCCCGAACGGCAGATAGACTTCAGGGCGAGCCGGCGTTTCCAATCCCACGTGGTGGACATTACCGATCACGCCGACGATCTGGACTTTGTCCAACCCCGGCCCAAAATCTAAGATGTATTTGCCGACGGGATCCTGGCCGGGAAATGCTGCATGGGCCAGTGCGTCATTGACAACCCCCACCGGCCCTGAGCTGAGAACATCCTGTTCGCTGAAAATTCGTCCTTTAAGCAAAGGAATGCCCATCGTTTGGAAATAGCTGGGGGTGCTCACGCGAATATCAGCTTGGTAGCTATGGTCGCTACTTGGCAGCCGGAAGCTGCGACCGCTGTTGCCACCCGCCAAGGGCAACCGGCTCACCGCCGCAGCGGATTGAACTCCGGGCAATGCCTGTAGACGCTCTACCGCCTGGCGGTAGAACTCATCCTGTTGGGAGGTGGCGCTCGCCGGCGGCAATCCAACATTGAACACCAGCAAGCGGCTGGATTCGAAACCGGGATCCACCCGCATTAGGCGCACGAAACTCTTCACCAGCAAGCCGGAGCCGATTAGGAGGATAAGCGAGAGTCCCACCTCCGCCACCACTAGCGCAGAGCGTCCCCTGCCTTTGCCACTCGTGCTTCCCCGTTCGCCTTCTTTCAAGGCTTGACTCAAACGGCCCCGGGAAGCGTGCCATGCCGGAGCCAGACCGAACAGGATTCCGCTAAACAGCGAGGCGGCCAGGCTGAACCACAGGACATCCTGATTTATTCCAATAGCAGTGAAGTTCCGAATATCAAAAGGACTCATGGCCAAGAGTACCGGCACGGCCCAAACTGCCAGCAGGACCCCTGCCAAGCCTCCCATAAGGGCGAGCAACACGCTTTCGGTGAGGAACTGCTGCAGCAGCCGCAGTCGGCTCGCACCGAGAGCCGCGCGAATCGAGACCTCCCGTAAACGCGTCGTGGCACGCGCCAGCAAAAGATTGGCGATGTTTGCGCAGCCGATCAGTAAGACCAAGGCCACTGCAACAATCAAAAGTATCAACACCGGCCGAATGTCGCTGGCCAGGTTGTCTTGCATGCCAACCAGACTGATGCCAGTGTCGCTGTCGTCATTGGGAAACTGCTTTTCCAAGCGGCGGGCAATAGTATCCATCTGATCGCGAGCCCGCTGCAGGGTTACTCCCGGCTTGAGGCGTGCCCAGGCTTGTAGATAATGACTGTCACGGACTGAGCGCGGATCTTGATTGGGCCGCAGAGGATTGGGCGGCGCTCCCCAATGCGATGGCAGCCACAATTCGCCGTAGGCGTCGGGGATGAAGTTCGGCGGCATCACACCGACCACGGTGTAACGCGCCCCGTTCACCGTGATATCACGACCGAGCAGTCCGCGGTCGGCACCAAAGAAGCGCGTCCATACGCCATAACCGAGTACCACTACGTGGTCATTGCCCGAGGTGCTGTCCTGCGGTGTTAGAGGGCGGCCAAGGAGCGGGCGCACGCCAAACAAAGGAAAGAAGTCACCACTTGTCATCGTTCCGCGAACCTGCGCTGGACGGTCGCCGCCAATGATGTTCACCGGCCAGCCGCGCGACGCCGCCATGTAGCTGAAAACATCGCTCTGCGCAGCCCAATCCAGATAGTCGGCGGGAGAGACAGCTCCTCCGCCGACTCCCGTCCTGCGCTCCGACAGACTGACGTTCAGGATGCGATCTGATTCGGCGTAGGGCAAAGGATGCAGCAGGACTGTATCCACAACGCTGAAGATGGCAGTTGCGCTGGCAATTCCCAGAGCCAGTGTCGTCACGGCAACTGCCGTGAAGCCGGGACTCTTGCGCAGCATGCGCAGGCTGTAGCGCACGTCTTGTAGAAGAGTTTTCATAGATTATTCGCCAAGAGACTTTGCCGTTGAAGACTGGAGCAACTCTCCTACCATTTAATGCTGTCGTAAGCCGTTGATGGCATGGAGTTAGGCATCCGTGGAAAGCAATTCCTGTCCCTTTCTGGACGCGACTGCCCGAAAGCGGACAATCGCGCGTAATAGCCTTCACAGATTCTGGGCAAGTGGTCGGCAAACCGTAGAGTATCCAAAAAACGGGCTTCGGGACCGTCACTCCAACTGAAAGGCACATACTGAGCGCGCGGCTAGGAGGCCGCCAGTATGGCGCATCGGAAGACATCGAAACGCTCCAGAATAAGAAGTATGCTTCGACTAGCCGACTTGGAGCAGTCGAAGAATGCGGTTCTTCACTCGCTCGGCGCGGCCAGTTCGCAAGAATCATACGGTCGCGCCATCGACGAATTCATCGGATGGTATTGTTCCGAACCGCGTCTGGCCTTTAATCGAACTGTCGTCCTTCGCTACCGGTTCTTTCTCGAACAGAAGAACCTGGCGCCCTCAACGATCAATGTGCGCTTAGCCGCTGTGAGGCGTCTCGCCTATGAAGCTTCCGATACTGGCCTTCTGAGTCCTGACCTAGTCGCAGGAATCCGCCGCGTCAAAGGCGCAAAGCGTCTGGGCGTAAGGATCGGCAACTGGTTGACCGTTGACCAGTCCAAGACCTTGCTCGGTGAACCACCGTCAGGCAGTCTCCGAGGCAAACGTGATCGTGCGATTCTGGCACTCCTCATTGGATGTGGCCTGCGACGGGCCGAGCTGGTTGGACTCGAAACGGAAGATTTCCAGATCCGTGAGGAGCACTGCGTAATCGCTGACCTGATTGGCAAAGGAAAACACATCCGCACTGTTCCCGTTCCAAGGTGGGCGAAACGCGCCGTCGATGAGTGGACCATCGCGGCTGGCATCAACACTGGAGCGATCTTCCGCCGAGTGAGTCGACTGGATAAGACTTGGGGCGACAGCATCACGCCCAAGGCCATCTGGCACGTGGTGAAAGCGGCCGCCAAACGTGCCGACATCAAGAATCTTGCCCCCCACGATTTGCGTCGCACCTGCGCACGGTTATGCCATCTAGCGGGCGGAGAACTTGAGCAGATTCAGTTCTTGTTGGGGCATGCATCCGTTCAAACAACTGAACGCTATCTTGGCTGCAAGCAGAAACTCAGCCAAGCCGTAAACGACAATCTCGGATTAGAATTCACCTGACGGGGTGGTGGCCCCGAAGAGGACTTGTGGCCCGGAATACCTTCCGGACTGGCCGTAATCCCGCGCGAATCGATGTTAACCGAGATCGCTTGCTAGTGGCCGACTCCCTCCTACGGATTGGTTGTGACTTCTCTATCTCCCTCACGTAATGAACTATGAGGTCTACAATCCTTATTGCCACCGGAGTTTCATTCGCTCCCTCCAATAAGCCCGATTATTAGCGACTACGGAGACCATGCATGATCCGACGTTTCTTTACCCTAGCGCTTTTCTTCTCGGCCGCAGTTTTGACCGAAGCGCAGCCTTCGCTGCCGTCCAGCTTTCAAGCAAGGACCATTCACAGCCCGCTAGGGGCAGAACTTTTTGTGCGTTGGGGAGGGAGCGGCCCTGTGGTGCTTCTCATCCACGGGTACGCAGAGAATAGCGATTCGTGGGCTCCACTCGCTATTGATCTTATGAAGGACCATACGGTCGTGGTGCCGGACCTCCGCGGCATTGGGCGATCCTCCCGGCCCGACGGTGGCTACGACAAGAAGACTCAGGCCAAAGATATGCGCGCCGTTGTGACGTCGTTGGGATACGACAGGACATTTGTTGTTGCTCACGACATCGGCAACATGGTCGCGTACGCCTACGCCGCGATCTTTCCCGATAAGGTTGAGAGGCTAGTCGTCATGGACGCACCAATTCCCGGGATTGATCCCTGGAGCGAGATTCTCCAAAATCCCGGAGTCTGGCACTTTAACTTTCACGGACCGGATGCGGAGCGGCTGGTGGCCGGGCGGGAGCGAATCTACTTCGACAGGATATGGAATGACTTTACGGGCGATCCGGGTAAACCAGACGAGGCTGCCAGAAAGTTCTTCGCCGCCACATATGCGCAACCGGGTGGAATGCGAGCCGGATTCGCTCAGTTCGCCGCGTTCTCCCAGGATGCGAAGGACAATAAGATATTCGAACGAACCAAGCTGACGATGCCTGTAATGGCGATGGGCGGAGAGAAGTCCTTCGGCCCTCTTCAGGCGGTTATCATGCGTCACGTCGCGACTAACGTCCAGGAGGAGGTTGTCGCGGGTTCAGGACATTGGCTGATGGAAGAGAAACCCGAGTACACGGTGGCCCTGATTCGTAAATTTCTTGACGGCCCCGCGGTTGCTCATACAGTCGCGAGCAGTGACGGCGACTCCAGCGAAGAACGCTTAACTCCTGCGGAGTACAAGTTTCCGCAAGTCGCTAACCCTGGCACTGGAAGCTCGGGCGTCGGTGGAATCCAGACAATTGTTCTAAAGGGCAATCCAGATCAAGCGGGCATCTACACCATCATGCTTCGCGTACCAGCACATACTCGCATCGCTGCGCACTCGCATCGCGATGACAGGGTGGCTACGGTGATCTCAGGCACGTGGCACATAGGATACGGCGATAAGTTTGACGAGGCGAAGCTGAAGGCTCTGCCGCCAGGCAGCTTTTATACCGAACCGTCTGCTCGGAATCACTTTGCAGAAACTGGAGTTGAACCGGTTGTCGTTCAGATTACCGGTTTCGGTCCATCTTCGACGGAGTACGTGGATCCGAACCAAGATCCGCGCAAATCAGACAAGTCAAATTGAATTGTTGCAAAGGGTCAAAACTATGCGGAAGCTATGCAGAAACGGGCATGGAGGGACATCAAATAGCGATCTCCTCGAAGCTGACTTCTGGCTCGAAATAACCCCCGGTTAGCCTGTCATCCTCCCGCAACCGGATGAGACGATCTACGCGGATCTGCCGCAAGCCTCCTCCGAATCGTCCCAATCATCCCAGCTTCTCTCTTAAGATTGG